>Ga0183260_10002253_pt1 | contig 15932 bp, 11 predicted proteins | sample AntDrymUQ4972206_2_FD_129768 | JGI IMG/M metagenome (GOLD analysis project Ga0183260, IMG submission 129768) | Polar desert sand microbial communities from Dry Valleys, Antarctica - metaG UQ497 (22.06) (version 2) (version 2) | ecosystem: Environmental > Terrestrial > Soil > Desert | place...
TCAGCCGCAAAGTACTGCTGAGCCCGGAAGAAGCCAAGCCGGCAGCCGCGAAGACCGAGTAACCCTCTCTGATCGGTCAGGGCGGTCCTGCGGGGCCGCCCTGAGTCTCCCCTCGCCCCTCCTCACCATAATCCCCCCTATTTCGTATAATCGGCCGCGGGCATGAGCTGGGTCGCCCGCACTGCTGCGAGCGGCGGGACCAACTAACGGCAGAACCTCAGCGTCTAATCTGGCAGGACCATGAAGAAAACCACCCTCGGCTTGGTGTGTCTCGGAGCGTTCCTCACGAGTGCCTTGGTGCTGGCATCGCCAGCCGCGCCTGCCCAGGGCACTGTCCGGGAGTTCACACTTCGTGGGGACGGTTTTTCGTTCAGCCCGGGCAAGATCGAGGTCCAGAAGGATGACATCGTGAAGATCACTTTCACGGCCGTCGACATTCCCCACAGCTTCAGCATGGACGGTCCCTACCGCATCGCCAAGCGCGCCAGCGCCGGTCAGACCGTGACGTTCGAGTTCCGCGCCAGCGGCAGCGAACGCTTCTACTGCAACCTGACGCAGGACGAGCGCTGCAAGGGCATGCACGGCGAACTCGTCGTCAAATAGCCCCACACCCCTCGGGCGGCCATGCGCGTCACGGGGCCGTTCTCCAACGGCCCCTACAGCTGCCGTGCCGCCACAATCCTTTCTTCCACGGGCGGATGCGTGTGAAACAACCAGACCGAGATCCGTGACGGCGTCTCCTCGGCCAGATTCTGAGCACCGAGGCGACGCATCGCGCTGACGAACGGCTCGCGGCCTCCCGTGAGCTGCAGTGCAAACCGGTCCGCGCGGCGCTCGTTGGCGCGCGAGAAGGCGTTGATCAGGGGCGTGGCGGCGAGCATCACCGCGCCACCGGCGAGCAGCAGCAGCGGCATCCCGGCCGGGTCGGCCGGACCACTGAGGCCGAGTGACTGCCACCATCTACCCAGCGCCATCGCGGCGGCGTAACCTGCCGCGAGAAACAACCCGAACTCGAGGACGAGCGCGTTGCGAATATCGTGATGGACGTGGTGCGCCATCTCGTGGGCGAGGATCACCTCGATCTCGTCCTCCGTGTACTCGGACAACAGCGTGTCAGAGAGCAGGATCCGTCGCGTCCGGCCGGATCCCGTCAGCGCCGCGTTGGCCCGCCGGGTCTTCGCACCCAGCCCCCACTCGTACACACCCAGGATCGGCACACCGGCGCGTCTCGAGAGATCCTCGAGCCGGCCGGTGAGGTCAGGGCGGTCGAGGGGCTTGAACTTATAGAACAGTGGAAGCAAGAGGACCGGTGCGACCTTCGTGAGGATGAGCGCCGCGACCGTCGCCGTCACGGCCGCCGCGAGCCACCAGAACGTTGGACTCCAGGCGATCAACGTGTAAACGACGTGGGCCGCGACGAGGGCAAACGCGAGCGTGAGAGCAACGCCCTTCAGGTGATCCCGGACCCATTCGGCGTGCGACTGGATCGAGAGCTCATAGCGGCGTTCGAGTGTATAGGACCGGTAGAAGGTCGCCGGAAGCGACAGCAGTTCGTAGAGCGCGACCAGCATCACCACGTAGACGGCGCCGTGCAGCGATGGTCGCAGCCACAGGAGTGTGAGGAGCAGCGCGACCGTGCTGCAACCGGCCATGATACCGGCGCTCCGCTTAAGGCGATGGTAACGGGCTGACTTCGTTTCGTTCACCGGTGCTCTGGAACCGCGCTGCACGCGGCGCGGGGCGGCGCGGAACCGCCCCTGCCACTCAGTTCAGTTGTACCGAAATCAACTTCGACACCCCGGGTTCTTCCATGGTCACGCCGTAGAGCCGATTGGCGATCTCCATGGTCTTCCGGTTGTGCGTAATCAGAATGAACTGGGTATGCGTCTGCATCCCCTGCAGCATTTCAACGAACCGCCCGATGTTCGCATCGTCGAGTGGCGCGTCGATTTCGTCCAGCAGGCAGAACGGGCTCGGGCGGTATTTGAAGATGGCAAACATCAGCGCCATTGCGGTCAGCGCCTTCTCACCGCCAGACAGCAGCTGCACGCTCTGAAGGCGTTTCCCCGGGGGCATGGCGACGATGTCGATCCCGCTCTCGAGTTGATCGTTCTCGTCGAGGAGGATCAGGCCAGCTTTACCGCCGCCGAACAGCGTCGTGAACGTGCCTTCGAAGTTCTGGTTGATGATCGCGAAGGCCTCGCGAAAGCGTTCCTTCGTGGTCTTGTCGATCTTCTTGATCGCCTCGCCGGTTGATGCGATCGCGTCGACGAGGTCCTTGCGCTGCGCGGTGAGGAACGTGTGCCGCGATTCCAGATCGTCGAACTGGTCGATCGCCATCATGTTGACGGCGCCCATCTTCTCGATCTTTGCGCGCAGGTCGGCAACCATCTCGTCCGGCATCATCGCCACCGACGCTGCCGATGAGGCCGCAGGTTCTTCGCCGGCGCGCCCCTCGTCGGCCGCCATTATTGCCGTCGTTGCGTCATCCTCAACTTCAGCCGCTTCCGGCGCGTCGTCGACCGGCTTCGGGCTGGTCAGCATGCCGTCGCGTTCCAGTTGCTCGACTTCGGCGGTAACCTCGTCGAGAGTCGCCTGCACTGACTCGATGCATGAAGAGGCCAGGTGCGTGAGGTCGGCTTCCGCCGTCGCCCTCGCCACATCGAAGTGCGCGACCTCGGACCGGTAGCCCTCCAGGGTGCGGCGGGACTCCTTGATGCGCACCTCATGAGCGTCGAACTGTGTCCGGAGTGTCTGGGACAGATCGTCGGCGACGCGGACCTGCTCCTTCAGTTCGTCGAACGTGCGGAGGTCGGCATCGAGCCGCGCTTCCGAGGAGACGATGGCCTCGCTCAGTTCGGTCTTGCGAGTCTGAGCGCGGCCGAGATCCTCCCGCCGTCGTGCGACACGGTTCTCGAGGTCGCTGGCGGCTTCCTCCAGCCGCTGGATCTCGATTACCAGCCCGCTCGCCCGCTCCACGAGGGCTGCATGCGCCGCCTTCGCTTCCGCGGTGCGAGCACCCTGCGCCTGCGCCGCCTCCCGAGCTTCGAACAGCTTCCGCTGCGCGGTGTTGAGGAGCCCGTCAGCGGCGCGCTGCTCACCTTCGATGCGCGCCGAGGATTCGCGGGCCTCTTCGTGCCGAGCCTCCTGAACGCGCAGTTCCTCTTCCGACGTGCGCCGCTCGTTGGCAATCTGCTCCTGTTTACGCGCGAGCCGATGCGCCGAGCCCCGCGCAGTGCCGCGCTGCAGCTCGTAGCCGACGATCCCCTTCTCCTGGCGGTGAATCTCGCCCTGAAGTGACAGGACTGCGGATTCGGCGCCCGCGATGACCACGTCGAGATCGGCGATCTCATCACCCAAGCGATCGACCACCAGCCGCTCGGCCGCGGCGCGCTCCCGTAGCTCCTTGATTTCACGCTTGGTCGTGAGGATCCCGCGTGCTTCGGCCCGCGCCCCGCCCTCGACAACCTGCGCGCCACGGAAGACCTCACCATCCAGCGTCGCGATTGGCGCCGAGGTCGTCGTTGCTGCAGCCCGGCCCGCCTCGAAACTGGATGCGATCCACATCCCCGACAGCGCAACGCTGATGGCGTCTGCGGCGGCGCCCGAAATCCGAGCCACCTGTGTGACCGGGATCAACCCTCCGATCGGCGCGGCGGCGGCCGCACTCGATCCAGCTTCGGCAACGAGGAAGCCTACGCGTCCAGCTTCCTTGGTCTTCGCAAACTGCAATCCCGCCTGTGCGTGGCCGTGAGTAGGAACAACGACATGCTGGAGGAGATCACCGAGACCCGCTTCAACGGCGCGCTCGTATCCGGCTTCAACTTCCAGGAAGTCAGCGACGGAACCCATCTGCGCTACGTCGTGCGCGGATTCGGCGAGAAGGAGCCTGGCGGCGTCACCGTATTCCGCGCGCGCCGCGGCGAGCTCTTCGAGCGAGCGCAAGCGGCCGAGCAGTCCAGCCAGCTCGTGCTCCCGGCTTCGATACGCACGGGTGCGTGCGTCGCGATCGGTCCGCGCACCGGCCAGCTCGGATTCGCGGGTGGCCCGCTCGAGCCTCAATGCGTCCATCGCATCGCGGGCGCGAGTCATCGCCTCTTCAGCGGCGGCCTCCTCGAGTGAGGCCCGTTCCGCCTCGACGCGCACATCGTTGCTTTCGACTTCCAGCTTGTGCAGCTGCTCCCGGATCCGTGCGCGCGCGCCGGCAGCGTGCTCCATGGCGTGACGCAGCGCCGTCGCGGCGTTGACCGCGGCGAATACTTCGCTGCGAGCCGCCTCGACATCCCCATCGAGGCCCTCGATGTTCCGCTGCAACGCCGCGTAGGCTTCCTCTTCGGCCTTCATCGCACCTGACGCGTCAGTCCGCTCCGCGGCGGCGCGGGCCTGCGCCTCGCGGCGCGCTTCCAGCTCGAGCCGCGCCGGTTCGCGCCGGGCGTCGAGCTGCTGGACCTCCTGCTCGATCTCGAGCGCGGTACGCGACAGGTTTTCGACCTGCTGTTTGTCGAAAGCAATCTGCTGCTGCAGGCGCCCGATTTCAAGTTCGCTGGCGTGTGCTGCCTTGCGCGCACTGGTGGTCGTCGAATCGGCCCCCGTCAACTCCAGGCGCAGGCGCTCGAGGGTGGCTTCGACTTCGGCCAGGTGCGCAGACGCCGCGCCTTCGCGCTCACGCGCCTCTGCCAGGCGCGTCCGGGCCGACTCGATCGACTGGCCCAGCGCACGGTAGCGGTTGGCGAACTGGACCTTCTCCCACCGGCGCAATTCGTCGCGAAGGCGGCGGTAGCGGCGCGCCTTCGCGGCCTGCCGCTTCAACGTGCCGCGCTGCTTCTCGACCTCGAAGACGATGTCGTCGACGCGCGTGAGGTTCTGCTGCGCGGCTTCGAGTTTGAGTTCGGCCTGACGCCGTCGGCTCTTGTACTTCGTGACCCCAGCCGCTTCCTCGATCAACTGGCGGCGATCGGTGGGCCGGGCACTCAGAATCTGTCCGATCTTCCCCTGCTCGATGACGGCATACGCCTTCACGCCGAGCCCGGCATCCATCAGCAGATCCTGGACGTCACGAAGGCGGCAGCTTTCGCCGTCGATCAGATACTCGCTCTCGCCCGACCGATAGAGACGCCGCATCAACTCGACATCCTTCACGATCAGCGGCGGTTCCTCTTCCACGGCGACGCCGCCGGCGAGCATCAGCTCTCCGGACACCGCGCTCATCCCGAGCCGCGTACTCCCACCCTCATGGCCGGACGGCACGCGGGCGGCGACCCCGGACAGCTTCAGACGTACTTCAGCAGCGGCCGTCGGCTTGCGCGCATCGCTGCCGCCGAAGATGACATCCTCCATGCGGTCGCCGCGGAGGCTCTTCGCGCTCTGCTCCCCGAGCACCCAGGTGAGGGCGTCCACCACGTTGCTCTTGCCGCATCCGTTCGGTCCGACGATTGCCGTCACACCCGCGTCGAACGTGAGCTCAGAACGATCGGGAAAGCTCTTGAAGCCGGCGATTTCGATTCGGTTCAACCGCATGGTGTCAACGTCCTTGCTGTGGTTTTGGACAGGGGATGCCGGTCCGCACCAACTGCGTGGCAAAATAAAAAAAGCTGCGCCCGGGTGGGGGGAACCCCGACCGGGAAGCAGCTGGGAGCGCTTCTAGAATGGGCACGGCAGCGGCAGCGTTTCGAACAACGCCGGCGCCCGAACCCGTGAGATTCAGGTATGGGTGATGTAGCAAGAGACCGTTGGATCCGCTGCCAACACCCCACCCAGAGTGGAGTGGCCCCTGGCCACGGAAAACGGTCGCCAGTCTAACAAGCCACCATACCTAGTGCAAGAGTAAAATCAGGCCCCATTATCTTGGGGCCAAAGCCCTACCGTGGGGTGTCGATGCCGCGGCCGGCCTTGGTCTTCGCCAGGGACGTCAGCCGGGCGGCTTCACCGAACTGATTCAGCGCAAACTGGGCCTGGGGATCCTGCATCACCAGATTACGACGCGCTTCCGAGATGCCGAACAGCGCCAAGTCGATGTCGTAGTGCATCATGGCGCGGATGAACGGCTGGTCCTTCGCGAAGGCCGCGTCATCGATCTTCACCTTCTGCGTATCGAGCATCTTGCGGAAGTCGCTCACCATCGCATCGGTGATGGTGAAGCCACGCGCAATTTCCTTCTTGTTCTTGTTCGCGTCGGCGAGCCGGGTATCCCCCTGCGCACGGAACTGATCGGCGAACTGGGCGAAGGCCTGCCGCGCATAAAGCTGCCGTCCGAACTGGGTCGGCGCAAAGCCCTCGAGGGGGCCGGCGAGGAACTTGTCCGGCTGGATCCCGCCGCCACCATAAACCTTGCGCCCGCCGTCGGTGTATTTCAAGTACGCGGCCGAGCGCTCTTTCTCTTCGGTCTGATCCTTCAATGAGTACATCAGATACTCGTCGAATGAGCCGTCCCATGGACGCTGAATCAGTCGGCCGCTCGGCGTGTAGTACCGGCCGGTCGTGACCGCCACACCAGCGTCGCCGGCGACTTTGTAGACCGACTGGACCAGCGCCTTGCCGAACGTCGTTTCACCGACGATGAGCGCGCGGTCGTGATCCTGCAGCGCGCCCGACACGATCTCGGAAGCGCTCGCGCTGTTGCGGTTGACCATCACCACGAGCGGAAGCTTCGTGTACTCACTCGCCTCTGTCGCGTGGTAGTCCTGATCCGAATTCGGCACGCGGCCGCGCTGATAGACGATGAGATCGCCCTTCGGGAGGAAGCGGTTCGAAATGCGAATCGCCTGATCGAGCAGCCCGCCGGGATTGTCGCGCAGATCGAGCATCAGGCGCTTCATGCCTTTGCCGGCAAGATCCTGCAGGGCCGTTTCCAGTTCTTTGTCGGACGTCTCGGAGAACTCGGCCAGCTTTACGTAGCCGGTCTCGTTGTCGATCATGAACGCGCCGCGGACGGTAGTGATGTTGACCGCGTCGCGCACAACGTTCATCTCGATGAAACCTTCGTAGCCGCGCCGGCGGATCGAGATGTTGACCGGCGTTCCTTTGTGCCCCTTCAACCGGCTCACCGCCTGCTGCGTCGTCCAGCCCTTCATATCTTCGCCTTCGACCCGGGCGATGACGTCGCTGCGGCGCAAGCCGCTCTTATACGCCGGCGAGCCTTCGAAAATCGACTGGATGGTGATGTCACCGTCGATCGACGCAATCGTCACACCGAGACCGGCATAACTCCCGGACTGCCGTTCGCGCATCGCCGCGTAGTCGCGCGGTTCGAAGAAGCTGGAGTGAGGATCGAGCGTGTGCAGGAGTCCGTCGATCGAGCTGTACACGAGGCGTTCGAGGGGAACCGCATCGACATACTCGCTCTCGACTTTTGCAAGCGCATCGGTGTAGATGCGGTACTGTTGCGTGACCTCGTCCTGCGCGGTGGCGACGTTGCCGCCAAGGAAACCGCCGAGGAGGGCCGACAGGGCGACGGCGACGAGGGCCGCCGGAAGAAACCGGGGTCTACGCATAAAAGGCATCCTAACAGACGAAGTGTAACGCTCGCAACGACTTCCGGGCATAATAAGGAGACGCCAGCTTGACCATCAAGACCGGCGGTTCCTATAATTTGACGAGTAGGGTGGCCTTTCGGCCGCACCGGCAACACAGTTAGTCCAAGGATTTATATGCTCCCATCAGTCGGGATCCCGGAGCTGATCATCATTCTGACGATCGCGCTCATCGTTTTCGGGCCCCGGAAGCTGCCCGAGCTCGGCCGTTCGCTGGGGCGCAGCCTGAACGAATTCAAGCGCGCGTCGAACGAATTGAAGAACACGCTCGAAGACGAGATCCGAACCGAAGACCAGCAGTCGACAGAACGGCAGCGGGCGCCAGAGATTATCCCGGCCCGCGACGGTGTGGACGACGTCGTACCGCGCACCAAAAGCGACCAGGCATAAGTCGAATGGCGCTCGTCCCCTTCCCGTCTCCGGGCCGGCCGGACGATGACCGTATTGAACTCACTGACCCCGAGGACTTGAATGACGACTCGAGGATGTCCTTCCTCGAGCATCTGGACGAGCTGCGCAAGCGGCTGATCCGCTGCGTCATCGGAATCGTGGTCGGCGTCATGTTGTCGTTTGCTTTCATCGACCGCATTTTCGCATTCGTGCTGCAGCCGCTGTACGAGCGCCTCCCGCAAGGCAGCACCTTCATTACTACCGAGGGTCCCGAATATTTCATGCTCTACCTGAAAGTGGGGCTGCTTGCGGGCCTTTTCGTGGCGATGCCGTACATCCTCTGGCAGCTATGGCTGTTCGTGGCGCCGGGGCTATACGCGCACGAGAAACGGTATGCGATCCCATTCGTGATCATGGCCTCGACCTTCTTTTTTGGCGGCAGTGCATTCGCGCACTACCTGGCCTTCCCGTGGACCTGGCAGTTTTTCGTCGACTTCTCTCACAGTGAATTCGTCGCCTTCATGCCGAAGATTGGCCCGACGTTTTCGCTGTACGTGAAAGTCCTTCTGGGGTTCGGCGTGATCTTTCAGATGCCGACCCTGGTGTTTTTTCTCGCGCGCATGGGCATGGTGACCGCAGGTTTTCTCTTCAAGAACACCAAGTACGCCGTCCTCATCATCTTCATCCTGGCGGCGGTTCTCAGCCCTGGCGGCGACATCACCTCTCAAGTGCTCATGGCCGGACCGATGCTCGTCCTCTACGCCCTCAGCATCGCGGTTGCGTGGGCCGTCGCCCCTCGCAAGCCCCGCGAAACCGCCTGATCCCTGCCCTCCCGATGTGGAATTGGTTGTTTTACGGCCCAATTTTGCAGTATTATGGATGAGTTATTAGCTCAGCCTTGCGCCGCTGATCGGCGTGCGGATCGGGAGCCCCAGAGGTCAGCACCATGAAAAATATCGTCGGGTGTCTAGCGGCGCTCGTTTGCGTAGCCACCACACCCGCGTTTGGACAGAGCGTCAGCGGCCAGCCACAGCCGGCCGAAACACGCCCCGCAACGACAACGGCGTCCGGGGACACCGGCCTGTGGTTCGTGCCTACCGGAGAGATCCTGCCAGCGAGGAAATGGTCGTTCAGCGGCTACTACGTGAACTTCGACTACCAGCAGGGATTCACTGACGTGTCGCGATTTCCGCTGACAGTCGGTTACGGTATCGCGGACCGGTTCGAACTGTTCGGCAACTTCAACCCCGTCACGCGCATCGACCGAGACCTGCGGCCGTTGTTCAATCCACTGCTGCCGACCGCGGGCGGCGTAGTCAACGAGTATCCGTTCGTCAATGACGGCTGGAGCGGCAATCAGCTCGGCGACCTGTGGTTCGGCGCCAAGTTCAATTTCACATCCCAATACCGTCAGCACCCTGTCGCGTTTGCGCTTCGCGGCATGGCGAAAGTGCCGACCGCAAGTGACGAGGACGGCGCCGGCACCGGGAAGATGGACTTCGCATTCGACGGGATCCTGAGCAAGGAGTTCAACCAGCGCGTCGAGCTCTCCGCATTCGGCGGGATGATCTTCCGCGGCGATCCCGACACGTTCGATCTGCAGAACGGGATCCGGTGGGGTCTTGGCGCCGGGTTCCCGACTCGGAAGAGCCTGCGGCTGACGGCGGAACTTCACGGTGAGCAGTATCTCGATGATGCGGTTCGCTTCACTGGGGCGCAGACTCAGACGATCCCGATCGACTCGGAGCAGGACGGCCCGGTCAACGCCTCTCTCGGGCTGACCTGGCAGGGCCGCAACGGCTTCTTCGCCGGGGCCGCGGTCAACTACGGCCTTCGCTTCGACGGCCGCAGTCAGTTCGGGAGCTTCGAGGACGAGGGCGGCGATTACGCCGGCTTCCAGTTCCGACTCGGTTACCACCCAGGCACGCGAATCTACGTGCCGCCCGCACCACCGGCGCCGCCGCCGCCCGCGCCGGTCGCTCAGAACCGTCCACCGACGGTGCGGGCGCGCTGCGAGCCGTGCACGGTCGAGGTCGGCAAGGTCTCAACGGTTACCGCGGATGCCAGCGATCCGGACGGCGACACACTGACCTATCGCTGGAGCGCGGCATCCGGCACACTCGCCAACCCCGGCGATCGGCAGACGCCGTGGACCGCGCCGATGCAGGAAGGGCCGGTGCCCGTCACGATCGAGGTCCGCGATTCGAAGGGCGCCACCGCAACCGACGCGGTGACGATCCAGGTCGTTCGACCGGCCGTCGCGCAGTTCGTCTTCGAAGACGTCCATTTCGATTTCGACCGCTACTCCCTCCGGCCGGAAGCGACCCGCGCTCTCGACGAGGCGATCAAGGCGCTCCAGGCTGACGCAACACTGCGCCTGCAGGTCGAGGGTCACACCTGCAACATCGGGACGGCCGAATACAATCTGTCGCTCGGCGAGCGCCGCGCCAACTCGGTTCGCGATTACCTGACCAGTCGCGGCATCGGCCTCGACCGGCTGCAGACCGTCAGCTACGGTGAAGAGCGTCCCAAGCACGACAACGCGCGGGAAGAGACTCGTCGTCTCAACCGCCGTGCCGCGCTGGTGGTCCGCCTTCAGCGATAAACCGGGCGGTTCCATTCCGACGGCCGGATACAAAGGGCAGGACGACGCGTCCTGCCCTTTTCTTTTGCTTCTGATAGATTCTCCCGGACCCCATGACGATCAAGCCGTCCTCCGGTGCGGAGATTCAGAGTCTCACCTCGGCACTCGCCTCCGATGACGACGTGATCCGCGAGACGGCGGTGGCGCGCCTGGCGATCTTCGGACCGCGCGCAGTCGATCGTGTAGTGGCGTCATATCCCGCGGCGGATCGGAACACGAGGCGGACGATCATGCGCGTCCTCGAGGCCATCGCCGATCCGCGCGGCCTGTCGCTCGCGCGCCAGGCGATGAGTGAGGGTGGCGACGTTGCGGTCTCCGCAACCGGCAGCTTGCGGGCGTTGCTGGATTCGCCGGTGACCGACGCGGCCACCGAAGCCTTTGATGCGCTGGTCGAGGCGGCGATGGACAAGAAGGCCGAGCGGCGCGTTCGCCTCGCCGCACTCGACGCGCTTCGCGACATGCCTGAAGACGTCCGCATACGGGTAGCGGCCGCCCTCAAGGGCGACAGCGACCCGGAGATTCAATCCGGTCTGTCGCAGACTCAGCGCCCGACGGTCGCAGATTCGTTGTGGCGCGACGCCGCCGAAGGTAGCCTGGGCGACGATCCCGCACAGCTGCGAGAGGCGCTGGTCACACGCGGCGGGTCCACGGCACTGGGCGTGCTGCAGAAGATGGTCGATGCCGTCCGCGTTCGTGAGGAGGCCGTGACGTCCGCGGCACAGCAGGATGCGTGGAGAGCGCTGCGCGGAGCGTTGCACCAGGCGCTCGCACTACGCGGCAGCAATGTCGCGGTCTACGACCTGCGCGAGACATTCGAGTCTGCCGGCGGCGGCCTTCCGGCAACGTTCCTCGCCGCCGTCCACGTCGTTGGCGATGAGTCCTGCCTGGCGCCGATCGCTGCCGCCTACAGCGCGCACGCCGACGAGCGGTGGCGGCAACAGCTCACCACCGCCTTCGGCACAATCGCGGCACGCGAAAAGATCACCGCACGGAGCCCGACGCTGAAGCGCATCGCTACTCGATGGCCAGAGGCGGCGGCAGCGCTCAGTACGACTTTGCGAACCAGGCCTCGACGGACGACTCCCGCCCGCACTTAATGCAGGTGCCGGCGACTCCTCGACCAGGCTCGGGGTCGCCCTGAGGCTCTCGAAGGGCGACGCGCTCGGCGCCGAACGGGATATTCCTGACGGTCGCCTGGGTGTCGGCTTTGATCGCGTTTTCGCACTCGGCGCTGCCGCACCATCCAGCGATCAGAAAGCCGGGTCGGCCCTCCATCAGCTTCTTGAACTCGTCGTACGTGCTCACACGCTGCGTGTGCTCCTCCCGATACTTCAGCGCGCGATCGTAGAGCGCCCTCTGGATCTCGCCGAGCAGCCCCACGACCGCCGCACCGATCCCATCGATCGCGACGGACGCCTTCTCGCGGGTGTCACGCCGAGCCACCATCACCGCTGACTTCTCGATGTCTTTCGGTCCGATCTCGATGCGGAGCGGCACACCGCGGAGCTCCCATTCGGCGAACTTCCAGCCCGGCGTATAAGCGTCCCGATCGTCGAGCTTGACGCGGACTCCGGCCTTGACGAGTTCGGCCTGGAGCTCGCGCGCCTTTGGCAGCACGGTCTCCTGCCAGTTCCCTCGGGGAATCGGGATGATCACCACCTGAAACGGCGCGATCCGCGGCGGCAGGATCAGTCCGCTGTCGTCGCCGTGGGTCATGATCAAGCCGCCGATCAGCCGCGTCGACACGCCCCAGGACGTCGTCCAGACATGCTGCACTTCCTTCTCGCGCCCCTGGAACTGGATCTCGAACGCCTTCGCAAAATTCTGCCCGAGGTTGTGGGAGGTGCCGGCTTGAAGGGCACGTCCGTCACCCATCAGCGCCTCGATCGAGTAGGTCTTCGAGGCACCGGCAAACTTCTCGCTCTCGCTCTTCTGACCATCGACAACGGGCATCGCGAGCTCAGTCTCGGCGAACTCCTTGTAGAGCGCGAGGATCTTCAGGGTCTCTTCCTGCGCCTCGGTTTCGGTCTCGTGGGCGGTGTGGCCTTCCTGCCAGAGGAATTCGGTCGTCCGCAGGAAGGGGCGCGTCACCTTCTCCCAGCGCACGACGTTCGCCCACTGGTTGATCAGGACAGGCAGGTCGCGCCACGATTTGATCCACTTCGCGTACATCGTCCCGATGATGGCTTCGGACGTCGGACGAACGACGAGCGGCTCGGCCAGCTCCTCATCTCCGCCACGGGTGACCCAGGCGACCTGCGGCGCGAACCCTTCGACGTGCTCCTTCTCTTTCATCAGCAGACTGGCTGGAATGAAGAGAGGGAAGTACGCGTTGACGTGGCCGGTTTCCTTGAAGCGGCGATCGAGCCCCTGCTGGATCAGCTCCCAGATGGCGTAACCATACGGACGGATCGCCATGCAACCCTTGACGTCGGTGTAGTCGGCCAGTTCGGCGCGACGCACCACGTCGAGGTACCAGCGCGAGAAGTCCTCGGACTGGGGCGTGATCTCGGTGACCTTGCCGTCCTTCTTGCCGCCTGCGTCCTTGTTGTCTTTCCCGCCGCCCTGCTCCGCCATTGCCGCAATCCTCACTTCGTCCGCGATCGTCAACCGACGATGGATGACCGTCGATCAGAGATCCTGTTTTTCCAGTTTATATCGTCGCGCTCGGGGTAATCGTCGCGATAGTGCGCGCCGCGGCTCTCCTCGCGCCGCAGCGCCGCACGAGCGATCAGCCAGGCGACGGTGAGGACGTTCACGGCGCGCCACCCTTCGAGGTCGAAGCGGGCGCCCTCGCGAATGCGCGCGTCGGCCTGGCGCCACGCGGGCTCCAGTTCCTGGAGCGCAGTCTGAAGCCGCCCGGCGTCACGAAACAGCCCTACCTGGCGCCACATGACATCGCGAACGTCCAGGCTACCGGTCGTCCAGGACTCGAGTGACGGTGGCGTCCGCTGCGGCAGGCGACCACCCTTCTCGGCGTCGCGCGGCGTCGTAATCGTGCCGCTGGTTGCTGCGTCTGCTCTCATCGCCGCGCCGGCGCGGGCCCCGAATACCAGCCCTTCGAGTAGTGAATTGCTCGCCAGGCGATTCGCGCCGTGGACGCCCGTGCAGGCCGCCTCTCCGGCCGCATACAGCCCCGGGAGCGTCGTCCGACCGTCCAGATCGGTCTCCACGCCACCCATGACGTAGTGAGCAGCCGGACCGACCGGAATGGGGTCGCGCGCCAGGTCGAGGCCGGCGCGCCGGCACGCCTCGGAGATCAACGGAAACCTGGCGTCGACATACTCGGCGTCCATCTGCTGGAGCGACAGGTAGACAGGTGCGCTGGTCCGGTCCTCTTCGCGAGCGATAGCGCGCGAGACACGATCGCGCGAGGCGAGATCACCGGCACTTTCGTACCGCGCAACGAACGCCTCCCCTGCGCTGTTGATCAGGCGCGCGCCTTCTCCGCGCAGGGCCTCCGACAGGAGAAATCGCGGCTGCCCCGAAACCTTGAGCGCAGTCGGATGGAACTGCACGAACTCGAGGTCCGCCACCGCCGCACCGGCGCGAAACGCCATCGCCACGCCGTCGCCGGTGGCGACCGCGGGGTTGGTGGTCTCCCGATACACCTGACCGGCGCCTCCGGTGGCGAGCAGGACCGCGTCCGCGCGCGCCTCGTGCAGCGCACCATCCGGACCGATGAAGCACGCGCCCGCGCATCGGCCATCCTCGACGATCAGATCGACGACGCGCGCATGTGCGTGGGCGGTGACGCCAGGCAGCTTCGAGGCGCGTTGCCAGAGCGTCCGTCCGATCTCGCGTCCGGTTGCGTCACGGGCATGAAGCACGCGGCGGGCGCTGTGCGCGCCCTCGATCGCGAGCGCCGGTGTGCCGTCGTGCTCGCGGTCGAACTGCGCGCCCCACTCGATCAACTCGCGGACAGATCGAGGGCCGTTCTCCACCAGCACCTGCACCGCCCGGGCGTCACACAGTCCGTCGCCGGCCGCGATCGTATCCTCGGCGTGAAGCTGCGGCGAATCGTCCGCGCCAATAGCAGCGGCGATTCCGCCTTGAGCGTAGCCGGTATTACCCTCTTCGGGCTCGGCCTTCGTCAGAATGAGAATGTCGCCCGCGCCGCTCAACTCGGCGACCGCGCGCAGGGCGGCGATGCCGCTGCCAATGATGAGGAAGGAGTGGGTGCCGATGCTGTTATCCTACCACCCGCTCTTATGACGCCTGCCGCGACTCCCAAGCCATCACGCATCAGCGTGCGAACATCGTCCGCCGAGTATGCCGTCACGATCGGCGGTGGCATCTCCGCCAATCTGGCCGGGGCCCTGGACGACGTCCGGTTCCCGGCGCGACGGTTCATCGTGTCGAACCCTACCGTGTGGCGCCTGCACGGCGAGCGGTTCCAGTCGGTGACCCCGGAGGAGCCGATCCTCATTCCCGACGGCGAGCGCTTCAAGACCCTGGCGACCGTGGCGAAGATCTACGACTCCCTCGTGCGAGCGCAGGCGGATCGCGGCGCTGGCGTTGTCGCGATCGGGGGCGGCGTCGTGGGCGACGTGGCGGGCTTCGCGGCCGCGACGTTTCTTCGCGGACTACCGGTGGCGCAGGTGCCCACGACGTTGCTCGCGCAGGTGGACAGTGCGGTCGGTGGAAAGACCGGCGTCAACCACCCCGCAGGCAAAAACCTGATCGGCGCCTTTCATCAACCCGCGGCCGTCATCGTCGATCCCGAGGTGCTCGGCACACTGCCGCGACGCGAGTTTCGCGCCGGGCTGTACGAGGTGGTGAAGTGTGGCGTCATCGCGAGCCGTTCGCTGTTCGAGACAGTCGCCACCGGGCTGCCGGCCCTGTTCGCGCGCGACAGCAGCGTGCTGCTGCCGACTATCGCCGAGTGCTGCCAGATCAAAGCGACAGTCGTCGGAGAGGATGAGCGGGAATCCGGTAACCGGAGGATCCTCAACTTCGGCCACACCGCCGGGCACGCGCTCGAAGCGGTGACGAAGTACCGGCGCTTCCGGCACGGCGAGGCTGTCGGCTACGGGATGCTCGTGGCCGCCGAACTCGCCTGCGCACGGGGCACGTTGTCTGCGGTTGACAGAGACAGCTTGCGGGCGCTGATCGGCGCGATGGGTCCGCTGCCGCCAGTCGCTGACCTTGACGCGAAACAGGTCGTCGAAACGGTGGCTCGCGACAAGAAGGTCATCGACGGCAAGCTGCATTACGTGCTGCCAGTTGCGATCGGGGAGACCGTGATCGCGGACGACGTGACCGGCGCGGAGTTGGAGCAAGCGTTGCGCGCTGTCGGCCTCCGAGCCCGCTAGAGCACGTCGCACGTAGCACGTAGCACCCTGCACGTGCTAGTGTCGTGTCCCTGA
>Ga0183260_10002254_pt1 | contig 15932 bp, 13 predicted proteins | sample AntDrymUQ4972206_2_FD_129768 | JGI IMG/M metagenome (GOLD analysis project Ga0183260, IMG submission 129768) | Polar desert sand microbial communities from Dry Valleys, Antarctica - metaG UQ497 (22.06) (version 2) (version 2) | ecosystem: Environmental > Terrestrial > Soil > Desert | place...
GCTACGTCGTGCCCACGGCGGATCCGAGCGGGACCATCCCCTCGTTCGCGTCGCCGACCCCGTCGGGCTCGGGCCCGGCCGCGGAGGCCTGCCCGCCCGCCCCACCGCCGTCGGAGCTGCCATCCGCGTCGCCGTCGGCCAGTCCGTCCGAGTCACTGGAACCCAGCCCGAGCCTTGAGCCCAGTCCGAGCCTGGAGCCCAGCCCGAGCCTGGAGCCCAGCCCGAGCCTTGAGTCCAGCCCGAGCCTTGAGCCCAGCCCGAGTATCGCACCGAGCCCAAGCGCCGAACCGACGCCGGAGCCGACTCCTGCCCCAACGCCGGCACCCACGCCCGCTCCCACGCCCGCTCCCACGCCGGCACCCACGCCGGCACCCACGCCGGCACCCACGCCGGCACCCACCCCGATACCGACCCCCGCGGCCACGCCGCCCCCGGCACCGACCCCCGCGGCCACGCCGACCCCGGCACCATCCGCGGCAGTCAACCCGGCACCCGCGCCGAGCACGCAACCGGCGGCCGAGCCAAGCCCGAGCCCGACCCCAAATCCGTCCCCGTGAACGAAGGTCCGCGGCCGGGCCCTCAACGGTGACCATCGCGCTCCGGCAGCTAACGGTCCGCCGTGGCGGCCGGACGATCCTCGGGCCCCTGGACTGGACGGTCGATGATGGACAACGCTGGGTCGTGCTGGGCGCGAACGGTTCGGGCAAGACGACGCTCCTGTCCGTGGCCGGCATGTCCCTGTGGCCGACGTCCGGTTCCGTGGAAGTTCTCGGGGAGCGGTACGGCAAGGTCGATGCCCGCGAGCTGCGACGGCGGATCGGCAGTGCCGGCAGCGCGACCGAGGCTGCGATGCGCCCGGACCTCACCGCGCGCGATCTGATCATGACCGCGCGCCACGGAGCGTTCGAGCCGTGGTGGCACGTCTACGACGAGCGTGATCGTGCCCGGGCCACGGACCTTGGCCGGCAGCTCGGCCTGGACGGCCGGATCGATCGGCCGTTCGGGAGCCTGTCTGCCGGTGAACGGCGACGCACGTCCATCGCCCGGGCACTGATGCCGGACCCGGACCTCCTGCTCCTCGACGAGCCGACCGCGAACCTGGACCTTGCGGCGCGCGAACTGCTGCTGCGCGATCTCGCGCGCCTGGCGCAGGCACCCCGGCCCGTGGCGATCGTCCTGGTCTCCCATCACCTCGAAGAGATCCCGGAAGGGTTCGATCACGCCCTCGTCCTGGCGCGCGGTCGCGCGCTCGCCTCGGGGCTGGTCGGAGACGTCCTGCGCGATGACGTGCTGTCCGAGGCATTCGGGATCCCGCTGGCGATCGAGCACCTGGCGGGTCGCTGGTCGGCGCGCATGCGGCTCGACGACACGCGAACGTCATCCGCGACCGGCAGGCTGCTCCCATGACCACGCAGACCGTTCGCGCAGCCCGCCGGACACCCCGACTCGTTCCGCGGGCGGCGCTGGCCGGTGCGACCGCGGCCGCACTTGCCCTTGGCCTCTCCGAATTGCTGGCCGGGCTGCTGCCCGGTGCGACCTCGCTCGTCGCCGCCGTCGGCCAGGTCATCATCAGCCTGCAGCCGCCGGGTGCCAAGGACGTCGTGGTGGCCCTCTTCGGCACGAACGACAAGCTCGCACTGGAGCTGTTCGTGGCCGCTGTCAGCATCGCCCTCGGGGGCGTCTTCGGCCTGATCGCCAAGCGCCGGCTCCGGTTCGGGGCCGCCGGATTCATCGCTTTCGGCCTCTTCGGCTTCCTCGCCGCCCTGGGGGATCCGACCGGGAATCCGTCGATCGTCGCGGCGCAGACGGCCGTTTCTGTCGGGCTCGGCATCCAGGGCCTGTCGTGGTTGCTGGGCGTGCTGGCCCCGCAGGAGGCTCAGCCCGGCCGTCCCCTGTCCGACCCGGCCCGACGTTCCTTCCTGCTGCGGACCGGTGCCCTGGGCATCGGCGCCGTAGCCGCCGGCGTCGTCGGTCGTTCGCTGCTGGATCGTTCACGGACGGTGCCGGCCGGCGCGGCCGCCAGCATCCCGCCGGCTTCGGATCTCGTCGCCGCGTTGCCGGCCGGCACGGACCTCGCGTCCAGCACGCCCGGCCTGACGCCGATCGTCGTACCCAACGACGAGTTCTATCGGATCGATACCTCGCTGCTCGTCCCGTCGCTCGACACCGCGACCTGGAAGCTGCGGATCCACGGCCTGGTGGATCGAGAGACCGTGCTCACCTGGGACGAGCTCGTGGGCCTGCCGATGTTCGAGCAGTACGTGACGATCGCGTGCGTCAGCAACGAGGTCGGCGGCAACCTCGTCGGCAACGCCAAGTGGACCGGCGTCCGACTCCGTGACGTGCTCGAGATCGCCGGCGTGCAACCCGCCGCGACGCAACTCGTCGGCCGGTCAGTGGACGGCTGGACCGCCGGCATGCCGACCGCCTGGGTGATGGATCCGGCGCGTGAGCCGATGATCGCGGTGAAGATGAACGACGAGCCGCTGCCACCGGCCCACGGCTTTCCGGCGCGCCTGATCATCCCGGGACTGTACGGCTACGTGTCCGCCACGAAGTGGCTGGCGGAGCTCGAACTGACGACGCTGGAAGGCTTCAACGGCTATTGGGTGCCGCTTGGGTGGTCCAAGGAGGGACCGATCCTGACCCAGTCCCGGATCGATACCCCGGGCGGCTCCGTCCTGGCCGGTCGCGTGCCGATCGCCGGCCTCGCCTGGGCGCCTGACCGCGGCGTCGGCAAGGTGGAGGTGAGCATCGACGGGACCTGGTCGGAAGCGACCCTGTCATCGCCGATCTCGGACACGACCTGGGTGCAATGGGTCGTCCCCTGGGACGCGACCCCCGGCAGCCACGCGATCCAGGTCCGCGCGACGGACGGCAACGGCATGGTCCAGGACGAGCTTCGATCGCCCCCGGCCCCCGACGGCGCACGCGGCTGGCACACGATCCAGGTCTTGGTCAGCTGACGCCTGGCCGGCGCCTGGTCGAATCGGTATAGATTCCCAGGCATGTCCCGTCGACGCTTCATCTTCGATCCCCCGGAGCGATTCGTGGCCGGCACGGTCGGCCAGCCGGGCGATCGGACGTTCTTCCTCCAGGCTCGCGAAGGCGAGCGCGTCGTGTCCGTCGCACTGGAGAAGGTCCAGGTGGCGGTCCTCGCCGAGCGTCTCTCCGCGCTGCTCGAACAGGTCGAGCAGCGGGGCGTCTATTCGGTCCGGTCGGGCAGCGGGTCCGATGCCTCGGCCGTCGATAGCGAACCGCTGGATGAACCGCTGGTAGAGGCCTTCCGGGTCGGTTCCCTGACCCTTGGCTGGGATGGCGCCGCCGAACGGTTCCTGGTGGAGGCTCGGGCGCAGGACGAAGACGGCGAGCCGGTCGATCCCGATGAGGACGACGACGAGGACGAGGACGGACCGGACCTGTTGCGCGTACGCATCGTTGCGGCTGCGGCGCGCTCGTTCGTGGAGCGCGCCGCGCGCGTCGTGGCGGGTGGCCGCCCGCCCTGCCCGCTGTGCGGCGCACCGCTCGATCCCCAGGGACACATCTGCCCGCGACGCAACGGCCACTACGTCAACTAGGGCACTCCGTGCAGGATCCGGTCACGACCCTGGACGTGCTGCGCGAGGGCGAGATCGAGGTCCTCGGGCGGATCGTCGAATCCAGCAACAATGCCCTGTTCGTGTCCGTCAGCCGGGCCTGTCCGGAGCCGGAGGGAACCCGCACGCTCCAGGCGATCTACAAGCCGATCATCGGCGAGCGCCCGCTGGACGACTTTCCGGATGGCACCCTGGCACGCCGTGAAGTTGCAGCCTGGCTCGTGTCCGAGGCGAGCGGCTGGGGCATCGTGCCGCCCACCGTGCTGCGCGAGGGACCGTTCGGGCAGGGCATGCTGCAGGCGTTCGTCGAGATCGATCCCGACGTCGACGTCGTAGCCATGGTCGTGAACGACGATCCGAGGCTGCGCCGGATGGCCGCCTTCGATGCGGTCGTCAATAACACGGACCGCAAGGGAGGACACATCCTGCCCGTGGACGGCGGGCGGCAGGTCCACGGCGTGGACCACGGGGTGTGCTTCTCGCCGGTGCCCAAGCTCCGGACCGTGCTGTGGGGTTGGCGCGGGATGCCCTTCGGACCGGATGAACTGGAGGGCTTGACGCGCATCCGGCAGGCCCTGGACGGCGCGCTGGGGTCGGAACTCCACGCGTTACTGAGTCGCCGCGAGGTCAGGTTGACCGTGCGACGGGTGGACGAGCTCCTGTCGAAGGGGCGCTTTCCGCTCCCTTCCCCGGCGTGGCCGGCGATCCCCTGGCCGGCGTTCTAGCCGCTCCTGGCCGCGGCCGTGTGCGCTCAGGTCACCGACTTGGCGGCCTTGACGACCTGGGTGTTGGCGAACTTGTCGTGGAAACCCTGCTTGGTCGGGCTCTGCGCCGTCGTGACAAGCAGGAAGATGACCCAGCCGATGGCGAGCAGGGAGATGAGCAGTCCGATCAGGGGCAACGGCGCGAAGACCTGGGCAAGGACACCCGGGCCGGTCAGCACGAGGAAGCGCTTGATGGCCTGCTCCATGGTGAGCGTCGCCCCGTCACCGGCATTCCCGATCTGGAGGCTGAGCAGCTTCATGCCGATCGTCGCCCGGGACGTCGTCCACATGTAGACGAAGTAGGCGCCACCGATGGCCAGGCCGACGATCGCCAGGATGATCGAAGCGACGTAGTTGTAGCTGATGGCCAAACCGTTGACGGTGACCGGGCTGAGGCCGATGACGCCCAGGATGGCTCCCAGCACCGCACCGATGATGGCGACGATGATGGCATCGATGATGTAGGCGATGACCCGGTTCGGGACGTCGGCGTACACCAGTCCCGTTCCGGATGACGCTTCCGGGGCGGACATGGGCGCTGGGCTGGGGGCGGTCATGGGCTCGGAGCCTCCCTCTATGGCACCCCGCTGGCACTCGTGGTCGGCGGCGGCTGGTCGCATGGTAGTCCCCCGTCAGGCGTTGACAAGGCCCCGACGGCGCGGATCAGGGTATCGGCGCACCGGTGCCGGGATATGCCGCGGTCGAGGGCAGGGCGCTAGCATCGACGGCATGACGGCGAGCGATCCCGAGACCCTCCTGCTCGACCTTGATCCGGCGCAGCGCGAGGCGGTCACGACCGTCCGCGGTCCCCTGTGCATCCTCGCCGGCGCGGGCAGCGGCAAGACCCGGGTCATCTCGCGACGAGTCGCATACGCCCTGGCGACCGGTGCGGTGCAGGCTCGCGACGTGCTGGTCGTGACGTTCACGGACAAGGCCGCGGGTGAGATGCGCCAGCGGCTGGCCGCGGCCGGCCATCCCGGCGTCGCGGCGAGCACGTTTCACGCCGCAGCGCTGCGCCAACTGCGACATTTCTGGCCGCAGGTCCACGGCGGGCCCGTGCCGGCCGTCCTTGATGGCAAGGTCCGCCTGCTCGCGCCGTTGGCGGGGTCGCTGCCCGGCGGCTACCGGTACCTTGCCGTGCGTGACCTGGCAGCGGAGATCGAGTGGGCCAAGGCGCGGCGGATCGACGCGGCGACGTATGCGGACGGGGTCGCGCACGCCGGGCACGAGCCACCGCTACCAGCAGACCTGATGGCGGGCATCTATCGGCGGTACGAGGCGGCCAAGGCGCGCGCCGGCGTCATCGACTTCGAGGACATGCTCGAGCAGACGGTCCAGTTGATCACGAGACGCCCGCAAGTGGCCGAGGAGGTCCGAGCACGCTACCGCTGGTTTTCGGTGGACGAGTTCCAGGACACCAACCCGCTCCAGGCGGCGCTGCTCGACGCCTGGCTTGGAGATCGGGAGGACCTGGCCGTCGTCGGCGACGAGGACCAGACCATCTACACCTTCACCGGCGCTTCGAGCGACTACCTGCTCGACTTCAAGACACGCCACCCGGCGGCCGCGGTCGTTCGACTGGAGTCGAACTATCGATCGAGCCCGCAGGTCATCGATCTTGCGAACCGGGTCCTGGCCGCCGGGCGGACGGCTCCGGACGAGCGGCAGCCCGGTACCCCGGTGCGGCCGACCAAGCGGTTGTTGGTGACCCAGTCGGACGGTCCGGCACCGTGCATCGCGGGCTTCGACACGGACGAGGCGGAGAGCGCCGCCATGGTCGATGCCATCCGGCTGCTGGGAGTCGAGGGCGTGGATCACGCGGACATGGCGATCCTGGTCCGGACGAACGCGCAGCTGCCGGCGATCGAGACGGCCCTGACCGGTGCCGGTATCCCGTTCCAGGTTCGCGGCGAACGGTTCTTCGCGCGGCCGGAGATCCGGCGGGCCATCCGGGTCGCGGAGACGCTGGCCTCTGCCGCCACGGTGGGATCGGCGACGACCGGAGGGCCGATCGACCTGGCGACTCGACTGGCCGCCGCGTTCGAGCGGGAGCTCGGCGTGCGACGTGAGGTCGTGCCCGACGGGGACGCGCCGCGCGAGCGTCACGGGGCGGTGGTCGCCCTGCTCCAGCTCGTCGAAGACCTCGTCCAGGCCGATCCCGAGGCTGACCTGTCGGCGTTCCTGGCCGAGGTCGCGCGGCGCACCGAGGCGGAAGCGGGTGGCGCGGCGAGCGGCGTCAGCCTGCTCACCTACCACCGGGCCAAGGGCCTCGAATGGGATGCGGTCTTCCTGCCCGGGCTCGAGGACGGGGTCCTGCCCATCCGCCAGGCCAGCGAACCCGACGAGCGGGCGGAGGAGCGGCGGCTCCTGTATGTCGGCATCACCCGGGCCCAGCGCTACCTGTGGATCTCCTGGGCGCGCCGTCGAACCGGCGCGGCCGGGCGGGAGGGCCGTCGAACGCGTTCGCCGTTCCTGGACGGGCTGGTGCCGGCGGTGCCCCGGGCGTCGGTCCGGGCCGCGGGCACCGCATCGGCGAGCCCTCGACCCGTGGCCGGATCTCCAGACGATCGCTCGCCCCTGTCCGTGGCACTCCGCTCATGGCGGACGGAGCGAGCGCGGACGGACAAGGTCGCGCCGTTCATCGTGTTCCATGATTCGACCCTCGAGGCGATCGCGTCTCGCCGCCCGACGTCCATCCCCGAGCTCCGCCGCGTACCCGGCGTCGGCCCCACGAAACTGGATCGCTATGGCGAGGAGATCATCCAGATCGTGGTCGCCGCGGGGGTGGGCGGTTGACGGATGCGCGGTCGTGCCTCAGGATGCCCGCATCACCGGTCCACCTTTGACGGTCGGGTCGAGCGCCTTGAGATGGACGCTCCCACGACCGCGGCGGACCATCACACCGTTCCGGTCCCCGTCACGGGCTGTCCTGAGCGGACTATCAACAGCGCAGCCGACGGCCCATCACGCCGGTCGGCGCGCCAGAAAGATCACGGACCCATTCGAATGATGACTCGCACCTCTACCACGACCTTTGCCGGTCGATCAAGCTCCATGCGCCGGATGCGGCGCCGATCCAGCACCGCCTCCTCGGTCAGCCGACCGTATTGTCAGACCAACGGCTGCACGAGCTACCTCGAGCTGGATCCCACGCGCGGCGTGGCCTTCTGCCCTATCTGCGGGTTCACGCGCCACACGAACTGACCACCGCCGGCCCTGACGTGACAGGCAACCTGTCAGCGCGTCGGGATATCGTGGGCCAGTGCAACTCGCCCCCGACGGCACGATCATCGTCAGTGCCACCGACCTCGTCGGCTTCCTCGCCTGCGACCATCTCTCCACGCTCGAGCTCGGGCGGGTGGAGGGTCGCTGGGAGCGCCCACCTCGACGCGAGGACCCGACCGTCCAGCTGATGCAGGACCGGGGCGACGCCCACGAGGCCGCCCACCTCCAGCGCCTGCGCGACCTGGGCCGAACGATCGTCGAGATCGACACCAGCGAACTCAAGACACCGGACCAGCTGCGGGCGGCCGAAGCGCTGACCCTGGAGGCGATGCAGACCGGGGCGGACGTCATCTTCCAGGCGACCTTCTTCGACGGCCGCTGGCGAGGGCACGCTGACTTTCTCTATCGGACCGATCGGCCAAGCCCCGCCTTCGGTCCGTTCAGCTACGACATCGCCGATACCAAGCTGGCCCGGGGCGTGAAGGCCTCGGCAATCCTCCAGATGTGCGTGTACGCGGACCTGCTGGAACGCCTCCAGGGTGTCCCGCCGGAGACCGTTTACGTCGTGACCGGCGACGGGTTCGAACACCCCCATCGCCTGGATGACTACCGCTCCTACTACCGCCACGCGAAGGCGCGCTTCGAGGGCCGGGTGCTCGACGGGTCGAGCGCCCGCCCGACCTACCCCGACCCCGTGGATCACTGCCGGGTCTGTGTCTGGTACCCGAGCTGCATCCAGCGGCGTCGGGACGATGACCACCCGTCCATCGTCGCCGGCATGCGTCGGGTTGACACCGAGCGGCTGCTCGACGGCGGCGTCCCGACCCTGACCGCGATCGCGGATCTCCCACGGGATGTCACGGTGGCCGACGTTCGACCGGCGACGCTGCGCCGCCTGAGCGATCAGGCCCGGCTCCAGCTGCACGAGCGCCGAACGGGCGAACGCGTCTACGAGCTGATCGCGCCCGAGCCGGCCGTCATCGGGCGCGGCCTCACGGCGCTCCCGGAGCCGTCGGCCTGGGACGTCTTCTTCGATATCGAGGCCGATCCGTGGGCGCTCGACGGCGGCCTCGAATACCTGCTCGGGATCGCGATCGAGGCAGACGGCGAGGCCGTCTATCTGCCGTTCTGGGGCCACGACCGCGAGGAGGAGAAGGCGGCGTTCGAAGCCTTCATCGACTGCTGCATCGCGCGCCTGGGCGAGCATCCCGAGATGCACATCTACCACTACGGTGGGTACGAATCGGGGGCGATCAAGCGCCTCATGCAGCGCCATGCCACGCGTGAGGACGAGGTGGATCGACTCCTCCGCGGCGGCGTGCTGGTCGACCTGCTCAACGTCGTGCGCCAGGGGATCCGCGCGTCGGTCGAGTCGTACTCACTCAAGCAGATCGAGAAGTTCTATCTCGCCGCGCGGGAGGGTCCGGTCACGGAGGCCGGGTTCAGTGTCGTGGAGTACGAGCGCTGGATGCGCGAGCACGATCCGGCGATCCTGGCGAACATCGCCGACTACAACCGGGACGACTGCATCTCGACGTTGCAGTTGCGCACCTGGCTGGAGGCACGCCGCGCTGAGGCGCTCCTGGCCTTTCCCGACATCGACTGGTCGCGCCCGGCTCCGCGGGACGGCGCGCCCTCCGAAGGGCAGACCGCCCGGGCCGCGGACGTGCAGGCGCGAATGGATGCGCTGACGGCGGGCGTCCCGGCCGATCGCCACCTGCGTACACCCGAGGAGCACGGCCGCTGGCTGCTCGCCCAGCTCCTGGACTGGCACCGTCGGGACGAGAAACCCGCCTGGTGGTCGTGGCACGACCTGCGAACGCGATCGATGGAAGACCTGATCGAGGCGAGCGAAGGCATCGGCGGGTTGACGTACGTCGCCGACCTCGAGACGGTCGCCAAGAGCGTCGTGCGGCGCTACTCGTTCCGGCCACAGGACCACAAGTTCCGCAAGGGCCTCAAGGTCATGGACCCGGATCCACGCCGCGGCGAATTCGGGAGTCACGCCGGTGAGGTCATGGCGGTGGATGACGCAGCGGGCCTGATCGACCTCAAGCGCGGGCCGTCGATGCTCGGCTACCACCCGCAGTCGCTCATCCCGGCGAAACCGATCGGCGCCGGACCCATGCCGGCGGCCCTGCTGCGCGTGGCGGACGCCGTGATCCGTGACGGGATCGACGGGCCAGGGCCCTTCCGCGCTGTGCAAGACCTGCTCCTGCGGCGCCCGCCGCGGATCGGCGAAGTCGTTTCCGGGAGGCCGCTCGTCGACGCCGGCGAGGTGACCCTCGCCGCCGCGACGCGGATCGCCACCCGGCTCGCCACGACGGTCCTGCCGATCCAGGGCCCGCCGGGCACAGGCAAGACCTACACCGGGGCGCGGATGATCGTGGAGCTGATCCGGGAGGGACGCCGGGTGGGGATCGCTGCCCAGTCCCACAAGGCCATCTCCAACCTGCTCAAGGAGGTCAGCAGGGCGGCGCGGGAGGCGTCCGTGCCGTTTCGCGTGATCCAGCGCTGCGAGACGGGTGACGAGGTCTATGACGACCCGAGCATCGAGCTGGCCGGCGACAACGAAGCGGTCGAAACGGGCCTGCGTGAAGGCCGGTTCGATCTCGCCGCGGGCACGTCATGGCTCTTTTCCCGGGAGGGGATGCTGGGCGCCGTCGATGCCCTGTTCATCGATGAGGCCGGCCAGGTATCGCTGTCCAACGTCGTCGCCATGAGCGGCTGCGCCGCGTCCATCGTGCTGCTGGGTGACCCGAACCAGTTGCCCCAGGTCAGCCAGGGAGTGCATCCTGAAGGCGCGGGTGTGTCCGCGCTCGAGCATCTGCTCGGTGGGGCGGCCACGATCGACGAGGGTCGCGGTCTCTTCCTGGAGACCACCTGGCGGATGCATCCCGCGATCAACGAGTACATCTCCACCACGTTCTACGACGGTCGACTGGACACCCATCCGTCCACCGCCGTCCAGCGCGTGTCCTCGAGCGACCCGCTCCTTCAGGGCGCGGGCATTCGGTACGTGGGGCTCGTTCACGAGGGCAACGCCTCCTCGTCCCGCGAAGAGGCCGCGATCGTCGCGGATGCCGCGGCTGGCCTGCTGGGTCTCCCCTGGACAAATGGTGACGGGGTGGAGACCGCGATCGGACCGGGGGACATCATCGTCGTAGCGCCCTACAACGCGCAGGTAGCGCTCATCCACGCCGAGCTCGAACGTCGGCTGGCACCGGGCGTCCGGGTGCGGGTCGGGACGGTGGACAAGTTCCAGGGCCAGGAGGGCGCGATCGCGATCTACTCGATGGCGAGCTCCAGTCGCGACGATGCGCCACGGGACATGGACTTCCTGTACAGCCGACACCGGCTCAACGTGGCGGTGTCAAGAGCCCGGGCCATCGCCATCGTGGTGGCCAGCCCGACCCTCCTGACCGCGGCCTGCCGAACACCCGAGCAGATCCGCCTCGTCAACGCGCTGTGCCGGCTGGTCGAGGTGGCGGCGCCAGACCTTACGCGAGCCTCGCCCTAGGCATCCCGCGCACCGATCTCGCGCCGGACCCAGGCGGCGAGGACGCGCGCGCACGTTTCGACTTCATCGAGCGGAACGAACTCGTCCGCGCTGTGCGCGTGCCGCACATCGCCCGGGCCGAACATCACGCACGGCGTCCCACCGACGTTGACGAACAACCGCATGTCCGCACCGTATGGCTCGCCGATCAGGTCCGGTGTTCGACCGGTCACGGACTGGACGACCTCGGCCAAGCCGACCGGCAAGGGATCGTCGGCGGGGACCCGTGAGGACCCGAATCGCGCGCCGGTGATCTCGACCGTCACGGGATGCTCGCGCAGGAACTCGTCCTCGGCACAGGCCGCGTCGATCACCGCTCGCAATTCGGCTTCGGCGTCGGCCGGCGTCTGCCTCAGGCGCACGCCATACCGGCCGACGGCGACGATCCGATCAAGCACCGTGGAGGCCCATTCGCCACCGCCCACGATGCCGATGATCGTCGGATACGGCAACCCCAGGGCGGCCATCAGCGGATCCGACTCGGCGGCGTTCCGGCGCGCCTCGTCGGCTTCCAGCGCCCGGGCGAGCACGAACAGCTTGTCCAGGGCCGACACGCCTTCGCGCCGCTGCGAGGCGTGAGCCGCCCGACCGGGCACCGTCAGCCGGAACGTGATGGCGCCGGCATGGGCGACGACGACATCGAGGTTGGTGGGCTCGGTGATGATCGCCGCGTCCGCGGACGCCCCGGCCCGGATCGCAGCCAGCGTGCCCTGCCCACCGTCCTCCTCGGACGGGACGAGGACCACCTGGAGGCTGCCCGCGAGGCGATCGAGATCGCCGGCGGCCGCGAGTGCCCGGACGGCCCCGATGATCGCCGCCACGCCGCCCTTCATGTCGCAGGCACCCCGGCCGTACAGCCGTCCGTCGTGCACCTCGCCGGCCCAAGGATCCCTCGTCCAGGTCTCGGGATCGCCGGGCGGGACGACATCGAGGTGACCTGACAGGATGACCCGGCGGCCGTCCCCCGGACCGATCTGTCCGATGACGACCGGCAGCTCGCTGCGGGTCATCTCCTCCCCCGGCCAGTCCGGGTCCGCCCGGGTCGCGGCCAGGTCAGGTCGAAGGGCGACGACTTCGAGGCCGAGGTCACGCAGCGTGCCCGCGGCCCAGGCGGCGACCGACTCCTCGGAGCCTGTGATGCTCGGGATCCGCACCAGCTGGCGCAGGTCGTCGACCAGCCGCTCGCGGTCGATGGCCGGCAACGCGGCGTCAATCACGCAGGATCGGCCGGGTCATGCAGGTGGGCCCACCGGAGCCATTGATCCCGATCTGGCTGGCCGGGTAGGTGTGGACCTCGCAGCCGGCCGCAGCCAGGGCGCCAGTGGTGACCGGATTGCCCTTCGCCAGGATGACGACACCGGGCCGCACGGTCAGGACATTGCAGCCGAGCGTCGCGAATTCCTCATCGGGGACGGCGATCGTACGGACGCTCAGGTCGCCCAGCAGCTCCCAGAGCCCCATCGGCAGCAGCGGGAGGTAGACGACGGCCAGGTCGTCCGCCACGGGCGAGATGACCGACATGAGGTGGATCAGCTCGGTGTCGCCCTTCCAGTACGGAAGGTCGAATGCCCGCACGTCGCCGCCCACGAGGTCGGCGAGCTGCGCCACACCGGAGCCGTTCGTGCGCAGCGTTCGCCCGATACAAAGGAGGTCGGGCCGCAGCCAGAACGTGTCGCCACCCTCGATCGTTCCAGGCGCTTCGATCCGCCCGAGGGTCGGGATGCCGGCGGCGGTCGTCCAGGCTTCCAGCAGCGCAGGCTCCTCGGCTCGATTGGGCTTGCCCGGGCGGAGCGGGATCGCGCCGCGATCCGTGATCAGCAACGGGTCGAAGGTGTAGACGAGATCCGGGTCGTCCGTCTCGGCTTCCAGCCCATGGACGGTCGGGCCGAGACCAGCTAGAACGTCGACGAAGGCGTCGTGCTCGCGCTGCGCCAGGTCCAGGTCGACCGGCCAGCGAAACCCGTGCGCTGGGTCGTCGAACGCCCGACCGAACGCCCCTCCCGGCCGCTTGACGAGCACGTCGTGCAGCGGACTGGTCATGCTCTGTGCCCCGAAACGACGGAGCTGGGTCATCGTCACCTCGACAGGATAGCGGGCGGTGGGGTCGTCCCGAAGCGCCCGGGGTCGAGCTCAGAGGGTGGCGACCCTTCCGTCTCGTTCATGAGCGCCGCCAGGAGGGTCGCACTGGCAGGCCCCGTCGAGATGCCCCACGGACCGTGCCCGGCCGCGATCCACAGGTCCTCGACCCACGGGATCCGCCCGACGAGTGGGCGCCCATCCACGCTGAGCGGTCGAGCGCACTGGCGATGTCCCTCCACGATGGCGTCGGCGAGCGCCGGCACGAAGCGCGCCCCGCGCGCCACGAGCGCAGGCACGAGACTCGCTCCATCGGGCTCGTTCGCCAGGAACGTGGAACCGAGCGACGTCGCACCGGCCGCCGTCACGAGACTGAAGTCGATGCCGGCGGTCGCGTCCGGCGCGGCACCCGGCTCGATATCGATCTCCGCCTCCTCGAGCACATGGCCGGGCGGGTCCGCGAGCCGGATCGTCGCGACGACGCCCCACAGCGGCCGGATCGGTCGCCATCGACCCGTCGGATCGATGAGTGCAGGCGACCACGGCCCGGCCGCGACGACCACGGAACCGGCGGCCAGCCGCGAACCATCGGCCAGGATCACGCCGCGGGCACGACCATCGGCCTGCCACAGGCCGGCGACGTCGTCCGTCCGGATCTCCACCCCGACCAGTTCGGCCAGTCGGGCGTAAGCCCCGGTGGCCGCGATCGGGGCGATCGGGTAGCCCACCTCCAGCCGGCAGGCCGCGACGCCCTCGGCGAGTGACGGCTCGACGCTCCTCGCCGCCGCCGGATCCAGGAACGTCGGGCGAAGCTCGGGAAACCGTTCAGCCAGCCGCTGGGCCAGTCGCCGAACGAGCGCGACGTCATGCGTGACACTGAGCAGGCCGACCGGCTCGCCCGGCAGGCGAAAGCCGTCATCCACCCGGTCGGCCAGGCGTCGGTAGCACTCCAGCGTCGCGACGTAGAGGCTCGCAAGGACCGGGTCGAACGGGTGCTGGACGACCCCACTATTGCGGCCCGATGCGCCGGCACCGATTCCGATGCGCTCCAGGAGCACGACACGTCGACCGGTCTCGGCCAGCTGCGCGGCAGCGGAGACGCCCAGGATGCCGCCACCGATGACGATGACGTCCGGCGCGTCGTTGTGGGTCACGTTCACGATGATGCCATCCCGGACACGCCGAACGCCCCGGCGGACCGGGGCGTTCGGAGGAGGAGCGGAACTTTTCCTCGGCTCCGGTGTCCGCGCCGAGCGCTGTGGTTGGTTGACGTGGCAACGATACAGTAGTACAGTTGCGTTGTCAACTACCGCCGACCCGGCGAACTCGAAGGTGTAGCATCCCGGTCGTGACCGTCACCGAGACCCCCGCTGCTCCGCTGGTGGCCGGCGATCCGCGTCTCGCCCCGTGGCGCGCCTTCCTCGAGGCGCACGCGCGCATCTCGCGCCGGCTGGACGATGAGCTCCGGGCCGAGCACGACCTCTCGCTGCCCGAATACGACGCGTTGCTCGCGATCGCGGAATCGCCGGACCGGCGGATCCGGATGCGCCCGCTTTCGGAACAGGTGATCCTGAGCAAGAGCGGCATCACCCGGCTCATCGATCGACTTGTCGCCGATGGACTGGTCGAACGCGGCACGTGCCTGGCCGACGCCCGCGGCGCGGAGGCGATCCTGACGCCTGCGGGCCTCGATCGCCTGCGGGCGGCGTCACGGACCCATCTGCGCGGCATCGAAGCACACTTCCTGTTTGCGGTGGACCCGGTCGACCTGGCAGCGATCGGTCGCTCCATGCGGGCGGTTTCCGAGCACGCCGGCCCGGGTGCCGTGCGCGAGCGCTGCGGGCGGTAGCCCGGAGTTCCTCCCATCGCTGACGCGACGCGGGCGGGACGACTGCTGGTCGGCACGAGCGGCTTCGCCTACCCGACCTGGGTGCCCCGGTTCTATCCCGCTGGATCCCGCGCGGGCGATCTGCTGACCCGCTACGGCGAGCGCCTGCCAGCCGTGGAGCTCAACAACACGTTCTACCAGCAGCCGACGGCGGCCAAGGTGGCAGCCTGGCGAAACGCCTCACCGGCCGACTTCCGCTTCGTGGTCAAGGCCCAGCGCGGTGGGTCGTTTCGCGCCTTGAACGGCAATGTGGAACCCGGGCTTCCGTGGCTCACCGGACCCTACCGCGCGTTCGGTCCGCAGCTTGGCTGCGTCCTGTTCCGCGTCCCGGCAGGCGTGACCCGCAACGACGAGCGACTGGCGACGTTACTCGACGCGTGGCCGGCCGACCTGCCGCTGACCCTCGAGTTCCAGGATCCGAGCTGGCACGTAGACGAGACGTTCGCCGCGCTCATCGGAACGGGCGCGGCCTGGTGCACCACGGATCTGCCGGAGGCGGATACCCAGCCGACCCTGCGCCGCACCGGACCGTTCCTCTACCTGCGCCTCCGTCGTGACGACTACGACGCGGCCGCGATCGAGGCGTGGGCCGGGCGGCTCCAGCCATTCCTGGAGGACGGTCTCGACGCCTTCGTGTTCTTCCGGCATGACGAGGTCGGGCGTGGCGGCGAGCTCGCGCTCGAGCTGCGCGCGGCAGTCGAACGAGGGCGCCGCTGAGGTCAGACGCCGGCGCGGCGCGACCCCTCGGCCGGACCGAAGACGACGACGAGGACCAGGCGCTCCACGATGTCATGGAAATGGTGCGGCTCGGTCGCCGCCACGAA
>Ga0183260_10002255_pt1 | contig 15931 bp, 11 predicted proteins | sample AntDrymUQ4972206_2_FD_129768 | JGI IMG/M metagenome (GOLD analysis project Ga0183260, IMG submission 129768) | Polar desert sand microbial communities from Dry Valleys, Antarctica - metaG UQ497 (22.06) (version 2) (version 2) | ecosystem: Environmental > Terrestrial > Soil > Desert | place...
AAAATGCAACAAATCAGTTTTGTCTGTTTGCAAAAAGGAAAATGATCTTATTGCTCTCATCCCATTTTGAAAATTAACTTGTGAATAAGGTACTTTTTTCTGGCTTGACATTGATCCCGTCTTCATAGATGAGATACTACAAGCAATCTCAAATCTTTCCAGTTTTTTGTTTTTTTGACTGTACAAAAAGTAGGAAATTTGCACACTAAAAATTGATGTTACTAAAGCCCGAAGAATTTCGTGTTTACCATTTTATAATTCCAGATATTTTGCACACTCAACACCAGCAGTATTCCCGTAATAATTATCGTTGTTTTCAAATCCGCTTCAGAAGCTTCGGCTTCACTTGCTGCTACTACGAAGAAAGAGTGTTGACCATAACCGGTAGGTTGAAATGCGAAAATTTTCATTTCTTGATTGTTCATAATATTATAAAGAAAATGTTGCTTTTGGCTTTCTTTTTCTTATCTATTATTTCATTTGCTTCGCGAAAAAAAGCAAAGTGTCCTGAAGATGCTTTTGCCAGTAATCCCAAGAATGTCCGCCGCTGAATTCAAAATATTGGTGCTTAATGCTATTTGTCTGTAAATTGCGACGAAGTGCTCGGTTCTCTTCAATCAACTCGTCTTGGATACCACAATCGAAACGAATTGAAGGCAGAATTTCTTTGTTTTGCTTGAGCCAGTAAAGTGCACTTACTTTTTCCTCACTCAAATCTGCGTAGTCGATAAACGGCGTTTTAACAAATCGCTCAAGCTGAACTAGATGCGTAAGCGAAGAATGGGCAGAGACGCCACTAAAGAGCTCGGCGTATTTGGCACCCAGCCGCAAAGCGCCAAAACCACCCATTGAAAGTCCGGCGATGAAAAGTTTTGATGTTGCGGTAATGAAAGGAAATATTTCTCTAATGCAGCCGACTACATCTTTGACAATCCATTTCTCATAATCAGCGTCGGGGCGCGGTATATAGCCGCTACCATCTCCAAATAGCCCGTCTGATGGCATCGCCAGCACCAAAGGAGGAAGACTGCCCTCGCTTATTAAACGAGCTGCCGTCAAGTGGGCTTTTCCGTTCATTGCCCATGACCAATGACTGCCGCAAACACCATGTAAAAGGAGGACAAGTGACATGCCCTTTTGATTTTCTACTTGATGGGGAACAAAAAGGCTAACATCGCCGCGCCTTCTGAGCGCTGGACTTTTAAACGTCAGAAAACGCAAGCCGTCACGTTCAAATTCGGGCGATGAAAGTTCGATGTATTGGTAATCACTCACCTTTTAGTCCATCAATAAGACGCCTTTGGCGTTTCGCCCAGCGAGCATATCCGAAAACGCAGTTTCCAAATTTTCAAGACGATATGTTCTGGTCACCATTTCGTCGAGCTTTAATTGCTGCTGAGCGTATAAATTAAGCAAAATCGGAAAATCTGTTTGCGGTCGACACTGCCCGTAAAGCGGATTGATGTATAGCTTGTCCCACTCGAAAAGCTCCATATCAAAATTGATTTTCTGCTCAATGCCACTCACGCCGACTGCGGTTCCACCATTACGGATCATCGAAAGGGGAGTGCTTCCAAGCTCGGGTACTGCCGTGCATTCAAATGCGTAATCCGCGCCTCGCCCGCCAGTCATTTCTTTGATTTTCTGCGCCGCTCGCAATAATCCCACGTCGTATGGGTCGGCTAAAACGGCATCCGTCGCACCAAAGGCTTTTGCCAATTCCAAACGATTTGGCTTCACGTCCACGGCAATGATTTTTCCAGTTCTGGCATAAACTGCCGCTTGAATCACGCTTAAACCCACTCCTCCTGTTCCCAAAACGACGACAGAACTGCCAGGCGTAACTTTCGCAGCGTTCGTAACCGAACCAAAACCCGTCATCACGCCACAACCCAAAATGGCAGCTGAATGAAAGGGAATTTCTATATCTATTTTAACAACCGCCTGCTGTGGCACAATCGCGTGTGTCGCCATTGTGCCAAGCCCGAAGGAGGCTTTGATCGGCTCGCCACGACAAGTCCGATTTTCTAAGTGGACGGCAGGGCGATTTTCGCAAATGTTTTCCGCGCCGCGGACGCATTGAAAACACTCGCCGCAGGGAATCGCCCAGTTAAGCAAAACGCGGTCGCCCGGTTTGACAGTAGAAACGTTCTCGCCCGTTTGCAAAACCACCCCTGCGCCTTCATGCCCCATTACTGCAAACAGTTTCAGATGGCGCCTGTGATCGTAATCGGTGTGGCAAATGCCGCTGGCTTTTATTTGTACCAAGACTTCATTTGGCGCAGGTTTGCCAAGCGTAATCGAGTCAAAATAAAATTCTCCGTGTCCATCTGAAATTGCGGCTTTTGCTTTCATTTTTCTTCAATTTGGAAGCAGCTCTGATTTAATTTCTTAGCGATAAATTTACTCAATCAGCAAACTCGTTCCCTCTTAAGATAATGTTAGCTTGAGTTTTAATAAATCTTATCCAATAAATTTAGATAAAGAGTCAGAGAACAAACCTTCTTTGACTTTATCTTGTAACCAGCTTGCAGGATTAAATCGCTTTTGCTAGCTCGTGGATGCTACCAGCAATTTTTTCAATTGCTGAGGTCACATCATTAAGATTATCCGGTTCAGAAAGCATTATTTCGTGCGACAGCCAAAACGAATCGGAACACATTCGTTCAGCTTCAGGGCAATCGTTACGAATGTATTTGTAGTCGTTAAATACTTGGTTTTTATATAGCGGGCGCGGGTAGCCAGCCGAACAAGGGATGCCTTCAGCCGTCAGCGCTTTGACGAAAGTATCCTTTGTAATCTCGGGAAACCGGTCAAGATTAAGCCGGAGCATATAAAGATAATAACTGTGACGGGTGACGCGCTCATCCACAAACGGCGTTGATATTAAATCCATCCCGCTTAATTGTTCGTTAAGAATCCGCGCGTTCTCATTTCGTCTTTCAATCTGCTCCGGCATTCGTGAAAATTGGGAAAGTAGAATTGCCGCCTGCCAGCCGGTTAAGCGGTAATTTGTTCCCAAACGAACATGCTCATACCAGCCGCCGCCTGTGCGTCGCCCCTGATTGCAAATTGAACGCGCGATTTCGGCTAACTCTTCGTTATTCGCCGTGAGAAATCCGCCCTCGCCCGCCGTCAGGTTTTTTGAAGCCTGAAAACTGAACGAGCCGAAATCGCCGAAACTGCCGATACTCTTTCCTTTCCACGCCGCGCCATGCGCGTGAGCGCAATCTTCAATCACAATCAATTGATGGCGTTCCGCAATATCCATCAGCGCGTCCATATCCGCCGGTTGTCCTGCAAAGTGAACCGGAATAACGGCGCGCGTGCGTTCCGTAACAGCCTCACTGACTCGCTCAGGACTCAGGTTATATGTCGCTTCGTCTATATCGGCAAAGACGGGCATCGCGCCGACCCGCAAAACCGCAGTCGCGGTCGCAATAAAACTAATCGGCGGAACTATTACTTCGTCGCCCGCGTTGATGCCCGCCGCCGCAAGCGCAGTTTCCAAAGTTACTGTCCCGTTTGCCGCCGCGATGCCGAAACGGGCTTGATGATAGTCGGCAAAGACTTGTTCAAATTCCGCTACTTTCGGATTATATCCGCCCCAAATGCCGCTCTCCAGAACTTCCTGTAGCGCCGACAGTTCACGCTCGTCGAAAACCGGGTAACGCGCAAACGGTTTTCGCCTGACAGGTTTGCCGCCCAAAATCGCTAACTTTTCCATAGTTTTTCCTTTTTGCCAATCGTTATTACAAAAAAAATCTCTCAAAAATATGATAAATATCTACTTGGTGGAAATTATACTTGACAAGGATATGCATTTGGAGTAATGTTCCACCAATTCATCTATATTGGAAGTTATACACCAAAATAATTCGATTTTCAATTTCAATCCTTTGTAAGTCAATATGTATGCGTCAGCACGTAAAAACTACATAAGGAGAAATCTAGAAATGAAAACAAAACAAAAACATCTCGCTCCAATGAAGGCAGGCTCTTTAATCAGGATAAAAAGCGCGATGGAGAGCTTTAAGCCTTCGGAACGCGCGGTCGCTGAATTTGCGCTGGAAAATCCCGAACGGGTAATGCATATGTCCATTTCGGAAGCGTCGCAAAATATCGGCGTCGGCGAGTCAACGATTATTCGATTTTGCCGGGTGTTGGGCTACAAAGGTTATCATGAGTTTAAGCTGCGCCTGGCGCAGGATTTGGTCGAGCCGGTTCACTACATTCACGAAAACATCAGTTTCGGCGATAATCCGAAAGATTTGGCTCAAAAAGTTTTCCAGACCAATCTCAAAGCGGTTGAAGACACGATGAAGGTACTCGATCACGAAATGGTCGAGGTCGCGGCGAAATCTTTAAGCGGAGCGCGGCGGATAGATATTTACGGTGTCGGATATTCATCTTTCACAGCCAATGACGCGAAGTTAAAGTTGGCAAGACTCGGTCTGATTGTTGACGCTTACGGCGACGCGCACCTCCAGGCAATGGCGGCAGTCTCGCTGACGAAAAGCGATGTGGCTATCGGCATTTCGCATTCCGGCAGTACTAAAGACGTAGTTGACGCTCTTACCGCCGCGCGTAAAGCCGGCGCGATTACGATTGCCATAACAAATTTCAACCCTTCGCCGATAACCAGAGCAGCAGACGTTGTGCTTTTAACCGCCGCGCCCGAATCAACATTCGGCGGTGAAGTCCTGACTTCGCGTATCGCCCAGTTGTGCGTCGTAGATGTGTTGTCGGTAACCGTCGCCATTACTTTAGGAGAAAAATGTCTCGCGCTTATCGAAAGAACTTCGGAAGCCGTCAAGAAGAAACGTTATTGAAACTCAATCTGTATCTCACTTACTCGGTTTCCGGGAAATTGGATTGAGCGGAAAGAGAAAACAGTATGAAGCGGTGTCTCAATTTTAAAAGGCATCGGGCTAAAGCAAAAATTTTCAAATATCATCGGAGGTCGAGTAATGAAGCATAATTCTTTCGGGACAATTCTTTTCGTTTTGGTAATTTTATTGATGTTGCCGTATGCCGCATTGGGGCAAACGGAAAGAGGATCAATTGTTGGAACCGTTACCGACGTCAACGGGGCGGCGGTTTCCAACGCAACCGTTACTATTACTGATTTGGGAAACAAAACGACGCAAACCTTTACGACAAACAGCGAAGGAATTTACAATGTGCCGTTTCTGACTCCGGGCAACTACGAGGTTTCGGCAGCTGCTCCGGGATTTTCCAAAACTGTAGTTAATAACGTCGTCGTATCGGTCGGGTCGCGCGTCGGCGTTGATTTGGAACTAAAGACCGGCGCAATCACGGAAACAGTTACCGTGGAGGACGCGGCGCCTCTGGTTCAAACCGAGAACGCCAACATCGGTCAGGTTATCACCAGCCAGCAATTGACCGATTTACCGTCACCCAATCGCAATGTCTACAGTTTTCTGTCGCTCGATTCGACGGTAACCGGGCAAGGCAGCAATTCAAGCAATGCCGAAGCCTTTCGATTGGAAAGCGGCGGGACGATGTCCATCGGCGGCTCCCGTCCTTCGTCCGTAACTTTCAAGATTGACGGACAGGCGAATAATGACCCGACTTTCGGCACGCCGACAGTTACTCCGTCTTTGGATGCTGTGAAAGAATTTCAGTTACAGAACAATGCTTATTCGGCTGAATTTGAAGGCTTCACGCAGGTCAATGTTGCAACGAAAAGCGGCACCAATCGCTTTCACGGTTCGCTTTTTGAATTTGTCCAAAACGACTTCTTTCAGCCGCGCAATCCGAATGCCCCGCTTGACAGTCAAGGAAGACGCGGAAAAAACAAATTACGCTTTAACCAATTCGGCGGAACCGTCGGCGGTCCGCTATGGGTGCCGAATTTTGGCGAGGGCGGTCCGACTTTTATTAAAGACAGAACATTCTTTTTCTTCAGCTATGAAGGTTTGAGAAATAATGGTCGCGGGACAGCTTTCGCCAGAGTTTTGACGCAAGCGGAGCGCAACGGCGATTTTTCAGCTAATTTGGGTGGCTGTATTACTGTTGGCGGTAATCCCGTGCCGCAGCTTAATCCAAACGGCACGCCTTCCGGCAACTGCATTCGCGCGGGACAGATATTCGACCCGACAACAACAATTGCGAATCCACTTTTTAATCCGGCTCAACCGCAATCTGCATTCAACCCGCAGTTTATCCGGCAGCCTTTCACCAATAACCAGATTCCGGCGACCCGGCTCGACCCGAGAGCGCAGGCATTTATTAACGCCGTTCAGCCGCTTCCGAATTTTACTTCAACCTCCGACCTGAATTATGCGGGACCTTCGGGCAGTAATTTTCTAAACAATCAATACTCGATTCGCATAGACCATCGAATTTCCGACAACGATTCGGTTTACGCCAGGTTAACCTGGCAGAACAACCAGCGCGATACCGAAGCGGTTTTGCCGTATCAGGCAGTTGACCTCAGGGGACTGGGACGGGTATTTAATTCTTCCTGGACACATATTTTCAGTCCAAGTCTGGTTAATGAATTCCGCTTCGGTTACATCCGCGGGGTGTATGGTCAAAGCGTTTCGGATATTGACCCGACGCAATTCGGGGTTAACAACACTAGCCTAAACACTATTCCGGGTCTTATCCTGACGGCTGGCGGAACATTGAGCTACGGCGGTTTTACCGGCTCGATTCTTGAAACGACGCAAAATACTTATCAGATTTCCGATAATATATCGCTTACCCGCGGGGTTCACAGTATTAAATTCGGATTTAAGGCGGATCGCAACCGGTTTAATAACATAGAACGCGGTGCTTCGGGCGGATCGCTTTCTTTCAACGGACTCTTCAGCGTCGGCAACAGCAGTTTGGGCAGCAGCGCGGCACGCCCTAATTCAATCGCCGATTTTCTACTTGGAAATGTGAGCAGCCAATCGCTGAATGTGCCGAATCCGGCTCTTTTGCGTAATACACCCTGGGCGGTTTATGGACAGGACGATTGGAAGGTTAATCCCCAGCTTACAATTAACTTGGGACTTCGCTACGAGCTTCATCAACCGTGGAGCGACGAACGACTCGGCGGCAGAATGGTTGACCTGACCGGCGAGGGGCGACTTTTAGTCCGCGACCCTGAAGTTGCCCGATTAGCAAACAGCCCGCTGGTCGTCTGCTGCACCAGCCCGCAGGTCGTCGAAACCGACAAAAACGATTTCGCACCGCGCATCGGAATCGCCTACCGTCCGTTTAAAAGCGACAATATGGTAATCCGGGCGGGCTACGGGATGTTCTACACCGACACCAACCAGTTTTATCATTGGCTGTATTATTCGCCGTTGCGAAGCGGCACTTTTTCTCCGAGGGCGGCAAGTTTTCAATCTCCAGCCGCGACATTAAGCGACCCGTTTCCCATCGGCAATTTCACTCCGCCCGGAGGCAGCGGCATATTTATCGGTATCCCTTCAGGGGTAAATCCCGCCGCGTTAAACAATCAGCCGGTTATAGCAATTTCGGCACTCGGTCCGTATAAAACGCCGCAATCGCAACAATGGAGTATCGGTGTTCAACGGGAAATCCTGAAAAATATGGTTTTGGATGTCAGCTATAAAGGGTCTGTAACCAAAAATCTCCCGGTGCAGTGGTTTTTCAATCAGCCGACGTTTAGTTCAACACCCGTTAATTTTCAGAGTTTAGACCCGGCAGCTAATCCCTATTTGAGAAGACCATATGAAAATTTCTCAATCGGCTCGAATATTGTGGCGAACGTCTTATCCGCCAATTACAATGCTTTGACTATAAAGGTTGATAAGCGTTTCTCGAACGGGTATGGCTTTTTGTCAACTTACACCCGGTCTAAATCTATTGACCAGGGCGCTGAAACCGGCTCGCTAGGGCAGAATCACGCTTTTCTACCGAACAATCGTGATTTTGATGCCGGTCGCGGTGTTTCTATCCTGGACATTCCGCATCGCTGGGTCACCAGCGGTAACGTTGATTTGCCGTTCGGCAGAGGCAAACGGTTTTTGAATCAAGGCGGGATTGTTAATGCGTTACTCGGCGGCTGGCGTTTATCCGGTATCTTTACAATCCAGTCGGGACAACCGTTCTCGCCTTATCTTTTAACATCCACCGGGCGTACGAACACGGGAGTTTTGGTAGTCGAACGCGGCAATTTCGGAAATACCACTCCATACACACGCGAGGAGTGGAGAGCGGCTGTAGAGGCTTGGAGGAACGGCGCGCGTCTATATATCATCAGACCGGACGCGATTGATCTTAATTATACGGGTCTCGGAAACATTCCGCGCAACGCCTTTCGCTATCTGCATACGCGCAGGCTGGATCTTTCATTGGCGAAGACTACCAGATTCGGCGAAACGGCAAGGCTCGAACTTCGCTTTGATATGTTTAACGCGACGCGCGAGATATTGCATCATCCGGTTTTCCATACTCAGGTGCTAGGCGCAAATGCATTGACAAATCCATTGCGGGGAAGTATTCCCGGAAGAAATATTTACTTCCTCCCGCACACGATTCAAGTAGGAGCGAGATTTACCTTCTAGAATTTTACGTCGAGCAGCTAATTCCGGGCGGCGTGATGATTTTACGCCGCTCGCTTCGGCGGTCAAAAGGCGGAAAATAAATTAAAATGGCATTCATCAATTCAAAAAGGAGAGTTTATCGTGCTAACCGCAGGTTTCAGTAAAGTTTCAATATCGCCCCCACTCGGTGCGCCGCTCGCCGGGTTTGCGGCGCGGCAGGGAATGTGCGAAGGCATTCATGACGAATTGTTTTCGCGGGCTTTGGTCTTGGAGCATAATGGCACAACCGTCGCTTTCGTCAGCCTCGACGTGCTTGCCGTGTCGTCGGAATTCACCGACCGCGTTCGCGCATCCATCGAACAAAAAACGGGTATCGGCAAAGATGCCGTGATGATTGCTTCGACACACACGCACGCCGGACCAGTTACAGTTAAAACATTTTTCAATCCCGAAGGCACTTTGGACGAGGTTTATATGAATATGCTGGCTCGAGCAATCGAAGACAGCGTTTCGGAGGCTTGGGAAAAAAGATTTCCGGCGCTTGTCGGAGTCGGCAGCGGCTGCGTTACGGGCATCGGCGTTAACCGCCGCACACCCGACAAAAAACCGATTGACGAAGAAATCGGCATTATCAAAGTCGAGGATACCCGCGGTCAAACTCGCGCAGTTCTTATTAATTATGCGTGCCATCCGACCGTGCTTGGCTCAAACAATTTGCTGGCGACGGGAGATTTCCCGCATTTTGCCGTCGAGAAAGTTGAGCAGGAAATCGGGGCGGACGGCTTTGCGATGTTCGTCAATGGCACGCAGGGCAATATCAGTATGGGACATTCTTCAGAACTGAGCGCTATCGGAGTTATCACGCCCGGAAGAACATTCGAGAGAGCAGCCGAGTTAGGCTACAAACTCGCCGATGCGACTTTAGAAGCCCTATCAGGTATTCAGACAAAAGAAAATTGCGAGATCGGCGCGGCAATTTCTACGGTGAATTTTCCATTAAAAGATTTGCCGAAAATTGAAGAAGCAAGGCAAGACTTTCACAGGGTTGAAGAAGACCTAGCGCGAGTTTTACAGAGCGATGCGGCGACCGAAGTATTGATGAAAGCAAAATCCCGGGCGCTTTACGCTTCGATTACTAATTTTTACGCGCACGAAACTGCGCACCTGGACGGGCATCTGCCGGTTGAATTACAAGCGTTTCGCATCGGCGACGCGGCATTTTTAGCCGTTCCCGCCGAGGTGTTTGTCGAAATCGGCTTAGAACTCAAACGCCGAGCCGCGCATAAAACATACATTGTCGGGATTGCCAACGGTTACATTGCTTATTTTCCGACAGAAACGGCATACGCAGATGGCGGTTATGAAGTAGTTTCCTCAAAAATCGCGCCGCAGTCTGAATCAATTTTTTATAAAGAAGCGTTAAAACTCGAAGAATGGCTTTTCACAACTTCTACGGAAGCTGTCTCTATTAGAGAGTAAAATGATGACGGATAAAGTAAGAATCGGAGTAATCGGCTTGGGAATAATGGGCGAGCAATACACGCGCATTTACAGCGCGCATCCGCTCGCCGAAGTAATCGCCGTCTGCAACCGCAGCCAGCCCCGACTTGATGAAATCGGTGACAAATACGGCGTCAAGGCGCGTTTCACCAACTACGAAGACTTGTTAAATGATAAGTCGGTTGATGCCGTCTGCGTCGCCACGCCGGATTACGCGCATTACGAACCGGTCAAAGCCGCGCTCGAAGCGGAAAAACATATTTTGTGCGAAAAGCCTTTTACGACCGAACTCAATGAAGCCGACGAACTGCTGAATTTGAGCCGCAGCCGTCCGCAGCAAAAACTGCAAGTGGCTTTTAATCATCGCTGGCTGTCTTCTTATTATCACGGATACGCCAGCATCAAGCGCGGCGACATCGGGCGACCCGTCGCCGGCTACGCCCGAAAAAACGACACGATTTGGGTGGCGACCGAGATGATTGATTGGGCTGCCAAAACTACGCCGACGCATTTTTTGGGCGCGCATGACATTGATTTGATGCGATGGTTTTTTGCGAGCGAACCGGCGGAAGTTCACGCCTACGGCGCGAAAGGTGTTTTGCAGGAACGCGGAATTGACACTTACGATTTGATTCAGGCGCAGGTGAAATTTGAAAGCGGCGCGTTTGCAACCATCGAATCCGCCTGGATTTATCCGAATGTTTTTCCGACTATCGTTGATTCGTTCGTTGAAGTTGTCGGAAGTCAAGGACACATCCATTTTGACCGCAAGCGCGAGTCAATCGAGATGAGTACGGAAAAGCAATTTACGTATCCGAAGGTGTTTTTAACGGCTGAAATCTTCGGAAAACTGCGCGGGGCATTTGTCGAATGTCTTTCGGATTTTATTGACGCGATTTTGCAGGACACCGAGCCGAAAGTGACGGTGTTCGACGGCAGACAAGTAACCGCCGTCCTCGATGCCGTTTCGCGTTCGCTCGAATCGGGCAAGACGGAAACCGTAACGCAAAGCTCTAAGGCGCAGAAGACATAAGTAAAGTTATTTTGATTAAATCAGCCGCCGATTTGTGCAGTAAGTGCGGCGGAACTTGTTTGAAATAAACAGTTCTCTCCCAAAGGTTAACAGTAATTGAGTTTATCCGCGCTATACGTTTGTCGAGCGCAAGGTCGAAGTGTTTTTAACAGGAGGAAGATGCCGCAAGGACTTCAAACAGCAGACCACATTATTATCGTCGGATACTTTGTTTTGCTGATGATTATCGGCTTTTACTTCTGGCGGCGGATGAAGCACACCCGCGATTTTTTCACGGGCGGCAACGCGATTCCGTGGTGGCTGGCTGGAGTTTCTTTTTACCTGACGGGATTTAGCGCGTTCACATTCGTCGCCTACTCGGAAATGGCGTATCGCTTCGGATTTGTCGCCATTACTATGGCTTGGAGTGCTGCGGTGGCGATGTTTATCGGCACTATATTTTTGGCAAGTCGGTGGCGACGGGCTCGTATTATCAGTCCGGTCCAATTTCTCGAAGCACGTTATAACAAACACATAAGACAAATTCTCGCCTGGACGGGAATTCCGCTCAAAATCGTTGACGACGGTTTGAAGATTTATGCGACCGGCATATTCGTTTCGGTCGGGATGGGCTACGATTTGCAAACGAGCATTATCGTCAGCGGTCTGGTAATGCTCGCCTATACGTTTATGGGTGGTTTATGGGCGGTCGTGGTGACGGATTTCGTTCAATTTATCATTCTCACACTGGGAGTTATCGTGCTTTTTCCGCTCGTCTTTTCTCAGTTCGATTCGATAAGCGCGTTCACTCAATCGATGCCCACTGGCTTTTTGTCGCCCGTAAATGAGCCTTTTCCCTTATTTTACATTTTTGCTTTCTATCTGCTTATCGCGCTTAGCTACAACGGAAATTGGTCTCTTGCTCAAAAATTCTACAGTGTTCGTGACGAAAGGGATGCGCGAAAGGCGGGAGTGCTCGGAGCCACTTTGATGGTCATCGGACCGCCGCTTTTTATTTTGCCGGCAATTGCCGCGCACAGCCTGATGCCGGAATTGATGACGCCGCCAAATTCGCCGCAATACACATATGCGGCGCTATCGTTGAAATATCTCCCCGTCGGGTTGATGGGTTTGATGATTGCCGCGATGTTTTCCGCCACGATGTCGACTTTGAGCAGCGATTACAACGTCATGGCAAGCGTGATCACCGAAGATATTTACCGCCGCCTTTTTGACAGAGAGGCAACCCAGAAGAGGCTCGTCATAGTCGGAAGAATTGCTACTCTGGCGGTCGGAATCCTGACCATTGCAATCGGTATCGTCCTTATCTCTTCCGCGCGCAAAGGTTTGTTTGAAGTGATGGTAACAGTGTTCGGCTTGTTCGTCGGACCGATGTTGATTCCGATGCTGGCAGGTTTGCTCAGCCGCAAGTTAACCAGCCGGGGCGCCGCAGCCGGAATTATCGCCGGATTTATTTCGGGTACGGGAATGTATTTGTATAAAACCTTTGTCTTATCCGCCCAACCGAATATTGATGCGAATTGGCTTCGCTACAATTTTGAAGCCATCAGTATTTTGACGAATTTCTCCGTGACGATTTTAGCGATGGTGCTGACGACCGTTTTTGAAAAACCGACCGAAGAAGAAAAAACAAAAATCAACAACTTTTTTGTCGGATTGTCCACGCCGATTGACGTGCAAAAGACACACGCCGAAGCGGCGGGAGAAACTTTTTCGCCTTTTAAAATTATCGGTTGGGTAACAATCGGAACCGGGGCGATGCTGGTTATTGCAAGCGTGCCGCAGCCTGCAGGAATCGGGAGATATATCAACCTTAGTTCCGGGATTGTCCTTTGTTTGCTCGGGGCGGGACTTTATCAGCTTCATCGAAGGTTTATGCATCGCGAGGAAAAGGAAAAGAACGAGAGGGCTGAAAAAATTGCAGACGAGAGTGCTGAAATCGGGAAGAATAAGTAATCAATATAATCTCAACAGAATGAAATTAGCCATCTTTAAAATTGACGGAAAAAAGCGAGTCGGACTTATCCCGTCCGCTTTTGAGCGAAAAATTTACGACCTTTCCGATATGACGGGGGGCGACTCAAATATTGTTTCTTTGATGGAAGAAGGGGAAGATTCCTGGCTGCGCCTGACAGATTTGGACAAACAGATTTCGGAAAATGAGTCTCTGCAAAAAGATTTGACGGATTTGCAGAATGTAACGCTTTGCGCGCCGGTCGAACGACCGGGCAAAATCATCTGTCTTGCCGGAAATTACCGCGCGCATATTGCCGAAAGCGGTTACGTCGAGCCTGTGCAGCAAGCGCGCTTCACGCAGCAACTTTTTCTTAAGCCGTCAACATCGCTTATCGGCGACGGCGATGTTATCAATCTCGGCAAACAAAACGTCAAAGTCGGCTGGGAAACGGAATTAGCCGTCGTTATTGGTAAACAGGGCAAAAACATCAGCGAAGAAAACGCATATAACTATGTTTTCGGCTACACGATTCTCAACGATATTTCCGAACGCGGTTTGAATTCACGCATCGAAAATCGCTACTTACGCGAGATGGATGGTTTTTGCGATTGGCTGGCGGGCAAATGGTTTGACGGTTTTGCGCCGTGCGGGGCTTGGATTGTAACGAAAGACGAAATTCCCGAACCGCACAATCTGGAAATCAAATTTTATCTCAACGGCGAATTGCGGCAGTTGGGAAACACGCGCGATATGATTTTCAGCATTCCCGAACAGATTGCCTACATCTCTTCTATTATGACGCTCGAACCGGGCGATATTATCTCGACGGGAACGCCCGCCGGAGCCGGCTTGGGAGATAAAGCGACTTCGCTCGCGGACAGCGACGAGATTGTCAGCGAAATCGAGCGCATCGGAAAATTAACCAATAAAGTGAGGTGGACAAATTGAGAACTCTCGATTGGGTAGTCGTCGGACTTTATTTTCTGTTTATGCTCATTGTCGGGCTTTACTTTATGCGCCGCGCCGGACGCAGCGTGGCTGATTATTTTGTTTCGGGACGCGATATGCCGTGGTGGATTATCGCGCTTTCGGCGGTTGCTACTTACACAGACGCGGGGCTTGCTCCGGCGGTGACGATGCTTACCTATCAAGGCGGGCTTCTCGGCAACGCCGTCTGGTGGATTCCATATGTTATCTGGATGCCGATCGGCGCGGTATTGTGGTCAAAATATTGGCGGCGGCTAGGCACGATAACTTCTGCAGAGATGTTCGGCATTCGTTACGGGGGCAAGTTTGCGCATATGTATCGCGGCGTGTATGCCGTGTTTATGTGTGTTTTTATTATTGTCCTGATGGGCTACGTTTCGGGCTGGCTGGGCGCGGCTTTGGGACCGATTCTCGGTTGGGAGCCTATTTATTTGATACTTTTCTCGGCAATCGTGACGACTATTTATACCACCACCTCGGGACTAATCGGGGTAGCTTACACCGATGCCTACCAATTCGGAATTTTTCTTATCGGCAATATCATTTTGGTTCCGATTGTGCTGGTGAGCGTCGGGGGAATGGAGCAGGTCTATCAAACGATTGAGACGGTGCGCGGCGCAAATGCGGAATCCTTTTTCAGCGTCTCGTTTCCGGCGCCCGGACTCGACAGTTTGACGATTATGGCGTTCGTCGTGCAGGGTCTTTTCTTTGCCGCCTCGCCAACTGGCGGCGAGGGCGCTACGGCGCAACGTTTTATGGCGGCGCGGAACGAGTTTCACGCGCAGGTCGGACAGCTTTTCAATACGCTTTTAACACTTGTCGTGCGAGTCGTGCCGTTTATTTTTCTGGGCATCATTGCCGCCGCGTTGTTTCCTCCGAACAGCGTCGCCGAACCGGGCGAGATCTGGGCGAGAATTGTTGTTAGATATGCTCCAGTCGGACTGCTGGGTTTGCTCGTCGCGGGTATTTTCGCAGCGTATATGTCCACCATCAGCACGCAGATGAATTGGGGTGCTTCTTATATCGTTAACGATTTTTACAAACCTTTCGTGCGTTCAGGCGAAAGCGAAAAACATTATGTGATGGTCGGACGAATCGGCTCGGTTTTGATTTTCGCGCTGTCGATTATTGTCGCCTACTACTTTGTCGAAGGCTTGAGGGCGTGGTTTTTGTTTATCAATTCGGTCGTTTTCGCCTTCATCCTGCCGCTCTCGTGGCTGAGATTCTTCTGGTGGCGTTTGAATATCTACGGTGAAGCCGCCGCGCTCGTTATCGGCTTGCCTTTGAGTTACATCGTCTGGTTTCCGCTCGGTTTTTCAAACGAACAGGCGCATCCATTCTGGCAGGGATTTCTGCTGCTGTTTGGTTCGGGTTTTGCAACAATCGTTTTGGTCAGTCTTTTAACCCCGCCTGAAAAAATCGAAACGCTGAGAGAATTTTATCGCCGGTGTCGCCCGCCGGGGTTTTGGCATCCGGTCGTCACGGAATTCAGCAGCGAAGAAAGGCAGCAAATCAAAAGTGAAACTTTGCGCGATTTAATTGATTGCGTTTTGGGTGTGGCGTTTTGCGCGTCGGCGATTCTCGCCGTCATCAGCCCGTTCGGCGGACACTGGACTGTTTTTATAATCGCGTTATCCGTTAGCGCGTTAAGCGGCGGATTGTTCATCGGTCGCTGGGCGCGGCGCGGCGTTTTCCGTTCGCTTGGTAAGACTGGAAATGCTGAGAATATTGAATAAAGGGAGTTTTAGAAATATGACAAAAAGAATTTTTATCGTCGGATTAATTTTATTAGTATTTGCGACTACCTTTCCGATAACTTCGGCAAATGCCCAAAATAGGAAAGCGCCGCGCGGCGAAGTTCACGCATTGTGGGCGCATCCGACCGACGTTGGGATGACCGCTCAATCGGTAATAGAATTTGTTACT
>Ga0183260_10002258_pt1 | contig 15920 bp, 17 predicted proteins | sample AntDrymUQ4972206_2_FD_129768 | JGI IMG/M metagenome (GOLD analysis project Ga0183260, IMG submission 129768) | Polar desert sand microbial communities from Dry Valleys, Antarctica - metaG UQ497 (22.06) (version 2) (version 2) | ecosystem: Environmental > Terrestrial > Soil > Desert | place...
CGTGTCGCGGCGACCGGCACTGGTCGACCCCCGCGTCGGGTTCATCGGCGCGGAGGGAAAGCCGGCCGTGTGGAGCAGAACCTGCTCGACCGTGACCGCGTCCTTGCCGTTGTTGGCGAACTCGGGGATGTAGGACGCGACGGTGCGCTCGACGTCGACGAGGCCCTCGCCCATCAGCTGCCACACGACGCCGGCGACAACACCCTTGGTGCACGACCACATGACGAAACGCGTGTCATTGGTCTCCGCACCAGTGCGACTGAACGTCTCGAACCCGAGAAGCTCGCCGCCACGGGCCACGGCCAACTGGCACGCCGGCAGTCGCTCGTCGACCTCACGCCGCGCGCGCTCGCACAACTCGTCGAAGGCGGACGGCGTCACTGCGCGGTGATCGTACGGCTCGACAAGCCGTGAGGCTCTCGGCGCCCGGGCAATCGCCGGCCACGTCAGCTACAAATCGCAGTACGCCACTGGAGGGACACATGAGCACTGCCGAAATGGATGAGACAAAGCTCGAGGAGTTTGCCGGCCGCCTGGTCGGTCTGATGAACGAGTCGATGCTCGCCCTGATGATGAGCGTGGGCTACCGCACGGGTTTGTTCGACACGTTGGCGACGCTGCCGGCTTCGACGAGCGCCGAGGTCGCAAAGGCGGCCGGCCTCGACGAGCGGTACGTGCGCGAGTGGCTCAACGCGATGACTGTCGGCCGCTTCGTCGACTACGACCCCGACACCGCGACTTACGTGTTGCCGGCTGAGCACGCGGCCTCGCTCACGCGCGAAGCCGGCCCGGGCAATCTCGCGAGGATGGCGCAGGGCGTCGCGCTGATGGGCGGCGTGGAGGACGAAATCGTCGAGTGCTTCAAGTTCGGCGGCGGTGTGCCGTACGCCCGCTTCCCCAAGTTCCAGTCAGTGATGGCCGAATTGAGCGGCCAAGTGCACGACGCCGCGCTCATCGACGGCGAGCTTGCGCTGGTCGAGGGCCTGATCGAGCGCCTGCGCAGCGGTATCGACGTCTGCGACGTCGGCTGCGGGCAGGGGCACGCAGTCAACCTCATGGCCAAGGAGTTCCCCAACAGCCGCTTCACGGGCTACGACTTCTCAGCCGAGGCGATCGCCGCCGCGCAGGCCGAAGCGAAATCACTCGGTCTCACCAACGCCACATTCGAGGTGAAGGACGCGGCCACGCTTGCCGGTCCGCCCAAGTTCGACTTTGTCGCGGTGTTCGACGCCATCCACGATCAGGCGAAGCCCGACGCGGTCCTGTGTGGCATCGCCGACTCGCTGAAGCCGGGCGGAGTGTTCTTGTGCGTCGACATCGCGGGCTCGTCGCACGTGCACAACAACCTCGACCATCCGATGGCGCCGATGCTGTACTCGATATCGACATTTCATTGCATGACCGTGTCGCTCGCGCTCGACGGCGCCGGCCTGGGCACGATGTGGGGGGAGGAGAAGGCGGACGAGATGTTTCGCGCCGCGGGCTTCACGTCGGTGAGCTCGACGCGCGTACCCGAGGACATCGTCAACGTCTATTACGTCTGCCGCAAGGACTGACGCGTTCGCGCTGGAGCGCGAGGACGGCCGTCAGGTCGGGGCAGGGACTTTGAACTGGGACCTGAGCAGCGCGTCGAAGCCGCGATCGCCGAGCGTCCGCCGCAGCCGCACGAGTAAGCGCGCATCAGCGCCGACGAGGTAGCGCGGCTTGGGCCGCGGCGAGGTGATGGCTTTCTCGATGACTGTCGCGACTTTCTCGGGGCTCGACGCCCGTTTGGCACCGGCACCTTCATACGCTTCGCTGATCTTCGACGCGAGAACGGAGCGGAACCCGGCGTAGGCGTTGCCGGACGGAACGCTCGTGGCGATCGTGCTCACCGCGGTGTCGCCGAACGCGGTGGTGACCGCGCCCGGCTCGATGAGCGTGACGCTGACGCCGAAAGGGCGCACTTCGAACCGCAGCGCGTCGCTGATGGCTTCGACCGCGTACTTGGTGCCGTGGTAGAAGCCGCCGCCAGGCAGGGTCATGCGACCGCCCATCGAGGAGACGTTGACGATCTGCCCCGAGCGTTGGGCTCGCATGCCGGGGAGCACGAGCTGGGTGAGCCGGACCAGGCCGAAAACATTGGTCTCGAACTGCCGGCGGACCTCGTCCATCGGCACTTCCTCGACCGGGCCTTGGAGGCCGTAGCCGGCGTTGTTGACCAGCACGCTGACGGCGCCGGTATCGGCGGTGACGGTGTCGACCGCCTCGCGCATCGACTGCTCATCCGTCACGTCGAGCGGCAGCACTCGCGCGCCGGCATCGGCCAGCGCCTCGATCGACTCGGGTCGCCGAGCGGTTGCGTACACGGTCCAATCTGGCCGGCCCGCGAGCAGCTCCGCCGTGGCGCGACCGATACCGGTGCTGCATCCCGTGATGAGCACCGCGCGCTTGGCGGCTCCCATGTCAGTCCTGCCAGTTCAGCGTCGTGCGCATGGTCTGTTCGAAGCCCTCGAAGTCTGTCGTCGTGCGCACGGCCATGATCAGCTCAGCGTCGTCGCCGACGACGGTGCGCAGCGGAGCATCGGGGTCGGTGGCTACGCGCACGATGGCGTCGGCAACGAGCTGTGGGTCGGCCGGGTCGCCTTCCGGCGACAGCGTGCCGAGCCCGGCCTGGAACCGGTCCGCAGAGTCTCTATAGGGCGACGACGCGTCGAATGCGACAGCGTCGATGGCGTTGGCGCCGAACTCGGTGGTGAACGCGCCGGGCTCAATGACCGCGACGCGCACCCCGAAGGGCCCGACCTCATAGTGCAGTGCTTCGGTGATCGCCTCGACGGCGTGCTTGCTCGCCGCGTACAGCCCCGCGAACGGCACTGACACGAGTCCGGCGATCGAGCTCACGTTGACGATCACGCCCGAGCCGCGCTCGCGCATCGCCGGCAGCACGGCCCGCGCGACGCTGAGCAGACCGAACACGTTCGTATCGAACTGGCGGCGAGCTTCGGTATCGCTGACCTGTTCGATCGGGCCGCGTACCTCGACGCCGGCGTTGTTCACGACGATGTCGATCGTGCCGGCATCGGCCCGCACCTCGGCTACGGCGCGCTCGATAGAAGCGGGCTCCTCGACGTCAAGCGCGACGACGGTGATTTTGAGCCCCTCAGCGGCGGCCGCGTCGTTCAGCGGACCGGCCTTGTCCGGGTTGCGCATCGTGGCAAACACGGTGTGGCCCTGCCGGGCGAACGTAAGCGCGGCGAGCTTGCCGAAACCGGAACTGCAACCGGTGATCAAAACAGTGGACATGTGGTTCTCCTCTTCAGAGGGTCAGGGGTCAGGGGTGATGGTTTCGGCACCGGAATGACTATTCACCATCTCGCGAGCGCGAGCTGCAGATTTCAGCAGGATGGGTGTCACCGGCGACGGCGAGGGGTCTGCGGCCGGTCACGCGCCACCGCGCCGCCGGCACGGTTCTCGACTCCCTCGCCGAGGATCGCGGCGAGTGACGCTGTACGCCGACACGAGCGCGCTGCTCAAACGCTACGTCGACGACCCCGACTCTGAGCGTGCGGTGGAGCTGCTCGACAGCGACGCTGAACTGGTCACGGGGCGGCACACGATCGTCGAGGTCCGGCGGAACCTCGCGAGGCTGCTGGGCCCCGCGGCGGCGACGGCCGCGCGAGCGTCGTTCGTGACCGACCTCGAGTCCTTCTCGATCATCGAGCTCGACGCCGCGACGTGCGAGCTGGCGGCCACGGTGGCCGAGCAGACCGGCGTGCGGACGCTCGATGCACTCCACCTGGGCGCGGCTCGCCGGCTCGGCACCACCGTCACGCTGCTCACGTTCGATGTGCGCCAGGCGCAGGCTGCTCGCGCCCTCGGTCTGGTCGTCGCCGGCGTGTAACGGGGCTTGGCCTGCAGCACCGCGTGATGCGCGCGGCGATGCGACACGATGGCCGCCCATGTTCGCTGTCGTTCGCAGTAACCGGAGACTCCGGCGCCTGTTCCTCGCGCAGACGGTGTCGCGTGCGGGCGATGCGTTCAACACCGTCGCGTTGGTGATCCTCGTGTTCCAGCTGACGGGATCCGGGATCCGCGTGGCCGCCACGGTCGCGTTCGAGATCCTTCCGATCCTGTTGCTCGGGCCCATAGCGGGGATGGCCGCCGACCGCTTCCCGCGCCGTCGCATCATGGTCGTCGCCGACCTTGTGCGTGCGGCACTGGCGGCGACGATCGCGCTCACTCACACGTCGACGGCGGTCGCCTACGGCGTCGCCTTCGGCCTGTCGGCGGGTGCGCTTCTGTTCAACCCGGCGGCGTCGTCGATCGTGCCGGAGCTCGTCGACAATGAGGACGACCTCGTCACCGCCAACTCGGCGTTGTGGACCGCGGCGGTGGCGTCGCAGGTCGTTCTCGCCCCGCTGGCCGGCGGCCTGATCGCGACCGTCGGGGTCGGCTGGGCGTTCGGGGTCAATGCCGCGTCCTACTTGGTCTCCGCCGCGCTGCTTTGGGGTCTCGACGCCGGCACGACACCGGCCGATCTCTCGAGAGGTGGGTGGCGTCGGGTGTCCGCGGGCCTGGACGCGGTGCGGCGCCATCCGCTGCTGCGCCGCCTGATGGTGGTGCAGGCGCTCGCCGCGCTGTCGGCGGGCGCGACGGGCGGACTGCTCGTCGTGCTCGCCGGTGAGCGCCTCGGGGTCGACGCCGGGGGATTCGGCCTGCTGCTCGGCGCCATCGGGGCCGGCGCGGTGCTCGGCCCGACCGTGTGGCGGCGTTCGATCAGACCCGGCGACCGGCGCTGGCTGTTCGGACCGTTCGCGGTGCGGGGCGCGGTCGACCTGCTCCTTGCCGTGACGGTCAGCCCGGTCCTCGCCGGCGTGTCGCTCCTCGTCTACGGCATGAGCACGTCGACCGGCATGGTCGCCTACCAAAGCACGCTGCAGAGCGAGGTCCCCGCCGAGCTGCGCGGCCGCGCGTTTGCGTTGTATGACGCCGTCTGGAACGGCGCGCGGCTCCTGTCGCTCGGGGCCGGTGGGCTGCTCGCCGACTCGGTCGGGATCAGGGCCGTGTACGTCCTCGGCGGTCTCCTGTTGGTGGCTGCCGCGGTGGTGGGCGTCGCGCCGAACCCGTCATGGAAACGCGGCAGCATGCTGGGGGTGAGTGGTTATGGCTACAAACGGCGCGAATCGCGACCATAAGTGCTCACTTTGAAGTACCAGGCCGCCGGCAGGGCTGCCGAAGGCGTAGCGGCCGCGTCGCTACACGTGGCGGCCGGTGAACGCCGCCAGCGCGGCCATGCGAGACGCGCCGGGCGGCGCTTCGACCGCCGCCGCGAACGTGTCGCCGTCGCGCAGGTCGTCGGTGAGCGCCCCCCGGGCGAACTCGTCGACCGCGGCGACGACCTCGGAGGACGGGTCGTACGGCTGGTTGGTCGCGGTGGCGATGTCCCAGCCGTGCACCAGGCCGTCCATGGCTACGAGGCGGGCGAACGTGTCACCGGGCATGTCGCCGAACGGAGACGCAATCGTGCGCTCGAGCGCCCCGGGCGCGTCGAGCGAGGAGCGGAGATCGTCCATCGCCGTCGCGAACGCCGCCCGCCGATCGTCGGTAGCGGGCGGCGGTCCGGGCTCCTCTCCGCGAAAGGCCGCGGCGAACATCGTCGCCCCGCCGATCATGTGCTCCATCACATCGCGCACCGCGAAGTCCTTGCACGGAGTCGGCGCGTCGAGCTGTGCGTCTTCGAGTCCGGCGACGAGCCGGCTCAGCCGGGGGAGTACCACGTCGAGCTGATCTCGGGACTCCATCTCGTCTCCTGCCGTAGGGGCGTTCAAAGGTAACCCGATCGAGCATGGGTCGTTCGACCCATACGCCCCACTCGAGGTTGGTGCGACCGCCCGATGCCGCCACTGCCGCGTTGACGGACGATGTGCCACGTCCGGCAGTCGCCGCGGCGGAAAGGAGCCCTCCATGACTGATCTCGCAGCAGTGAAGGCCAAACAACAGATCGCGTGGTCGTCCGGGAACTACGCCTCGGTCGGAAACCGCATCCTCCTCGTCAGCGAGTTGCTCTGCGACGCCGTCGAGCTCCGCGCCGGCGAGAACGTCCTCGACGTTGCTACCGGCTCCGGCAACGCAGCCCTGGCTGCGGCGCGGCGCTTCGCAACGGTGACCGGCGTCGACTACGTCCCCGACCTGCTCGCCCAGGCCCGCGTGCGCGCCGAGGCAGAGGGTCTCTCCGTGGACTTTCGCGAAGGCGACGCCGAGGCACTCGAGTTCGCCGACGACAGCTTCGACGTGGTGCTGTCCGCGTGCGGCGCGATGTTCGCGCCCAACCACGGCAAGACGGCCGATGAGCTCGTGCGCGTGTGTCGGCCGGGCGGGCGCATCGGCATGGTCAACTGGTGCCCCGATTCCTACGTGGGCTCGTTGTTCCGGACGATCGCGAAGCACGTCCCGCCCGCGCCCGGCGTCGAACCGCCAGGGCGGTGGGGCGATGAGACCTACCTGAAGGAGCTGTGGGGCGACCGCGTGACCTTGGCGGCGCCGCGCAAGACATTCCTCTTCCGGTTCCCGTCGCCGGAGCACCACGTCGATTACTTCGCCCAGTACTACGGGCCGACCCTCAAGGCGTTCGAAGCGGTCGGCGATGCAGGACGCGCGGCGTTGCGCGCTGACATCGTGGACGCGGTCCAGCAGTTCAACCGCGCCGACGACGGCACGCTCGTGCTTCAGATGGACTACCTCGAGGTCGTCGCCACCAAGCGTTGACATCGGCCAGCCACATCCCTCCGACTCCACCCACGACGAAAGGCAATAGAAAATGCGAACGATCATCACCGACATGCCCATCGAGCTTCAGGCCGACGGGATCGAGACACGCGGGTGGGAGAGCGGTGAGCTCCTCGCCCGGTACATCCAGCTCCCGGCCGGCGTCGACTTCACGCCCCTCTTCAAGGGCCTGCCCGGCGACCTGTGCCAGAGCGCGCACTGGGGTTACATCCTCGAAGGCTCGATCCGCGTGCGCTACGCCGACGGGACCGAGGAACTGAACCAGGCGGGCGACGTCTACTACTGGCGCGGCGGCCACACGGGCTGGACCGAAGACGGCGTCACCTTCCTCGAGTGGAGCCCGACCGCAGACATAAAGCCGGTGCTCGAGCACATCGCCGCGCAGATGGCGTCCGCCTCGTAGGCGAGCAGCGCTCATCAGTGCGAACCTGACGGTCGTGGACGTGCTGTCGGACGCCAGGGACGCGCTGGAGCGCTGCGACTGGCAGGCGTGCTTCGACGCGGCGTCGCGTGTCACGACTGACGACACCGCGCTCGAGGCTCGTCGTCTGGACCTGCTGGCCGATGCGGCCTGGTGGCTGGGCCGCCTCGACCAGTGCATCGAAGCGCGGGAGCGTGCGTACAACCTGTTCGACGAGCTGGGCGAGTCGCGCCAGGCGGGACAGTGCGCGGTGTGGTTGTACGAACACCACGCGTTCCGCGCCAGCCCCGCGATCGCGAAGGCGTGGCTTCGCCGGGCGCGCCGCGCGCTCGACGACGACGACGCGAGTGTCGAGCACGGCGCGCTGCTGCTGCGGGAAGCCGAGGTCCTCCACGGCAGCGGTGACCTGGCCGCCGCTGCCGCGCTCGCCGAGCGCGGCGGCGCGCTCGGCCGGCAGTTGCGTGTTGCAGATCTCGAGGCGGAAGCCCTCCAAACGCTCGGCCGGATCCGCATCGACCAAGGGGATCCGACTGAAGGCCTGGCGCTGCTCGACGAGGCGATGCTGTTCGCGCTCGACGGGCGCCTCTCGCCGTACTCGACGGGCAAGGTGTACTGCAGCCTGGTCAGCGCGTGTGAGGAGCTCAGCGACCATGGGCGGGCCGCGGAGTGGACGGCAGCGACCGCGAGGTGGGCGGAACGCCACCCGTTCGCGGTGTTCCCCGGGTTGTGCCGCGTGCATCACGCGACCGCGCTGCAGTGGCAGGGCGACTGGGCCGGCGCCGAACGGGAGGCCACCCGAGCCTGTGCGGAGCTGTCGACGATCAATCTGCCGAACGCGGCGGCGGCCTGGGCAGAGATCGGTGACATCCGCCGGCGCCTCGGCGATATCGCAGGAGCGGCGGCCGCTTTCGTGAACGCCGACCGGTTGTGTGCTCAGCCCCGTCCCGGTCTCGCGCTCCTGCGGCTGGCCGAGGGACGTCTCGACATGGCGACATCGTTGATAATCGATGTCGTCGAGGCGACCGGTTGGAACCGGCTGGCGCGCGCCAAAGTGCTCCCCGCGCGTGCACAGATCGCCATCGCCGCGGGCGACCTCGCCACAGCCGCCAGCGCCGTCGACGAGCTCGAGGCGATCGCGAAAGAGTTCGACAGCGCGGGGTTGCTGGCCGCGGCCGCGACGTCGCGCGGTCGCCTACAACTGGCGCAGAGCGACCCGAATGCGTGCGCGACGTTGCGCAACGCGGTGAGCCGGTGGAGCGAACTCGGCGTGCCGTACGAGATGGCGACGGCGCGCACCCTGCTCGGCCAAGCGTGCCGGCGTACGGAGGACACCGCGGGCGCGGCGGCGGCGTTCGAAGCGGCGCGCGAGGTGTTCGACGCCCTCGGGGTCCACGTCGACGCCCGCGACGACGCCGACGACCGGGCTCCCGCCCCGCTGCCCGCGGGGCTGACCGCGCGTGAAGCCGAAGTGCTCCGGCTCGTCGCCGCTGGTCACACGAACAAGGAAGTCGCCGCCGCGCTCTATCTCAGCGACAAGACGATCGCCCGCCACCTGTCGAACATCTTCACGAAGACCGGGGTCACGTCACGCACCGCCGCCACCGCGTTCGCCTTCGAGCATCACCTGATGGGAGCGGAACCCCCGGGGTGGTGACCAGCAAGCCGCTCAAGCCAGCGGCTTGCCCGCTTCCTTCCAGGCGTTGAGTGCTCCGAATGTTGACACCGGGTGGCGGTGGCTGGGGCGAGCCGCGGGCCGCGGGCTGATCCTGCAGGGCCGGTGTACGCTATTATGTACGCATGACTAGGCAAATGACGGCTACTGAGCTGAGGGCAAAGATCCTGTCCTTGCTCGACGACGTCGGCGATGGGGAGACGATCGAGATCACGAAACATGGCAGGACGATTGCTCGCCTCGTTCCAGCACTCGGCTCGAAGTCGTTGCGGGGGAGCATGTCCGGGGTTGCTGCCACCGCGTCGCGCGACGAAGACCTGTTTGCAACCGACGCTCCGTGGGAGCAGCCGTGACCACGGTGCTCGTCGACTCCCACGTCCTCCACTGGTGGTCAGCCGAGCCCCAGAAGCTCAGCCGGACCGCCGCGCGAGAGCTCGAGACAGCCGATGAGATCGCAGTTGCGACCATCACATGGTTCGAGCTTGCTTGGCTGGCCGCGCACGAGCGCATCGCTGTCGGGGTGCCCATTCGCTCCTGGTTGGGCTCACTCGCTTCCGGCGTGCGGACCATGGCCGCAACTCCATCGATCGCAACCACAGCGGTCGAGCTCCCGTCCTCCTTTCCAGGCGATCCGGCCGACCGGTTGATCTACGCGACGGCCATCGAGCATGGCTGGCAGCTCGTCACCAAGGATCGGCGACTCCGGGATCATCGCCATCCAAGGCGAGTCACCGTTTGGTAGCGCGTGCGTCGCAAGCGGTGTCCACCGCGCCTCGGTCCGACCCCGGGGCAGGCGCCTCGACACGTAGGAATTAGGCGAGCGGCTTGCCCGCTTCCTTCCACGCGTTGAGCCCGCCGTCGAGGAAGGCGACGCGCTCGTACCCCATCTCCTTCAACGTCGCCGCCGCGAGCGCTGAGCGCCCGCCGCTCGCGCAATGGAGGATCACGCGGGTATTCGGGTCAAGCGGCGCCTGGTGGTACGGCGACGTCGGGTCGGCGCGGAATTCGAGCATCCCGCGGGGCACGTTCACAGAGCCTGGGATGCGGCCGTTGGCGAACTCCTCGGCGTCCCGAACGTCGACGAGCACCGCATCGCCTGACGCCAGCTCGGCTTCGACGGCGTCCGGGCCGAGGTTCTCGACCTGCGCCTTCGCCGCGGCCACCATCTCGGACGCCTGCTTTGTCATCGGGTCTCCTTCGTCGAGTGATCCCTGCGCCGAGCACCATACCGAAGCGCCAATCGGCCCTCGCGGGGGAGCGGTCTTTGTGGCGGCCGCAACCTTCCCAAGTTTGGTGCTCTAAACCGGCTTCGTTCGGGTAGGGCTACGCCTATGAGCGCGACGGGCGAGACAAGCACGGCCGTGGATCGAGCATGACCGTGGACATAGTGCTGGTCGAAGCGCGCGCCCTGATCCGGGACGCGGTGGCGGCGCTCGTGCAGACGCAGCCAATGTTTCGCCTCGCCGGTCAAGCCGAACGCCTCCGTGACCTGGTGACGCTGGGGGGCGACCCGCGCGTCATCGTCATGTCGCTCGACCTGCCCGACGGCCGCGGGCCGGCCGCGGTAGAGGCCGCGCACCGCTTCGTGCCGAGCGCGTCCATCCTGGTTCTGAGCGACGTTGCCCACCCGTCGATCGTCGTGCAGGCCCTCGACGCCGGTGCAACCGGGTACGTCCTCGGCACCGCGTCGTCGGCGCAGTTCTTCAAGGCGCTCGACTCGGTGGCCCGCAAGGAGACATACCTCGACCCCTCGTTGGAAACTCAGGTCGGGAAGTGGCGAGCGCCGTCGAACGTCGCGCCCGCGACGGCGCTACGGCACCTGTCGAACCGTGAGGTCGACGTGCTCCGCTGGCTAGCGCTCGGCCACACGAACGCCGAGATCGCCGCGCTCAGCGGCGTGAGCCTGCGTACGGTCGAGACCCACCGCGCCCGGGTCTTCCAGAAGCTCGGGCTGCGGACGCGCTCGGAGCTCGTGCGGTACGCGTTCGACGAAGGGCTCGTCGACTCGCACTGACCCGGCGGGGATGCGTGACGCTCACCATGTGTCGACGCACGGCCACTTCTGTGTAGCCAGGGCGGGGGAGGTCGCCGGGGGAGGCGTCAAGGAACCTGCCGGAGGAGGCGAGCCTCCCCCGCCCCGGCGGCGCGCAGGCCCGGCGCGCCTTTTTAGAGACCGAGGCTTACGTGTAGCTGATGACGGTGCGCGCGACTTCGCCGGTCTTCATCGCCTCGAACGCCTCGTTGACCTCTTCGAGGGTGATGGTGCGGCTGATCAGCTCGTCGAGCTTGAGCTCGCCGCTCTTGTAGAGCTCGACGAGCTTCGGAACGTCCTTCTGCACGTTCGACGACCCGTACCAGCATCCCTTGATCGTCTTCTCCGAGAGGACGAGGCCGAAGAACGCGGGCAGCGTCACCATCGCGTCCATCTTGGGCACGCCGACGAGGATCGCCTGGCCGCCGCGGCGCGTCATCGTGATGGTCTGGTCGATCGTCTTCTGGAGGCCGATGACCTCGAAGGCGACGTCCGCGCCGCGCTGCGACGTCATTCCCATGACCTGCGACACGGGCTCGCTTTGGCTGGCGTTGATGGTGGCCGTTGCGCCGAACTCCTTGGCCATCTGGAGCTTGGTCTCGTTCATGTCGATGGCGATGATTTCGCCCGCGCCGGCGATGCGCGCGCCCTGGATCACGTTGAGGCCGACACCGCCGCAGCCGATGACCGCGACCGTGTCCCCCTTGCGGATGGTGGCGGTGTTCAGCGCGGCGCCCGTGCCCGTGAGGACGCCGCAGCCGATGAGCGCTGCCACCCTCATGTCGAGGTCGTCCGGCACCTTCACGCACCCGATCTCGGGCACGATTGTGACCTCGCTGAACGTGCCCGACGCCGCCATCTGCGACAGGGGCTTGCCTTCGGACGTCATGCGGGTGGTGCCGTCGAGCAGACCACCGCTGGCGAGCGCGGCGTTCGCGTTCTCGCACAGGTACCCCTGGTCGCGGGTGCAGAAGAAGCAGTCGCCGCACTGCGGCACCCACGAGATCACGACGTGGTCGCCGGGCTTGACCGTGGTCACCCCTTCGCCGACTTCCTCGACGATGCCGGCGCCCTCGTGGCCCAGCACGATGGGGCAGGCGGCCATCATCGTGCCGTTCTGCATCGAGAGGTCCGAGTGGCATACGCCCGATGCCGACATCCGCAGCTTGACCTCACCGTTGCGCGGAGCTTCGACCTCGACGTCGGTGCGGATGACGAGCGGCTCGTTGAGCCCGGTGAGAACGGCGGCCTTGGCCATTGGATGTTGTCTCCCTCGGAATGGTGGTGAGTGCGCCGACGAGAGTAGCCCCCGGCCGCTCGGCAGGTCCCAGTGAGTGGCCCGGTCAGTGACCGTCCCAGCCGGTGCGCTCCTCGCGCTCCGCGGCTTTGGCGGCGTAGCCGAGGATGATCGCAGGGCACAGGATCACGGAAGCAGCGACCAGGCAGGCGACGATCATCACGACGGTGAGATCGGTGAAGTCGCGAACGACCCCGACGACGAACGCGCCGGTCGCGACGCCGAGGAGGATGTAGCCGGCGTTCTGGCCGCGCGCCGCCCAGCGCGCCGCCGCGGCGCGCCGGCGCAGGACTGGATCTTCGGCGTCGGTCACGCCGGCAGTATGGCGGCGACGCGTTCGGGCAGTGCCGCGAGATCGAAGTGACGCCGAGCAAGCGCGTAGTTGTGCTCGAGCAGGGCGGCGTCGGGGTCGTCGAGGAAAGACGCCAGCGCGGCGACGCCCGACACGTCGAACCAGCGGAAGCCGAACGACCGCAGCTCGTCGAGCACCGGGTAGTGGGCAACGGCGAGGGGGCGACGGTGAACTGCCGACTCGATGGTGGGATTACCGAAGCCCTCCCACGTCGACGGGAACGCAACCACGTCGCAGGCCGCGTACGCGTCGTCCATCGACACGCCAGCGGGCAGGAGGTGGATCACGCGCGTCGCGGCGCCGTCACACAGCCGTGTGAACGCGTCGCCGTAATCCTCCTCGACCGGACCGGCCATCCAGTACGCCGCGCCCAACGCCTCCGCGAGCGCGACTGCCGAGGGCGCGCCCTTGCGGGCGATGGCGCGCGTGGGTTGCAGAACCAGACGTTCCGCGGCGGAAAGGCCGAGCGCGGCGCGGGTCCGCTCGCGGTCGCCGCCGGGGTCGAGTGAGAAGTGGTTGTAGACGACCGCGGCGTCGATACCGCGCGCCGCGAGTTCGTTCCGCGTGAGCTTGTTGATACAGACGTGGCGCCACCGCGGGTCGTCGGGGATAGCGGCGGTCCAGTCGGCGAAGCGCGGCCGCTGCCACGGCAGGTCGTGATGGCGCAGGATTGCCGGTCGCCCGCGCAGCGCGGCGGCGACGGCCTGCCCGGCCGACGGATTGAGGGGGAGAGAGCAGAGGTTCTCGACCAGGACGACATCGGCGTCGCCCAGCGCCTCGTCGATTTCGCGTGGCGAGGGGCACCCAGAGGGAGGCGCGTCTATGGCCAGCCCGGGGAGGATGCGGTCGGCGGTGCCCTCACCGGCGATCGTCGTGACGTCGAAGCCAAGTGCGCGGAGCGCGCCGCCCCACTTCGCGGCTTCCACTGACACGCCGTCGGCACCACCCAGGCGATAGGAGACGACAGCGGCTGCGGGCATGCGGGGGCCGAGGCTACGGTCGCCGCCGATGCCGTCCGAACTGCTCTACGACGTCGCCGAGGGTGTTGCCCGGCTCACGATCAACCGGCCCGAGCGCCGCAACGCGCTGTCGTGGTCGGTGATCTCCGAACTGCGGGCGCGGGTAGCAGAGGCGAAGGACGACGAGGCCGTGCGCGTCGTGGTCCTCACTGGAGCGGGCGAGAAGGCGTTCTGCGCAGGAGCCGACTTGGGCGGGATGGCAGAGGGCGCGGGTTATCTCGAGCTTCACGACGCACGGGGGGAGCTGGCTCGCCTGTTCGAGGACCTGTGGGCGTTGGGCAAGCCCACGATTGCGCGGGTGCGCGGGTACGCGCTGGCGGGCGGGTTCGGGCTCGCGCTCGCGTGCGACATGGTGATCGCCGCCGACGACGCGCAGTTCGGGACGCCGGAGATCGACGTCGGGTTGTGGCCGTTCATGATCACGGTGCCGCTGGTGCGGTCCATGGCGCCGAAGAAGGTCCTCGAGTTGATGCTCACCGGGCGAAGGGTCGGCGCGGAAGAGGCCGACCGGATCGGCTTCCTGACGCGCGTGGTGGCGGTCGACGACCTCGACGCCACGGTTGATCTGCTGGCGGCATCACTCGCGGCGAAATCGCCTGCGCTCGTGCGCCTCGGCCGCGACTCGTTCTACGCCGTCTGGGACCGGTCCGCGAGCGAGGCACTCCGTCACCTGCACCCGCTGCTGACGATCGCGACGCAGACCGAGGATTCCAAGGAGGGTATCGCCGCGTTCGTGGAGAAGCGCCCGCCCGAGTGGAAGGGGAGGTGACCGCACGTGGCTGACGATCCGGCGCTCCACGACTGGAAGCCGCTCGTCGAGGACCTGCTCACGCGGCGCGAAGCGGCGCTCGCTATGGGGGGCGAGAAGAACATCGAGCGCCAACGCAGCCTCGGCAAGTGGCTCGTGCGCGAGCGGATCGACGCGCTGCTCGATCCCAACACGTTCGTCGAGTACGGCCTGCTGGCCGACTCGATGGACCCGGGACTCAAAGAGGCGCGCGGCTACCTCGCGGCCGACGGGATGGTGGCGGGCATCGGCGAGATCGACGGACGGCGCGTCGCGGTGTGCGCCTACGACTTCACCGTGATGGCCGGTTCGATGGGCGCGGTCGGGGAGCAAAAGACGTCGCGCATGCGCGAGCTTGCGTTGCGACAGCGCATACCGATCGTGTGGCTGCTCGACTCGGCCGGCGCCCGCATCCAGGCAACCTCGGGGTCGACGTTCGCGGCGGCGGGCGCGCTGTTTCGCGAGCAGGTGGCGCTCTCGGGTGTGGTTCCGCAGGTCGCGGCGATGCTCGGGCACTGCGCCGCGGGCACGGCCTACATCCCCGCGCTGGCCGACTTCGTGCCGATGGTGAAGGGCACGTCGTCGATGGCCCTCGGCGGTCGCCACCTCGTAAAGGCGGCCACGGGCGAAGACGTCAGCGAAGAGGAGATGGGCGGATCGGACGTGCACACGCGTGTGAGCGGCGTCGCCGACCTCGAGGTGGACGACGACGCCGCGTGCCTCGCGGCGGTCCGGAACTATCTGTCGTTCTTCCCGTCGCACAACCGACAGCCGCCGCCGCGCAGAGATGCCGTCGACCCGGCCGACCGGCGCGTCGAGGAGTTGTACGACATCGTGCCGACAGCGCCCCGTCGCGCCTACGACATGAACCGCGTGATCGAGACGATCGTCGACGACGGCGAATTCTTCGCGATGAAGCCGGCGTTCGCCCGCAACGTCATCACCGGGTTCGCGCGCTTCGGCGGGCAGCCGGTCGGGATCGTCGCCAACCAGCCCAAGGTGCTCGGCGGGACGCTCGACGTGAACTCGGCCGACAAGGCGGCGCGCTTCGTGTGGCTGTGCGACGCCTACGGCATCCCCTTGGTGTTCCTCCAGGACGTGCCCGGCTTCGTCGTGGGTTCGGCAGTGGAGAAGCAGGGCATCATCCGCCACGGCGCCAAGATGCTGTTCGCGGTGTCGGAGGCCACCGTGGCGAAGGTGACCGTCGTCATGCGCAAGGCGTACGGCGCGGGGTACTTCGTGATGAACGGCACCGCGTACGAGTCGGACTACATCGTCGCGTGGCCCACCGCGGAGATCGCGGTGATGGGTCCCGACGGGATGGTTGCGATCACCATGCGCAAGCAGATCGACGCACTGCCCGAGGAGGAGCGAGCACAGTTCCGTATTGACATGGCCGAGCAGTTCCGCAAGAACATCGACCCGTACGTCGCCGCCGGGCACGCCCAGGTCGACGACATCATCGATCCCGCCGATACGCGCAAGGCGATCATCGATGGGCTTCGCGCCTCCGCGACGAAACAGGTCGACCGGCCATGGCGCAAGCACGGTGTGCTGCCGGTATGAACGCGA
>Ga0183260_10002259_pt1 | contig 15913 bp, 16 predicted proteins | sample AntDrymUQ4972206_2_FD_129768 | JGI IMG/M metagenome (GOLD analysis project Ga0183260, IMG submission 129768) | Polar desert sand microbial communities from Dry Valleys, Antarctica - metaG UQ497 (22.06) (version 2) (version 2) | ecosystem: Environmental > Terrestrial > Soil > Desert | place...
GCGGCCGCCGGGGTCGCGTGCCGAGACGTGCCCCCAGACGAAGTCGCCCTGATCCTCCTCGCCGAGGATCCGACAGCCGAGCGCGACCTCGGCACGAAGCCCTGCGATCGCTGTGGCCGGATGGCCCGGCCCCTCGTCGTGAATCCGTGCAGAAGCGCGCGTCAGCTCTTGGCGTTCCGCAGGATCGCCTCGTACTTCTTCGCCCACGCGCCGTGGTTGGCGATGATCGGTCGCAGATCCATCTGCACCTTGACCGAGCCGTTCAGCGCGACGTCGTCGAAGCCGACACGGGCGGGCTCCGAGCCGTTGTCCTTCAGCACCTGCTGACCCGCGGGGCTCAGCATCCAGTCGTAGAAGAGCAGCGCCGTCGCCGGGTGGCGGAGGCGATAGGAGATGCCCAGGCCCTGCGGCCGGATGAGGACGGGGTTCACGAAGGGCGGCCCGAACGTCACGGGAGCCTTCCGTGCCTGGAGCTGCTCGACCGACTGCGCATGCGCGCTGACGACCACGGCGAACTGCCCGGCGGCGAGCAGGGTTGCCTGCGTGGTGTGACCGCTCGTGATCTGGGCGTTCTTCGCCATCCGCTCGAACACGATGTCGAGGTTACGGCGGACTTTCGCGAGCTGCTTCTTCTTGGCGGCCGGTGAGGTCACCTTCTTGAGCGCCGCCAGCTGCTGCTGCTCGAGGTGGGTGTAGAGGCCGGCGAACCAGTCGACGTCACCCGGCTCCATCGAGAGCTTGCCCGCCCAGCGCGGGTTCGCGAGGTCGGTATACGACTTCGGCTGCTGCCCGGTGGGCACGAGGTTCGTGTTCCAGGCCGTCACGAAGGCCTCGAGCCGGGCGGCCGTGAACGTGTCGAACTGGTAGCGCTTCGGGATCCCGGCCGCGTACGGCGACTGCCGGTACGGGACGAGCACGTTCTTCTTGTTCTGGAAGAACGACATCTCGGTGCCGTTCGTCTCGATCACGTCCGGGCCGGCGACGCCCGCGCTCACCTCCGACAGGATGCGCTGTGTGAGCGTCTCGCTGGACGCCCGGTACAGGTTGACCTTGATTCCCGGGTAGGCCTTCTCGAAGGCGGGCAGGAGGTTCCTCGTGATCAGGGAGCTCAGCGACGTGTAGAGCTCGAGCGTCCCGCCCTCCTTCTTCGCCAGATCGAGCAGCTTGGCCTCGCGCGCCGGCAGCGAGAGCCCCTTCAGACTGTCGGACAGAGCTTTGATCGGACTCGCCGGCGGTGCCGCTACCGGCGCCGAGACGCTCGTGGCTGTGCCGGCGAGTGCGAAAACTGCAGCGGCGACCGTGCAGAGCAGCGCGGTTCGCCGTGGTATGCGTGAATGCATGGAAACCCACCTTCCTTGGTGGCTTAGCCCCCCGGTCCTCGACCCTCGCGAGAGGCAACTGCCGTATGGGACGAGCTGCTTTCGTGCAAAAGTTGATACTGGTCGAATCAAAGAATGCTTATACCATTAGGCGCTGCCCAACTCAACACCGCGCGCCGGCTGATCGGCTCGGGTCGCTACCCGCTCGAGCGCACGGCGACCCACGTCGTTCCCGGCGCCTAGGAGAGCTCGCGCAGATCCTCGACGGTCAGCTCCTCCATCAAGCGCGGGAGCTGGGCAACGGACGGCATCTCGACACCCGCCTCCTTCGCCACCGCGAGCGCGACCTCGAGATCCTTGTGCGGCCAGCGCAGCCGGTGCTTGCCCCACTCGGCCAGCGGGCGGTTCGCGCCGCTGCCGATCGCCATCGCCTCGCGCGGCCGCGCGGGCTCGACCCCGAGCGCGCGGCCGAGGCGAAGCGCCTCGACGTCGGCCCGGATGCAAGCCCAGAGGAGGATGTTGTTCGCCGTCTTCGCGACCTGGCCGGCGCCGACCTCCCCGACGTGCACCACCGCCTCGGCGAACGGCTCGCATGCCTCGCGCACCCGGTCGACGATCGCCGCGTCGCCCCCGCAGAAGAGGACGAGCTGACCGTCTTCGGCGCCGCGCTCGCTGCGCACGAGGGCCGCGTCGATCACGTCGATCCCGCGCTCGGCGCCTTGCGCCGCGAGCTCGCGGCAGGTGTCGGGCCGCACGGAGGCGCAGATACACGCGATCGTCCCCGGTTCCGCGCCTGCGAAGACGCCGTCCGGACCTGTCAGCGCCTCCCTGACCTGCGCGTCGTCCACAACGACGGCGAGCACCACGTCCGACCGCGCCGACACCGCCGCCGGGCTGCCGCAGTCCACCGCGCCGCGCTCCACGAGCGGCCGGCACGCCTCCGCGACCGGGTCGTAGACCGCGAGCGACCGCCCGGCGTCCAGCAGGTGGCCGCCCATCGCGGCGCCCATCCGGCCGCAGCCGAGCAGCCCGATCCGGTTACGCGTTTGAAGGTTCAATGGTTAGACCATAATATGCAGCCAGCCGATGCCGCAAGCGAAGGGAAGTGCGTCTGCTGACCGTGTCCCGCCTCATCGGCCGTGCGTCGGGGGCGTGGCACACGCTGCCGGCGTTCGGATGGGTTGCCGCGGCTGCTGTGCCGGCGTTCCTGCTCGGCAGGGCGCTGCCGAGCGTCGGCGCGCCGATGTTCGCCGTCGCGCTTGGTCTCGCTGTGCGAGCGCTGGCTGCCGATCGCGTTCCCGCCAGCGTTGCGCTGGTCGCGCGCTCGGCCCTGCAAGTCGCCATCGTGTTGCTCGGAGCCGGCATCGCCGTGGCGCAGGTTGTCCGGGTGGGCCGTGAGGCGCTGCCGGTCATGCTCGGGACGTTGGCGGTCGCACTCGTCGGGGCGGCGCTCGTGGGCCGGCTGCTCGGCATCTCCGCGAACCTCCGCACGCTCATCGGGGCGGGCACGGGGATCTGCGGCGCCTCGGCCATCGCGGCGGTCTCCGGAGTGATCGCCGCAACGGGCGCCGAGGTCGCGTACGCCGTGTCGACGATCTTCTGTTTCAACCTGCTCGCGCTTGTCGTCTTTCCGCCGGTCGCGCATCTGCTCGAGCTCGACGCGAGCGCATTCGCCCTCTGGGCCGGCACGGCCATCAACGACACGTCGTCGGTCGTCGCCGCGGCACACACCTTCGGCGCGGCTGCGGGCGAGGAGGCTGTCGTCGTCAAGCTCACCCGAACGCTCCTCATCGTTCCCCTCGTACTGGCGCTCTATGCGCTCCAGCTGCGCGCCGGCTGGCGCAGCCGCACCAACGCGGCTTCCGCCGGTTTGCGATCTCCACTCGTTCCGTGGTTCCTCGTCTGGTTCGCCGTCGTCGTCGCGGTCGCCAGCACGGGCGTCGTCCCGACGAGTGCGCTCGAGGCAAGTGAGCGAGGTGGCCAGATCTTGATCGTCGTCGCACTCGCCGCCGTCGGCCTGTCCGTCGGGTTGGCGGAGCTACGCCGCGCCGGGCTTCGACCGCTCGCGCTCGGCGGCATGCTGTCGCTGCTCGTCGCCGTATCGAGCCTCGCGCTCCAGGCTGCGACGGGGCTCCTGTGACAGACCGCGCGTGACGCTGCTCCTCGACAATGACGATGTCCGGCAAGTGCTCCGCATGCGCGACTGCGTCGACGCGCTGGCAGAAGCGTTCGGTGAGTACGCCGCCGGAAGAGCGGTTGATCGCCCGCGCTCGCACACGTACACCGACCTCGGGGATGGGCGCCACTACCTCTTCAAGACGATGGACGGGAGCCTCTCTGCGCCCGGCGTGCATGCGCTCCGGCTCACCTCCGACCTCACGCAGGAGCACGGAGCGGCGGGCGCACGCCGGCGAGAGAAGATCCCCGCCGCGCCCGGCGAGCGCTACGTGGGGCTCGTGCTCCTGTTCGACCAGACGACGCTCGTGCCGCTCGCGATCGTCCACGATGGGTATCTGCAGCGGATGCGGGTGGCGAGCGCGTGCGCGCCGGCGCCTGCCAACGCCTGCGCGAGCGCCTCGTAGTAGGGGTGGAGGCCGCGGATGTCCGGCAGGATGACGACGCCGGGGGCGCGCTCCCGCGTCGTGAGCGCGACGGTGGCGGCGAGCGCGTTGCCGTCAGGGGCGGTGAGCGTCAGGTGCTCGGAGCGATCGAGGAGGCCGGTGCGCGGCGGCTCCGGCGGCCGCGCCGAGGGCTCGAAGCACATTGCTAGGCCGGCTTTTGCGCGGCGACGAGCGCCGTGAAGAACGTCCGCCAGGGGGTGTCCGGCGGCTCGAACCCGGCAGCCTCGATCCAGGCGAGGTTCTCGGCGAGCGGGAGCATGGTGTCTTCGTGCCGGTGGTTGGCGAGCTCCTTCGTACGCGCGCCCGTGAACTGACCGCGGATCCGCCGGTAGCGCGTCTCCCAGCCCGGCGGCGAGCCGAAGTGGTCGAGGTTGAAGAGAAATCCTCCCGGCGCGAGCAGCGCGAACGCGTCGCGGTAGAAGCGCTGGAGGCTCTCCGCCCGGAAGTGGTGGAGCATGCGCGACGTCACGATCACGTCGGCGGGCTCGAGCCCGATCCCGGCGAGCTCCTCCGCGTCACCGAGCCTGTAGGTGACGCGCTCGCCGAGGTCGGCGAGCCCCTCGCGGCCGAGTGGCTCCATCGGCGGTGAGGTGTCCGTCCACGTGCCGCGCGCATACGGGAAGGCGTTCAGGAAGATGCGCAGGAGCTGCCCGGGCCCGAGCCGACATCGACCACGTGCGTGGGCGTCGAGCCGCTGTCGGCAACGATAGCCGCCGAGATCCGGCGCGGGAGCGCGAGCATGTCCGCGAGCACGTCCTCGCCCGCCCACTCGGCGACGAACGACTGAGAGCGCCACGACGGGATCGACGCCTCCACGGACGGAGCCTATCCCGTGGCCCAATGGATAGGCCAACCTCTTTGTCCGACAGGACTGCAGGGACAGCGCATGCTCACCTGCGAGGAGGGATGGAGTCATTCCAATGGGGAGGGGACCAACTCGGTCTCGTCCGGGCCGCTGGGCGCCGGTCGCTGAATCGCCACGGCGGACGCGACTAGCATCGCGCCCAGCAGCCAGAAGACTGAGCCGGCACCGCTGCCGCCCGCGATGACGCCTGCTGCCGCCGGCGTCGCCACCTGGCCGATGCGATTGCCGGTCAGTCGAACGGCCAGGGCTGTCGACTGCGCATGCTCGGGAACGAGTTGCACCACGAGCGTCATGGAGAGCGGCTGGCCGAACCCGAGTCCGAATCCCGCGACGACGCTCAGAGCGGCCAGTGCCCAGACGTCGTGCGTCAGCGTCATCGTGGCCAGCGCGACGGCAGCAGCGACAGCGCCGATGGAGATGAGGCGAGTCCTGCCGACCGAGCCGACGATCGCGCCGATCCTCAACCGTGCCGCGATCGAAGCGGCGGCCCGCAGCGCGAGGAGGACGCCGACGGCGCGAGGGCCGATGTCGTTCTGCGCGCCGATCACCGGCATGTACGCGGTGAAGACGTCTGACGCAGCGAGCACGGCGATGCTCGCAAAGATTCCTGCCGGCACGCCGCGTGTCGACAGGATGGTGCGGACGCTTCCGCCTCGCGTCGCCTGGCGGGTGCCGGCGTGGCCCGCGCTGCGGTCCGCGACGGCCGCACACGCGGTCGCGAGGGCGGCAATCCCGGCCGCGAGGAGCATCACGGTCGTGGTGGCGCCCGCGGAGGGTCCGCTTCCGGCGCCGAGCACCATGCCGAGGAGCAGCGGGCCGACGAGCTGACCAAGGGAGACGCCCGCCGTGAGGAGGCCGAAGTGCTGGTCGTGGCGCGACTCGTGCGACTCGCGGGCCACGACGTCCTGCGCCCCGAGCGCGAGGGCGAGATGGCCGAGCCCCACGACCGCACTCGAGCCGGCGATCGTGAGCGTGGTGGTCGACACGGCGAGGAGGAGACAGCCGGCCGTCTGGAGTCCGCACCCGACGACGAGGAGAGGCGCGCCGCCGCGCCGATCCGAGAAGCGACCGAGCGGGATCGCAAGGAATATCGGAAGCAGCGCGAACGCCGCAGCGACGAGCCCGACCTCGCGCGCGCCTTCGCCATAGGCGAGCAGGCGGTACGACGTCGCCGGACGCACCATGTAGACGGCGGCCTGCGCGACACCCATCGCCAGCAGGGCGAAGAGGAGCCGTCGGCTCACGCCCTACCGTGCGAGGAGCCGCTTGGCGTGCTCGTAGAACGGAATGTCGACGAGCTCGCCGTCGACGGCGATGGCGCCCTGGCCTGCGGCGAGCGCCTGCTCGTACTCCTCGACGATGCGGCGGGCTCGCTCGAGCTCCTCCTTCGTGGGGCTGAAGACCTCGTTCAGGATCGGCACCTGGCTCGGGTGCACGCAGGGAGCACCGCACAGGCCCAGCGCACGTGACTGCTCGGCGGTGCGGCGGAAGGCAGCGAGGTCGCCGAAGCCGACGATTGCTCCCGTCAGCCCGATCGGGACGATGCCGGCCGCCCGGGCAGCGTTCACGACGAGGAAGCTCGCCATCGCGTTGCCGTCCCCGCCCGCCTCCATCCCGGTTGCCATCGTGTAGTCGCTCGAGCCGAGGCCGACCGCCACGACCCGTGAGTGCGCGGCGCAGATCGCTGCCACGTTCAGCAGTCCCTTCGGGCTCTCGATCCGCGGGAAGAACGCGGTGTGCCCGACGGGCAAGCCGCGCTCCACCTCGACGCTCGCCGCGACCTCGGCAAGGCCGAGCACGTGCTCGGCCGAGTCCACTTTCGGAAGCACCAGCCCGCGTACGTCCGGCCCGACTGCGGCCTCGAGGTCGCGCACCGCCAGCCGCCAGGGACGGTTGACGCGGACGAGCACGTCCGCGCCGCCCTGCCCGACGTGCGCGGCCGCCTCCCGTACGAGCCCGCGAGCCCGCTCCTTCTCCGCCGGTGCGACCGCGTCCTCGAGCTCGAGGATGATCGCGTCCGCGCCGCGCTCGTGTGCCTTCGCGACGAAGCGCTGCGAGACGACCGGCACGTAGAGCAGCGAGCGCCAGCGAGGGTGGTAGGCGGTCAGATGACACCGTCCTTGCGGAGGCGGGCGAGCTCCTCGGCGCCGACTCCGAGCTCACCGTAGACCTCGGCGTTGTGCTCGCCGAGCTCGGGGGCGGGCAGCCGTATAGCCCCCGGCGTCGACGAGAGGCGAGGGACGACGTTCTGGAGCACCACGCCGTCCTCCTCCATCTCGACGATGGTCTGGCGGGCGCGGTAGTGCTCGTCGGCAAGGGCGTCGAGGACGTCGAGTACCGGGCCGATCGTCAGTCGCTTCGCAGCCGCGAGCTCCAGGATCTCGCCGCGGCGGAACCGGCGGAACTCCGGGACGAGCGCCTCGTGCAGTTCCTCGCGATTGGCGAGCCGAGACTCCGAGGTCGCGAAGCGCGGGTCGGCGAGCAGGTCGTCGCGGCCGATGGCGGCGAAGAAGCGCGACGCGGTCTCGTCGGTCGCCGCGGAGATCGCCACCCAGAGGTCGTCGCTCGTCTGGAAGACGCCCCGGACCGAGGAGACGCCTGCGCCGTCGCCGCGACGCCGCAGGCGGCGCCGGCCCGCGTAGGCGGTGGCGTCGGCGCCCATGATCGAGAAGAGCGGCTCGTACAGGGAGACGTCGACGACTTGGCCGGCGCCGTCGTTCACGCGCGCGTTCCAGAGCGCTGCGAGTGCGGCCGCCGCCGCGTACGTGCCCGCAACCGTGTCCGCGAGCGAGAGGGGCGCCTGCACCGGCGGCCCGTCCGCGGGCCCGTTGAGGTGCGTGAAGCCCGAGTAGGCCTCCGCGAGGGTGCCGAACCCGGGCCGGTCGGCGTTTGGGCCCGTCTGGCCCCAGCCGGTGATGCGCACGATCACGAGCTGCGGGTTCCGCTCGAGCAGCGTCTCGGGCCCGCCGCACAGCCGCTCGAGGACGCCGGGCGTGAAGTTCTCGGCGAGGAGATCGGCGGTCTCGACCAGCCTGAGCAGCAGCTCTCGACCGCGTGGAGCGGCGAGGTCGAGCGTGATGCTGCGCTTGTTGCGGGCGTAGGCCTTCCAGTAGGCGTCGTAGCCGTCGACCGTGGTGTGTCGGAAGGGGTCGCCGACTCCCGGCCGCTCGACCTTGACGACGTCGGCGCCGAGGTCGCCGAGGACGAGCCCGAACTGCGCCCCCGACACCAGTCGCGTCAGGTCGAGCACCCGAACGCCCGTCAGGGGTCCCGCGTCGCTGCCCGCGTAGCGCCGGCGCGGCAGCGAGGTCTGCGCCGACTCGAGCATCACCTACTCGACAACGGCGCAGGCGCCCGGAGGAATGTGCACCCTGATCCGATCGCCGGGAACGAGCCTCGAGCTCTGAACCGTGAGGTGGATCTGCCCGGCGCTCACCTCGTACTCGTAGTGGTCTCCGAGGAACGCGACGGTGCCGACGTCTGCCTCCCACGTGTTCGTCCCGTTCACGGTCGTGTCCTCGAAGGGCGTGAGCGTGACAGCCTCCGGGCGAATGGCGACGGTGACCGGCCCGGACGCACCATTCGGAGTGTCGACTGTGAGGCGGAGCGGCGAGCCCGCGATGTCGACGACGACGCCGCCGGCGGTTCTGGCGGCGACGCCCTGAATGAGGTTGACGCGACCCACGAACTCGGCCACGAACCGGTTGGCGGGGCGCCGGTAGACCTCTTCAGGCGTCGCGATCTGCTGCACCTCGCCGGCGCTCATTACGGCTACACGGTCGCTCATCGAGAGCGCCTCGTCCTGGTCGTGCGTGACGAAGATCGTCGTCAGGCCGAGGCGGTGCTGGAGCTCTTTCACCCACGCGCGCGCCCGCTCGCGGAGCTTGGCGTCGAGGTTCGAGAACGGCTCGTCCAGCAGCAGCACCGACGGCGAGTACACCAGCGCTCGCGCTAGCGCCACGCGCTGCTGCTGACCGCCGGAGAGCTGGTGCGGATAGCGCTTCTCGTACGGCGTCATCTCCACGAGCTCGAGCACCTCGAGGACCCGCGTCCGGATGGCCCCCTTTCTCAGCTTCCGCACCTTCAGTGGGAACGCGAGGTTCTCGAAGACGGTCATGTGTGGCCAGACAGCGTACGACTGGAACACGATGCCGAGGTTCCGCTGCTCTGCCGGCACCGCCACTCTTCCCGCCGCGTCGAAGAACGTCTCGCTCCCCACGGCGATCCGGCCGGCTTCGGGGTGTTGGAAGCCGGCGATCGACATCAGCGTGGTCGACTTGCCGCAGCCGCTCGGCCCGAGCAGCGTGAAGAGCTCCCCCTCCGCAACGGTGAAGCTGACGTCGTCGAGCGCCCGCTGCTCGCCGAACTGCTTGACGAGGTTCTGAACGTGGATCTCAGGCACCGTGCTCTCCTCCCGCGACACCGATCTTGAAGATCTTCGCGCCGATCGCGAGCACGACGACCGTGATCAAGACCTGCACCATCGCCAGCGCCGACACGGGGCCGACCGTTCCCTGGATGAACTGGGCCAGCATTGTCGCCCCCATGACCTCGGTGCCGGGCTTCACGAGGAAGACCGCGGGGTCGTAGTCGTTGATGATCTCGACGAACAGCAAGATGAAGGACGCGAAGATCGCCGGTTTCAGCAGGGGCAGCACGATCGTGCGGCTTGTTCGCCACCAGCCGGCACCCGCTGCGCGCCCGGCGCGGTCGAGCTCCTCGCCGATCCGCGCCAGCGTCGGGTACATGACGATGTAGGCGAGCGGCAGGTTGCGCACGCAGAAGGCGAGCATGATCCCCCAGATGCTGTCGCGCATGGCGTCGCCGAAGGCGCCGGTGAGCAGGTAGGCCCAGAAGAAGCCGATGCCGATGATGATTCCCGGCGTTGCGCGCGGATAGAGCATCAGGAAGGGGAGCGTGCGCCGGAAGCGGAAGCCCGAGCGGTGGGCGACCAGCGTCGCGAGCGCAACGAAGGCGGTCGTGGCGACTGCCCCGACGACAGCGATGATCGCGCTGTTCTGGATCGAGCGGCGGAAGGCGTCGTCCTCCCAGAGCACGTTCCAGTGCGACGATGTCAGGAGCTCCCAGGGCGGCACGAGCGGCGTCAGCACGACGACGAACGACATCGTCGCCAGGCCCAGCACCGGGACGAGCGTGGTGAAGACGAGGTAGGTGAAGAGCAGGCCCGCGAGCGGCCAGCGCCACCGTCGCAGCCGCAGCAGCGCCTGCCGACCCGACTTGCCTCCCACCGACACGAAGCGCGCCTCGGCGCCCAGGAGTCGGTTGCGAAGGAGCAGGAGGAGCGTCGCGACGACGAGCATCATCACCGCCCCCGCACTCACCGAGCCGGGGTCGGGCGTCGACGCATTCGTCCACGTGTTGTAGAGGTAGCTGGAGACGAAGATGATGTTGTTCGACGTCCCGAGCAGCAGGGGGATGCCGAGCGCCGCGATCGAGAGCGTGAAGATGAGCGTTGCGGCGTTGAGCAGCGCGGGTCGCAGCATCGGAATCGTGATGTTGAAGAGCACTCTCAGGGGCCGGGCGCCTGCGCTGCGCGCGGCGTCCTCGAGCGACGAGTCGGCGCGCGAGAGCGCCGCCTGGCAGGTCAGGAAGGCGATCGGCAGCAGGCGCGACGCCTCGACGAGCGCCATGCCCGGGATCGTGTCGATCGCGAGCGTGGGAAGGTGGAGCCGGTCGCTGAACATGGAGGTGAGGTAACCACCCGGCCCCCAGACGACGATCCAGCCGAGCACCATGCCGAGCGAGGGCAGCAAGATCGGCAACAGGATCATCCGACCGAACGCCTTCCGGCCCGCGAGGTCGGTTCGCGTGCAGAGGATCGCGACGAGCGCGCCGCCGATGACGGCGATGACGGTCGTCAGAGCAGCGAAGACCAGCGTGTTGCCCCACGCATGCCAGAAGGCCGAGTCGCCGAAGATCTCCCGGTAGGGCTGAAGGGTGAGCACGCCGCCCGCCTCGTACAGCGGGCGATCCCGGATCGACGCGTAGACGAGCGGGATGAACGGCCCCACGATGACCGTGACGACCAGGAGCCACGTCGCCCATTGCAACGCCCACGCCGGAATCAGACTCCGGCGTGGGCGGGGGTACGTCAGCTCGTAGGGGGTCGTCGTCACCGGGGCCCGCTCCGCCGCAGACGGGCTAGCCGAAGATGTCGTGCCAGCGCTTCTTGTACGCCGGTTGGTCGTTGACGAACTTCTGGCTGAAGGGGACCAGGATCACGTTCTTTTGGCCGACCTTCGCGTAGACGTCGGCAAGGGTGTTCGTGCAGTTCTTCGGCACGAACTTGTTGCGGAACGCGGTGAAGCTCGCGTCACACATGGCCTGCTGGCCGGCTTTGCTGTAGACCCAGTTCAGGAACAGCTTCGCGGACGCCGGGCTCGCTGCCTTGACCGTGATGCCGATACCGCGTGGAACGAGCGGTGTCGCGTCCTTGTTGTACGTCCAGTCGAGGATCGATGCGAGCTGGGGGTTCGTCTTCAGGTTGTAGCGAACCGTCGGGGAGGTGAGGTAGGCCGTCACGGCGGCACCCTGAGAGACGAGCGACTGCTGTCCTGCGACGCCGGTCTGTGCTCTGAACCGATCCTTGCCGATTCTCTCGAGGCTCGACCAGCCCTTCTTCTGGATGTAGCCCCAGAGTGCCGTGTAGCCGAACAGGTTGTCGATCGTGTACCCCGTCAGCTTCCCGTAGGTGCCCGGGTCATTGGCGATCTGGGTGACGGACTCCGGCACCTTGTCCTTGAGGAGCAGCTTGTTGTACAGCAGCACGGCCGGGTCGGGCGACATGATGAAAACGCCCTTGTACTGCTTCGCGAACCTGGGGAACTGCGCGAGCTCGAGCGGGTCGTAGTCGATCACGTACTTCTGCCGCCTCGCGTACACCCAGAGGTTCGGGGCGCTCGAGATGAGCAGATCCGCGCTGCGTGTGCCCTGTGCCGCCTCGGACGCGTACTTCGAGAAGATGACGTTGTTGTCGAGGTCGTAGGCGGTGGTCTTGATCCACGGGTAGTAGAACTGGAACCGGTCGGTGACCAGCTTCAGATTGGCCGCCGGCGCGTTGGCGTAGAAGACGAGCCCTGACTCGTTCTTCGAGGTCTTGATCAGGCCCGCCAGCGGGCCGGGCTTCTGAGCGGCTCCCTCGTCGGTCCGCGCTGCCGCGGGTCCTGCCATGAGGACGGCCGCAACGAGTGCGAGTACGGGCAGGATCGCCCGGCGCACGGTGGATGTCGTTATCACTGCACTTCCTCCTCTTTCAGCACAGTCACCCGGGCGTGTGGCGATCGGCACGGGGTCTTCGGTCAGCCCGAAGGTTAAGAACTGGCGCACCGGCAGTCCAAGCTTGTGGCGATTCATTGTCGTTTCGACCCTTGAGATCGTTGTGTTCATTTTCGCCACGACAAGACGCCGGGAAGGGCGAGCCGCCTCTCCACCGAACTGCATGACCCGCTGCGGGGGTGGCGGAAGCACCAGTGCCTGGGACAAGCATCCGTGATCGCGGTTTCCGATCATCCATCAAGTGCGTGAAGTATCGAACGTAGACTCAGCCGATGTTCGGCGAACGTCGGTGGTGGGGCCGCCTGCGCCTGTCGACGCAGATCGGGCTGCTCCAGCTCGCGATCATCGTCCTGACGCTCGGGACGGGCGTGACGGTCTCGATCCTCCAGGCCCGCGCCCAGCTCGATCGCGAGTCCGGTCGCCAGTCGCTTGCGATCGCACGTACTGTCGCCCAGATCCCGGAGATCCGGGGCGCGTTCGGCGCGCCGCGCCCGGAGCGGACGATCAACCCGATCGCCGAGCGGATCCGGATGCGCACGGGAGCGTCCTTCGTCGTCGTGGCGAACGCGCAGGGCATCCGGTACTCGCACCCGGATCGCGAGAAGGTCGGGCAGCGCGTCTCGACCGACCCGAGCGAAGCTCTTCTGGGACGCGAGTACGTGGGCGTCCAGACCGGCTCACTCGGCCGCTCGATGCGGGCCAAGGTGCCCGTGCGGGACGAGGCCGGGGAGGTCATCGGCCTCGTCTCGGTCGGTCTGCTCGCGAGCCGCGTGAGTGCGCAGCTCCGGAACGATCTGCCCGTGCTGCTCATCCCGCCGGCGATCGGTCTTGCGCTCGGCGCGATCGGCTCGATCCTGCTGGCTCGACGGATCAAGCGGCAGACCTTCGGGCTCGAGCCGAGTGAGATCTCGGCGCTGCTGGAGCAGCGCGAGGCCGTTCTCCACGGGATCCGCGAGGGCATGGTCGCCACGGACGCCGCGGGACGGGTGATCCTCGTCAACGACGAAGCCCGGCGGCTGCTCGAGCTGGACGAGCGCGCAATCGGAAGGCAGCTTGCCGACATCGTCCCTGCGGGCCACGTCCGCGACGTCCTCAGCGGTCTGGTGGACGGCCCCGATCAGGTCGTGCTCGTCGAGAGCCGCGTGCTCGTGGCGAATCGGATGCCTGTCACCGTGCGCGGGCGTGACGTCGGTGCCGTCGTGACCCTTCGCGACCGGACGGAGCTCGAGGTGCTGCTGCGCGAGCTGAACGACGTGCGCAGTCTTGCCGAGGCCCTCCGCGCGCAGGAGCACGAGTTCTCCCACCGGCTGCACGTGGTGGCTGGTCTGCTCGAGCTCGGACGCTACGACGACGCTGCGCGGTTCATCAGCAAGTCCTCACACATTCACCAGGAGCTCGTCGCGTCCGTCGTCGAGAACGTGGGGGAGCCGACGCTTGCCGCCCTTCTGCTCGGGAAGGCAGCTGTCGCCTCCGAGCGCGGAATCGACCTGCACGTGACCGACGACTCGCGGCTCCCGGAGGGCTTCGGTGATGCGCGTGATCTCGTGACGGTGGTCGGGAACCTCGTCGACAACGCGCTCGACTCGGTTGCGGCCGTCGGCGGCGGCTCGATCGCGGTCACCCTGCGCGACGAGGAAGGAGGCGTCGTTGTCCAGGTTCACGACTCGGGCCCCGGCGTCGACCCACTGCTCGTCGACGAGATCTTTCGCGACGGGTTCACGACCAAGGTGGCCAACGGCGCCGGGCGGCGTGGCCTCGGGCTCGCGCTCGTGAGCCAGACCGTGCGCCGTCGAGCGGGCGGCTCCATCACCGTCGTGAACGACTCCGGTGCGCGCTTCACCGCCTTTCTCCCGCACGACAGAGGACGGACCGGGGCGGCTCTGTGATCCGGACGTGCGTGGTCGACGACGACTTCATGTCGGCGTCGATCCACCGCTCGTACGTCGAGCGGATCCCCGGGTTCGACGCCGTGGGCGAGGCCCACACCGGCACCGAGGCGCTCGAGCTGATCCGCCGGGTAAACCCCGATCTCGTTCTGCTCGACATCTACCTGCCCGACATGAGCGGCCTCGAGGTGATCCGGCGCCTCCGCCAGGACGACGAAGCGGCCGTCGACGTCATCGCGGTGACCGCGGCGAAGGACGTGAAGACTCTCCGCGCGGCCATGCAGGGGGGCGTCGTCCACTACCTCGTGAAGCCGTTCCTCTTCGAGACCTTTCGCGACAGGCTGGAGCGGTATGCAGCGCTCAAGCAGCGGTTCGAGCGGTTGCGGGAGGCGAACCAGGGTGAGGTCGACCATCTGTTCTCGCTGCTCCGGGTCGAGGGGCGCACCCACCTGCCGAAAGGAATTTCCGCGCCGACGCTGAGCCTCGTGGTCGACGCCGTCCGGGACGCGGAGTCGGAGGTCTCCGCGATCGACGTCGCCGAGAGAGCCGGGATCAGCCGCGGCACGGCACGACGCTATCTCGAGTATCTCGACTCGCTGGGATCCGTGGAGCTCACCCTCCGCTACGGCACCACCGGGCGCCCGGAGCATCTCTACCGCTGGGCCGGCGCCTTGGCGCCCTAGCGTCGATGCGAGCTCGCCTCGCTACACTGGCGACCCGGGTGGTGGGTGCGCCTGAGGCGGCATCGACACCGGTGAGTAGGGGTGAGGCGAGCGTGGTGAGTCCATCGTGGCTCAAGCCGATCGCCTGGATGGGTCCGACGTGATCGAGGGGGTCAAGTGTCCTACCGACATTGCCGTGTCGTCTCACGCGTGCGGATTGCGGACGGTCAATGTCCATGAGCGTGCCGGGGCTCGCACCGTCACGGCCACTCGATGCCCCGGCCGCCAAACCCGTCCTGCTCTTCTTCTCGTCGGTGAAGTCCGGCCGCTGCCGCCGGGTCGAGGGTTTCCTCGCTCAGGTGCTGCAGCGTCGCCGCAACCACACGACGTTCACGCTGCGTCAGATCGACTACGACGCCCACCCCGAGCTTGCGAGGAGCTACGGCATCACACAGCCACCGACGTTGGTCGTCGTCGAGGGAACGACCGTGCGCGCACGTCTCGAGGAGCCCCAGGGCTGCGTCGAGATCCAGTGCATGCTTGCCCCGTGGCTGCGCTGAGCGGCGCGTAAGCTCGTCGCAGGTTGGCCAAGGGAGAGACACGACATCCAGGTGACGCCCTAGCCAGGGCGATCCGCGCCGAGGAGGAGCTCGAGCGCTTCTTCGAGCTCTCGATCGACATGCTCGGCGTTGCGAGCTTCGACGGCTACTTCACGCGCGTCAACCTGCTTTCGAGCGCGTGCTCGGATACTCGGTCGAGGAAGTACGGCGTGAGTCGTTCGTGAGCTTCGTGCATCCCAGCGATCGCGAGGCCACCGTGGCCGAGCTCGAGAGGATCTCTCGCGGAGCGCAGACAGTGGCGTTCGAGAACCGATACCGCACGAGCAGTGGGGGGTATCGGTGGCTGCAGTGGACGGGCATCTCGGATCCCGACCACCGTGTCGTCTACGCCGTGGCTCGAGACGTCACGGACGCGAAGCAGGTCGAGGCCGAGACACGAGCGCTCCTGGCCGGGCAAGCCGCGCTGCGGCGCGTGGCGACGCGGGTCGCCCGGGAGGGAGACCACACGGAGCTCTTCGAGCTCGTCACCGAGGAGGTCGGCCGCCTGCTCGAGGCGCGCTCAGCCAGCATCGTGCGTTACGAGCCGGACGGGCACGGGCTCGTGCTCGGAGGCTGGGGCGAGCCCGGCGCAGTACGGCTCCCATCCGGCTCAGTCGTCGAGCTCGAGAGCGAGAGCGCGGCGGGCGGCGTGTACCGCACGGGCC
>Ga0183260_10002260_pt1 | contig 15913 bp, 13 predicted proteins | sample AntDrymUQ4972206_2_FD_129768 | JGI IMG/M metagenome (GOLD analysis project Ga0183260, IMG submission 129768) | Polar desert sand microbial communities from Dry Valleys, Antarctica - metaG UQ497 (22.06) (version 2) (version 2) | ecosystem: Environmental > Terrestrial > Soil > Desert | place...
CCGGGAGGGGATTGCACGGCTGATGGCCGACATCACGATGCCGCAGCTCGGGGAGACCGTCACCGAGGGGACGATCACCCGATGGACCAAGGCGGTCGGCGACCAGGTCGCCGAGGACGAGGTCCTCTACGAGGTCTCGACCGACAAGGTCGACTCCGAGGTGCCGTCGCCGTCGAGCGGCTACGTGGCCGAGATCCTGGTCTCCGAGGGCGAGACGGTCGCCGTGGGCACCGTTCTGGCCCGCATCTCGGACGAGGCCCCTGGCGGCGGCGACGCAGCCGCCGCCGATGCAGAACCGGCCGAGGCCAAGGCGGAGTCGGAGTCGGAGTCGGAGTCGGAGTCGGAGGACCAGGAGGCCGAGGCGTCCGAGCAGGAGGAGTCGGAGGATCAGGGGGCGGAGCAGTCCGAGGCGACGGAACCCACGCCAAAGGGGTCCACGCCGAAGGGGTCCACGCCGGAGCAGCCAAAGGCGGAGGCGGCAGCGCAGGACACCTCCAGCGGCGGTGGTTCGTCCGACGGAGCCAAGTCCTCCGGCGGGGGCGGCGCCCTGCTGTCCCCGGTCGTCCGCCGCCTGATCGCCGAGCACGACCTGGATCCCGCCCAGATCAAGGGCACCGGGGTGGGAGGCCGCATCACCCGCAGCGACGTGCTGAAGCTGGTGGAGAACGGTGGACCGGCCCCCGCACCGGAGACGAAGCCGGAGTCCAAGCCGGAAGCGAAACCGGAGACGAAACCGGAGACGAAACCGGAGCCCGAGTCGAAGTCCGAGTCGAAGCCGGAGCCGGAGTCAAAGGCGGAGCCCGAGGCGCCCGCGGCCAAGGCCGACGCCCCATCGCCATCGTCACGGCCGGCCCCCCAGCGGGCGCCGCAGGCCGGCGACCGGGACGAGGTCATCCCCTTCAGCCGGATCCGCCGGGTCACGGCCGAGCACATGGTGCGGTCCAAGGCCATCAGCCCCCACACCGTCATCGCCGTCGAGGTCGACTACTCGGCCGTCGAGAAGGTGCGCCAGGCCAAGAAGGACGGCTTCCGGGCCGAGGAGGGCGTGGGTCTCACCTACCTCCCGTTCGTGGCCCGGGCCGTCGTCGACGCCATCGCCGAGTTCCCCCACGTCAACTCCTCGGTCGGCAACGACGAGCTCATCGTGCACCGCTACGTCGATCTGGGGATCGCCGTCGACCTCGACTTCCAGGGCCTGCTGGTCCCGGTGATCCGTGACGCCCACGACAAGCGCCTGCGGCCCATCGCCCGCCAGATCGGCGACCTGGCGGCCAAGGCCCGCAGCAAGCGGCTCTCGCCCGACGACCTCGTCGGTGGCACGTTCACCTTGACCAACGCCGGCCCGTTCGGCACGTTCCTCACCATCCCGGTCATCAACCAGCCCCAGACCGCCATCCTCTCCACCGACGGCGTGAAGAAGAAGCCGGTGGCCGTCCTCCTGCCCGACGGCAGCGACGCCGTCGCCATCCACCCCGTCGGGATCCTGGCCCTCACCTTCGACCACCGAGCCTTTGACGGCGCTTACGCCGCCGCCTTTGTCGCCAAGGTCAAGGAGATCGTCGAGACCAGGGACTGGTCGGTCGAGCTCTAGCAGCAGCGGCGTTAGCGTCGGCGGCGTGCTCAGGGTGCGCTGGCTCGGCCGGGTTGCGTACCGCGATGCCCTCGTCCTGCAAAGGGGCCTCCACGGCCGACGGGCCGCTGACGACCACCTCCTCCTCCTCGAGCACCCTTCTGTCTTCACCCTTGGCCTGCGAGGGCGCGAGGAGGACGTGCTGGTCGACCCGGCCACGGTGGGCGCCGAGGTGGTGCGGGCCGACCGGGGCGGCCAGGTCACCTACCACGGCCCCGGGCAGCTGGTGGGCTACCCGATCGTGTCGGTGGCCGGTGGCCCAGGGGCCGTCCCGGCCCACATGGCGGCGATCGAGCAGGTCGTCATCGACGCGCTGGCCGACCTCGGACTCCCGGGGTGCGGGCGGGTCGACCGGGCCGGGTACGAGGGCGTCTGGGTCGACCCCGCCGGGCCACGGCCCCGGAAGGTGTGCGCCGTCGGCGCCCGGATCACCCGGGGCCGCTCGATGCACGGCTTCGCCGTCAACGTGAACCCCGACCTGTCGATGTTCGGCCACATCGTCCCGTGCGGCCTGGCCGACGAGCCGGTCACCAGCCTGCAGGCCGAGGGGCTCGACGTCCCGATGTCAGCTGTGGTCGACGCCGTCGTCCGCCACGCCGCCGCTCGCTGGGCTGGAGCGTGCGAGGGCCTCGTCGAGCGGCAGGACGTGGCGTGGCGGGTGGCCCGGAGCGAGCTGGCCCCCTTCACCCGGGGGGCGGGACCGGGGGTGCCGGCGCGGCCCGACCAGCACGCCAGCTCCACCCCAGAGCCGGTGCGCCTCCTCGGGCGCCCGGCCCGGGTTGGGGTCGACGCCACCGGGGCGGTGCCGCTGGCGGCCCCGAAGCCGGCGTGGCTGCGCCCCAAGGTCCGCCACGGGCCCGAGGTCCTGGCCATGAGGCGGCGGCTGCGCGACCTCGACCTGGTGACGGTGTGCGAGGAGGCCGGCTGCCCCAACCTGTCCGAGTGCTGGGCCGAGGGGACGGCGACCTTCATGGTCCTGGGCGGCAGCTGCACCCGGGCCTGCGGGTTCTGCCTCGTCGACACGGCCAGGCCGGCCCCGCCCGACCCGGCCGAGCCCGAGCGGGTGGCCGAGGCCGTGGCCAAGGCCGGCATCACCCACGCCGTGGTCACGATGGTGGCCCGGGACGACCTCGACGACGGCGGGGCCCGCCACGTGGCCGCCACCGTCACCGCCGTCCGGGCCCGCACCCCGTGCGCCGCCGTCGAGGTGCTGATCAGCGACATGAAGGGCGACCCGGCGGCGCTCGACCTGGTGATCGCGGCCCGCCCCGACGTCTGGAACCACAACGTCGAGACCGTCCCCCGGCTCCAGCGGGCGGTCCGGCCGCAGGCCTCCTACGCCCGCAGCCTCGCCGTGCTGGCCCGAGGGGGGGCGGCGGGGCTGACAACGAAGACGTCGATCATCCTGGGCCTGGGCGAGGACGAGCACGAGGTCCGGGGCGTCCTCGCCGACCTCGCCGCCCTCGGCACCGACATCGTGACCCTGGGCCAGTACCTGCGACCGACGAGCACCCACCTGCCGGTGGCCCGCTGGTGGCACCCGGACGACTTCGAGCGGCTCAAGGCGGCGGGTGAGGCGATGGGCATCGCCCACGTCGAGGCGTCGCCGCTCACCCGCTCGAGCCACCACGCCGGGCGCGCCGCCGAGGCCGCCCGAACGGCCCGGACCGGGCTGGTGCCGACATGAGCGCATTCGTGCTCCTGCTGCTCGTCATGGTCGGGGTGCCCTTCGGCCTCATCTTCTGCACGGTCGTCGCCCGTGACATGGACAGCCGGGGCCTCGACGGCCGGCTCTACGGCGCCCTGACCCTGGTGTTCCCGCCGGCCGGCCTGGCGCTGTGGGTGTACAAGCGGGCGACGACGCCCCGGCTCGACGACGAGAAGGTCACCTGATGGACCTCGGCCTGGCCGGTCGTGCCACCGCCACCACGCTCGTGGTCGACGGCGGCGCCACCCTCGGCCTGTAGGACCGCGGCCGCTCAGGGCTGCTCGGCGAGAGAGGAGCTTCACCTCGAGGGTGGCCTCGTCCTCGACGCTGACGAAGCCGCCGATCGAGGCAGCGGCGGCCAGCCGGTTCAACGGGACGGTCCTGCTCCGCCATGCGACGCCGCCCAGGGATCGGTGTCCGTTTGGTCCGTCGGCCAACGTGGGTGGGAGGCTCGCAGTTCCACATGGTCTCACTCGACGTCGCCACCGTCCTCCTGCAGTGGGCCACCGGCGGCCTGCTGTTCCTGTGGGTGACGACCCGGCGCCGGCTGGTCGGGATCGGCTACGGCTGGCTCCTGCGGGGCACCTACGGGGTGATGGCGGCCGGCGCCCTGTGGGCCGGCCTGGCCCTGAACCCGGTGCCCGGGCGCGACGCCGCCAGCGCCGGGGTGGTCCTGGCCACCGCCGTCGCCCTCGTGGTGTCGGTGGTGCGGCGGCGGGCCGGGGTGGCCGGGGCCCGGGCCGTCGAGGAGCGTCGCACCGCCCGGGTGGCCGTGGCCGTGGGCCCCGAGCCCGCCCCCGGTCCCGCCGTCGAGGTGGGTGCGGCGCCCGCCTCGGAGTTCCCGCCCGCCCTCGACCTGGTGGCCCCGGTCCTCGGCTTCGTCGGCCTGGTGGCCGCGGCCGTGGCCGCCGACGGCCCCGTCGGGCTCGCCCTCCTGCGCACCCTGGTCGGGGCCGCCTTCCTGGGATCGGTGAGCGACGCCATGCTGCTGGGCCACTGGTACCTGGTGCAGCCCGGCCTCGGTCGGGGGCCCATCAACGAGCTGAACCGCTGGCTGCAGGTCCTGTGGCCATTCGAGGTGGCCGCCCTGCTGCTGCCCACCGGCATGCTGTCGGTGCTCTCGGGGTCGATCGACGACGGCTACGGCGGGATCCTGGGCTGGTTCTGGGTCGCCTGCGCCGTCACCACGATCGGGTTGTCGGTCGTCACCACGGCGGCGCTGCGGGAGCGGGCGTACTCGGCGGTCATGGCCGCCACCGGCCTGCTCTACCTGGCCATCCTCACCGCCTTTGGCACCGACCTCGTGGCCCGCCTCGTCCTGTCCGGCTGACGGCGTCCGCGGTGCCTACCGGCGGGCCGGGTTCCCCCAGGCGTCGACCAGGACGGCCCCGGCCTTGGGCTCGCAGCGCTCGGCGGCCTCGTCGGCGCTGAGGGGGCCGATGCCCGCCGGGCTGAGGTCCCAGACCCGCACGACCGCCGGCGACCAGCCGGTGCCGGGCTCGACGAGCACGGCGCTGCCGTGGATGGCCAGGCCCTCCATCACCGCGGCGTGGACGTGGTCCAGCGTGGGCGACGACTCCTCACAGCACGACCCGTCCAGGTGCCAGTGCGCCGCTGCGCTCCAGGTCGGGACGGCCACGTCGAGCTCGCTCCCCGGGGCCGAGCGATCGGCGACGCCCTGGAGGAAGGCGGCGGCCACCGCCCACACCGAGGCGACCGCACGCACGGTGTGCCGGCCCTCGTCGGTCAGGACGCTCCGCAGGGCCCACGAGCGGATCTCCTCCAGCTCGACCAGCGGGCCGATCGGGCCGCACTCGTAGTGGGTGTAGGCCACCGAGACCAGTCCCTGCCGCTGGGTCCATCGGCTGAGGGCGTCGGCGGCGCCGGGCGGCACGCCGGTCTCATCGCACCACACCAGGAACAGGGGGGCCCACACCGGCACGAGGTCGACGCGGGCGCCCGCCTCGGCCATGGCCTGGCCGCCCTCCTCGACGGCCGCGATGTGGTCGGCGATCGTCGGCGCCATGAACGGCGAGACCGTCTGGAGCAGCTCGAGGTCCGCTTCGCCCGCGACGAAGGGCACCACCACCAGGTCGTCGACGACGTCTGCCACCAGGTACCCCTTCCCGCCACGTCGCGTGACCAACCCCCGCGGTCCGGCGCACCGGTGTGAGGAGCATGCTGAAGAAGTCGGCTCGGCTGCCTTCTGCGAGGGGGTTGTCGCAGCTCAGGCCCTCGTGGGAGCACCCGCCTCGCTGTACTTCAGCACGCTCCCCTAGAGGGAGCCGTCCGACCCGACCGCTCAGGTCACGAAGTACTTGGCCTGGGGGTGGTGGCAGATCACGGCCGAGGTGCTGTACTCGGGCTGGAACTGGAAGCCGGTCTCCTCGGAGACCTCGAGGCCGATGCGGTCGGCGCCGAGGAGCTCGGCCACCTTCAGGTTGTCCTCGAGGTCGGGGCAGGCCGGGTAGCCCCACGAGTAGCGGCCGCCCCGGTAGCCCTGCTTGTGGAGGATCTGCGGCAGGTTCCCGTCCTCGCCGACGATGCCCAGCTCCTCGCGGATGCGGTGGTGCCACAGCTCGGCCAGCGCCTCGGTCATCTCGACGCCGAGGCCGTGGAGGAACACGTAGTCGCTGTAGCGGTCCTCGGCCTTCAGCCGGGCCGCGGCCTCGGTGACCTCGCCGCCCATCGTCACGATGGAGAAGGCGGCGACGTCGGCCTCACCCGACTCGACGGGCCGGAACATGTCGGCGATGCACAGGAACGGCTCGGCGGGCTGGCGTGGGAACGAGAACCGGCAGCGCTCGGCCGAGCGCTGCTCGTCCTCCCAGACCACGAGGTCGTCGCCGTCGCCGTTGGCGTGGAAGTAGCCGTAGACCACCTGGGGGACCAGCACGCCTCCGGCCTTGGCCGCGGCCAGCTGCTGGCGGAAGGTGCCCCGCACCCGGGTCCGCATCTCCTCGTCCAACTCGCCCGTTGCCTTGTCGGGCCGGAAGCCCCATTGCGTGCGGAACAGCGCCGTCTCGTTGACCCAGGCGGCGATCTCGTCGAGGGCGATGCCGCGGGCCAGGCGGGTGCCGACGAAGGGGGGGACGGGCACCGGGTTGTCGGCGGCCACGGCCGGCGACCGACGGGGCCTGGGCCCGGCGGGGGCGCTGTCCTCGGGCGCGGCCGGCACCTCGCGGCCCTCGGGCTGGCGGCCCCACTCGGGCTCGTCGGGCGCCGTGCCCCGCTCGATGCCCATCAGCCGGTCCATGGTGCGCAGGCCCTCGAAGGCGTCCTTGCCGTAGAACAGCCGGCCCTCGTACAGCTCGCGCAGGTCGCGCTCGACGTACCGGCGGGTGAGGGCGGCGCCGCCCAGCAGCACGGGCACGGTGTCGTCCAGCTCGTTCAGCTCCAGCAGGTTGTCGCGCATGATCAGCGTGCTCTTCACCAGCAGGCCGCTCATCCCGAGGGCGTCGGCGCCCACCTCCCTCGCCTTCTCCACCATCTTCGAGAGCGGCACCTTGATCCCGATGTTGTGGACCTCGTAGCCGTTGTTCGTGAGGATGATGTCCACGAGGTTCTTGCCGATGTCGTGGACGTCCCCCTTCACCGTGGCCAGCACGATGCGACCCTTCGACGTCTGCCCCTCGACCTTGGGCATGTGGGGCTTGAGGTGGTCGACCGCCGTCTTCATCGTCTCGGCCGACTGGAGGACGAACGGCAGCTGCATCTGGCCGGACCCGAACAGCTCGCCCACCGTGCGCATGCCGGCCAGCAGCACGTCGTTCACGATCGTGAGGGCCGGGATCCCGCCGGCCAGCGCCTCGTCCAGATCGTCGGTGAGGCCGGTGCGGTCGCCGTCGATGATGCGCTGGGAGAGGCGCTGCTCGATCGGCCAGCCGCTGCGGTCCTCGCGCTCGGCGGCGGCGGCGCCCTTGGCGTCGGAGAACTCGTTGAGCAGCAGGCCGAGCGGGTCGTGCTCCGTCCTTCGGTTCCAGATCAGGTCGAGGCACAGGTCCCGGGCCCGCTCGGGGATCTTGTTCATCGGGAGGATCTTCCCGGCGTGCAGGATGGCGGCGTCGAGCCCGGCCTGGCGGCACTCGTGGAGGAAGACCGAGTTCACGTAGTGGCGCAGCCCGGGGGACAGGCCGAAGGAGACGTTCGACAGCCCGAGGACGGTGTGGACGCCGGGCAGCTCGGCCTTGACCAGGCGGATGGCCTCGATCGTCTCCACCCCGTCGCCCCAGCTCTCCTCGAGGCCGGTGCCGAGGGTGAGGGCCAGGCAGTCGAAGAACAGGTCGGAGGCGGGGATCCCGTAGCGCCCGGTGGCCAGGTCGCGGATGCGGCGGGCGATGGCCAGCTTCCGGTCCCGGGTGCGGGCCTGGCCCTCCTCGTCGATGGTGAGGCAGATGACGCCGGCCCCGTGCTCCTGGGCCAGCGACATGACCCGGTCGAACCGGCTGCCGGGGTGCTCGCCGTCCTCGAGGTTGGCCGAGTTGAGCAGGCACTTGCCGCCGAGCCGCTCGAGGCCGGCCTCGAGGACGGGGGGCTCGGTGGAGTCGAGGACGAGGGGGAGGGGGACGGCGGTGGCGAAGCGCGGGGCCAGCTCGGCCATGTCGGCGGCGCCGTCGCGGCCCACGTAGTCGACGCAGACGTCGACCAGGTGGGCCGACTCCTTCACCTGGTCGGTGCCCACCCGCACCACGTCGTCCCACCGTTGCTCGAGGAGGGCGTCGCGAAACACCCGGGACCCGTTGGTGTTGGTGCGCTCGCCGATGAGCAGGACCGAGACGTCCTGGTCGTAGGCGACCGGTGAGTAGATCGACGTGGCCGAGGGCTCGGGCCGGGGGTCGCGAGGCCGCGGCACCAGCGAGGCGCAGCGCTCGACCACGGCCTGGAGGTGCTCGGGGGTGGTGCCGCAGCAACCGCCGACCACGCTGACGCCGACCTCGGTGATGAACCGGGCGTGGTGCTCGGCCAGCTCGTCCGGGCCGAGGTCGTAGTGGGTGCGGCCGTCGACGATCGAGGGCAGGCCGGCGTTGGGCAGGCAGGAGATGGGCATGCGGCTGTTGGCCTGGAGGTGGCGCAGGTGCTCGGTCATCTCGCGTGGCCCGGTGGCGCAGTTGAGGCCGATCACGTCGGCCTTCATGGCGTCGATGGCCACGAGGGCGGCGCCGATCTCCGACCCGATCAGCATGCGGCCGTTCGTCTCGATGGTGACCTGGACCTGCAGGGGCACCTGGCGCCCGGCGGCCCGCATGGCCCGCCGGCAGCCGTTCATGGCGGCCTTCAGGGTGAGGAGGTCCTGCTGGGTCTCGATGATGAACAGGTCGACGCCGCCCTCGAGGAGGCCGGCGGCCTGCTCCTCGAACGACTCGCGCATCGCCCGGTAGGTGGTGTGGCCCAGGGTCGGCAGCTTGGTGGTGGGCCCCATCGAGCCGGCCACCCACCGGGGCCGGTCGGGGGTGGCGTAGGAGTCGGCCACCTCGCGGGCGAGGCGGGCGGCCTGCAGGTTGAGGTCGTGGGCGTCGGCGGCCAGGTCGTACTCGGCCAGCACCACCGACGACGAGCCGAAGCTGTCGGTCTCGATGCAGTCGACCCCGACCTCGAGGAACGAGGCGTGCAGCTGGCGGATGACGTCGGGCCGGGTCCGCACCAGGATCTCGTTGCACCCCTCGAGGGCCAGGCCGCCGAAGTCGTCGGGCCCGAGGTCGCACAGCTGCAGGTTCGTCCCGGTGGCGCCGTCGAAGACGACGACCCGCTCCTTGACGGCCGCGAGGTACGGGTGGTCCACCCGCCAAAGGCTACCGGCGCCTCCGCGGTGGCCCGATGGGGTTCCGCCGGCACCGGCACGTCGGTGGCCCGCCGGAGGCGGCCGTACGCTGGCGAGCCGTGCTCAGCGCCGTCGACGTGGCTCGAGAACTGGGCGGCCAGGTGGTGCTGGGCGGGGTGTCGCTGGCCGTCGGGCCCCGCAGCCGGGTGGGGCTGGTGGGACCCAACGGCGTGGGCAAGAGCACGTTCCTGCGCATCCTGGCCGGGCTCGACCGGCCGGACACCGGCCGGGTCGAGCGCTCGCCGGCCTCGCTCACGGTCGGCTACCTGGCCCAGGAGGCGGGGCCCGAGGGCGACGAGACCCTCCGGGCCTACCTGGGGCGTCGCACCGGCGTCAGCGACGCCGAGGCCGAGCTCGAGCGCCGGGTGGCCTCGCTGTCCGCCGACCTGCTCGCCATCGAGGCGCACGCCGACGCCCTCGAGCGCTTCCTCGCCCTGGGCGGCGACGACCTCGACGCCCGCATCGGCTCCGTCCTCGGCGAGGTGGGGCTGCCCCCGGAACGGCTCGACGTGGCCGTGGCCGAGCTGTCCGGCGGCCAGCAGGCCCGGGCGGCGCTGGCCGCCGTGCTGATGTCACGGTTCGACGTGCTGCTCCTCGACGAGCCCACCAACGACCTCGACTTCCAGGGCCTCGAGCTACTGGAACGATTCTGCTCGTCCATTCCCGGCGGTCTCGTGGTCATCAGCCACGACCGGGCCTTCCTCGACCGCACGGTCGACCGGGTCCTCGAGATCGAGCAGGACAGCCGCCTCGGCGTCGAGTTCGCCGGCGGCTGGACCGACTGGCAGGAGGCGAGGGAGCTGGCCCGCAGCCAGGCCGACGAGGCGTTCGGCGAGTACCAGGCCAGCCGCACCACGCTCCAGGCCCGGGTGCGGACCCAGCGCGACTGGGCGGTGCACGGGGTGGCCAAGAGCAAGAAGAACCCGAAGGACCGGGACAAGGCCCAGCGGAAGTTCTCCGAGGACCGCACCGAGAAGCTGGCCGGCAAGGTGAGGATCAGCGAGCGGGCGCTGGAGCGGCTGGAGCGGGAGAAGGTGGACAAGCCCTTCGAGCCGTGGCGGCTGCAGCTGTCGTTCGCGGGCGCCCGCCGCAGCGGCGATGCCGTGGCCCGCCTCGACGGCGCCCTCGTGCGGCGGGGCGGCTTCTGCCTCGGCCCCGTCGACCTGCAGCTGGCCTGGCAGGACCGCCTGGCCGTCGTGGGCCCCAACGGCGGCGGCAAGTCGACGCTGCTGGCCGCCCTGCTCGGCGAGGTGCCGCTGTCCGCCGGCCACCGCCACCTCGGGCCGGGGGTGGTGGTCGGGACGATGGACCAGCGCCGCCGCAGCTTCGCCGGGGCCGAGCCGCTGCTGGCCGCCTTTTCGGCCGAGACCGGGCTGGAGGGGGCAGAGGCCCGGACGCTGCTGGCCAAGTTCGGCCTGACGGCCGCCCACGTGGGCCGGGCCGGGTCCGCCCTCTCCCCGGGCGAGCGGAGCCGGGCCGTGCTGGCCGGGCTCATGGCCCGGGGCGTCAACCTCCTGGTCCTCGACGAGCCCACCAACCACCTCGACGTCCCCGCCATCGAGCAGCTGGAGCAGGCCCTGGAGGCCTTCGACGCCACCCTCGTCCTGGTCAGCCACGACCGCCGCCTCCTCGAGGCCACCCGCCTTACCCGCACCGCCCGCGTCGAGCGCGGCCGGGTCACCGAGGAGCGGTGATGGAGCACCTGTGGACCGGCAAGGGCGACGACGGCACCACCGGGCTGTACTACGGCGGCCGGGTGGCGAAGGACGCCGACGAGCCCGAGGCGCTGGGCAGCGTGGACGAGGCCCAGGCCGCCATCGGCGTGGCCCGGGCCGAGGCCGCGCCGGGCTCGGTGCTGCACACCGTGCTGACCGAGGTGTGCGGGCACCTGTACGTCGTGATGGCCGAGCTGGCCACGGCACCGGCCAACCACCCGAAGCTGGTCGACGGCCGCAGCCGGGCGACACCGGAGATGGTGGCGCTGGTCGAGACCTGGGTCGACGAGGCGGCCACCCGCTTTCCCCCGCTCAGCGACTTCGTGATCCCGGGGCAGGACCCGGTGGCCGCGCTGCTCGACGTGGCCCGCACCGTCGTGCGCCGGGCCGAGCGCCGAGCCGTGGCCGTCGCCGCCCCCGGCTCGTCGGTCCTGCCCTACCTGAACCGCCTGTCGAGCCTGCTCTGGGCCCTGGCCCGGGCCGAGGAGGCCGGCGGCGGTGCTGCCGTCCTGGCCAAGGACCTCTGAGGGCCCTCGTCGCCGCCCCTCGTCCCCTCTGAGGAGCTGGGAGGCCGCCGGTGGGGGCTCAGCTCCTCTGAGGCTCTGGAGGGGTCGGTTCCGGGGTGTGCGGCGACTCTGAGGAGCCAGAGCGTCGCAGGTGGCCCTACTGCTCCTCAGAGGCAGCAGGTGGCCGCGGGGGCGGAGGAGGGTGGCGTGCTAGGCCACCCGGCGGTGCGAGCAGCTCGGCCAGGGCGGTGTGGCCCGCGTTGGCCGCGTGGTCGGCCGCGGTGCGGCCCTCCCCGTCGCGCCGGCCCGGGTCGGCCCCGTGGTCGAGCAGCAGGCGCACCAGGGCGGCGTCCCCGTGCATCGCGGCGGCGTGCAGGGCCGTGTAACCACCCTCCTGCGGCGCGTCCACCGGGGCGCCGGCCTCGAGGAGCTCCCGGGTGCTGGCGACGTCCCGCTTGGCCAGGGCGCTGTGCAACGGCGTGACCCGCATGGGGTTGTCGGCCACGCTGGCCGGGTCGGCGCCACCGGCCAGCAGCGTGGCCACCGTGGTGCTCGTGCCGAAGAAGGCGGCGAGGTGGAGGGCGGTGAACCCGTCGTCGGTGCGCCCCGTCGAGGTGGCGGGATCGGCGGCCAGGCGCTGCCGCACCTCCTCGTCGCGCCCGAGGGCGGCGGCCGCGAACACGTCGAGCGCGTTGCCCCCCGCAGCTTCCTCCGCTCCCGCCCGGTCGCCGGCGTAGAGCTTCGCGAGCACGTGCCTGGACACCAGATCCATAGATAGGCTATCTATCAGATGGTGGGTGCAGCGTCAACGGCCGAACGTGTGCACGCCGCGGCCATCCACGTCCTGCGGCTGGTCCGGGCCCGCGACGAGGCGGACGGTCTCTCCCCCGCCCGCCTCTCGCTGCTGTCGGTGCTGGTGTTCGCTGGCCCTGCCACGGTGAAGGCGCTGGCCGAGGCCGAGGGGATCTCGTCACCCTCGGCCACCAGCCTGGTGAACGGGTTGGAGGCGGCTGGGCTGGCTCGTCGGTCCCGCAACGCTCACGACGGCCGGGCGGTCGACGTCGCCGTGACGGCGAAGGGCCGAGCCGCCTTCGAGCGGGCCCGGCGTCGCCGGCTGGCCCAGCTCACCACCCTGCTCGAGGCGCTCCCAGCTGGAGAGCTGGAAGCGCTCGAGCGCGCCACCGACGTGCTGCTGCGGCTGCGCCGGGTGTGAGAGCCGGCCTCAGACCCAGCGGTGCGACACGTCGACGATCATCCGGGATCCGGACCCTGGGCCGGCCAGGACGAAGACCCGGAAGGGCAGCCTGGCCCGCACGCCGAGGCCGAAGGTGGTGACCCCCTCGAAGGTGCCACCAAAGGCGACCTGCCGGAAGGTGGTGAAGCCCGTGACGTTCACGGCCTCCGACCGGTTCGGGGGGTTGTAGGTGGGCTGGCCGTTGAGGTCGTGGGCCGCCGCCGCCAGGACGATGGAGAGGAAGGCCCCGCCCCGCAGCGGGATCGGCTCCCCACTGCCGTCCGAGACCACCTGGGCGACGTACTCGACCCGGTAGCCCGATGCCGGGCCGGTGAGGTCGAAGACCAGCCGGTCGAAGCACTCGTGGCGGCCGCCGCGCACGTCGGTGAGGTAGTTGCCCGGCACCCCCGGGTCGTTGTTGCCCAGCTGCTTGGGCAGCGATCCCCACGCCTGGCCGCAGTAGGGGTGTGAGGTGGCCTCCGCGGGCGCCCCGAGCAACCCCACCACCGCCAGTCCCCCAGCAACCACCCCGACCATCGCCGTTCGCCACAAACGCCTCATCGTCTCGCTCCTCTGTTGGTCTTCCAGTGTTGGCATTCCCATTGCTTCTTCCCTATCGCTGACGCCTGTCTGCGCCGCACGGTTGACAGCCCGGGGAGACGATTTGGCCGAGACTCCGTCAGGCGGCCGGCGGGCGGGAGGCGGCGGCTCGGCGGGCCCGCAGCTCGGCGAAGGTGACGGCGACGCGGTGGTGCTCGGCCTGGAGGCCGGGTGGCAGCCGCTCCACCTGGCGCGAGGACAGCGGCGGGAGGTTGGTGCGCACGGCCAGGGCGCCGCCGGGCCGCACCTCGGCCTGGCGGAAGCGGACCAGGCGCACCAGGGCCTTGCCGAACGGGGCGCTCCGACTGCTCGCGGGCCCCAGGCCCAGCGCCATCGAGACCTCGAGGGGGTCGAGGTGCCAGCCGGCGGGGGTGCGGTCGAAGCCTCCGACCAGGTGTCGGTGCAGGAGGTAGGTGCTGGGGCCGAGCGTGGGCAGCCAGAACCGCTCGGCGTACGGGGAGCGGGGGTCATGGCCGTCACGATCGAGGAACGGGTCCGGCCACGGGATGATCGACAGGTGGGCCGCGCCGTCAGCGGCGGCGCGCGGCGTGGGCCAAGGGGCGGGATCGGGCATCGGGACCTCCGGGTCGCAGGGATGCAACGGGAGGGGGAAGCGAGGAAGCCAAAGGTACTTCGATGCTTCTCGTGTTGCAACTGTCCGCTCTAGAGTCGGCGAGGTGAGTCTCGAAGACGCTCGGTCGGTGGTGGCGGCCGCCCGCCGCATCACGGTCCTCACTGGTGCGGGGATCTCCACCGACTCGGGGATCCCCGACTTCCGTGGGCCCCAGGGCGTCTGGACCCGCAACCCCGGCGCCGAGCGAACGTCGAGCCTGTCCCACTACCTGGCCGACCCGGAGGTCCGCAAGCAGGCTTGGCGCAACCGGCTCGCCTCGCCGGCGTGGGAGGCCCGTCCCAACGCCGGGCACCTCGCCGTCGTCGAGCTCTCGCGCCAGCGCCGGCTCCGGGCCGTCGTCACCCAGAACATCGACGAGCTGCACCAGCGCGCCGGCCTCCCCGCCGAGCTGGTCGTCGAGCTGCACGGGTCGATGTGGGGGTGGAGGTGCTGGTCCTGCGGGGCGCAGGGGCCCATGGCCGAGGTGCTCGAGCGGCTGCGGGCCGGCGAGGAGGACCCGCCGTGCCGCCGGTGCGGCGGCGTCCTGAAGTCGACCACGATCTCCTTCGGGCAGTCGCTCGACCCTGACGTCCTCCAGGCGGGGGTCGAGGCGGCGACCGACTGCGACGTCCTCCTCGCCGTTGGCAGCAGCCTGCAGGTGCAGCCCGCCGCCGGCCTCGTCGCACTCGCGGCCGGAGCCGGCGCCGCCGTCGTGGTCGTCAACGCCCAGCCCACGCCCTACGACGGCCTGGCCGCCGCCGTGGTGCGCGAGGCGATCTCCGACGTCCTGCCCGCCCTGGTCGCCGCGATCTAGCGTTCAGAGGCGATGCAACGCCACCCCGCCTCCCGCCGCGCCGCCGCCGCACTCCTCCTGCTCGTCGCCATCGGGTGCGGGAGCGAGGACACCGGTGGGGCCGTCGGCGACAGCGGTGGCACGCCGCCCCTGCGCCCGGGGGCCACCACCGTGCCGCCGGGCGCGACCGTGCTCACCGCCGAGCTGGCAGGGGCCGAGGAGGTCCCCGGGCCCGGGGCCAAGGAGGGCGCCGGCACGGCCCGCCTGGTCGCCACCGCCGACGGCAAGGTGTGCGCCGAGCTGGCCACGACGAAGGTCGAGCCGGCCACCGCCGCCCACGTGCACACCGGGCCCAAGGGTGTGGCCGGCCCGGTGGTGATCATCCTCCCGACCCCCCAGGACGGGCGGGCCAGCGGGTGCGTCCCGGGCGACCCGGCGACCGTCGCCAAGGTGACCGGTGACCCGTCCGGCGCCTACGTCAACGTGCACACCGCCGCCCAGCCGGCGGGGGCCGTGCGGGGCCAGCTGGCGAGGTCCTGAGGTCCCGGCCGGGGAAGAAAAAGGCGACCAAAGTTGTAGGGTTTCGGCGTGCCCTCCATGCGAGACCTGCTGAACGCCGCCAAGGGGCGGATCACCGAGATCGACACCGACGAGGCCGAGCGCCGGCTCGCCGCCAACCCGGCGGCGGTCGTGCTCGACGTGCGCGAGGCCGACGAGCACGACCAGGGCGCCCTGGTGGGAGCCCTCCACATCCCCCGGGGCTTCCTCGAGTCCCAGGTCGAGTCGAAGGTGCCCGACCGGGACGCCGAGGTCGTCGTGTACTGCGCCGGCGGCACCCGCTCGGCCTTCGCCGCCGACACCCTCCAGCAGCTGGGCTACGCCAACGTCGTCTCGGTGGCCGGCGGCTTCGGCAAGTGGAAGAACGAGGGCAGGGAGTGGAAGGTGCCGGCCACCCTGACGGCCGAGCAGCGCAACCGCTACCAGCGCCACCTGCTGCTCCCCGAGGTGGGTGAGAAGGGGCAGCTGAGGATGCTCGAGGCGAAGGTGCTGCTGCTCGGCGCCGGCGGTCTCGGCTCGCCGGCCGCTCTGTACCTGGCCGCCGCCGGCGTCGGCACGCTCGGCGTGGTCGACATGGATGTGGTCGACGCCTCGAACCTGCAGCGCCAGATCCTCCACAACATGGACCGGGTGGGCGAGCGCAAGGTCGACTCGGCGAAGAAGACCATCGTGGGCATCAACCCCGACATCGACGTCGTCACCTACGACGTGCGCCTCGGGGCCGACAACGTGCTCGAG
>Ga0183260_10002263_pt1 | contig 15905 bp, 16 predicted proteins | sample AntDrymUQ4972206_2_FD_129768 | JGI IMG/M metagenome (GOLD analysis project Ga0183260, IMG submission 129768) | Polar desert sand microbial communities from Dry Valleys, Antarctica - metaG UQ497 (22.06) (version 2) (version 2) | ecosystem: Environmental > Terrestrial > Soil > Desert | place...
CCACCTCCGGGGGTGCCGGAAGGCCAGGCGCGTCAACGCCGACCTTCAGATGGAAGAACCTGACGGTCCCTTCCAAGCACCTCCGGAGGTGTCCGTGAAGGACTACCTCAGGTCATATCAGCCGCGCCGAGGGTGGGGTCGGGTGCGTGTTGCCCGGCCCCACTTGCCTGCCCACATCTTTTCGACCGGGTGACCATGGATTCGCCCCCGCTGCGGTGGTCATGGAGTCGAAAAGATGGTGGTGGCGGCCGTGACAGGATGCCGCGAGGGGGTGGCCTGGGTGCCGACGCTGACGCTGTTGCTGACGGACGTCGTGGGCGCCCGCTGGCCCGCGGCGACCGTCGCAACCGCAGCTGACTGATCAGCCCGACGCCGCCGGCGCCACGATCACCGTGGATCGCGTCGAGCCCTACCGCGCGTTCGTCGCGACCGCGCGCAGCACAGACTTCACCTCGTAGGGGCGGAGGTGTGGATGCTTCGACAAGATCCGGGCGACCAGCCCGCTGACATGCGCTGCGGCGAAGGAGTTGCCGGTCATCTTCATCGTCGTGCCACCCAGCCACGCGACCTCCACGTCGAGCCCGGGCGCGCCGAAGTCCGCCGGCGGACGCGCGGCACACAGCAGCGCGATCTCGTCGTCGCTCGGATCGCTCGCGGCGACCGAGATGACGCTGGCGTACTGCGACGGGTACGTCGGCGACGGCACGTTGTTCATCGCGCAGACGAGGACGACGCCGGCGTGGTGCGCCTCGTCGGCGACCTCGTGGAAGAGCCCGAAGAAGTCCGGCCGTCCCGTCGACAGGGACAGGTTGATGACGCGCGCACCGGAGTCGAGGGCCCACCGCAGCCCGGCGGCGAACACCTGACCCTTGCCCGTGAGGTTGGAGCCAAGTACGCGGACGCTGCTGATCTCGCAGTCCGGCGCAAGAGCGCGGACGATCCCGGCGCACGCCGTACCGTGCCCGAACAGGTCGGGGTGGTCGCCATCTTCGGTCGTCACCGCTTCGAGGTCGCGGTCCCACGTGAGGCTGGCGCCCGCGGCAAAGCTGCCCACCACGGCGGGGTGGGTCTTGTCGACGCCACTGTCGACGATCGCGACCCGGACCCCACGCCCGGAAGCGCCGGCGAAGGCCCACTCACGGGTCGGCGCGGCGTTGATCCCGGCGACGAGCTCGACGGCGTCCGGCAGGAACGCGTCCGACCACGCCGGCCTCAAGGTCCCGGACGTGATGACCGCCCGTCCACGTAGGTGAGCACCTCGTGCAGGATTAACAACGCGAGACGCAGCTCGCGGGGGCCGTGTCGGTTGAGGTCGCCCAGCAGCGCCGCCACGGCGACGAGGTCCCGGTTAGGCGCCCCCGCCGCCGGCGTCGCTGTCTCTGCGGCGGCGGCGGTACGGAGCACGTCAGCCAGGTCGGACCCGGCTGTCGCGGCCTCGGACAGCTGCCCGAGCAGGACCGCTCCGAGGTACCTGGCGGCGGCCGCCCCCTCGATCGCCAGCGCGGCCTGCGACGCGAACAACGACGCCGTCTCGATGTCCCGCTCGGCCCCTGGTCTGGTCGGGTCACGGTCCAAGAGGCTCAGCACGCCGAGCACGCTGCGCGGGCTCATCACCGGTACGGCGAGGATTGCCGTGGGGAGGTATCCGGTCGCCTCCGCGACGTCACGGGCGAACCGGGGGTCCCGCTGCAGGTCGCTCACCGCGACCGGCTGACCGCTCTGGACCACGAAACCTGCGACACCTGCGCTCAATGGGAGGCGCATCCCAGTGATGTCCGCCGCCCCGGCGCCGGCCGCCGTCGTGTAGACCAGCTCGTCGGTCGCCTCGTCGACGAGCGCGATCGAGCAGGCGGCGGCCCCGAAGAGCTGTCGGGCAGTCTCGGTCAGCGCGCCCAGCAGCTCCTCCGACCCGGTGGGCGCGAACGCGGGGCCCAGTGCAGCGGCCAGCGCGGACAGCTCACCCAGCAACGAGTCGGCCGACGACGGCACCGCGGTTCCTCCCTGCAATCCGCTGGCCGCGGGGGCTCGTGCGATCAGACGGTGAGCGACGCCTCGTTCAGCAGCCGGTCGCCGGAGTAGTGGATCGTCACCGGCAGGTCGGCGCTGGGCGTCGTCCACTCGACCGTCGCCTGGCCGTTCCTGACCTCGACCCGAGCCAGCGTCTGACCACCGGCAGTGACGGTCACCCAGCCGCTCGCCTGCTCGGCGTCCACGCCCATGCTCGCACCTGGCTGGATGTGAGCGACCGCGCGGGACGCAGTGCCCTCGATGCCGCGTACCGCGTCTCCGGCGAGGACGATCGCGGCGTCGATCTTCTGCGCGGCCGAGCGCACCGTCTCGCGAACGTCGGGAGTCTCGCCGACCGACGCGGCGGCGGCACCGCGCACCGTGCTCGGCGCCTTGCGGACGGCCGACCGGGCGGTGGCGATGGAGTCAGCGGCGAGCTGGTCCACACCCTCGATGGTCGAGCGGGCAGTGTCGAGCGATGCGTCGCGCAGGTCTCGGACGTCGTCCACGCGGTCGTCGACGTAGCGGTCTACGCGGTTGACGGTGCTGTCGCGGTTCGGCGACGCGGGGTCCGCCAGGTCCTCCGCGATCTGGCCGGCAGCGTCGACCGAGTCGGTCACCATCGCCCCGGCGGCACCGCCCGCACTGGTGGTGTCAGTCGCGGCACCCGAGCTGGCAGTCGCGGCACCCGAGCTGGCAGTCGTCGTCGTGGCCTGGTCGGCCGCAGCGAGCTCGGTGTGCACCGCTTCGGTGATGGACGTGCGGTTTGCGCCCCCCGGTGAGTCGTGCTGCTGGGACACGACGGCTGCGGCGCCGCCGGCGAGGACGGCTGCCGCCGACAGACCAGCTACCACTTCGCGTACGCCGTGCGCCTCTACGTCGTCGAGGTCGCCGTCTTCCGGGGTGGGGTTGACGTTCTGCTCGTTCATGACAACTCCTTCGTCAGGTGCGACCGTGTGTCGCTGACGGCAACGATCGCAACCTAGCGTGAGCGCGGCTATCGCGGCAGCGACAGCGACCTTGTCTTTCTCGCGACAAGGCTGCTGGGCGCACCGTCGACTGGGTCCTATGCTCCTGCCGTGATGGTCCGCCGGAGCGCGCGCTGATGACCGCGTCGGCGGCTGTGTCGCCGGCCGACTTCGCCGCCACCGCGCTGCTGGGCGAGTGCAGCGAAGAATTGATCGCGACGCTCGTCGCGTGCAGCCGGGTGCGAGCCCTTCGGCGGCATCAGGTGCTCTTCGTCCACGGTGACGCCGCGGACAGCCTGGTGATAGTGCGCTCGGGCCGGCTCAAGGTGTACGCGCCGAGCTCGACCGGTGACGAGCTCCTGCTGATGATCGCTGTCGCCGGTGAGACGCTCGGCGAGGTCGGTGTCCTCGGCCCTGACGAGCGGTCCGCGACGGTGGAGGCGATGGAGCCCGCCGAGGTGGTGCTGGTCCAGCGCGATGCGTTCATGCGCGCGCTCGACAGCGACCCGGCGCTCTCGCGTCGCCTGCAGCTGCGGATCGCCGCCCTGACGAGGAAGATGACCGCGTCGTCTACGGATCTCGCCTTCGTCGACCTGCCGCGCCGACTCGCGAAGGCGCTGCTCGAGTTCGCCGGTGCCGGTGGCGCAGCGCGGGTCGAGATGTCGCAGTCGGACCTCGCGTCCTACGTGGGTGGATCGCGGCAGACTGTGAACGCCGCCCTGACCGCTTTCGAGCGGCGCGGGTGGGTCGACCTCGAGGGTGGTCGTGCCGCGTCGCTGGACGTGGCGGCGCTGCGGCAGTTCGCGGAGGGGTAGCCCGCTCGCCAGAGCCGCTGCCGCACCATGGTCGGTGAGAGGATGACCGGTGGTGACGCCGACGCGCGAACGACGTCCGACCTGGGCGGCCCGACATCACGTCGACTTGACCGGCTCGAGCTCCCGCTTGGTGCCCTTGAGCAGCGGCAGGCAGCCGCCGTCCTCCTCGCGGGCGTCCTGCCGGCCGAGGTTGACGACGTCGCCGGACAGGCCGTGCACCGAGTGCGTCTCCGACGCGGAGAAGCACGGCTCGCCGTCGCCGGTCAGCTTTGTCTCGTCGTTCTGCTCGAAGAGCACGACGTAGTACATCGGCGTGTTCGTGAACCGCAGCCGGGCCGCGGCGACGAGGCGCTGGGCCGCGTCGATGGGGCGGAAGTCGTCCTGGAACGACTGGCCGCCGTAGATCGGGAAGTCGGACCCGCTCACTCGGCGCGCGGTGCCGTCCTCGCGCGCGGCGAGCACCTTCGCCGCCGCCTCGTCCGCGTCGAACCCGCTCGAGCGGATGCCGTGCGGGACGAGCCCGGCGACCGCCGCGACGACGGCGACCGCGGCGAGCGCCGCCGGGCTGCGCCATCCGGCCCGGACCTCGCCGGCCCGTCGACGCATCGCGCTGCGCCCGAGGAAGTACGCCGCGATCCCGAGCAGCGTGAACGCCATGTACGGCGAGGCCCCGGGGAGCGTCCAGGTGAACATCCAGGCGAAGATCAGCACCGCGCCGCCCACCCGTGACTCCCGGTCGCGGGTCCGGTCGCCCGCCAGCAGCACGATGGCGATCAGCCCGAGGATGTAGAGCCCGGCGACGACGAGCAGCCCGCCGACCACGGCGAGGAACGCGTTGCTCCGGAACCACGGCCGACCAGCCGAAGCGCCCGGCGGCTCCCCGTCGGGTCGGTCGAGGACGGTCCCCTCGTGGATGTCGTCCTGGCCGGGCGGGGTCGGGGCGCTGGTCATGCGCGCAGTCTCTCAACAGCTCTTGCGGTGTCGCGCATCAGCGGTCCTCGGCGGGTCCACAGATCGCTGCTCGGCCGGCCCGGCCGGCATCCCTACGGCGCACTGTGGGGCGATGACCCCACGTGAAGCAGGCTGTGAGCCGGACCGCGGAAGCGCGACCGCCGAGACCGCCGTCGTACTCCCGGTGCTCGTGCTGCTGCTCGCCGTCGCGCTGTGGATGCTCGGGCTGGTGTCCGCGCAGCTGCGCTGCGTCGAGGCGGCCCGGGCCGGCGCGCGGGCCGCGGCGCGCGGCGAGCCGGCCGAGGAGGTCCGCTCGCGCAGCCGGGCGGCCGCGGGACCCGGCGCGGTCGTCGACGTCCGCCTCGCCGGCCCGGTCGCGGTCGTTGAGGTACGCCGTCGCCTCGTGCCGCCGTGGGGCGCGCTCGCCCGGCTGCTGCCCGCCGTCACGGTCGGTGCCGAGGCGACCGTCGACGTCGAGCCGGGCGAGGAGGCTCGATGAGCCGCGCGCGCAACCGGGACGACGGCGCCGCGTCTCTCTACGTCCTGTGGCTCTCGCTCGTGGTGCTCGCTGTCGGCCTCGCGCTCGCCGCGGTCGGCGGCGTCCGCGTCGCCCGCGCCCGCGCGGCCAGTGCGGCGGACCTGGCGGCGCTGTCCGGTGCCGCCGCGGCCGGCCGCGGCGACGACGCGTGCGACCGGGCCCGGGAGATCGCGCTGCGCGGCGGCGCCACCCGGACCTGGTGCTCGGTCGACCTCGACGGCGTCGTTACGGTGGAGGTCGAGGTCGCTCTGGGCGGCGCGCTCGCCCGGTTCGGCAGTGCGGCGGCGCGCGCCCTGGCCGGTCCGGCCGGCCTCGCCGGCGAGGGGTAGTCCGGCGCCGCAGGCGGGTAGGAGACCCGGCGAGCCGAGGGAGCGCATCGCGATGTCCTGCCCCAACTGCCACACGGACCTGCCGTCGTCGACCCGCTTCTGCCCGGGCTGCGGCAGTCCCGGGCAGGTCGCCGACGAGACGCGGGCGATCGACCTCGACAGCGCCGCCACGCACCAGGACCTGAGGGTCGAGCCGGACGACCCCTACCCGGCTGGTCCCGGCGGCCGGCCGGCCGGGGCGACCACCGTCCTGACCCCGGTCGCTGACGAGGAGGGCCACGGCCCGTCGCTCGGCGAGCGGCTCGCGCCGGCCGCCGACGCCGCCCGCGACAGCGCCCGGCACTGGGCCCGGCACTGGGCCCGGCACTGGGCCGGCCGGTTCGCCCAGGCGCCCGGCGAGGTCCGCACCGCCATGGTCGGCACCGTGATCACCGTTGTCTCGTTCCTGTTCCTGCCGTACGCCGCGGGTCCGGATGCGCCGGTCGAGCTGGCCGGCCGCCTGTGGTGGCGTCCGATCGCCGCGGTGGCCGCCACCGCGCTGCTCGCCGCGTCGCTTCGCCGCGCGGCCCGGGGGTCGGCCGCCGGCGCGGACGTCCCGCGGCACACCGACGGCCTGCTCGCCGCCCTCGCCGTGGCGACCGCCGGCGCGACCGAGGCCGGGCTGCTCGGCCTGGTGACGGGTGACGTCGTCGGCCCGCGGGCCGGCTTCTACGGGATGCTGCTCGGCCTCGTCGTGGTGCTGGTCGCCGTCGTTCGCGGCGTGCGCCGTACCCTGCGCTAGCCGGTAGGCCTCCTGGGAGCCGGCGCGACCGGCCCGGCCGGAACTTTCCGGCGCCCGGAGCGTTGCTCTTGCAGACCCGACCCGCCGCCGTATGGAGCTGCCCCAGATGGACCCGTCCTTCGTGACCCCGCCGGTCCCGGACGCACCGCGCCCGACCGGCAAGCTCGTCGGCGACGCGCTTCGGCGGCCCGGCGGCCGCCGGGCACTCTCGGTGCTGTCGCTCGTGCTCGCACTCGCCGGCGTTGGCATGTTCGCCTACCCGTTCGGCACCGACCTCTACTCCAAGCGGATCCAGAACCGGCTGCGCAGCGAGTTCGACGACCAGGAGTACATCCAGGCCTACCAGCTGCGGCGGATCAAGGTCGGCCAGGGCCTCACCCGGCTGCGGATCCCCGAGCTCGACGTGTCCGTCCTCGTCGTCGAGGGCACCACGCCGGCCGCGCTCAAGGCCGGCGCCGGTCATTACGTCGGCACGCCGCTGCCCGGCGAGGCGGGCAACGTCGCGATCGCCGGGCACCGGACGACGTTCGGCCGCCCGCTCAACCGGATGGACGAGCTGACCACGGGCGACAAGGTGTTCCTCGACACGCCGTTCGCGGTGTTCGAGTACACCGTCGTGCCGCCGTTCGGCGGTCACGCCAACCCGTGGGCGACCAACCCCCAGGACTTCAGCGTCGTCGGCAAGCCCACGCAGTCGGGCCAGAAGACCCTCACGCTGACCACGTGCCACCCGAAGGGCAGCGCCAAGGAACGGCTGATCCTGCGCCTCGAGCTGACCAAGTCGACCCCTACGAAGGTGGCCTCGAGCTAGCCGGAAGGTGAGGGTGCAACCTCCGCCACGCCGGATGCGTCGAATCACCGGTCGGGCTCGGCGCCGGACCCGTAACCTGGAACCGCCGGGAGCGTTGAACCGGACACCACGGCACGACCCGAGTGTTCGGGGCAGGAAACCACCAGAAGAATCTGACTCAGGGGAACCAGTGATGCGCGACCTTGCCGACCGCCTCCACCGGCGGGTGGACGACGTGCCCGCGTCGCGCGGCCTCTGGCGACGCCGGGTCGCCGGCGCCGGGCTCGCGCTGATCGTCGCCCCGACCCTCGTCGTCACGACCTTCTCCACCGCCGCCCACGCCGCCACCGGCTCGATCTCCGAGCCGCCGGCCGGCCAGACCTACACCTCGGCGACCACCCTCATCATCAAGGCGCAGATTCGCCGCGGGCTCAACGACGGGGGCAAGGTCGCCATGACCGTGCAGCTGCCGGGCTCGTCCACCGAGTACGAGGTGGCCAGTCACAGCGGCGGGGCCACCGCCGGTGGCGACTACGACCTGCAGTTCACCTACGACCCCGGCTGCCCCTCGTTCCCCGGTACGCCGTGCGCCGGCCGCCCGGCGCCGAACGGGACGCACACGATCCGCCTGCGAGGCACCAGCACCGTCGTCGAGCGCACCTTCGTGACGCGCGTCGCGCCGCGCAAGCCGACCGGGGTCAACGCGACCAAGACCGGCGAGCGCCAGGTCACCGTGCGCTGGGACCGCGGCAACGAGCCGGACCTGGCCGGATACGACCTGTTCACGAACGGCGACGCCGTCGTCGCGCGCAACATCGCGCCCGACCGCAACGAGTTCGTCGTCAACTACCCGGAGACCGGCTACGAGGGCGACAAGACCTTCTACGTCGTCGCCAACCGCCGCGTCTGCCCCGGCTGCGGTGACACGCTGTCGTCGCCACGCTCCGACTCGTCCACGGCCCGGCTCGAAGCGCCGCCGCCACCACCGCCGTCGGCGGACCCGAGCTTCCAGCCCGAGCCGAGTCCGAGCAGCGATCCCGGCACCAACCCGAGCGCGTCCCCCGCTCCCACGTCCGGCCCCGGCTCGTCCACGAACCCGTCACCCGGCTCGTCCAGCGGATCGTCCAGCGGACCGGGCAGCGGGTCCGGCGGCGGCTCGACCGGGGGCCCCGGCTCTTCGGCTAGTCCGCAGCCCGGCGCGTCGTCGAGCACCGGTTCCGGCTCCGGTTCCGGCGGCAGTGTGTCCGCCCCGGTCCTCGCCCAACGCAAGGCCTTCGCGCAGCAGTTCCGCAACTTCGCGCCCAAGCTCGGCGCGCCCAAGCTGCCGCCACTGCCGCAGTTCGAGGACCCCGAGTTCCTCGAGGAAGAGGGCACCTACGAGGAGACGCTCGACTTCGGCGAGCAGGACATCGAGGAGCTCATCGCCTCTGCTCAGGGCGGCGGCCAGCGTTCGGTGGTCGAGGAGTTCGTCTCGACCGCGTTCGAGGGCCGCCGGCTGTGGAGCAGCATCAGCTGGTCGCTCGTGCTGTTCCTCATCGCCGGGCACCTGCGCCGCTGGCTCAACGCCGCCCAGCACGACTGACCGCTGCGCGGCGGCGCGCCCGCGGTCGGGTCAGCCGGCGGGGCGGCGCTCGCGCTCTGACGGCGCCAGCGCGGCATTGAACGCATCGGTCGCCGCCTCCGGTCGCGGCAGCGTGGCGCCGCCCACCGTCTGCGCCTGTGGTACGACGCCGGCCGGCGCCTCACCATCGTCGCCGTCCGCCGTCGCCGGCTCCCGCGCCCCGGCCGCCGCCGCCTTCGCGGTCCGCGACGCTGCCCGCTCGGAGCGGTCGCCGCGGATCCGGCCGAGCACCCCGCGGTGGTCGTCCTCGGCGTGCTCGGGGTCGTCGACCGGAGCAGCCGGAGGCGCGTCGTCGTTGACATCGGGCGGGGGGACGACCCCGCCGAGGGTCGCCTGGCTCATGCGCTCCTCGACCAGTTCCTCGCGCAGCTTCTCGGCCTCGGACACGGCGGCCGCCTTCTCCGACTGCGCCTGACGGGCGACCTCGAGCTGGCGCGACTCGAACTTCTCGCGCGCGTCCCGCTTGCGCCGACCTCGGCGCAGGCCCAGGTCGAGCAGCAGCACGCCGAAGAACAGCGCGACGGTGGCTGCCGACCCGAGCAGGAAGTAGCCGCCCTGGGACAGGCGGGTGATCGACTGCCCGAATGCCTCCCCGACCACCTCGGTCTGGTTGTTGCTCACGAAAAGCTCGACGCCGAAGGCCGCGGCGGCGGCGATCAGCAGGATTCCGAGCACGATCATGGTGCCTCCAGGCCTCGTGAGGTCAGCGAGCGTGTCCCCGAGGGCATACCCACCTCCCCACCGCTGTACCGGTCGCGCACCCGACCCGCAGCGCGCGACCGTCCGGACGCCCTGGGCAGTGCGGCTGGGCAGTGCGGCTGGGCAGTGCGGCTGGGCAGTGCGGCTGGGCAGGCGGCCCGCAGCGCAACCGGGCTGCCTGTGCTCAGCCGGCGCCGGCGAGGACCGCGTCGAGCAGTCGCACGGCTCCGGCCTTGTCGAGCGGGCTGTTGCCGTTGCCGCACTTCGGCGACTGGACGCACGAAGGGCAGCCGGTCTCACAGGCGCACCCGGCGATCGCCTCCCGCGTCGCGCGCAGGTGCTCGCGGCCGGCGGTGTAGCCGCGCTCGGCGAACCCGGCGCCGCCCGGGTGGCCGTCGTAGACGAACACCGTGGGCAGCCCGGTGTCCTCGTGCAGGGCGGTGCTCACCCCGCCGATGTCCCAGCGGTCGCAGGTCGCGAACAGCGGCAGCAGACCGATGCCGGCGTGCTCCGCGGCGTGTGCGGCGCCGGGCACGTCGGCCCACTCGACGCCATGCCGCGCGAGGAGCGGAAGGGATGCGGTGTACCAGACCGCGCGGGTGCGCAGCTCGCGCGGCGGCAGGGTGAGCGGCTCCTCGCCCAGGATCTCGCCGGTGAAGATCCGCTTGCGCAGGTAGCCGACCACCTGGTTGCTGACGTCGACGACGCCGTAGTGCAGCGCCGACTCGCCCCACGAGACCGACCGCAGCGTCTCGACGATGCGGATGTCGGTGACGTCCTGGGCCGACGTCGTGTAGTCGGGGTCCGCCGCGCTGACCAGCGCGACGTCGTGGGCGAGGTCGAGCTCATCGACCACGTAGCTCTCGCCCTGATGCAGGTAGACCGCGCCGTCGTGCACGGCGCCGTGCGACGCGGCGGCGTCGACCGTGCCGAGCAGTCGCCCGGTCGAGCGCTCGACGATGCGCACCGGCGGTCCGCCGGTGCCGCGGATGTCCGCGAGGTCGCTCGCCCGGTCCCGGCGGGCCCAGTACCAGCCGGTCGGCCGGTGCCGGAGGAGCCCGCGCCGCACCAGGTCGGCCAGCCGGGCCTCGGTGGTCGGCCCGAAGAGCTCGAGGTCGCCGAGGGTGATCGGGAGCTCGGCCGCGGCGGCGCACAGGTGCGGGTCGAGGATGTGCTCGTTGTCCGGGTCGAGCACCGTCGCCTCGACCGGCCGGCCGAACAGCGCCTCCGGGTGGTGCACGAGATAGGTGTCCAGCGGGTCGTCCCGCGCCACGAATACGGCGAGCGACTCGGTGGCGCGGCGCCCGGCCCGGCCGGCCTGCTGCCACATCGACGCGACGGTGCCCGGGAAGCCCGCCAGCAGCACCGCGTCCAGGCCGGACACGTCGACGCCGAGCTCGAGCGCATTGGTCGCCGCGACGCCCAGCAGCCGGCCGGACTGCAGGTCCGCCTCGAGCTTGCGCCGCTCCTCGGGCAGGTAGCCGGCGCGGTACGACGCGACCCGCCCCGGTAGGTCCGGGTCGACCTCCTGGAGGAGGCGGCGCACCTGGGTGGCGATGATCTCGGCGCCGCGGCGCGACCGCACGAAGGCGATCGTGCGGACTCCGTCGACGACGCAGTCGGCCAGCAGGTCGGCCGTCTCCGCGCTGGACGACCGTCGTACGCCGGCGGCCGGGTCGGTCAGCGGCGGCTCCCACAGCGCGAACTCCATCGGCCCGCGTGGCGACCCGTCGTCGGTGACCGCGGTGACCGGCGCGCCGACCAGCCGCGCCGCAGCCACCTCCGGTGACGACACCGTCGCCGACGCCAGCACGAAGGTCGGCGACGCGCCGTACTTCGCGCACACCCGGCGCAGCCGGCGCAGCACCTGGGCGACATGCGATCCGAAGACACCGCGGTAGCCGTGGCACTCGTCGATGACGACGTAGCGCAGCCCGCGCAGGAACGCCCCCCACCGCGGGTGCCCGGGCAGGACCGTCCGGTGCAGCATGTCTGGGTTGGTCAGCACGAGGTTGGCGTGCTCGCGCACCCAGTCGCGGTCCTCACGGGGCGTGTCGCCGTCGAAGGTCGCGGCGCGGACCTGCGTGATCGTCAGCGCACGGATCGCGCGGAGCTGGTCGACCGCCAGCGCCTTCGTCGGTGCGAGGTAGAGCGCCGTCGCCCTCGGGTCCTCCACGAGGGCCGAGACGATCGGCAGCAGATAGCCGAGGGACTTCCCGCTCGCCGTCCCGGTGGCCAGCACGACGTGCGCGCCGCCGTGCGCGAGGTCGGCGGCCGCCGCCTGGTGGGCGTACGGCGCGGTGATGCCGGCGAGCTCGAGCCGGTCGACGAGCAGCGGGCTCACCCACGCGGGCCACTCGGCGGTCCGCGCCGGCCGCGGCGGGACGTGCTCGACGTGGGTCAGCTGGCCCTGGTAGCGCGGCGAGTCCAGCAGCCGCGCGAGCATGCTGCCGTGGACCGGCACGGTCGGTCCTCTCCGCCTGCCGCTAGTGCAGTGGGGACGACGAGGCCTCGTCCTCGTCGGCCGGGAGCGTGCCGTCGGGCAGCGCGGGCTCCGGCGCGGGCCAGCGCAGCGACGCCCAGATCGAACCGCCGATCAGGAGGGCGACGACCAGCAGGCTGGCCAGTGTCGGGATCTTCGGGAACGCGTGGTCGACGTGCTCGTGCAGGTAGGTCAACGACATCTTCACGCCGACGTAGGACAGCGTGAGAGCAAGACCAACCCGCAACAGGTGGAACTTCCCGACGACGCCGGCGAGCAGGAAGTAGAGCGCGCGCAGGCCGAGGACCGCGAAGATGTTCGAGGTGAAGACGATGAACGCGTCGTCGCTGATCGCGAGGATCGCGGGGATCGAGTCGACCGCGAAGATGAGGTCGCTGACCTCGATGACGATGAGCGCCGCGAACAGCGGCGTGGCCACTCGGCGGCCGGTGATCGGCTTGCCGTCGACGGTGCCTGAGCTGCTGAACATCTTCGTGCCGTCGTAGGCGTCGCTGATCGGGATCAACTTGCGCACGAACTTCAGCGTGCGGTTGTCCGCCGGGTCCACCGCCCCGCCGTCGTGCTTGAACATCTTCAGGCCGGAGTAGATGAGGAAGAGGCCGAAGACCAGCACGGTGATCGCGAACCGCTCGATCAGCGCGACGCCGGCGAAGATGAAGATCGCGCGGAAGACGATCGCGCCGACCACGCCGTAGAAGAGAACCCGGTGCTGCGCCGCGGCGGGCACGGAGAAGAACGAGAACAGCAGCACGAAGACGAAGATGTTGTCGACGGACAGCGACTTCTCGATGAGGTAGCCGGTCAGGAACTCCAGCCCGAGCTGGCTGCTGGTCTTGTCCGACGGGACGCCGGGGATCTTGTCGCCGAACAGGAAGATGCCGGCCGCGAACAGCAGCGAGATGCCGATCCAGCCCGCCGAGGTGATGGCCGCCTCCTTGGTCGTCACCTCGTGCGCGTGCTTGTGCAGCACCTTGAGGTCGATGAACAGGGCGGCGATCACGAACGCTAGAAACGCGGCGTACGCCACGACGGTGCTGTCCAACGGACGGCCTCTCAGGAGCGGCTGGGGGACGCGCCGGGGACGGCACGCGATCCGGCGATTTTCGCACGTCTCCGGCGGAACCTCTGCTCGTGGTTAGATCCGCGGCACGGGGGTAACGCTCCCGGCGGGGTCGCCCCTCGCCCCCTTGCCCCCCATCCGTCCGCACCGTCTGCCCGCAGGAGGAACACCCGTGGACCTGTCTCTCGAGACGCGCACCGAGGGAGACCGCACCGTCGTCGTGGTCGGGGGCGAGATCGACGTCTACACGGCACCCAAGCTCCGCGAGCAGCTGATCGACCTGGTGTCCGGCGGCGCCTACCACCTCGTGGTGGACATGGAGAAGGTCGACTTCCTCGACTCGACCGGGCTCGGCGTGCTGGTCGGGGGCCTCAAGCGGGTCCGGGCGCATGAGGGCTCCCTGCGTCTCGTCTGCACCCAGGAGCGGATCCTCAAGATCTTCCGGATCACCGGCCTGACCAAGGTGTTCCCGATCCACAACACCGTCGACGAGGCCGTCGCGGCGACCGACTGACGGTGGCGACAGTCGAGCTCACGTTCAGCCCCGTCCCCGCGAACGTCCGCACCGCCCGCCTCATCGCGTCCACCCTCGGCCGGCGCAACGGCCTCGACGAGTCGCTGGTCGACGAGGTCAAGCTCGCCGTCGGCGAGGCGTGCGCACGCGCGGTCAGCCTCCATCGTCGCCATGACCTGGCCGGCGACGTCCGGGTCTGCTTCTCCGACGACGACGGCTCCTTCACCGTCACGGTCACCGACGGCGGTCCGGGCGACGCCGAGGTGCCGCCGGAGGACCTGGCCGACGTCGCCGAGGACCTCGACGGCGATCTGCCGTCCGGGTTCGGGCTCGCCGTCGTGGCCGGCCTGGTGGACGACGTCGAGGTGACCTCGTCCGGGTCCGGGACCGCCGTCCGGATGCGGTGGCCGGTCAAGGGCTGACTGCCCGGAATCCGCTGCCGCGCGGCGCTTTTGTCGTCATGGGCACGGTCTGCGTAGACTTCGCGCGACGCGAGGCGCCCGTGCGCCCGCCGATGCAGGTCCCTCGTACGCCTCGACGCCCGGACGGGCGTCGGTGCCGTGCGCCCATGTCGTCAAGGAGGACGCATGCAGTTCCTCGCCGTAGGCGGCGGGACGATCCCGAAGATCGAGGGCGACGACTACACGTTGCTCCTCGCGGTCTTCGCGACGTCCTTCCTCGCCCTGGGCGTCGCCTACTACCTCTCGCGTGAGGTGCTGGCCGCGAGCCAGGGCTCCGCGAAGATGCAGGAGATCGCCAAGGCGATCCAGGAGGGCGCCAACGCCTACCTGGCCCGTCAGTTCCGCACGCTGGCGGTCTTCGTCGGTCTGACCTTCTTCGTCCTGCTGCCCCTGCCGGCGGACAGCCTCAAGGTGCGCCTCGGTCGCTCCGTGTTCTTCGTCGTCGGCGCGGGCCTGTCGGCCCTGACCGGGTACGCCGGTATGAGCCTGGCGGTCCGCGGCAACGTCCGGGTGGCGGCGGCGGCGCAGGACGCCGGCCTCAAGCGGGCCCTGCGCATCGCGTTCCGCACCGGCGGCGTCGCCGGCATGTTCACGGTCGGCCTGGGCCTGCTCGGCGCCTGCGGCGTCATCCTGCTCTACGGCCAGGACTCGCCGAACGTGCTGGTCGGCTTCGGCTTCGGCGGCGCGCTGCTCGCGATGTTCATGCGGGTCGGCGGCGGCATCTTCACCAAGGCCGCCGACGTCGGTGCCGACCTGGTCGGCAAGGTCGAGAAGGGCATCCCCGAGGACGACCCGCGCAACGCCGCGACGATCGCCGACAACGTCGGTGACAACGTCGGCGACTGCGCCGGCATGGCCGCGGACCTCTTCGAGTCCTACGAGGTGACCCTCGTCGCGGCGCTGATCCTCGGCAACGCCGCGTTCGGCATCAAGGGCGTCATCTTCCCGCTCATCGTCCGCGGCATCGGCGTCCTCACGTCGATCCTCGGCATCTTCGCGGTCTCCCCGAAGGACTCCGACCGCAACGGCATGGCCGCGATCAACCGGGGCTTCTTCTACTCCGCCGCGGCGTCTGCGCTCGCGGTTGGTGTCGTGGCGTACACCTACCTGCCGGACTCCTTCGCCAAGTTCGACGGCGTGAGCGATGAGATCAGGGGCTTCGACGGGGACCCGCGGGTCATCGCCACCACTGCGGTGATCATCGGGCTCATCCTCGCCTCGGTGATCCAGGTCCTGACGGAGTACTTCACGGCCACCGAGCGCAAGCCCGTCCAGGACATCGCGAAGAGCTCGCTCACCGGCCCGGCGACGACGATCCTGTCCGGCATCTCGGTCGGCCTGGAGAGCGCGGTCTACTCCGCGCTGCTGCTCGGCGCGGCGGTCTACGGGTCGTTCCTGCTGGGTCAGGGCAACCCAGATGTCGCGCTGTACGCCGTCGCGCTCACCGGCATGGGCCTGCTGACGACGGTCGGCGTCATCGTCTCCATGGACACCTACGGCCCGGTGTCGGACAACGCGCACGGCATCGCCGAGATGTCCGGCGGTCTGGGTGAAGAGGCCGACGAGATCATGGCCGGGCTCGACGCGGTCGGCAACACCACCAAGGCCATCACCAAGGGCCTGGCCATCGCGACCGCTGTCCTGGCCGCGACGTCGCTCTTCGGCTCGTTCAAGGAAGTCGTCCTGACGGCGCTCGAAGACGCCGGCAGCGATGAGCTCTTCAGCCTCTCGATCGACCGGCCCGAGGTGCTGGTCGGACTAGTCGTCGGGGCCTCGGTGACGTTCCTGTTCTCCGCGCTGGCGATCAGCGCGGTGTCTCGTGCTGCGGGCCGCGTCGTCTACGAGGTGCGCAAGCAGTTCCGCGAGCA
>Ga0183260_10002264_pt1 | contig 15904 bp, 19 predicted proteins | sample AntDrymUQ4972206_2_FD_129768 | JGI IMG/M metagenome (GOLD analysis project Ga0183260, IMG submission 129768) | Polar desert sand microbial communities from Dry Valleys, Antarctica - metaG UQ497 (22.06) (version 2) (version 2) | ecosystem: Environmental > Terrestrial > Soil > Desert | place...
ACTGGACCGCAACCGGTGCTCCGCCGCCGATCGGAACACCGCCGACGAAGATCTGCCGCTTGGACGCCACCTGAGGATGGTAACCCTCGCAGCGGGCCGCGCCGAGGACCGCATCGCGGACCGCCCGCACGCCGAAGCGCAACGACATCGGCAGCGAAGCGAACAGGCGAGTCGCCGCGTGAGCGAGTGGCCCCGGCTCCGCTGCCCTACCTCACGTCGAAGCCCTCGCCGGCGAGCCGGCCAATGTCGTTGGTCAGCCCGATCAGGAACAGGCCGATCACAAGGATGAAGCCGACCGCGCTTGCGCGCTCCATCACCTTGAACGGCACGGGCTTGCGGCGAACCTTCTCGACCAGCGCCCAGAAGACATGGCCACCATCGAGTGGCAGGAACGGGAAGAGGTTGACGATCGCCAGCGAGAGCGAGATCACGGCAAGGATCCCGACGACCGTTCCGAGGTCGTCGAGAATGGTCCGCCGCGTGATCTCGTAGCTGCCGACGACGCCCGAGATCTCTTTGCGCTTCTCGGTATCGAATATCCGGGCGGGGAGCCCGACTGTCGCCTTGGTGAAGAACCAGAAGCGCTCGACGGAGACGTCGACGGCCTCCGCGAATGCCAACGGCCGCCGCGGCCCGGCCGGGTCGAAGCCGAAGCCGAGCCGCATGTAGCGACGGTCCGCGTCGTAGACGGGCGTCAGTCGCAGCTGGCGGCGCTGGCCGTCGCGCTCGACGACCAGCACGACCGGGGCCTTCGCCTTGCAGCGGTCGACCGCCCGCCCGGGACAGCGGTGTGCGCGAATCGCTTGCGAGAGCTCTCGCGGCCCGCCGCGCTTGCCGTCAGCCGAGGTGACGCGATCGCCCGGCGCGAGCTGCCCGGCCGCCGGGAAGCCACGCTCAATCGCGGTGACGCGGTCGCTGATCTCGCGTGGGCCAATCAGCCAGAAGAAGACAAGCAGCAGGACGAGGGCGAGCACGAGGTTCATCGCCGGGCCGGCGATGATCACGACGATCCGCTTCCACACCGGCTGCGCCATGTAGGCGCGCGCGCGCAGGTCGTCGGGCAAGTCCTCGTTCGGGTTCATTCCGGTGATCTTCACGTAGCCTCCGAGCGGCAGGGCCCCGATCGCGTATTCGGTCTCGCCGATGCGCTTGCGCGCGATCAAGGGTGGGAAGAAGAGCGAGAACCGCTCGACGCGCATTCCGACGGCCTTCGCCGCCATGAAGTGGCCGAGCTCGTGTAGGACCACAAGCAGCGCAAAGCCCGCGAAGGCGAGGAACCAGCTCATGCCGTGACCGCCTCGATCAACTCGCGCGCCCGTTCGCGCGTCTCGCCGTCAACGCGGTAGAGATCTGAGAAGTGGTGTACCGGCTCCGCTGGGATCGCGTCTAGGGCGCGTTCCACAACCTCGGCGATGGCCGTGAAAGGCAGCTGGCCCGCGAGAAATGCCTGCACCGCGACCTCGTTGGCGGCGTTGAGAACGCACGGACTCGTCCCGCCCGCCTCACCCGCCTGACGCGCAAGCCGCAAGCAGGCAAAGGTCTCACTGTCGGGTGACTCGAAGCTCAGCTCGCCAACGGAGGCCAGATCGAGCGAGGCGACGGGCACGTCGGCGCGTTGCGGGTAATGCAGGGCGTAGGAGATCGGGACGCGCATATCTGGATGACCAAGGTGGGCAAGCGAAGCCCCGTCGTTTAGGTGAACGAGTGCGTGGACGATCGACTGCGGATGCACGACGACGTCGATCTGCCCGTAAGGCACACCGAAGAGGTGATGGGCCTCGATCAGCTCGAGGCCCTTGTTCATCAGCGTCGCCGAGTCGATCGTGATCTTCCCACCCATGCTCCAGGTCGGGTGCGCGAGCGCATCGTCGGGCGAGACGCCCGCAAGGTCGGCGAGACTGCACCCCCTGAAGGGCCCACCCGAGGCGGTCAGCACGAGGCGCTCGATCGTGCCCGGCGGCTCGCAGTCGATCAGCTGATGGAGGGCCGAATGCTCGGAGTCGACAGGGATCAGCGCCGCCCCGGTCGCCTCAGCCAGCGCACTCACGAGCTGGCCCCCGATCACGAGGCTCTCCTTGTTCGCCAGCGCTAGGTCGATACCCTCACCGAGCGCGGCAATCGTCGGGCCAAGACCCACCGAGCCGACAAGCGCATTGAGGACGAGATCGCATTCTCCCTCTGTGATCAGGCCGATCACCCCGTCGATCCCGGCCAGCACCTCTCCCCCGGTCCACGTCTCCGCGGCGCGGGCGGCGGCGTCGGCGTCGGCCAAAGCGACACGCCCAACCCCAAGACGGGCGGCCTGCTCGAGCACGAGCTCGACGCTACGCTCAGCCGCGATCCCGACGAGCTCGAGCTCGCCGCTAGCCGCGACCACCTCGACCGCCTGCGTCCCGATCGATCCGGTCGATCCGAGAATGACTATCCGTCGCACGTCGCAGAGTCTAGGCTTGCCGGCCGGCGGGTCGAGTCGATGGCTAGAGGAGGGCGAGACTCGCGTAGTACGCCGTGACCGCCGTGAAGAAGACAGCGTCGAGGCGATCGAGCGCGCCCCCGTGGGCACCGAAGAACCGGCCGCTGTCCTTTACGTCGAGGTCGCGCTTGACGAGCGACTCGAATGCATCGCCGATAGGCGCTGCGAGCGCAACGCAGAAGCCAATCACGAGCGCATCGACGCCGGCGAGCCAGTCGTGCTGGTACGCGAACGCCACGAGCCAGAACGCGAGCGTGCCACCGACGACGCCGGCGACAAGACCCTCGAGGGTCTTGTTCGGCGACAGACGGGGAGCGATTCGGCGCCGGCCCCACGCCCGACCACCGACGTACGCGGCGGTGTCGCCGACGAAGGTGCCGACGAGCACGTCGAGGACGAGCGCACCGCCGTGGTCGAGCTCACGGAGCAGGACGGCATGCGCCAGCGCGACGCCGATCCAGAGCACGCCGAACATCGTCACAGCAATCGCCCACGAGACATGTTCGCGCCGTGGCCGCGCCAGCGCCACCAAGAAGGTGACCGGTAGCGCCGCCACGAGCACCAGCAGGACCGCGTTGCGATCGCCATAGAGCGCCGCCAGAACGACGGCGACCAGCGCGGCGAATCCGGCCAGGTTGACAGGGCGTACACGTCCCATCAACCGGTAGAGCTCGTGGAGCGCGATCAGGCCGACGAAGATGACGCCGAGCGCGAACACGAGCCCGCCCGAAGCGACGATGAAGGTGGCGAACGCGAGCGCCGGAATGGCCGTGGCGACCCGCGGGCCGAAGTCGCCGCGGGCGCGTCGCGGGCGTGCCCGGCGCGCCACGGCTAACGCGCTCCAAAGCGACGGCGCCGTGCGGCAAACTGCTCGATGGCCTCGACGAGGTCGGCCCTGGCAAAGTCCGGCCAGAGCGTCTCGCAGAAGATCAGCTCGGCGTAGGCGCACTGCCAGAGGAGAAAGTTCGACAGCCGCCTTTCTCCACTGGTGCGAATCAGCAGCTCGGGATCCGACATGTCGGGCGCGTAGAGGTGAGCGGCGAAGTCCTGCTCGCCACCTCCCTCGAAGCTGCGCGCGGCATCGACGATCTCCGCGCGCCCGCCGTAGTTGAAGGCGATGAAGAGGGTCATCCGCTCGTTCTGCGAGGTTCGCTGCTCGGCCGCGGTCATCCGCTCTCGGAGCCCGCCCGACACGCCATCGCGTCGGCCGATGAAGCGCATGCGAACACCCTGCTCGTCGAGCTCCGGCGTCTCTGACTCGATCAGGTCGAGGAACATTGCCATCAGCCCGTCGACCTCCGCTTGCGGGCGGGTCCAGTTCTCGGTCGAGAAGGCGTAGACCGTCAACTCGTGGATGCCAATGCCGGCGGCGTCGCGGATGGTCTGCTTGAGCGCCCGCGCCCCCTGACGGTGGCCCTCGAGCACACCAACGCCGCGTTCGCGCGCCCAGCGCGCGTTCCCGTCCATGATGATGGCGACGTGGCGCGGTGGCGTCGTCGCCCGTGCCATCGCTGCCGAGTCCGGCAGGGAGGCCATCTCAGACTGCGAGGACCTCTTCTTCCTTGCCCGTCAGGACGCTGTCGATCTCGCCGACCCGCGCATCTGTCAGCTTCTGGAGCTCGGCCTCGGCGCGGTGCTCGTCGTCAGAGCCGATCTCGCCTTCTTGCTTGAGCTCACGTAGATCGTGCAACACATCTCGGCGGATGTTCCTGATCGCGACGCGCCCCTCCTCTGCAATCCCGCGCACGACCCTTACCAGCTCCTTGCGCCGGTCCTCGGTCAGCTCCGGGATCGACAGCCTGACGACGTTCCCATCGTTCGACGGTGTCAAGCCGAGGTCCGATTCCATGATCGCCTTCTCGATCGCCTTGATCGCCGACTTGTCGTAGGGCGTAACGGTGAGCAGGCGCGCCTCGCTCGCCGAGATGTTCGCAAGCTGGCGCAGCGAGGTCTTCGCACCGTAGTAGTCGACGTCTATCCGGTCGAGCAGATGCGGCGATGCCCGGCCTGTTCGCACCGTTGACAGCTCGGCGCGACTAGCGTCGACCGACCTCTGCATGCGCTGCTCGGCTTCGGCGAGCAGCTCGCGGGTCATGTCATCCGTCATGTGAAGACCACGGTGCCCACGCGTTCGCCGCACACTATCCGGTCGATGTTGCGCTCGTCATCCATGTTGAAGACATGGATCGGCAGCTCGTTGTCCATGCAGAGGCTGAGCGCTGTCGAGTCCATCACCGCGAGCCGCTGCTCAATTGCCTGGAGATGGGTGATCTTGGGGAGGAAGCGCGCCCCCGGTGCCTCACGCGGATCGGCGTCGAAGACGCCCTCGACGCCGTTCTTGGCCATCAAGATCGCCTCGGCGTGTATCTCGAGAGCGCGCAGCGCGGCAGCGGTGTCGGTGGTGAAGAACGGGTTTCCGGTCCCGGCGGCGAAGATGACGATCCGGCCCTTCTCCAGGTGGCGGATCGCGCGCCGGCGAATGTAGGGCTCGGCGACCTCCGAGATCGAGATGGCCGACTGCACGCGCGTATGGGCGCCTGCCGTCTCGAGAGCATCCTGAAGCGCGAGCGCGTTAAGCACGGTCGCGAGCATGCCCATGTAGTCGCCGGTCGCGCGGTCCATGCCGAGCGTTGCGCCCTTGAGTCCACGATAGATGTTGCCACCGCCGACCACGATTGCCACCTCGACGCCGCGGTCGGCTACCTGCTTGACCTGCTGAGCGATCGCGGCGACCCGGTCCTTATCGACCCCGAACTGGCGCTCACCCATCAGCGCCTCCCCGGAGAGCTTGATCAGTACGCGCCTAAACGCCGGTGTGGGATCGCTCGAGACGCCCGCCCGATCATTCGGGGTCGGAGTGCTCTCGGTCTGGCCGCCCGTATTGGCGCCGACCGGGCCTTCGATCGCCACGCGGCTAGTCCTCTCCGATGGCAAAGCGAACGAAGCGCCTGATCACGATGTTCTCGCCGGTCTTCGCCGCGGTTACAGCGCGTAGCTCCTCAATCGTCTGGCCACCGTGCTTGTCCGCGTTGACATGCGGCTGATTGTGCAGGACAACCTCTTCGAGCCACTTCCGCAGCCGGCCCTCGGCCACCTTGGGCCTCACCTCTTCGGGGCGGTCGGCGGCCTGCTCGGCGAAGATCCGAAGCTCCCGCTCGCGGACCTCCGCGGGAACGTCATCCTCGGCGACGTACAGCGGCGCCGCCGCCGCGATGTGCAGGGCGACGTCGCGCACAAAGTCATTGAAGTCCTCGTTGCGCGCGACGAAGTCTGTCTCGCAATCGACCTCGACGAGGACGCCGATCTTGCCGCCGGCATGCACGTAGCTCCCCACCAGGCCCTCCGTGGTCATCCGCCCGCCGCGCTTTGCGGCCTGAGCCTGACCCTTGACACGGAGGATCTCTACCGCGCGATCGTTGTCGCCACCCGCCTCCTCGAGGGCTTTCTTGCAATCCATCATGCCCGCGCCCGTGAGATCACGGAGGGCCTTGACGTTGGCGGCCGCGATAGTCGCCACCTAGCGCTCCTCGCCCGTGCTCGCGGTCTCGGCAGCCGGTTCAGCGACTGGCGGTTCAGAGGCTGGCGGTTCAGAGGCTGGCGGTTCAGAGGCAGCCGGTTCAGCGACTGGCGGTTCCGTGACTGGCGGTTCAGAGGCTGGCGGTTCAGCGACTGGCGGCTCGGCGACTGGCGGCTCGGCGACTGGCGGCTCAGCGACTGGCGGTTCCGGCCGCTGGGGCGCGACCGCTGGAGGGGCGGGGTCGCGAGTCGGGGCGAGACCCGCCGCCTGCTTCGGTGCCTGCTCGACCTGAGCCCTGGCGCGCTCCTCGGCCTCCCGTCGCGCTTGGTCTTGCGCGTCGCGGCGAGCCTGCTCTTCGGCGTCGCGACGAGCCTGCTCCTCGGCCTCGATGCGCGCCTGTTCCTCCGCCTCGCGCCGGGCCTGCTCCTCCTCCGCCCTGAACTGCGCGGCACGGTCGGCGGCCACTGACCCGATGGCCTCGACGATCAGCTTGCACGAGCGAATCGCGTCATCGTTGCCGGGGATGATGTAGTCGACCGGCGTCGGGTCACAGTTGGTGTCGACCAGTGCCACAACTGGGATACGGAGGCGCTCTGCCTCCCGCACGGCGATCACCTCGGACTTGAGGTCGACGACCATCACGGCGTCTGGGACGCGCTGCATTGGCCGGACGCCGCCGAGGTTCATCTCAAGCTTGTCGCGCTCGGCGATCGTTGCGATCCGCTCGCGCGTTGGCAGCAGCGCCAGCGTCCCGTCCTCCGTCCAGGCGGTCAGATCCTCGAGGCGCTTGATCCGCTTCGAGATCGTCTCGAAGTTGGTCAGCAACCCGCCCAACCAGCGATGGTTGACGTACGGCATGCCAGCGGCCTCGGCCGACTCCTTGACCGCATCGCGTGCCTGCTTCTTCGTGCCGACGAAGAGGATCGTCCCGCCACGACCGGCCAGCTGCGCGACGAACTCCTGGGCCTGGGCGAGCAACTTCGCCGTCTGCTGCAGGTCGATTATGTGAATCCCGCCACGCTCCCCGAAGATGAAGCGCCGCATGCGGGGATTCCAGCGGCCCGTCTGATGGCCAAAATGTACGCCGGCTTCCAACAGCTCCCTGATCCCAACCTGAGCCACGAGACCAACTCCCTTGTCTTTGAACTGAGCGCGATCCGCCTGCCGTACGTGGACCCGGCTTTTGCCGGGCAGGGCCGCGTCGTTGCGGGCGGGATAGGTGGACTTTGGCTGCCAAGGATAGGGATTCGCCGCTGACGTTCCCGTTGCGTCGGTGCTAACGCTCCCGTCGCGCCGCCTCGAGCGCACGCAGAAGGTCCGCCGGCGGTGGCGACGTGCAGACAAGCGACTTGCCTGAGAAGGGGTGAAGAAAGGCGAGCCGGTGGCTATGGAGGAACTGTCGCCCGAGCCCGAGCCGCTCACCACAGGCGCCGCCGCCGTAGCGCGCATCACCGCATACGGGATGCCCGATCGCGGCGAGATGTACGCGAATCTGGTGAGTGCGGCCCGTCTCGAGCCGAACCCCGAGCAGCGAGGCTCGCGCGAACAGCTCGACCTGATCGAAGTGTGTGAGCGCAGCGCGCGGACGAGCCGTGCGCGTCGAGATCAACGTCCGGCGCGTCGCGTCGCGGCCAATTGGCGCATCGATGGTTCCGCTGCGTGCGTCGGGCCGGCCCTCGACGAGCGCGAGATACTCGCGCTCGATGCGGCGCTCGCGAATGAGCTTCTTGAGCGCGCCATGCGCCGCGGCGGACTTTGCGACGGTCATCAGGCCGGAGGTGTCTCGGTCGAGACGCTGGACGATCCCCGCGCGCTGCGGATCATCTCCGCCGGCCGCCCGGCCAGCGAGCGCCTGAGCAAGGGTGCCGCGATCGTGGCCCGCGCCTGGGTGGACCACGACCCCCGCCGGCTTGTCGACGATGATCAGGTGGTCGTCCTCGTAGACGACACGATGCGGAGCCACGACGGGATCGCTGGCCGGATCTGGCTGAGCCCCGTCGATGCCTGCGACGATCTGCTCGCCGGCGCCCACTCGATAGCCCTTCGGCCTGGCTCGCCCGCCGACGGCGACACGGCCCGAGTCGATCAGCCGCTGGGCGCTTGCCCGCGAGGCGATCTCAGGATGGTTGGCAAGGAGGGTGTCAAGGCGCGCGCCGGCATTCGTCGCGCCGACGATCAGCTCAACCGTGCGGTCTGTCACTGGGTCCGGTGGCGCTCGGCATCGACGAGATAGAGCAAGCCGGCGACCCCCAGCACGATTGCGCTGTCGGCAAGGTTGAAGGCGGGCCATGACACCGGATCGATGAAGTCGATGACCTTCCCCTCGCGAGCGCGGTCGGCCAGGTTGCCGAGCGCTCCGCCGAGGAGCATCCCGACAGCAAGCCAGAGCCCTCGCGCCGCGGCGTGCAGCACGAAGTAGCCAACCAGCAGGACGATCGCGAGGGCGGTGACGGCGGCAATCGCGAGCTCACTCCCAGCAAGCAGTCCGAAGGCGATTCCCGTGTTGCGAACGTATGTCAGCTCGAGGCCCGGAAGCAACTGGATGCTCTCACCGGGCACAAGCGCGGCGACGGCGATCGCCTTCGTGACCTGGTCGCAGACGACGACGGCGGCGGCGACCACGCCCATCCAAGCCCATGGTCGGGCCTGCGCGCCCAGACGCGGCGGGGCCACCACCACGCTCAGCCCGAGGATCGGTTGGCTCGCGCGGGCGCTCTGCGCTCAAGCCACCCGCCGTCGCGCGTCCACGTCCCGGCCACTTGCTGCGCCTCCGGCACCTAACCGCGAATCAGCTCGGAGACGATCCCGGCCACCAGCAAGAGCACGAATGAAGCGATCATCGGGCTGAGGTCGAGCGCCGCCGGCCCGAGCCGAACCGGTGGCAGAATGCGGCGGAAGAGCTTCAGGTAAGGGTCGGTCACGTCGCCGACGAAGGTGACTATCGCGTTCGTCGCACGGTTGTACGGAATTCGCGGCACCCAGCTGAGGACGATCCTGATCAGGATCAGAACGAAGTACACGAGCGCAAGCGTGTAGACGTAGTCGGCGATATCGGCGCGCGTGAGCGCCGCGAACAACGCGGTCACCGGCTGGCCCTGAGAAAGCGGCTCCGACGTTGCTGCGAGCAGATCACTCGTCGCCTCACCTGGAACGACCCCACTGGTCTTGCCGCGAGCAGCTGTCTCATCGCCTCGCCACGCCAACGACGGCTGTGACCGCGTCCTGGTAGGCCGCACGCAAGCCGCCCCGCTCAAGCGCCGCCAGCCCGCGCGCCGTCGACCCGCCGGGGGAGGTGACACGGCGGCGCAGCCCGGCTGTGTCGAGATCGTCCGCGCGCAGGAGCGCAGCGGTGCCTGCCATCGTCTCTACCGCCATCGTCGCCGCGTCGCCAGGCTGGAGGCCGTGGCGGACACCCGCGTCGACGAGCGCCTCAACGGTCAGCGCGAAGAAGGCGGGGCCGCAGCCCATCAGCGCAGTGGCCGGCTCGATCAAGGGCTCGGCCAGCTCGATCACGGTGCCGAGGCGCTGGAAGAGTTGCCGGACCTCGGCCTCGGGTCCCTGCGCCGCCAGCCGACCGCCGGCGTAGCAGAAGACCCCAGCGCGCAACTCGGCAGCCACGTTCGGCATGAACCGATAGACCGGTACGCCCGGGTAGGCGCGCTCGAGGTCAGCGAGCGCGGTCGCGCCAAGAATCGAGACGACGACCTTCGCCTGGCCGGCAATCTCGTTTGCGACCTCATTGAGCTGCGCGGGCTTGTGACACAGGACAACGACGTCCGCGCGCTCGGCCACCGCGGCATTGGATACGAGTGCTTCGCCGCCGACGTCGGCAACCAGCGAGGCAGCGCGCCCATCAGCGGCGTCGGCGACGAGCACGGGCTCCGCCCAGCCACGGGCAAGCGCCGTCGCCATGTTTCCTGCGCCAATCAGGCCGATCCGCATCAGCGAGCAAGGATACGTGGCGCGCCGATCGACCGGCTAAGACTGGTTGAAGAACCCCTTCTCGATCAGCCTGGCGCGCTCCTCGGCCGAGACCTCGACATTCCGGGGAGTCAGCAGGAAGACCTTGTCGGCGATCCGCTGCATGCCGCCGTCGAGCGCATAGGTAAGCCCTGACGCAAAGTCGATCAGGCGCTTCGACAGATCGGAGTCGCTGTTCTGGAGGTTGAGGATCACCGGAATCGAGTCCTTGAACTGATCGGCGACCTGCTGCGCATCGTTGAAGTTCTTGGGCACGACGAGGTGGACCTGGACGCCGGCCTGGCCATTGCCGGCAACCGAGCGCAGCACGCGGGTCGGGCGTGGCGCGCCCGAGTCGTCGGAGAAGATCTCGTCGATCTCGTCGCGGCGCCGCCGCGAAGACTGGAGACGGCGGACGTTCGGGCGCTCGCGGTAGCGATCCTCGAGCTCAGCCTCCGGCTCGGGCTCGGGCTCGTAGTAGCCGTCATCCTCCTCGGCTAGGCCGAAGTAGACGAGCGTGCGGTGCCATGTGTCACGAAGCGCCATATCGCGGTCTTTTCGCGCGAGCGGCGAAAATTCCTCTCGTTTACAAGTTACAGCGTCTCAACCAGAAACGGCGATGCCACGAATAGACGGAACCACGACGTTCGAAGTCGTCCATGGAGGCGTCCGCATCGCGGGCGACTGCGCGCCCTCGGGGGTGCCGCTGATCATGCTCCACGGTTTGACCGCGATGCGTCGCTATGTCGTCATGGGATCACGTGTGCTCGCGCACAGCGGCTTCCGCGCCACCTCCTACGATGCCCGCGGTCACGGCGACTCATCTCCGGCCGCCGATCGCAGCGCCTACGAATACAGCGACCAGATCGGCGACCTCGAGGCGGTCCTTGACGGGCTCGATCTTGAGCGTGCGATCCTGGTTGGTGCTTCGATGGGCGCGGCCACAGCGATCGGCTTCGCGCTCAGGCACCCGATGCGGGTTACGGCACTCGTCCTGATCACGCCGGCGGCGACCGGTGGCGCCCCGGCTGGCGCCGCGCTCAAGAGCTGGGACGCGCTCGCCGACGGCCTCGAGCGAGGCGGAATCGACGGATTCCTGGACGCCTACGACCCGCCGATCGACGCCCGCTGGCGCGAGACGGTATTGCGGGTCACTCGTCAGCGACTCGAGCGCCACGCCGATCTCACAGCCGTTGCCGACGCGTTGCGGATCGTGCCGCGATCGAGCGCCTTCGAGGGCCTTGCCCAGCTTGAGCAGATCGCTGCGCGCACGCTGGTGGTCGGGAGCCGCGACGAGCCTGATCCGACCCATCCGCTCGCGCTCGCGAAGTCGTACGTGGAACGCCTGCCGAGCGCCGAGCTGATCGTCGAGGACCCCGGCAAGTCGCCGCTTGCCTGGCAGGGCGCGCAGCTGTCGCGCAGAATCGTGGACTTCCTCGTCCGCTCGGGTGTACCCGGCGCGGGGCACTGGGCGGGCGCCGGGTAGTCAGTCAGTCGTAGAGCGCCCCTCCCAGCCGAACGATCGTCGCGCCCTCCTGGACGGCAACGTCAAAGTCCTGGGAGGTGCCCATCGACAGGCGCTCGAGCCGATGCTCCGCCGCGAGCTCGGCCAAGCGCGCGAAATGGCGGCGGCTGTCCTCTGGGCGCCGAGCAAGAGGCGGCATCGTCATCAAGCCGGTGACCGGAACCGGACAGCGGGCAAGGAAGGCGCCGAGGTCCGACGGGCTGACGCCGGCCTTGCCCTCCTCCCGCGCCACGTTGACCTCGACCAGCACCTCGCCGACGGGATGTTGCTCGAGTCTGCGCAGGACGGAATTGGAAGCGACCGAGTGGATCAGCCTGACGGCGGGCGCGATCTCGCGCAGCTTGCGGCTTTGAAGGGCCCCGATGAAGTCCCAGCTGAAGAGGTCCGGCCAGGCCGCCTGTTTGGCGAGCAGCTCCTGGGCGCGGTTCTCGCCGGCGAGCGTGATCCCGGCCTCGGCGAGTACCGGAAGCTCGGCGGCGTCGAGGTACTTGACGGCGGCGCAGATCTCGACTTCCGTCGGGTCGCGCCCGGCGGCGGCAATCCGGCTGTGAACTCGCTCGAGGTTCTCGCGCACCCGCGCGACGCTCAGCGACTCGGAGCGAAGCCTCATGCCGCCAGCCATACGAGCCCACATTGGCGGCCCGTCACCCCGCCGTCACGGCGGTGCGAGAAGAAGAGGTCCGGTCGACAGCTCGTGCAGAGGCCGACATCCTCGACGACCCTTGCGCCACCGGCCTCGAGCTTGGCGCGGGCGACCCGCTTGAGGTCGAGCATCGATCCCCGCAGCGCCCCGCCGAGGTCGTCGAAGGCGGCGATCAGCTCGGCGCCGACCTGATAGCAGCAGCCGCCAATGCCGGGCCCGATGACGGCCGACGGGGGTTCTGCAAAGGTGGCGAGCGCACGCTCGACGATACCCGCCGCCAGACCGCGCCAACCACAGTGGAGCATCGCCACGCGCTCGCGTGTCGCAAGCGCCACCGGTACGCAGTCGGCAACCAGCACCAGCAGGCCGAGACCAGCCTCGTTGGTCGCATGTGCATCGACGCGATCAAGCTCGTTCGATCGTCGCTCGAGCGAGCTCTCGTCCCACTCCTTGAGCTCTGCCCCATGCACCTGAGACCCGACCACGACGCGCTCCATCGCGAGGCCGACCGCGCCGGCCAGGCGCACGCGGTTCTCGACCACACAAGTCGGATCGTCGCCGCTGAGAAGGCCGAGATTGAGCGACCGGTACGGTCCCTCACTGACACCGCCGTCGCGCGTCGAGAACGCGACCTGCGCATTCTCGAGCCTCACCTCAATCATCGGCTCTCCCCGCAAGCGTTAGCGCAAGCTCAAGCTCTGCGGCGCGGCCGCAGACATCGCCGTCAAGCTTGCGCCGCAGCGTCTCCTGGAGCGCGCGACCGATCGCCGGCGATTGGCGTACGCCGGCGGCGACGAGGTCGGCGCCGGTCACCTCGAGCCGTACGTCCCGGAGCTCGCTCAGGTAGCGCACGATTGGCGCCACCGCTGCGCCGAGCGCGAGCGCGAGCGCGAGCGCCTCGGCCGGCTCAGGCGCCAGCAGCGCGTGCAGACTGGACGGCGCAAGCGGCTGGCGGAGCGCGCTGGCGATCAGTGGGCCGGAGAGCACGGCGCGGGAGGCCTTATCACGAGCGTCCCGGCCCAGCCGGAGGTCGTCTAGCCATCGCCCGAGCTGCTCGGGATCGACGGCGACCAGCGCCGCGAGCGACGCCAGCGCAGGATCGGCGCCGGTGATCGGGCAGGCGGCGATCGTCGCCGCGACAAGCTCGGGATCGGCGACGAGGTCCGGGTGGAGCGCACGATCGATGCCGAGCTCGCGCAACCGCCGCAGCGCCGTGGGGGCTTGGTCGCCGGAGAGCATGTCGACCAGCTCGTCACGGCGCCGATCGCCCGAGACCGTGTCGAGCGCACCCGAAGCAACCGCCGCACGCGCCAGCGCCTCGCTGTCGGCCTCGAGCGTAAAGCCCAGCCGTGCCTCGTAGCGGACCGCGCGCAGCAGACGGGTCGGATCGTCGAGGAAGCTGCCGTCGTGCAGTACCCGGACAAGGCGCCCGTCAAGGTCGCGAAGGCCGCCATGTGGGTCGTGGAGGCGCCCATAGCCGTCCCCCGAGAGCCCAATGGCCATCGCGTTGATCGTGAAGTCACGCCGGATGAGGTCGTCGGCCAGCGACGCCCGCTCGACGATCGGAAGGGCGCCTGGGCGCGCATAGCGCTCCCGGCGGGTGGCAGCAACGTCGATGGCGAGGCCGGCAGCGCGGACGGTTGCGGTCTCGAATCGCTCGTGCTCAACGACCTCCCCACCGAGGCGGGCCGCGATTGCGCGGGCGGCCGCTCTCCCATCTCCCTCCACCGCGAGGTCGAGATCGGCTGCGCTGGCGCCGCGCAGGACGTCGCGAACGGCCCCGCCGACAAGAAATGCCGGCGCCAGACCCTCGACCGCCGCCCTAAGCAGCTCCATCCCCGGCAACCCACGCAGGCGCTCGCGCAGGGCGGTGGTCTCAGAATCCATCATCACAGGGAGTCTGAAGGAAGAGATCGGTTCAACCCCCATCCGCGTCGGTCCTCAGCGGTCCAACCCCCATCCGCGTCGGTCCTCAGCGCGCCGGGCGAGAAGCGCGCTAGGCCCGCACAGGAATCCCTGCCGCGCGCAGTCGATCCTTGGCCTCGCCAACGGTGAAGGTCCCATAGTGAAAGATCGACGCGCAAAGGACGGCATCCGCGCCGCCGCGCTCGATAGCTTCAACGAGGTGGTCCAGCGTTCCGGCCCCACCGGAGGCGATCACCGGTACCTCGACCGCCTCGGCGATCCGACGCGTGAGCTCGAGCTCGTAGCCGTCCTCGGTGCCGTCACGATCCATGCTCGTCAGAAGGATCTCACCGGCACCGCGCCTTGCTCCCTGCGTCGCCCACTCGACTGCGTCGAGCCCGGTCGCAGTCCTGCCACCGCTGGTGAAGACCTGATAGCTGTCACCGCCGTCTGCGCGGCGCGCGTCGATCGCCAGCACGACACACTGCGCGCCGAAGACCTCGGCCAGCTCGCCGAGCAACGCCGGTCGCGCGACCGCCGCTGAGTTGACGGCGATCTTGTCGGCTCCGGCGTCGAGGACGTGCTGCGCGTCCTCGACCGAGCGGACGCCACCGCCGATCGTGAACGGGATGAAGAGGTCGTCGGCACACCTGCGCGCGAGCTCGACGATCGTGTCGCGGCGCTCGTGCGAGGCAGTGATGTCGAGGAAGACAATCTCGTCGGCCCCGGCGAGCTCATAGCGCTGAGCAAGCTCCAGCGGGTCTCCCGCATCTCGCATGTCGACGAAGTTCGTGCCCTTGACGACCCGCCCCTTGTCGACGTCAAGGCACGGGATGACGCGTTTCAGGAGCACGTCAATCGGCGCGGTCGACAGGCGCTTCGGGATTGGCGAGGGTCTCGCCCCCGAGTGCTTCGGGATCGGCGAGGGTCTCGCCTCCGAGTGCTTCGGGATCGGCGACAGTGTCGCCCGCGAGTGCAGCGGCCCTGGCGAGCGCGTCGTCCAGGAGCGCGTCCGCTTCAGCCGTCGCCTCGGCCAGGGCCGCGTGCGCATCGGCGATCGTGAACCGGCCCTCATAGAGTGCCTTCCCCGAGATGACACCGGAGAGGTTGTCGAGGCGAAGTCCGGCGAGCGAGCGCAGGTCGTCGAGCGATCCGACGCCGCCCGAATACAGGAAGCGGCCCCGGACTACGTCGGCGATGCGCTTCACCTCGTCGATGTCGACGCCCTCAAGTAGGCCGTCGCGATCGACGTTTGTGTAGACGAACCGCTCGACGCCGCGGCGCTGGAGCGTGACGATCAGCTCTGCCGCCGTCATCTGCGTCGCCTCGCTCCAGCCGGCAACCGAGACGCGTCCGCCACGGACATCCACGGCCACGACGACGCGCTGTTCCCACGAACCAAGCGCCGCGTCGAGGAACGCCTCGTCGCGGTAGGCCGCCGTTCCGATCACCACCTGCTCGGCACCAGCATCAAGCGCATCACGGACCGCCTCGAGCGTCCGCAGGCCACCGCCGTACTGCACCGGCAACTCAACCTCGCGCGCTATCCGCCGCAGGTGGTCAAGATTCCTTGGTTGCCCATCGCGGGCGCCGTCGAGGTCGACAACGTGCAGGTAGCGCGCACCGGCGGCGGCCCAGGCGCGCGCGGCGGCGAGCGGTTCGTCCGCGTAGACGTGCTTGCTCGCGAAGTCGCCGCGCTCAAGCCGAACGGCCCTGCCGTCGAGGATGTCGACGGCCGGCAGGAGGATCATGCGACGCGACCGAGTGCGGCGCCGGCCGTCCGCGCCGAGGCGCCGCCGGCGATGGCCACGAAGTTCTCGAGCAGGCGCAGCCCATGCGCGCCCGACTTCTCGGGATGGAACTGCACGCCGTAGATCCGCC
>Ga0183260_10002265_pt1 | contig 15904 bp, 11 predicted proteins | sample AntDrymUQ4972206_2_FD_129768 | JGI IMG/M metagenome (GOLD analysis project Ga0183260, IMG submission 129768) | Polar desert sand microbial communities from Dry Valleys, Antarctica - metaG UQ497 (22.06) (version 2) (version 2) | ecosystem: Environmental > Terrestrial > Soil > Desert | place...
ATGGTCCACGTGACCGATCGTGCCCACGTTCACGTGCGGCTTCTTGCGCTCGAATTTGCTCTTTGCCATGACCTGCCGAATCCTGTGAGTAAGCCGAGTTGTTGGAGTGTTGAATAGCTGTGGAAGCGCGTACCGCGTGAAGCTGACTGCTTGGTGTTGAATAGCTGTGGCGATCGTGGTGCGTGAAGCTTGCTAGTGCGTGTTTCAGAAACCGTGTGTCGCGATCAGGACTTCTTGATGATCTGTTCCGCAATGCTGTTCGGCGCTTCCGCGTAGTGGTCGAATTCCATCGAGTACGTGGCGCGGCCCTGTGACATGGAGCGCATCGCGGTCGCGTAGCCGAACATCTCCCCGAGTGGCACCAGCGCGTTGATGAGCTTGCCGGACGGCGAATCTTCCGATCCCTGCAGCAGGCCGCGACGGCGCGAAAGATCGCCCATCACGTCGCCCATATAGTCTTCCGGCGTCACGACCTCGACCTTCATGATCGGCTCGAGCAGCACGGGACTTGCCTTGTGGAAGCCGTCCTTGAACGCCATCGAGCCTGCGATCTTGAACGCCATCTCGTTGGAATCGACCTCGTGGTACGAACCGTCCACGAGCTTCACACCGACGTCGACGATCGGGAATCCCGCCAGCACGCCGCTCGCGATCTGCTCGCGAATCCCCTTGTCGACCGCCGGGACGTATTCCTTCGGAACCGTGCCGCCGACGACCCCGTTCTCGAAGAGATAGCCCGAACCGCGCTCGCGCGGCTCCATCTCGATCCAGACGTGACCGTACTGTCCGCGACCGCCGGACTGGCGCACGAACTTGCCTTCGACGCGCACGGGCTTGCGAATCGTCTCTCGGTAGGCCACTTGGGGCTTGCCCACGTTGGCTTCGACGTTGAATTCGCGACGCATGCGATCGACGATGATCTCGAGGTGCAGCTCGCCCATGCCGGCGATGATGGTCTGCCCGGATTCCTCGTCAGTGCGCACGCGCAGCGACGGGTCCTCCTGCGCAAGACGCGACAGCGCCACGCCCATCTTTTCCTGGTCCGACTTGGTCTTCGGCTCGATCGCCATGGCGATCACCGGCTCCGGGAACACCATGCGCTCGAGCGTGATGATCCGGTCCGGCGAGCAAAGCGTGTCGCCCGTCGTGACGTCTTTCAGGCCGACCGCGGCAGCGATGTCGCCGGCGCGCACTTCCTTGATCTCGTCGCGATTGTTCGCGTGCATCTGCAGGATGCGGCCGATGCGTTCCTTCTTGCCCTTGACCGGGTTGTACGCAGCGTCGCCGGAATTGAGCACGCCCGAATACACGCGGAAGAAGGTCAGCGATCCCACGAACGGATCCGACATGATCTTGAATGCAAGCGCCGCGAACGGCTCCGTGTCGAGCGCCTTGCGGCTGTCTTCGTTGTCGTCCTCGTCCATGCCCTTGACGGGCGGACGATCGGTCGGGCACGGCAGCAACTGGATGACTGCATCCAGCATCGCCTGCACGCCCTTGTTCTTGAAGGCGGAGCCGCACAGCACCGGGATCAGCGTCGCATTGAGCGTCGCCAGGCGCAGCGCCTCGACGATCTCGGCCTCGGAGAGGTCGCCCTCGTCGAGATACTTGTTCATGAGCTCTTCCGACGTTTCCGCGGCAGCCTCTACCAGGAACTCACGGGCGCTCGCGGCACGGTCGGCGAGATTCGCGGGGATATCGCGGTACTCGAACTTGGTGCCCTGCGACGAATCGTCCCAGTACACCGCTTTCATCTTGACGAGGTCGATGACGCCCTCGAACTTCTCTTCCGCCCCGATCGGAATCTGCATCGGAACGGGCCGCGCGCCCAGGCGCGTCTTGAGCTGGTCGACGACCTTGTCGAAGTCGGCGCCGGTGCGGTCCATCTTGTTGATGAAGGCAAGGCGCGGCACCGCGTACTTGTTGGCCTGGCGCCAGACGGTCTCCGATTGCGGCTGTACGCCACCCACCGCGCACAGCACGAACACCGCACCGTCGAGCACGCGCAAGGAACGCTCGACTTCGATCGTGAAGTCGACGTGGCCAGGGGTGTCGATGATGTTGAACCGGTGCTCGGGAAGCGACATGTCCATGCCCTTCCAGAAACAGGTCGTCGCCGCCGATGTAATGGTGATTCCGCGCTCCTGCTCCTGCTCCATCCAGTCCATCGTCGCGGCACCTTCGTGCACTTCGCCGATCTTGTGGTTGACGCCGGTGTAGTAAAGGATGCGCTCGGTCGTCGTCGTCTTGCCGGCATCGATGTGAGCCATGATGCCGAAGTTGCGATAACGGTCGATGGGTGTAGTGCGGGCCACTTGGGAAATCCTCGTCCTTCGTACTTGCTTAGAAGCGGCTTGCTTGCGCAAGCACGTCTGCATTACCAGCGGTAATGCGCAAAGGCCTTGTTGGCCTCCGCCATGCGGTGCGTTTCTTCGCGCTTCTTGACGGCGCCGCCGCGGTTTTCCGAGGCTTCCAACAGCTCTGCGGCCAGCTTGCGCGGCATCGAATTCTCGCCACGCTTGCGCGCGGCATCGATGGTCCAGCGCATCGCCAGCGCCATGCGCCGCGACGACCGCACTTCCACCGGAACCTGATACGTGGCGCCACCGACACGACGAGACTTGACCTCGACCGCAGGGGCGACGTTGTTGAGCGCCTTCTCGAGCACGCCGAGCGGCTCGGAGTTCTTCTGGCCAAGCTGGTCGATCGCGCCGTAGACGATGCTCTCGGCAACCGACTTCTTGCCGCTCAACATCACCATGTTGATGAAGCGCGACACGAGTTCACTGCCGTGTTTGGGATCCGGCAGGATCGCGCGAACTGGGGTAGAGCCTTTGCGGGACATGGGTTGACCTTGCGACTGTGCTGGGCTTTAGCTGTTCTGGCTTCGGCCGCGGAACTCCGCGCCGAAAACGGGATTACTTGACTTTCGGGCGCTTGGCGCCGTACTTCGAACGACTTTGACGGCGCTTGGTCACACCGGCGGCGTCGAGCGAACCGCGCACCGTGTGATAGCGCACGCCAGGAAGGTCCTTCACGCGACCACCGCGAATAAGGACGACCGAGTGTTCCTGGAGATTGTGGCCTTCACCGCCGATGTAACTGATGACTTCGAAGCCGTTGGTGAGGCGCACCTTGGCGACTTTGCGAAGCGCAGAGTTGGGCTTCTTCGGAGTGGTCGTGTAAACGCGCGTGCAGACACCACGGCGCTGCGGGCAATTGGCCAGCGCAGGCGAGCCACTCTTGTACGTCTTCGGACTCCGCGGTTTGCGGATCAGCTGGTTAACAGTCGCCATGTTGGGTAAGAACCTTGGAGCGTGGTTGTCGGAATCGCACTCGAAGTCGCGGAAAAACCGGCGAACCAGGAAGCGAACCGGGAAACGAAAAGACAGACCGGCAATGCCGGTCTGTCAGCTTGGAGAATGTAGCAGCAGCTTTCACGGACTGTCAACAAAGACAGACAGCGCGCTCGCATCCTTGCGATCGAACACGATCCCGAATCCGCCGGGCTCATTTCGAAGTGGCGCGCAAGATACCAGACTGCGGAATCGATTGCACCCCTGTCAGAACCGGCGCGGGTACCCTGCTATCCCCGATCTCGAGACTGCCGGGTGGACGTGGCCAACCCGGCAGCGTGCGTCGCCCGACATCTTGTCAGGTCGGCAGAGCCGACCTGACCTACTGTTCCCCAGGGAGAGGGGCGTGAGAGCATCAGGCTTCGGTGGCCACCGCTGTTTCAGCCCCATCCGCCGCACCGTCGCCCGCGCCCCCGAGTACCGCAAGATCCGCCTCGGACAGCTCGACCGTGGCCTTCTTGCGCCGGTTGGTGTGGTACGCGAGACCGGTGCCGGCGGGAATGAGGCGCCCGACGATGACGTTCTCCTTGAGCCCGCGCAGGCTGTCCCGGGTGCCGCGGACCGCGGCTTCGGTGAGCACGCGCGTGGTTTCCTGGAACGAGGCCGCCGAGATGAAGGACTCCGTCGCCAGCGATGCCTTGGTGATGCCGAGCAGCACCGGCGCATATTCGGCGATGCGCTCGGAACGCGCATCGGCCCGCGCGTTCTCCTCGATCACGCGGATGCGGTCGAGCTGCTCGCCGCGCAGCAGACGCGTCTCGCCAGCGTCGGTCACTTCGACCTTGCGCAGCATCTGGCGGATGATCGTCTCGATGTGCTTGTCGTTGATCTTGACGCCCTGCAGTCGATAGACGTCCTGGATTTCCTTGACCAGGTAAGCCGCCAGCGGCTCCACGCCGAGCAGGCGCAGGATGTCGTTCGGGTACGGCTCGCCATCGACGACGGTCTCGCCCTTCTCGACGTGCTCACCCTCGAACACGATGACCTGGCGCCACTTCGGAATGAGCTCCTCGTGGTTGTTGCCGGCACGGTCAGTGATGAGCAGGCGCTGCTTGCCCTTGGTGTCCTTGCCGAAACTGACGATGCCAGTCTGCTCGGCGAGGATCGCGGGCTCCTTGGGCTTTCGCGCCTCGAAGAGGTCCGCCACACGCGGCAGGCCGCCGGTGATGTCGCGGGTCTTCGAGGATTCCTGCGGGATACGGGCAATGACGTCGCCGACGCCGACTTCCGCACCGGCCTGGAGCGAGATGATCGCGCCGGCCGGCAGCAGGTACTGCGCAGGGATGTCGGTGCCGGGCAGCTTGAGTTCGGCGCCCTTCTTGTCGCGCAACTGCACCATCGGGCGCAGGTCCTTGGCGGTGCCGGTGCGGCGCTTGGGATCGGTCACGACCGCGGACTGCAGGCCGGTCAGATCGTCGATCTGCTCGGCGACCGTGATGCCGTCGATGAAGTCCGAGAAGCGCACGACGCCCGCGACTTCCGACACGATGGGATGCGTATGCGGGTCCCAGTTCGCGACGGTCTGGCCGGCTTTGACCTGCGCGCCATCCTTGACCGCGATGGTCGCGCCGTACGGCAGTCGGTAACGCTCGCGCTCGCGACCGTGCGAGTCGATCAGCGACAACTCGCCCGAACGCGACACCGCGACGCGATGACCCGCCGCATGCTGCACGGTCTTGAGGTTGTTGAACTTGAGCACGCCGCTGGTCTTGACCTGGACGTTGTCGATCGCTGCCGCACGCGACGCCGCACCACCGATGTGGAAGGTACGCATGGTGAGCTGCGTGCCTGGCTCGCCGATCGACTGCGCGGCGATGACGCCGACCGCTTCGCCGATGTTGACGATGTGCCCACGCGCGAGATCGCGACCGTAGCAATTGGCGCAGACACCGAAACGCGCCTGGCAGGTGATGGACGAGCGCACCTTGATGAGCTGCACGCCGACGGCCTCGAGACGGTCGACCCAACGCTCGTCGAGCAAGGTGTTGCGCGTCACGAACGGTTCGTTGCTCTCGCCCGGCAGGTATACGTCCTCCGCCACCATGCGACCCAGCACGCGATCGCGCAACGGTTCGACCACATCGCCGCCTTCGACGATCGGAGTCATGGTGAGGCCATAGGTCGTGCCACATTCGACTTCGGTCACGACCACGTCCTGCGCCACGTCCACCAGTCGCCGCGTCAAATAACCCGAGTTTGCAGTCTTGAGCGCGGTATCGGCGAGGCCCTTTCGGGCACCGTGGGTCGAGATGAAGTACTGCAGGACGTCGAGGCCTTCGCGGAAGTTGGCCTTGATGGGCGTCTCGATGATCGAGCCGTCGGGCTTGGCCATGAGGCCACGCATGCCGGCCAGCTGGCGGATCTGCGCCGCGGAACCACGCGCGCCGGAGTCGGCCATGATGAAAATCGAGTTCATCGACTTCTGCTCGATCTTCTCGCCCTTGGCGTTCGTCGAGGTCTCCGAGCCGATGCCGCGCATCATCGCCTGCGCAACCAGTTCATTGGTGCGCGACCAGATATCCACGACCTTGTTGTAACGCTCGCCCGACGTGACCAGGCCCGACTGGAACTGGCCCTGGATTTCCAGGACTTCCTTCTCGGCGACCTTGAGGATGCCTTCCTTCTCCTCGGGAATGCGCATGTCGTCGATGCCGATCGAAATGCCCGAACGCGTGGCGAAGCGGAAGCCCATGTACATGAGCTGGTCGGCGAACACGACGGTGTTCTTGAGACCGAGCATGCGGTACGAAAGATTGATGAGTCGACTGATGGCCTTCTTGGTCAGCTCGGTGTTGACGAGCGCGAAGGGCATGCCCTCCGGCAGGATTTCCGCGAGCAGGGCACGACCGATGGTGGTGTCGATCAACGCCATGCGCTCGCTGCGCTTGCCTTCCTCGTCGTAGGACACGTCGAGCAGGCGCACCTTGACCTTGGCGTGCAGCTCGACCGCGCGCGATTCGTACGCGCGGTGCACTTCCGCCAGGTTCGCGAACATCATGCCTTCGCCGCGCTGGCCTTCCAGCGCACGCGTCATGTAGTAGAGCCCGAGCACCACGTCCTGGGTGGGCACGATAATCGGCTCGCCGTTGGCTGGCGACAGGATGTTGTTCGACGACATCATGAGCGCGCGCGCTTCGAGCTGTGCTTCGAGCGACAGCGGCACGTGCACGGCCATCTGGTCGCCGTCGAAGTCGGCGTTGAATGCGGTACAGACCAGCGGATGGAGCTGGATCGCCTTGCCCTCGACCAGCACCGGCTCGAAGGCCTGGATGCCGAGGCGATGCAGCGTCGGCGCGCGGTTGAGCAGCACCGGATGCTCGCGGATCACTTCCTCGAGGATGTCCCACACCTCGGCCGACTCGCGCTCGACCAGTTTCTTCGCCGCCTTGATGGTGGTGGCGAGTCCGCGCGTCTGCAGTTTCGAAAAGATGAAGGGCTTGAACAATTCGAGCGCCATCTTCTTGGGCAGGCCGCATTCGTGCAGCTTGAGCGTCGGGCCCACCACGATGACCGATCGACCGGAATAGTCGACGCGCTTGCCGAGCAGGTTCTGGCGGAACCGGCCCTGCTTGCCCTTGATCATGTCGGCGAGGGATTTCAGCGGGCGCTTGTTGGTGCCGGTGATGGCGCGGCCGCGACGGCCGTTGTCCATCAGGGCATCGACCGCTTCCTGCAGCATGCGCTTTTCGTTGCGCACGATGATGTCGGGCGCGGCGAGTTCGAGCAGGCGCTTCAGGCGGTTGTTGCGGTTGATGACGCGGCGGTACAGATCATTGAGGTCCGACGTCGCGAAGCGTCCACCATCGAGCGGCACCAGCGGGCGCAGGTCCGGCGGAAGTACCGGCAGCACGGTCAGCACCATCCACTCCGGGCGGTTGCCGGACGCGAGGAAGGCCTCGACCAGCTTGATGCGCTTGGACAAGCGCTTGAGCTTGGTCTCGGAACCGGTCGCCGCCATCTCCTCGCGCAGGCGCACGAGTTCCGACGGCAGGTCGAGCGTCTTCAGCAGTTCATGCACCGCCTCGGCGCCCATGCGCGCATCGAATTCGTCGCCATGCTCCTCGACCGCGTTGAGGTACATGTCCTCGGTCAGGATGTTGCCGCGCTCGAGCGGGGTCATGCCCGGATCGATGACGACGTAGGCCTCGAAGTACAGGATGCGTTCGATGTCGCGCAGCGTCATGTCGAGCATGAGGCCAATGCGCGAAGGCAGCGACTTCAGGAACCAGATGTGCGCGGTCGGGCTCGCGAGCTCGATGTGGCCCATGCGCTCGCGGCGGACCTTGGCCAGCGTGACCTCGGTGCCGCACTTTTCGCACACCACGCCCCGGTGCTTCATGCGCTTGTACTTGCCACACAGGCACTCGTAGTCCTTGATCGGACCGAAGATCGCCGCGCAGAACAGGCCATCGCGCTCCGGCTTGAAGGTCCGGTAGTTGATGGTTTCCGGCTTCTTGACTTCGCCGTAGGACCACGAGCGGATCAGGTCGGGCGACGCCAGCGCGATCTTGATCGCGTCGAAGTCGAGCGTCTGGCGCTGCGGGTTGAACAGGTTCAATAGATCTTTCATCAAATTTCTCCGTCAGCGCCAGGCTCAGTCCGTATCCAGCTCGATGTTGATGCCGAGCGATCGGATTTCCTTGACCAGCACGTTGAACGATTCCGGCATGCCGGCGGCCATTTCGTGGTTCGCATCGACGATGTTCTTGTACATCTGGTTGCGACCGCCCACGTCGTCGGACTTGACCGTCAGCATTTCCTGCAGGGTGTGCGCCGCGCCGTATGCCTCGAGCGCCCACACTTCCATCTCACCGAAGCGCTGACCGCCGAACTGCGCCTTGCCGCCCAGCGGCTGCTGGGTGACGAGCGAGTACGGACCGGTCGAACGCGCGTGCATCTTGTCGTCGACCAGGTGGTTGAGCTTGAGCATGTACATGTAGCCGACCGTCACTTCGCGATCGAACGCCTCGCCGGTGCGGCCGTCGAAGAGGGTCGTCTGACCCGATTCGGGCAGCTCCGCCAGCTTGAGCATCCGCTTGATCTCCGACTCGTGCGCGCCGTCGAACACCGGGCTCGCCATCGGCACGCCCTTGGTGAGGTTGCGCGCCAGCACTTCGAGCTCGTTGTCGTTGAGCGACTTGATGTCCGCGCGTTGACCGCCGCTCTCGTTGTAGATCTGATCGAGGAACTTGCGGACCTCCGCCAGCTTGCGATGCTCGTCCAGCATCTTCTGCAATTTCTGGCCCAGACCCTTCGCTGCCCAGCCAAGGTGCGTCTCGAGAATCTGGCCGATGTTCATTCGGCTCGGCACGCCGAGGGGATTGAGCACGATGTCGACCGAGTTGCCATTGCGCATGAAGGGCATGTCCTCGACCGGCACGATGGTCGAGACCACGCCCTTGTTGCCGTGACGGCCTGCCATCTTGTCGCCGGGCTGGATCCGGCGCTTCACGGCCAGATACACCTTGACCATCTTGATGACGCCGGGAGCGAGATCGTCGCCCGCGGTGATCTTGGCGCGCTTGTCGTTGAAGCGCTTGTCGAACGCTGCCTTGTGCTGCTTGATCTGCCCTTCCGCCCGCTCGATCGCGTCGGACGCGTCCTCGTCCTTCATGCGGATGGCGAACCACTCGTCCTTCTTGAGCTGGTCCAGGTACTCCGACTCGATCGCGGCGCCCTTCTTCAGGCCCTGCGGTCCGCCGGTTGCGACCTTGCCGGTGAGCTGACTGCGCAGACGCGAATAGATCGCGCCCTCCAGGATGCGGAACTGGTCGTCGAAGTCCTTCTTGACGCGCGCAATCTCGGCCTTCTCGATCTGCTGGGCGCGCTTGTCCTTCTCGATGCCGTCGCGCGTGAACACCTGCACGTCGATCACCGTTCCGTCCATGCCGGGCGGCACGCGGAGCGAGGAGTCCTTCACATCCGACGCCTTCTCGCCGAAGATCGCCCGGAGGAGTTTTTCTTCCGGCGTCAGCTGGCTCTCGCCCTTCGGCGTGACCTTGCCGACCATGATGTCGCCGGCTTTGACCTCGGCGCCGATGTAGACCACGCCGGACTCGTCGAGGCGCGCGAGTGCCTGCTCACCCACGTTCGGGATGTCGGCAGTGATTTCCTCCGGCCCGAGCTTGGTGTCGCGCGCCACGCACGAGAGTTCCTCGATGTGGATCGTGGTGTAGCGGTCTTCCTGGACGACGCGCTCCGACAGCAGGATCGAGTCCTCGAAGTTGTACCCGTTCCACGGCATGAACGCCACGAGCATGTTCTGGCCGAGCGCGAGCTCGCCCATGTCGGTGGAAGGACCATCGGCGAGCACGTCGCCGATGGCGACCACGTCACCGACCTTGACCAGCGGAATCTGGTTGAAGCAGGTGTTCTGGTTGGTGCGCGTGTACTTCGTCAGCGTATAGATATCGACGCCGGCGTCGTTCTCGTCGACTTCGGCCGCATGCGCACGCACCACGATACGTGCCGCGTCGACCTGGTCGATCACGCCGCCGCGCAATGCCTGCACGATGACGCCCGAGTCGCGCGCGACGGCGCGCTCGATGCCGGTGCCAACCAGCGGAGTGTCGGCGCGCAGCGTCGGGACGGCCTGGCGCTGCATGTTGGCGCCCATCAACGCGCGGTTGGCGTCGTCGTGCTCCAGGAACGGAACGAGCGCCGCGGCGACCGATACCGTCTGCATCGGCGACACGTCCATGTACTGGATGTCGGCCGGCGCTTTCAGCAGGGTCTCGCCCTGCGCACGGCAGGACACGTAGGCATCGACGAAGCCGTTGTTCTTGTCGAGCACCGCGTTGGCCTGCGCGATTGCGAACTCGGCTTCCTCGATGGCCGACAGGAAATCGACGTCGTCGGTGACACGGCCATTGATCACGCGTCGGAACGGAGTCTCCAGGAACCCATAGGAGTTGGTGCGCGCGTAAACGGCGAGCGAATTGATCAGGCCGATGTTCGGGCCTTCCGGTGTCTCGATCGTGCAAACGCGGCCGTAATGCGTCGGGTGCACGTCGCGCACCTCGAAACCGGCGCGTTCGCGCGTCAGGCCGCCCGGCCCAAGCGCCGACACGCGGCGCTTGTGGGTGACTTCCGACAACGGGTTGTTCTGGTCCATGAACTGCGAGAGCTGCGAGGAGCCGAAGAACTCCTTCACCGCAGCCGCTACCGGTTTGGCGTTGATGAGTTCCTGCGGCGTCAGGCCTTCGCTCTCCGCGAGGCTCAGGCGCTCCTTCACCGCGCGCTCGACGCGGACGAGCCCGACGCGGAACACGTTTTCGGCCATCTCGCCCACCGAACGAACGCGGCGGTTACCAAGATGGTCGATGTCGTCGACGATGCCCTTGCCGTTGCGGATATCGATCAGCACGCGCAGCACGTCGAGGATGTCCGATGTCTCGCCCAGGGACTGCACGAGTCCCTTGCAGGACTCCTCGTTGCGGTCCTTGAAGTAGCTATGGTCGAACAGCACGCCGGCGCCGGTGGTTGCCTTGCGGCCCACGCGACGATTGAACTTCATGCGGCCGACGCCCGACAGGTCGTAGCGCTCGAAGGTGAAGAACAGGTTGAAGAACAGGTTCTGCGCGGCTTCCTTGGTCGGCGGCTCGCCCGGACGCATCATCCGGTAGATCTCTACCAGCGCCTCGAGCTGCGTGCGCGTCGGGTCAATGCGCAGCGTGTTCGAGATGTAGGGGCCCCGATCGAGGTCGTTGACGAACAGCGTCCCGACGGTTTCGATTCCGGCCTTGCGGAACGCAACCAGGTGCGCAACCGTCAACTCGTCGTTGGCGGCGGCGAGCAGCTCGCCGGTCTTGGTATCCGGTACGTCGTGCGCAAGGATGCGGCCGACGAGGTACTCGTCGGGCACTTCGAGCGCAGTGATGCCGGCTTTCTCGAGTTCACGGACGTGGCGCGCGGTGATGCGCTTGCCGGCCTCGACGATCACGTGGTCGCCCACGCGGATGTCGAACGCGGCGGTTTCGCCACGCAGGCGCTCCGGCACCAGCTCGAGCTCCGCGCCTTCCTTCTCTCCCAGGTTGAACTGGTTGGTCTCGAAGAAGATGCGCAGCATGTCTTCGTTGTTGTATCCGAGTGCGCGCAGCAGGATCGAAACCGGCAGCTTGCGGCGCCGGTCGATGCGGGTGAACAGCGCGTCTTTCGGATCGAACTCGAAGTCCAGCCACGAGCCGCGGTACGGAATGATCCGCGCGGAGTACAGCAACTTGCCCGAGCTGTGCGTCTTGCCGCGGTCGTGGTCGAAGAACACGCCCGGCGAGCGATGCAGCTGCGACACGATGACGCGCTCGGTGCCGTTGATGATGAAGGTGCCGGTGGCCGTCATGAGCGGTAATTCGCCCATGTACACCTCCTGCTCCTTGACGTACTTGATGGCCTTGTTCGACGACTCGCGGTCATAGATGACCAGGCGCACGGTCACGCGCACCGGCGCGCCGTAGGTCAGGCCGCGCGAACGGCATTCGCGCTCGTCGAACGCGGGGTCGCCGAGCTTGTAGCTGACATATTCGAGAGCGGCGTAGCCGTTGTAGCTGACGATCGGGAAAACGGACTTGAGCGCCGCATGCAGGCCGCGCTCGGCGCGCTTGCCGGGCGAGGTGCCCTCCTGCAGGAACTCCTGGTACGAGTCGGTCTGGATCGCGAGCAGGAAAGGTACTTCCTGGATCGAGGGACGCTTGCCGAAGTCCTTGCGGATCCGCTTCTTTTCGGTAAAGGAATAGCTCATTTGTAGTTACCCGATCTTGTCAGAGCAGCTGGGTGCGGCTTGCCCGCACTCCCTGGATTACTGCCGATTCCTGTCGCGCCGACTCGCTGCGTGGCGTCGCGATGGAGGAAACGGGAAAAGGCCGGGGACTCGAAAGTCCCCAGCCTCGATGCTCACGCAAAGTCGAACGCAAGCAAGGGTGTCGCTTACTTCACGTCTACCTTGGCGCCTGCAGCCTCGAGTTCTTTCCTGAACTTCTCGGCATCGGCCTTGCTCACGCCATCCTTGATGGAAGCAGGAGCGGACTCGACCAGGTCCTTGGCTTCCTTGAGTCCGAGACCGGTGATCGCGCGAACCGCCTTGATCACTTCGACTTTCTTCTCGCCAATCGCGGCGAGCATCACGTTGAACTCGGTCTGCTCCTCGGCAGGAGCGGCCGCGGCTGCGGCCGGACCGGCTGCCATCGCGACAGGAGCTGCTGCGGACACGCCGAACTTGTCCTCCATCGCCTTCACCAGCTCGGTGATGTCGATCAGGGTCATGTTGCCAATCGCGTCGAGAATTTCTTCTTTGGAAACGGCCATTGCTAGTTCCTCTTTGAATCGTTAGTTGTTGGGATACCGGACATGCGGAACGAGTTGGACCTGCCTCATGCGGCCTTCTGATCACGAATCGCTGCGATCGCGCGCGTCACCATGGTGGCGGGCTCGGCTAGCGTGCGCGCCAATCTCTCGATCGGCGCCTTCATGACGTAAAGCAGCATGCCGAGCGCCTGTTCGCGGGTCGGCAGCGAAGCCAGGACATCGACGTGGGTTGCCGGATACATCCGGCCACCCATCGACACCAGCCTCGCCTTGAGCTTGTCGTTGGTCTTGGCGAAATCCTTGACCAGCCGACCGGCAGCACCTGGGTCCTCTTTCGAGAAGGCGTAGATCATCGGTCCCGTCAATGCGTCGGAAACGCATGCGAAATCGGTGTTCTCCACTGCGCGACGGACCAGCGTGTTCTTCGATACCTTGAGGAACACGCCGCCATCGCGCGCCTTCTTGCGCAGAGCGGTCATCTGAACGACCGACAACCCGGCGTACTCGGCGGCGACCAGTGAATGCGCCTGACCTGCCACTTCCGCAAGTTCGGCAACGAGCTCTTTCTTCTGTTGCAGATTGAGCGCCATACATGCCTCCGAACTTGTTTGTCGCCGCGACCCGTCCAGGTCGCATCGACTACTGTCGAAGCCTGCGGCATCCTGCCTGCGGCTCCGCCGACACACCCGTGCCGGAGGTGTGGCCATCCGGAAATCTCCGGGAGGCTGCACCATCTACGCAGGCACACCGAAAGCCGATGAGATTGAGGGTCGGGGCTTGTTTGCGCCCCTCGCCGCCTGCGGTCTTTGACGACGCGGTGGACTTGAATCCACGTTGCCCCCAAAACTTGTTGCCACTGCGCGAGGCGCAGCGTGTCGCGATCGCGGACGTCTCGAAGAGCCGACGCGATCCTGTGTTTGATTGAGCTACAGCGACAACGACGCCTGGTCGACGGCGACGCCGAGACCCATCGTGCTGGACAGCGAGATCTTCTGCAGGAAGTGACCCTTCGAAGTCGCCGGCTTGGCCTTGATCAGATCGTGCAGCAGCGCCACGAGGTTCTCCTTGAGCGCCGCGTCCTCGAAATTGGCCTTGCCGATAGTCGCGTGGATGATGCCGGCCTTGTCGTTGCGGTAACGCACCTGGCCGGCCTTCGCGTTCTTGACGGCGGTGACGACGTCAGCCGTCACCGTGCCGACCTTGGGATTGGGCATGAGGCCACGCGGCCCGAGCACCTGGCCCAGTTTGCCCACGACGCGCATGGCATCTGGAGATGCGATCACGACGCCGTAATTCAAGTCGCCGGCGAGCATCTTCTCGGCCAGCTCGTCCATGCCGACCACGTCCGCACCCGCGGCCTTCGCCGCGTCGGCCTTCTCGCCGGCCGGAACGAATACGGCGACGCGAACGGTCTTGCCGGTGCCCGCAGGCAGCACGGTCGAGCCGCGCACGCCTTGGTCGGACTTGCGCGCATCGATACCGAGGCGCACGGCGACGTCGATCGCCTCCACGAACTTCGTCTTGGAGTTCGACTTGAGAATGCGCAGGGCTTCGTCGATCGGGTACAGCTTGCCCGCTTCGACCGGATTGCCCATGGCCTTGAATCGCTTGCTCATCTTCCTGTTGGCGTTGTTCACGGTCATGTCGATTACTCCACCACGTCCACGCCCATGCTGCGGGCGCTACCGGCGATTGTGCGAACAGCGGCGTCGAGATCCGCGGCGGTCAGGTCGGGCTCTTTCGCCTTGGCGATTTCCTCGAGCTGCGCGCGAGTGATCTTGCCGACCTTTTCGGTGTTCGGTCGCTTGGAACCCGATTTGAGGTTGATCGCCTTCTTGATCAGGATCGAAGCCGGCGGGGTCTTGGTGATGAAGGTGAAGCTGCGGTCCGAATACGCGGTTATGACCACCGGAATCGGCAGACCCGGCTCGAGCTTCTGCGTGGCGGCATTGAAGGCTTTGCAGAACTCCATGATGTTGAGGCCGCGCTGGCCGAGCGCCGGCCCGACCGGCGGACTCGGATTGGCCTGCCCCGCCTTGACCTGCAACTTGATGTAACCCGTGACTTTCTTTGCCATGTTGCTTCTCCTGCGAGTGCAAGCGCCTGTTTGTGCAGGCTCCTCGCTGTGTGTTGGAACGAACTCTTACGCTTTTTCAACCTGTCCGAACTCGAGCTCGACCGGCGTCGAGCGGCCGAAGATCAGCACGGCCACGCGCAGGCGGCTCTTGTCGTAATTGACTTCCTCGACAACGCCGTTGAAGTCGTTGAACGGACCATCGGTGACCCGAACCATTTCACCCGGCTCGAACAGCACCTTCGGGCGCGGCTTCTCGACGCCGTCCTGCACGCGCCGCAGGATGTTGTTTGCCTCGGTGTCCTTGATCGGCACGGGACGGTCGGCGGTGCCGCCGATGAATCCCATGACCTTCGGTGTCTCCTTGATGAGATGCCACGACTCGTCGTCGATGCGCACCTTCTTGCCGTCTTCACTGGTCTCGATCTGCACCAGCACGTAACCCGGGAAGAACTTGCGCTCGCTCTTGCGCTTCTGGCCACCGCGCATCTCGACCACTTCCTCGGTCGGCACCAGCACCTCACCGAAACGGTCTTGCATGCCGGCGCGGCGAATCCTTTCGTCCAGCGAACGCTTCACCTGATGCTCGAAGCCGGAGTAGGCGTGCACCACGTACCAATGCTTAGCCATGTCAGCCCTTCGACTTCAGCAGTACGTCGAGAATCACCCACCCGAGCAGCATGTCGATCAACCACAGCACAAGGCTGATGATGAACACGACGATGAGGACAACGATGGTGGTCTGGGTGGTTTCCTGACGCGTCGGCCACACGATCTTGCGCAGTTCGAACTGCGACTCGCTCATGAAAGTGCGTGCGCGTCGCCCCGTCGCCGTGAAGAAAGTCAGCGCGAGGGCGCCGATGATGCCCGCGGCAAGCACGCCACCGCGCAGCAATCCGGACTCGTCGGCGAACCAGTAGTAACCGAAGATCCCGCCGATCAGCAGCAGCACCGCGAGCACCAGCCACGCGACATCCATCGTGCCGGTGTGGGTGTTGGGGGTTTCGACTCGAGCGTTCATAACTTTCGACTTGGGTGGGGACCTGCGAGCAACCAGGGGGTTGCTGTCCGTGTTCCGCCTTCTGTCATCTGTCCTTTCGTAAGTGGCACGCCAGGAGGGACTCGAACCCCCAACCTGCGGTTTTGGAGACCGCTGCTCTGCCAATTGAGCTAC
>Ga0183260_10002266_pt1 | contig 15904 bp, 17 predicted proteins | sample AntDrymUQ4972206_2_FD_129768 | JGI IMG/M metagenome (GOLD analysis project Ga0183260, IMG submission 129768) | Polar desert sand microbial communities from Dry Valleys, Antarctica - metaG UQ497 (22.06) (version 2) (version 2) | ecosystem: Environmental > Terrestrial > Soil > Desert | place...
GTAGATCGTCCACACGAAGAGCGGCATGCGCGTCCAGCTCATCCCGCGCGTACGCATGTTCTGGATCGTCACGATGAAGTTGATCGCGCCGGCGAGCGACGACGCGGTGAGGATGTGGATCGAGAGGATCCAGAGATCCTGCCCCGATCCGGGATCCTGCGTCGAGAGCGGTGCGTAGGCGGTCCAACCCGACTTCGCCGCTCCGCCGTCGGCGAAGAAGGAGAGCATGAGCACGAGCCCGCCGAAGGCGAAGAGCCAGTAGGAAAGCGCGTTCAGCCGAGGGAACGCGACATCGCGGGCGCCGATCATCAGCGGCACGAGGAAGTTCCCGAGCCCCGCGAGGATCGGCACGACGGCGAGGAAGATCATCGCCGTCCCGTGGATCGTGACGAGCTCGTTGTAGCGGTCGGGGCCGAGCAGGCCGACGTCCTCCTGCGCGAGCTGGAGGCGCATCAGCATCGCCATGATCCCGGCGAGCACGAAGAAGACGAGCGCCGTCGCGATGTAGAGGATCCCGATCCGCTTGTGGTCGGTGGTGACCAGCCAGCTCGCGACCCGGCCGCGCTGCCAGCCGGGTGGGCGGGATTCGGCTCTAACTGCCACTGGGTGGGCTCTCCCGGAGGTAGGCGATCAAGGCATCCATCTGCTCCTCGCTCCAGCCCGAGCCGACCGCGGGCATCCGGCCGCGCCCGTTACGGACGATCTCCTCGAGTGCTTCCGGGTCGGTGAGAACAGGTGAACCCGCGATGCGCGGGGCGATCCCGCCTTCGCCGGAGAGGCCGTGACACTTGGCGCAGGCCCCCCGCCACTCCTCTTCGCCGAGCTCGACGCTTGCCGGCTCGCTCTCCTGCTCCGTGAGCCAGGCGTTGAACTCTGCGGCAGGAAGAACCTCCACCGAGGCGAGCATCTTCGCGTGCTCGAGCCCGCAGAGCTCCGCGCACTGGCCGTCGTAGACTCCGGCGCGGTCGGCTTGGAACCACGTCTCCGTGGTCGTCCCAGGGATCGCGTCGATCTTCCCCCCGAGTGCGGGAATCCACCACGAGTGGATCACGTCTTCGTCCGGCGCAGTCACCTCCAGGCGCACGGGAACGCCCACGGGCGCCCGCAACGTGTCGATCGCGACCGCGCCGTTCGGATACTCGAACTCCCAGTAGAACTGCCGACCCGTGACGCGTACCTCGAGCCGCTCCTCGCCGCTCGCGCTCGCAGAGGGGACGTCGGCGATCCCGGGCAGCTTGTAGAACACAAAGCTTCCGATCACGACGAGGATCAGGACCGGAGCGACGGTCCACATGAGCTCAATGTTCGTCGCGCCGTGGATCTGCGGGCCATCCTCGAAGCGCTCACGCCGCTGCCGGCGATAGCGCCAGATGAAGGTGACGAGCAGGACCTCGACGAGAACGAAGATCGCGACGATGAAGATCGAGACGAAGATCCAGGTGTCGCGGATCCGCTCGGCGTTCGGCGACTCGGGCGACACGGGGGCGAAGCCTCCGTTGCCCGCGAGCGCCGCCGGTGCGAGCGCCGTGGCGAGCAGCAGGAGACCGGCCAAGACCAGGAGCGCACGCACCGCCTGCCATTCTATGAAGGTGTCCGAGAGAGCGCCCCAGGGAACCCGCGTCCGCCTGCCCCCTGATGTCGCGCGGCCGTTCGAGATCTACGTGAACGGCGTGCCGGCCGAGGAAGGGAGCGACTTCCGCATCGAAGGTCGTACGCTCGTCTTCGAGCGGGAACTGAGGCGAGAGGGCAAGCTCGGCGTCTGGCGCTGGCTGTCGATGTGGGTCGGCGTCGCAGGCACCTACCGACAGAACGACTCGGTGGATGTCGTCTACCAACGAAACGGCAGGCGCGTCGTCGCCTCGGCGCTCCCCCTGGAACCCCTCGAGTGAGGTCGGTGAACGCGACCGACTTGCCCTTGAGCGGTTCGCTCTCGTGCGCCTTATCGACGCAGCCCCAGTCGGGTTAAGGCCCGCCGGTAGGGTTGGACGGTGGAGGAGCGGGCAAACGGGATTGAGGTCCAAGGGCTCGTTCGCGAGTACAAGAAAGGCCCACGCGCGGTCGACGGGATCGACATCACGGTCGCGCCCGGCGAGATCTACGGTTTCCTCGGGCCGAACGGCGCCGGGAAGTCGACCACCGTCCACGTTCTGACGACGCTGTTGCCGCCCACTGCCGGGACGGCGCGCGTTGGAGGGTACGACGTGGTCAAGGAGGGACCGAAGGTGCGTGCCATGATCGGCGTCGCGCTCCAGGAGGCGGCGCTCGACCCGCTGCTCACCGGACGGGATCACCTGCGGTTGCAGGCGACGCTCCAGGGAGTCCGCAAGGATCGCAGGAAGGTTCAGGCCGACGAGCTCCTCATCCGCGTCGGTCTCGAGGACGCAGGCGACCGGAAGGTGTCGGGTTATTCAGGCGGCATGAAGCGACGCCTCGACCTCGCGCTCGCCCTCGTCCACATGCCACGGATTCTCTTCCTCGACGAGCCGACGACCGGCCTCGACCCGCAGAGTCGGACGGCGCTCTGGGAGGAGGTCGCCCGCCTGCGCAGAGAGGAAGGGGTGACCGTCTTCCTGACCACGCAGTACCTGGAGGAGGCGGATGTCCTCGCCGACCGCGTCGGGATCATCGACCAGGGCAAGCTCGTGGCAGAGGGGACACCGGCCGAGCTGAAGGCCGAGATCGGCCGACCGAGCGTGCACGCGATCCCGCGAGACGAGAAGGATCGCGAGAAGATCGCGGAGTTTCTCGCCCTGTTCGGCGAGCGGCTCGACACCACGCGGGACGTCGCGGTTCGGCTCCGGGAGGGGCTTGGGCTCACCGACATCGTGCGCGCGGTGGACGCGAATGGCGTCGACATCGTCGACCTCGAACTGAAGGCGCCGTCCCTCGACGACGTGTTCCTCGCGAAGACGGGACGCACTCTCGAGGGCGCGACCGAAGAGGCCGAGGTCGAGCCCGCGCAGAAGCGCGGGAGATGAGTTCCTGGCCGCAGGTCGGGGCGATCGCGCGCCGCTCCATCGTGCGGACCGCGCGCCAGCCGGCAAGCGTCATCCCGCCGCTGATCTTCCCGGTCGCGCTCATGACCGTGAACGCCGCGGGTCTCCAGGCTTCGACCGACCTACCCGGGTTTCCGACCGACTCCTTCCTCGCGTTCGCCCTCGCGGTCCCCTTCATCCAGGGAGCGCTCTTCTCCACGATGAACGCTGGAACCGACCTCGCTCGAGACGTCCAGACCGGCTTCATCAACCGGCTCGCCCTGACCGCGCTCCGAGATTGGGCGCTGCTCGTGGGTCAGCTCTCCGGGGTCGTCGTGCTCGGGATCGTGCAGGCCGTCTTCTACCTGGCAGTCGGGATTGCCTCGGGCGTCGACTTCGCGTCCGGCCCAGCAGGAGTGGCCCTGCTTCTCTTCTACGCATCGGTCGTCTCCCTCTCCTTCGGGGCACTGGGCGCGTGGCTTGCCTTGAGGTTGGGATCGGGCGAGAGCATCCAGGCGATGTTTCCGGTCCTTTTCGTCTTCCTGTTCATCTCCTCGATGAACACGCCGCGTGACCTGATCGACGTCGAGTGGTTCCAAACTGCGGCGACGCTGAATCCGGTCTCGTACATGATCGAGGCTGTCCGCAGCCTCATCATCGAGGGTTGGAACGGACAGGCGCTCGCGCTCGGGTTCGGCTTCACCCTCGTGATCGGGATCGTCTCGATCGCGCTCGCTTCCAGCGCCCTCCGCACGAGGATGACGCGTACGTGAGGCGCTGGGACGTCGTTTCCGGTGTTGCCTGGCGCACGTTGAAGAACGCGCTGACGAATCCGCAGATCTTCCTGCCGACGATGATGTTCCCGCTCTTCTTCTTCACCGCCTTCGCCGGCGGCCTCTCCCAGCTCCGCGAGATTCCGGGCTTCGACTTCCCGCCGGGGTATACGGCGTTTCAGTTCGTCTTCGTCTTGCTCCAGTCGGCGGCCTTCAGCGGTGTCTTTACGGGCTTCGGCGTGGCGCGTGACTTCGAGGGCGGGTTCGGCAAGCGTCTTTTGCTCGCGGCCCCTCACCGCAGCGGCATCGTCCTCGGGTACGCGCTGGCTGCGCTCCTACGCTGGTTCGTCGTCGCCGCGGTGCTCACCGTCGTGGCGGTCGTCGCCGGGATGCAGGTCGGCGGAGGCGCTGTGGATCTCGTCGGGCTCTTCATCCTCGCGATGCTCGTGAACTTCTGCGGCTTCTTCTGGTCGGGAGGGCTGGCACTGCGCTTCCGAACGATTCAGGCCGCGCCGCTGATGCAGATGCCCGTCTTCCTCGTGCTCTTCTTTGCCCCGGTGTACGTCCCTCTGGAGCTTTTGGAAGGCTGGATCGAGAGCGTGGCGTCGTTGAACCCCCTGACGTACATCCTCGAGACCGGGCGCGGTTTCCTCGCCGGAGACCCGCCGCACGCTCTGGCGGCGTTCGGGCTCGCAATTGGGATGGGCGTCGCGTTCTGGACGTGGGCGTTCCTCGGGCTGCGCAAGGCCGAGGCCGCAGGCGCCTGACCCGTCCGAAAGAGACGCCAAGTTACAAGTTGTAACTTGCGTTGTCTACGTCGACTCGAGGACGCGCAGGCAGGTCTCGACGACGAGCGGATCGAACTGCGTGCCTGCCCCCTCGAGAAGCTGGGCTCGGGCGACTTCCTTGCCGAGCGCACTCCGATACGGTCGGTCGGTCGTCATAGCGTGGTACGCGTCGCAGACGAAGATGATCCTCGACTCGATCGGGATCGCGTCGCCCGCCAGTGAGTCCGGATATCCCTCGCCGTCGAAGCGCTCATGGCAGCTACGCACAATGCGTCGGACCTCCGCGAGTTGCGCGATCGGCTGGAGGATGCGCTCGCCAAGGACCGGATGCGTTTCGACTATCGCCCGCTCCTCGGGCGTGAGCCGCCCTGGCTTGAGAAGGATCGCCGAGGGGATTCCGATCTTGCCGATGTCGTGGAAGAGTGCGCCGAGCTCGAGCCACTTCAACTCCTTCTGCTCCAGGCCGAGCTCGAAGCCGACCTTGAGCGCGAGGTCGGTGATCCAGCGAGCATGCTTTGACGTGGACTCGTCGTTGGCCTCGAGCGCGTTTGTGAGGGCTTCCACGGTGGTGACCAACGTCTCCTCGAGAGACTCGTAGTTCCTGGCGCTCTGCAGCGCCAGCTTCGTCTGCTGCGCCAGACCGCCGAGCAGCTCGAGCTCCCGGTCCGCAAACATCTCCGATGGAGGAATCGCCGCGGCGATCACCCCCCACCGCCGGTCGACCGTGAACGGCGCGATCGCGAAATGTCCGTCCGTGTTCTCGGGAGCCGGCGCGAAGGCAGCGTAATCCGCTGCGCCGATGAAGTACGGCTCCGTCCGGCCCAGCCATGGCTCGAGCTGGATTGCCGGAACGCTGACGAGCTCGCGCTCGTTTCTCCGATCGACGTCCGGGTGCGATGCGAGTCGGATCAAGTCCCCGGTCGTGGGATCCTGGAGCCAGAGCGAGGCGCTCGGGCTGGAGAGGATCCGCGCCGAGCCGTCGACGACGCGCCCCGCGACCTCGACCATGCCTTCCGCGCTCGCGACGTCTCGTGCGAACTCGAGAATCGAGGTGGCGCTCTCGGCTTCGCGGCGCTGGGCCTCGTACAGGCGAGCGTTCTCGAGCGCGACCGAAGCATGCCCGGCCAGAACCTCGAGCACCCGCAAATCGTCCGCGTCGAACTGGCCGACACCGAGCTTCGAGATCGCGATCACGCCGATGACGCGTGATCCGAAAGTGAGTGGCACGGCGAGCAGAGACTCTTCGATCACCGCGGTTCCTGCGATCTGCTCCGCGAATTCGTACCGGCGGGCGTCGTCGATGAGGAGAGGCTTGCCGGTGGCGGCCACCCGCCCCGTCACACCTCGTCCAACCTTCGTCGGTGACACCTCCACCGCTGCTTCTGGCTCGGCCGCCGTCAGATCGCCGCAAAAAGCGATCGGCAGCAGGTCATCGCCGTTACGGAGGAAGACCCGGCAGTAGTGGTAATCGATCAGGAGCCGTAGCTCGTCGGCGATGGTGAGGCCGATCCGCGCGACGTCGTTCAGCCGCGAGAGCTTGCCGGAGAGGCTCTGAAGCATCTTCAGGTGGGCGATCGAGCGGACGTCGTCACGTCGGGAGCTGTCGCCGGACGGGCGCTCGAGCGTGCTCTGGTCGAAGGACACGATGAGACCCTTGCCACGCGTCTTCGCGGTCATCATCGCCGCCTCCGAGCAAGCGACGAGCTCGCGCGGGTTGGCCGCATGGATGGGGCCGACTGCGATCCCCGTCGAGACGGTGACCCGTCCCGCTGCCTCTACCTCGAGCTTGGCGAGCTCCGCTCCGACACGCTGCGCGAGAGCGGTCGCGCGGCGCCTATCAGCGGCGGGGAGGATGATCGCGAATTCTTCTCCTCCGATTCGGCAGACCACGTCGGAGGTGCGAACCGCGCCGCGGAGAACGTCGGCGACTTGGACCAGGAGCTGGTCGCCGACGCCGTGGCCGTAGACGTCATTGACCTTCTTGAAGTCGTCCAAGTCGAACATCACGAGCGCGACGGTGTCGTGCTCCGCCGAGGCGCGCATGACCTCCTGCCGTAGCCGGTCGTGAAACGTCCGGTGGTTGTAGAGCCCTGTGAGTCCATCCGTCGAAGCTTGGTGCTCGAGGCGGGAGCGGATGTGCGCGTTGTCCATCGCGAGCGCGGCTGCGTCGCCGAAGCGAGTCGCCAGGTGAAACTCGTCGGCGGTGAACTCTGCGTGCTCGCCGACGCGATAGATGTTGAGCGTGCCCTTCAGGCGTCCGCGAGCGATCAAGGGCACCGCGATCAGCGCTTCGGGATCGACCGGGGTGCCAGGGACGAAGCGTACGCGCGGATCGAGATGTGCCTTGTTCGCAAGGACCGGCTCTCGGTGCACGACCGCCCAGCCGGTGATTCCCTCTCCGAAGGGGAACGTCTCGCTCATCACCTGGTCAGCCCACTGGCTGCGAGCGAGGACCGGAATGAGCTCGCGCTTCACCTCATCCACCTCGTAGATGTGCACGTCCTCGTAGGGGATGAGGTCGGCGAGAGTGTCGGCGATCCGCGCCAGCAGCGCGGTCGGGTTCTCCTCGGAGAGGACGTCGTGGAAGATCTCGGCGAGCCGACGATAGGGCTCAGCGGAGCCTGACGAGACGAGGCTCATCTGCGGGTGAGTCGCAGGCTCGAGGCTCTTGGGCGCAGGGTCCGACATAAGGAGGGTCCTCGACCTCATCGGAACGCAACGGAGTCGTCTTGAGCGTCCTCTCTGCGAACATGCCCCTTCGTGGGATCGACGGACGACGCACGGGTTGCGCTTCTCTCGCGGTTCATCGACCATGCGCCGCTTTTTCCGCCTGCGTCACTGGCTCTGCCGGAGGCGGTCGAGGAGGACGCCCGCGCGCGCTCTCATTCCTCGTCCTTCATGCTGGGGCGATTCGTCTGCCCGGCCTCGCGGCTTCCCGAGCTGCCCGATGTGGGCCGAGGTGTCAGCGTCGTGCTCGACGAACCCGAGCCTGGGATCCGGCTTCAGCCAGACCTCAGAGTCGAGGCGGTCGAGACCGCGCCCTGCGAGGGCCTCGCTGCATTGACCGGCCTTGCTCCCGAGGTATACGTGGAGGTTCCGCTCGGCGACTCCGTTGAGGAGCGCCTCGACGCGATCGCGGGTCACGGCCTGCGCGCCAAGGTGCGTTGCGCCGGCGCATCTGCCCCCGACGTCGAGTCGCTTGCGCAGTTCGTCCGGTCGTGTCGCCAGCGGCAGCTCGTCTTCAAGGCGACTGCCGGTCTCCATCATGCGCAGCGAAGCAACGGCGAGCACGGGTTCCTCAACCTGCTCGCGGCAGTGGTGTTCGGGGACGAGGAGGAGGCCCTGGCGGAGTCCGATATAGAGGTGTTCATCCTGGATTCCAGCGGCTTCTCATGGCACGAGCGGCATGCGCGCCCGGACGACCTGGCGCGGGCTCGCCGCGAGCGACTGAGCTCGATCGGGAGCTGCAGTTTCTTCGAGCCTGTCGAGGAGCTCGAGCAGCGGGGGATCCTGCCGCTGTGAACGGAGCGGTCGGGTTCGGTGTCTTCTCGGTAGACGGGAACGAGCCCCGCGTCGGCTTTCGAGCCGGCCACGGCGTCCTCGACCTTGCGGCGACTGGCCTCGGATCAGAATTCTCCGAGCCGAGCCTGAACGCGTTCCTGGCCCTCGGGAGGGCGGCGTGGGAGGAGACTCTCGACCGAGTGACGGATCTGATCGAAGGAGGTCACGACGTCGTTCCACTCGAGAACGCGACGATCCACCTCCCCTTCGAAGTCGCCGACTACGTCGACTTCTACTCGTCGCTCGAGCACGCCACCAACCTGGGTCGCCTCTTTCGCCCCGACGCCGAACCGCTGCTTCCGAACTGGCGTCATCTGCCGGTCGGCTATCACGGTCGCGCGGGAACAGTCGTGGTGAGCGGAACTCCGGTCGTACGGCCACGCGGCCAGTTGAAAAATCCCGATGCCCCGGAGCCATCGTTCGGACCGAGCCGCCGGCTCGACATCGAGCTCGAGCTCGGATTCGTCGTCGGAGTCGACAGCGCGCTCGGCGTTCCTGTTTCGACGTCGGCGTTTCGTGATCACGTTTTCGGCGTCGTTCTTGTCAACGACTGGAGCGCTCGCGATGTCCAAGCCTGGGAATACCAACCGCTCGGCCCCTTTCTCGGGAAGTCATTTGCCACATCGATCGCAGCCTGGGTCACGCCCCTCGCGCTGCTCGAGGATCGATTCGTGGCGTCTCCGGCGCAGGATCCCGAGCCGCTCCCTTACCTGCGTACAGTAGGCGGCTGGGCGCTCGACATCGAACTCGAGGTCGCGCTCTCGAGCACGGTCGTGTCGCGGACGAACGCGCGCGATCTCTACTGGACGATGCCACAGCAGCTGGCGCATGCCACCGTCAACGGCGCGTCGCTGCGCACAGGCGACCTGTTCGTCTCCGGAACGATCTCGGGGCCGAATCCCGGAAGCGAGGGGTCACTGATCGAGCTCACCTGGAACGGCACTCGTCCCATCCGGCTCGGCGACGGAAGCACGCGGACGTTTCTAGAGGACGGTGACGAGGTCGTGCTGAGAGGACGCGCCGGCGACGTCGAGCTCGGCGAGGTGCGCGGGATGATCGTCCCCGCCCGAGCGTAGGGGCGAGTCGCCCTGGTTGCAACGTAGTTGACGAGGGCGACGCAATGCGTTGCTCCTACGAAGGTGTAGGGCGGACGAGGGCGACGCAATGCGTCGCCCCTGCGAAGGTGTAAGGGCCGGGTATGCCCGGCCGCCCTATGTCGACGGGAAACCTCCCGCCCGATAGACGTGGCCCTCCAGCGAGCGCCCGAGCACTTCCTCCAACCACGCGGAGACAGCGATGAGCGCGTCGAGGTCAAGCCCGGTCTCCACGCCCTCGCCGTGAAGGAGGTAGACGAGGTCTTCGGTCGCGATGTTCCCCGTCGCACGCGGGGCGAACGGGCAGCCGCCAAGCCCGCCCACTGAAGCATCGAGCACGGTCGCTCCGACCTCGACTGCCGCAAGAGCGTTCACGTAGCCCGTGTTCCGCGTGTTGTGGAAGTGCCCGCCGACCGGGATGCCGAGCGCAGTCGCTTCCGAAACGAGCCTTCGCACCTGCGTCGGTACACCGACGCCGATTGTGTCGGCGAGGAGCAGCGTGTCGGGACGAGCGGACGCGAGCTCCGCAACAAGCTCGAGCACCCGACCCTCGTCGACTCGGCCTTCGAACGGGCAGCCGAACGCCACGCTCACCGTCACGACCACCCGGATTCCGTCGGTTTGCGCCCTCGCGACGATCCGCAGTGCCGTTTCGAGCGACTCCTGCACGGAAGCGTTCTGGTTTCGCTGGTTGAACGACTCCGTGGCGCCGAATGCGAACCGCACCTCGTCCAGTCCGGAGGCGACGAGTCGGTCGTATCCGCGCTCGTTGAGGGCGAGGCCGACATAGACGACCCCTTCGGCTCGTCCGATACGCGTCACGACCTCTTCTGCGTCCGCCATCTGAGGGACACGCCGTGGGTCGACGAAGCTCGCGACTTCCACGGCGCGTGCGCCGGCACCGACGAGCCTCTCGACGAGCTCCGCGCGGAGCTCGGCCGAGAGGACGTCGGGCTCGTTCTGGAGCCCGTCGCGGGGGCCGACCTCGACGACGGTCAGGCGGCCGCTCGTCGGCATCTAGAGGCTTGTTGTGAAGTTGGCGCGCCGCCGGTGCCGTGTCGTGACCGGCTTCCGGCCCGTCGTGAATTTCACATCAAGCCTCTAGACGAGCGCGTTCGTCTTCGTGGCCAGCTCGCGGTCGCGGTCGGTGATGCCGTTCTCGGTGTGTGTCCACCAGCGGAGCGTCACCTGCTTGTAGTCGATCGCGATGCCCGGGTGGTGGTTCTCGGCTTCGGCAAGCTGACCGACGCGGCTCACGAAGTCGAGCGCGTGCTTAAAGCTCGCGAGCTCGAACGTGCGCTCGAGCGCGCCCGAGACCTCGCTCCACCCATCCGGATTGGCCATCACAGCAGTATCTACGATCGAGCCCTCTCCATGACTGCTTCTACCGAAGCACTACGACCCGTCACGGCCTCCGACAAGGATCGCCCCGCACGCGAGATCGTCGTTGCAGCGTTCTACGGCCCGCTCGCCCATCGGGTCGCCCTCGCGCTGATCCCGCTGCGGATCCCGCCTCCAGCCCTTGTCCTCCTGGCTGGGTTCGTAGGGCTTGCCGCCGGTCTCGCGCTCGTCTCGACCTCCTTCGTAGGGGCCGCGCTGCTGCTGCAAGTGAAGACTCTGCTCGACAACGCCGACGGCCGGCTCGCACGTTTGTCCGGACGCGTCACCCTGCTCGGGAGATATCTAGATACCGAGTCCGACACCCTCCTCAATCTGATTCTGCTTGCGATCCTCGGCGCTGTCACAGGACAGCCGTGGCTCGCCCTGGGAGCTTTCTCCGTGCTCACGCTGGTGCTGAGCGCGGACTTCAACCTCGCGCAGGCCTACCGCGAGGTTCGTCGCGGCGAGCCCGACATCGCGCGCGGGTCGGGAGGTCTGATCGAGCGGGCGCTCGCCTTTGTCTACCGAGTCTTCTTCGCACCGCAGGACCGGCTGATCCGCGCGTTCTCGGCGTGGCGGCTCGAGCGGGCGCTGCGCGAAGTCGAGAACCCCAGCGAACGACGCGCAGCGACGCTTGCCTACCACGACCGGCTGACCCTTCTCGTGCTCGCGAATCTGGGGCTTTCCACCCAGCTCTTCGTGCTCGGTATCTGCCTCGTCGCCGGCGCGCCTACCCTCTATCTCTGGCTGGTCGTCGCGATGTTGCCGCTGCTCGTCGTGCTGCTGCTCCGTCGAGAGCTTCTTCTCAGGCGGCGCCGCGCAGCGTGATCCGCTGGCCGTTCATCGACGCGGCAGCGTTGGAGCAGATATAGGCGACCGCGTCGGCGATCTCCTCTGCCGGGGTGAACGAGGAGAAGTTCTTGTCCGGCGACTCCTCGCGCATGGCAGGCGTCACGATCGCGCCCACGACGATGATGTTCGCGGTCGCGCCCGAGCCGCGAAACCTGTCCGCGAGGGCGAGAGTCCAGGTTTCCGCAGCCGCCTTCGCCGCCGCGTAGGCGGCGTTCGTATGGGTCGGCGCCTGACCCTGTCCACTCGAGACGAGCACGAAGCGGCCACGACCGCTAGCGAGGAGATGCGGTGTGAATGCCTGCGTGGCGTGCTGGACGGTGCAGATGAGCAGGCCCTGAAGGAAGTCCCAGTCCTCGAGCGGCGCCTCCTCGATCGGAGTGCCGCCACGCCATCCTCCGACGAGGTGCACGAGCGCATCCACCCGCCCCTGTCGCTCCACGATCCCGTCTGCCCAGGAGCGCGCCGAGCCCGCGTCGAGGAGGTCGACGGATGCCGTGTCCGCCTCGATCCCGAGATCCTCCGGAAGCGTCTCCAACGGACTCGAGTCCCTTCCCCCGAGCGCGAGCACGGCGCCGGACGAGGCAAGCCGGCCGACGATCGTCGGACCGAGATTCCCGCCCGCGCCTGCAATCGCGACCACTCGGCCCGCGAGCGACCCGGGGTTCGCCGAGCGATCATCCATTTGGGCCACGCTACCAACCGCCGCGGGCATTCGACTTCGCTCGAGGGCTGGGGTAGCGTCGGGTCGTGACCGAGCCTGCCTTCGCAGAGCTGCAAGCCAAGCTGCGTGACTTCTGGCCGACCGTAACCCTCCGCTCGATCGGCGACGTCGAGCGCACGGTCGTCGTGGTGCACTCGATCAGCTTCGACGTCCCCGACCAGCTGATCCCGGTCTTTCCCGCCTACGAGGAGCGCTTCCTCTGTCTCGTACTCAGCCTTCTGCGCGCTCCGCGGTCTCGCGTCGTCTACGTCACCTCCCAGCCGATCCATCCGCGCGTGCTCGACTACTACTTCGGGCTCGTCCCAGAGCTCGATTCTCCCGATGCCCGCGCCCGCTTCACAGCGGTCTCACTCGTCGACGGTCGCAACGAGCCGCTCTCTCGAAAGCTGCTCGCCCGGCCGGGAGCGCTCCGCCGAATTCGCGGCTTGATCGGCGATCCCGAGATTGCCTTCGTCCTGCCCTTCTGCATGACCGACGACGAGGCGAAGCTCGCCGTCGCGCTCGGGCTTCCAATCTACGGCAGCGACCCCGAGCTCAACCGGTTGGGAACGAAGTCGGGCAGCCGGAGAATCTTCGAGGACGAGGGCGTCCAGCATCCGGTCGGGCTCGAGGTCGACGGTGAGCGCGATCTCCCGCGCGCCCTGGTGGAGCTGCGGAAGCGGAGCTCCGGGGCGCGTGGCGCGGTGCTCAAGCTCGACAAAGGCGTGAGCGGTCTCGGGAACGCGTTGATCGAGCTCGATGCAGTGGACGGAGACGCGCGAGCGGCGATGCGGTTGGAGGATCAGGAGATCGACGTCGACGAGTACATGCGGGCGCTCGACGGGGAGGGAGGCATCGTCGAAGAGCGGATCGAAGGTGAGGATTTTCGCAGCCCCAGCGTCCAGCTCCGCATGAGCCCGTCGGGGCAGGTCGACATCATGTCCACGCACGACCAGGTCCTGGGTGGCCCGCATGGACACACCTACTTCGGGTGTCACTTCCCGGCGGACCAGGAATACGCGGCTCTGATCGCTGCCGAGGCGTTGAAGGTGGGACGCCGGCTCGCACGTGAAGGCGTCATCGGCCGCGCTTCGGTCGACTTCGCCGCCGTGAACGACGCTGGCTGGCACTCATACGCTCTCGAGATCAACCTTCGCTGCGGAGGGACCACGCACCCGTTGTTCGCGCTGACCGCGCTCACTGACGGCATCTACGACCCGCTCGCAGGCGAGTATCGCAACCGCCTCGGCGACCTCAAGTGCTACGCGGCCACGGACCATCTCGACTCGCCCGCGTATCAAGCGCTGACACCGGACGATCTCTTGGACGTCGTGGCGGAGCGCGATCTCGGCTGGGACGCCGAGCACGAAACGGGTGTCGTTCTGCACATGGTCAGCGCACTCGCCGTTGCGGGGCGCATCGGGCTCACCGCGATCGGAGACACGCTCGAGGAGGCGCGCACCCGGTACTACGACGTCAAGGCAGCGGTGGATGACGCCGCGAGCGCCGCGATCTGAGATGCATCCAGGACTTCCGACCGGCACGGTCACGTTTCTCTTCACCGACGTCGCGGGCTCGACGCGGCTTCTTCGAGAGCACGGCGCCGGCTACGCCGAGTTGCTCGGCGAGCACCGGAGGGCTCTCCGCGCAGCCTTCGAGCAGGCGGGCGGCGTCGAGGTCGACACGCAGGGAGACGCGTTCTTCGTCGCCTTTGCCCGCGCGTCGGACGCGGTCGCTGCCGCAGAGGCGGGACAGGCTGCCCTCGCCCGCGGGCCGGTGCAGGTGCGCATGGGACTCCACACTCACAGACGACGCGCGGCTTTCTCGACGCGTCCATCCCCCTGAGCGACCTCGGAGAGCACCGGCTCAAGGATCTCGCCGAGGTCGAGCGCCTCTTTCAGCTGGGCAAGGGCGACTTCCCTCCGCTCCGGACGCTGGATGCCACCAATCTGCCGGTGGCGGCAAGCCCGCTCCTCGGTCGCGAGCGCGAGCTCGCCGAGCTCGCGACCATGCTCGCGAACGGCTCCCGACTGGTCACGATCACCGGGCCCGGAGGAACCGGGAAGACGCGGCTGGCGCTGCAGGTCGCGGCCGAGCTCGTCGGCCGCTTCGGTGACGGCGTCTTCTGGGTTCCGCTCGCGGGACTCGCCGATCCGGAAGTCGTGTCAGCGGAGATCGCCCGCACGATCGGCGTGCGCGAGGATCTTGCCGGCTCGCTTCGCGGCAAGGAGCTCTTGCTGCTCGTCGACAACTTCGAGCATCTCCTCGACGCCGCGCCCCTCGTTGGGCGAGCTTCTCTCCGAGGCGAGCGGCCTCAAGCTGCTCGTCACCAGCAGGAGCCCGCTTCGCATCGCGGGCGAGGTCGAGTATCCGCTCGAGTCGCTGCCGGCGAGCGACGCGGTCGCGCTCCGCCGATGACTTGCGGCGACGCCACGCGGACGCATTCACCGCGCTCGCCGAGGAAGGGTACGAGCAGCGGTTCGACGCCGAGGCCGAGTGGTCGGACCGTCTCGAGCGAGACCACGACGATCTCCGTGCCGCTCTCGACTGGCTGGCCGAGCACGACCCCGACGCGGAGCTTCGACTGGCGAGCGCACTCGGTTGGTTCTGGCTGTCGCACTCACACATTGCGGAAGGCAGACGCCGGCTCGCGGGGGCCCTCGGGCGGTCGAGGCTCGGGGGACGGACGCGAGCCCGCGCGCTCACCGCGGGCGGAGTGCTCGCCGCCTGGCTGGGTGAAGTCGACCTCGGTCGCGCCGAGCTCGCAGAAGCGCTCCGGCTGTGGTCCACCATCGGTGACGACCCCGAGCTCGCTTCTGCTCTCGATGTACTCGGCTGGGTTCTCGTCTATGCAGCCGGCGAGGACGACGATGCGCTCGAGGCATTCGAGAGGAGCCTGGAGGTCTGGAGGCGGCTCGCCGACCCGGACGGCGAGCGACGAGCACTGGCCGGCGTATGCCAGGTGCTCGTCGCACAGGGCAACGTCCAACGGGCTGAAGCGCTGTCGCGTGAGCTCCTCGAGATCGCCGGCGGCGATGCGCGGGCCGAGCACTTCGCCTTCCACTTTCTCGCCGACTGCGCGCTGATCGAAGGCGACTGCGTCGGCGCCGAAGAGCGGTATCGCCAGAGCCTGCGCGCCGCGCTCCCGCTGGGAGACGTCCTCGAAACGAGCTTCGAAGTTCAGGGCATTGCGATGGCCGCCGCGGGAAGAGGGGATCTCAGACGCGGGATCCGGCTCGCTGCGGCGGTCGAGGCCCTGTGGGAGTCACTCGGGACGACGTTCTCGGTCCGGTTCTGGGACGCGCTGCTCGAGCGGTACATCGGAGCTGCGCGCACGGCTCTCGGAGCCGATGCGAACACACACTGGAACGAGGGGCGGGAGCTTGCGTTCGAGGATGCCGTCGAGCTCGCTCTTGGCCTCACGACGCGTGAACCTGGCTCCACCAGCTAGGCTATTCGGCGAAAACCAGGACGAGTACCGGGGCCACGGCTTCCCTACCCGTTCGATCGAGGGTGAGGGGAGGTGTATTTATATGGCAACCGGAGTAGTCAAATGGTTCAACGATGCTAAGGGCTATGGGTTCATCACGCCCGACGAGGGTGGCAAGGATCTCTTTGTCCACCACTCCAACATCGCCGGCAACGGCTTCAAGTCACTGAGCGAGAACGCTCGGGTCGATTTCGATGCTCGCGAGGGGGCAAAGGGTCCCGAGGCGATCAACGTCACAACCGTCTAGTTACTAGACGAGAGCGCGCGGCCTCCGGGCCGCGCGCTCTTCTA
>Ga0183260_10002268_pt1 | contig 15900 bp, 13 predicted proteins | sample AntDrymUQ4972206_2_FD_129768 | JGI IMG/M metagenome (GOLD analysis project Ga0183260, IMG submission 129768) | Polar desert sand microbial communities from Dry Valleys, Antarctica - metaG UQ497 (22.06) (version 2) (version 2) | ecosystem: Environmental > Terrestrial > Soil > Desert | place...
ACAGACGACGAGATCCAGGAGAAGTACCTGGAGCGCGCGATCCGCGAGCTCAACCAGCTCACGCGCGAGCTGCAGAGCTGCGACTACTGCCCGCGCGGCAACCTGATGCCGGTGCTCGGCTCGGGTCATCCCCAGGCCGACGTGATGCTGCTCAAGCATGCCCCCGTCCCGGCGGAGATCGAGGAGGGGGTGGCGTTCTACGGGCGCTCCGGCAATGCCTTGATGAAGAGCTTCAAGCGGCTCGGCATCGATCCGCTGGTCGTCTACGGCACGCTGTGCGTCAAGTGCCCGGTCGCCGACCCCGTGCTCGCCGCCGAGGAGTCCATCGCGCGGCTGGTCGAGGAGTTCGCGATCGTCGCACCGCGGGTCGTCGTCGTCATGGGCGAGCCGGCCCTGGAAGTCCTCAACGGTCTCGACCTGCCATTGGCGCGCAGCCTCGAACCGCGCCTAGGTGAAGTCCAGAGCCTGACCCCGACCGTCGACGCGATCTTCGTCCCCGAGATCGACGCCTCGCTGGACTCGGAGGCTTCCAAGCGGGAGTTCTGGAGTGCGTTTCGTGCGCTCGGCGACTGGTACGCCGAGTTGCCGCCGTACTGAGCCCAGGCGCAGGCCGGCGCGCTCGCGCGCTCAGGCTGCCGGTACAAGGCGCAGCTGAGCGCCGTCGGCCAGCAGGCACGCCTCGATCGCCGCGGCGTAGGCGCCATGAAGCGTGCTGCGAGCGCGCACGCCCTCGACGCCGTAGCCCTGCGCCATCGCGCTGCGAAGCGTTTGCTTGAAGACCCGTCCGTGCCAGGCATGTCCGCCGGGCTGGCGACCGACGTGCAGGTGAACGAGCTCGTGAAGCAGAGTCTCGAGCACGTCGCCGGGCCGGATGCCCGGGTACGCGGTCACCGAGAGGCGAAACTCGCTCGGCACAGCGAATCCGAGACGGTTCGGTCGCCGCGACGCGCGGCGCACCTTGAGCTCGGGCCGGGTCGACGCAAGTGCCCCATCCGCGAACACCGGCAGCGCCCGCAGACGCCGCATCTCCGCGCTGAGGTCGACGCCCGCGACGACGTAGTAGGCCCGGGGGCGGGCGCGTGATCGAGGCGGCATGCCCCGATCTATACGCGACCCGGCGGCGCTACCGCGGGTTCCGAGATTCCGTGCCGCCGGGCGCCGTGGCCTCGGCCAGCGCGCTCATCGCCTCGATGTTGGCGCTCGCGAGGCCGCGGACGACGACGACGTCGAGGGCGTCGTAGCGCTCGAGCGCGGCCTGGGCCGCGTAGCGGTTGTCGGTAGCGACACCGACGGTCCCCTCGGGCTCGTCGAGGCGGTTGAAGTGGTTGCGGTAGCCGTCGTGCAGGTCGCGGTAGAAGCCCTCCTCCTTGCCGAGCCGGTCCTCGGCATCGGTGCCGACGGCGGCACGGACATAGCCGAGGACGGGAGGCGGCTGGCGCCCGGCCTCCTCGGCGCCGGCGTGGACATGCCCCCGCGCGGTGGCGGCGAAGTCGGGCGTGATCCAGTTGAGAAAGGCGCCGTCGTAGGCGGATCCCGCCAGCGCGCACATCTTGGGGCCCATCGCCGCGAGGACGAGCCGCACGCCGGGCAGCGCCACGCGCAGCGCCGGCAGCGCCTCGCGCATCCGGGTCAGCGGCTTGTCGGAGAAGCCCGCGCCGACCCCGATCCAGAGTCGCTCGGGTGCCAGCCCGAGGTTGAGCACCCGGTCGGCGATCGACTCCGGCGAATGGCGATCGAGCGGCAGCACCGCCACCCCGAGGTCGATTCCCGGCACCGCGGCTCCGAACGAGGCGAGGGTCTCGAGCCCGCTCGCCGCGGGATGGTCGTTGGACCACATCGAGGTGTAGCCGAGCATCGCGCAGCGCGCCGCCAGCGGCTCGGCGATCGCCGGCTCGAGACCGGCCGCCACCCCGAACCCCCTAACACTCATACCCGCCACGTCCTCCGCCAGCGAGCCAGTGGCGAGCGGTAAGCCACCGGAGCCGGCTGCGGGCGTGTCGGGGTCATTGCTTTTCGAGTAGCGCCACGCACTCGATGTGCGGGGTCTGGGGAAACATGTCCACGGGCTTCACGCGGCGCAGCCTATAGCCGGCCTCGACGAGCTGGGCGGCGTTCGGCGCCAGCGTGGTCGGGTTGCACGACACGTAGACGATCCGCTTCGCGTCGCACTCGATCAGCCGCCGAACGATCTTCTTCGACAGCCCCGCGCGCGGTGGGTCGACGACGACGACGTCGGGCTGCCCGGCGCGCTCGACCAGGGGGCGCAGCGAGACCCGCGCGTCGCCGCTGACGAAGCTCGCGTTGTCGATTCCGTTGCTGCTCGCGTTGAACTCCGCGTCCGCGACCGCCTCCGGGGTCGACTCGATTCCCCAGACCTCGCCCGCGCGGGGGGCCATCGTGAGGCCGATCGTCCCGATGCCGCAGAAGAGGTCGAAGAGCCGTTCTGTGCCGCGCAGCTGCGCGAACTCGGCGGCGATCGCGTAGAGGCGCTCCGCCATCTCGGTATTGGTCTGAAAGAAGGCGGCGGGGGAGATCCGCAGGCTGAGGCCGCTCAGCTCCTCGGTGAGGTACTCGCGACCGAGCACTCCGGTCTCGCCGTCGGTGCCACCCGACGGCCCCTCGATCAGGGTGTGGAGGTCGACGGGGGGCTCGGGAATCGAGGCGGCCGAGGTCACGAGGCGGGTTTGACGCTCGCCGGTGCGCCGGCCCTCGCGCACGACGAGGTTGCGCAGCACGCCCTCCTGGGCGCGGCGGTCATAGGCGGGGACGGCGACGTAGCGGGCCCAGTCGCGGACCTCGTTACGAGCCGCGTTGTTGGCCTCTGAGGCGAGCTTGCAGTCGTCGGCGTCGAGAATCAGGTCCCAGCGCCCGCGAGCGTGAAACCCGAGCACAAGCTCGCCGTCGCGCGCGCCGAACGAGTACTCGAGCTTGTTGCGATAGCGCCACTGCTCGAGCGCCGGTTCGATCTGCTCGAGCTCGAACCCCTCGAGGCCGCCGATGCGGCCCAGCGCCTCGCCGACCTGATCGCGCTTGTGGGAGAGCTGGAGCTCGTAGGGAAGCTCCTGCCACGGAGCGCCCGGGCAGGGCTCGCCACCGTGCTCGCAGCTGCGCGCGACGCGGTCGGGGCTCGGGCGCAGGAGCTCGACCGTCTGCGCTTCGCCGTAGCCGCGCTTTGACTTGGTCAGCCGCGCGCGGACGCGGTCGCCCGGCAGCGCCCCGTCGACGAACACGACGTAGCCGTCGGCGCGCGCGACGCCGCGTCCGCCGTAGGCCAGGGTGTCGACGTCGAGCTCGAGCTCCTCGCCACGGGCGGGCCGCGAACGTGTCTGGGTCTGGGGCTCGCTCATCGTCGCTCCTATCGTTGCAGCGCATGGACCTCGACCTTTACCGGCGACGCGCCGAGAGCTTCTGCGAACAGTTGTCGCGCGAGCACTATCTCCACCTCGCGGGCCACAAGCGCGAGTTCGAGATCGAGCCGATCTATGAGCATCACGGCGGCCTGTTTGCCCGCGAGGCCGTCGAGGGGCTTCGCGAGGCGCTCGCGGCGAGCGGCGACGGGGCGGGGGACGGGGAGGCGGCAAGGCGCCTCGTCTACCTGCTCGAGTTCGCGGTCCACGGCCACCTCGGGATCGCCACGGCGCCGCAGGAAGCACGCCTGGCCGAGCTCGAGGCCGAGCTCGAGCTCGACTTCGGCTCCGAGCGGCTGCCCTACCGCGCGGCGCCCGTCGCCCAGGCAAATGAGCCCGACGCGTCGCGCCGCGAGGCGATCGCCCAGGCACGGGATGCCCTGTTGGTCGAAGATCTCAATCCGCTTCACGTCGAGGTCCTCGAGCGCACGCACGAGCTCACCCGCGACCTCGGCTGGAACAGCTACCGCGAGATGTGCGCTGAGCTGCACGGGTTCGAGCTCGAGCCGCTCGCCGAGCAGACGCGCGAGTTCCTGCGCGCGACGACCGCCGCCTATCCCGGTGTGCTCGGGCCGGAGCTCGAGCGCGCCGGACTCGAGCCGCTGGGCGGCCTGCGGCGCTCGGACCTGCCGCGCTTGTTTCGCGCCCCGGCGCTCGACGGGCAGTTCCCCGACGAAAGACTCGTCAGCTCGCTCGACGACACCCTGTCCGCGATCGGCATCGACCTCTCGGGACAGGACAACGTTTATCTCGACACCGAGCCGCGTCCGACGAAGAGCCCCCGCGCCTTCTGCGCCACTCCTCGCGTGCCCGAGGAGGTCTACCTCGTCGTCGCGCCGGTCGGCGGGCGCGACGACTATGCCGCCCTGTTTCACGAGGGCGGACACACCGAGCACTACGCCAACGTCGATCCGGGCCTCGAGTTCGAGTATCGCCACCTCGGCGACAACTCGGTCACTGAGTCATTCGCCTTCCTGCTCGAGGGGCTTACTTCGACACCGGCCTGGCTCGAGGCTCGGTTGGGAATCGACGATCCCGCGGCGGTGACCGCACACGTCCGTGCCGTTCGGCTGCTGATGCTGCGCCGCTATGCCGCCAAGCTCGACTACGAGATGTCGCTGCACGACGCGGGTGTCGACCTCGCCGCGATGCCGGGCCGCTACGCCGACCTGCTGGGAGCGGCAACGCGGGTCGAGTGGCCACGGGCGAGCTGGATCTCGGACGTCGATCCGGCGTTTTACGCGGCGTGCTACCTGCGCGCCTGGGCGCTGGAGGCGATCTGGCGCAGCGCCTTGACGCAGCGCTTCGGGGACGACTGGTTCGCGACGCCGCAGGCGGGTGAGTGGCTGCGCGGCCTATGGCGCTCCGGCCAGCGCCTGCGCGCCGACGAGCTCGTCGCCGAAACGCTCGGCGAGCAGCTCGACTTCGGGGCTCTGGCGGCTGAGTTCTCGGCGGCCGGCTGAGGCCCTCGGGGCTACCCCAGCTTCTTGTCGACCGCCGAGACGATGCTCTTGCGGTCCTTGTTGCGTCGCTCGTAGTCGCGCACCCGCCGCAGCTCGCCCTTCTTGAGGTCGGTCAGCCGCGACTTGATCTGCGGCGCAGTGAGCTGGTCGTAGGCCGTGATCGGAAACGTCGGCCCGACTCCGGCGCGCCGCCGCAGCCGATCGGCCTCGGCCAGCGGCTGGTCGGCGGCGTCACGCGCTACGCGAGTCGCCCGGCCCATGGCATCCTCGGCCCGGCGGCGAGCCGGCTTGGCGCGGCGCTCGGCCTGCTGGCGGGCCTGCTTGAGCATCTTCTCGAGGTCGCGCACCATGCGGTCGGACTGCTGGCGCCCACGCGAGACGAGGTCGCTGACGAGCTTGTTGGCGTCACCACGCGTCATCCGCCCGCGCTGAACGGCATCGTCTGCGACCTCCTGGATGCGATCGCGTGACAGCGTCACGCTGCGCTCGAGCGCGTCGCGAAACTGCTCGACGCTCTTGTCGGCCGACGTCGCTGCGCTTCTCTTCGAGCGCTTCGCGGAAGTTGTCCTGCGGCTTGCCGAGCCCTTGGTGGTCCGCTTCGCCGAGGTTGCCTTCCGGCTCGCCGTGCTCTTCGTGGTCCGCTTCGCCGAGGTTGCCTTCCGGCTCGCCGAGGTCTTGCGCGCGGTGGTCTTGCGCGACGAGGCGCGCGCCTTGGTGGCCTTGCTCTTGCTGCTACTCGATCCGCCAGATCTCCTCGGCTGGGGCATGTCGTCCTCCTGGTCGCCGGCGTACTTTGCGAACGGACTATTTCACCCCCGGCGCTCGCGCGTAGGCCGGGAGCCCGGGCTGGCAGCGGCGACCCCTCCCGAGTCGAGCTCCGCCCCGCTGGGATACGGTTGAAGCGATGAGTCAGGACGAGCTCTACGAGCAGATCGTCGACGCCGCCAACGAGGTTTACGGATCGCACCCGAGAAGTCGAGCCCTGCACGCGAAGGGGACGTGGTGCGAGGGCACGTTCACGGCCTCGGGCGCGGCGAGCAAGCTGAGCCGCGCCGCTCACTACGCCGGCGACACGGTGCCGGCACTGATCCGATTCTCGAACGGAAGCGGCAACCCGAACTCCAACGACGCGGCACGAGAGGCCCGGGGAATGGCGATCAAGCTGCGGCCCGACGGAAGCGAGGAAACCGACCTGCTGGCGACCACCGCGCGTGCATTCAGCAACCACACACCCGAGGACTTCCTCGAGCTGCTGCGGCTGCGCAAGCCCGACCCCGAGACCGGGCAACCGGACATGGAAAAGCTCGGCGCCTTTCTCGGTGAGCACCCTGAGATGCAGGTCTCGGTCCAGAGCATCCTCGGCGTCGGGCCACCGGCAAGCTTTGCGACGCTCACCTACTACTCGCCACATTCCTACCGGCTCGTCGGCGAGACCGGCGACGGCACGTGGACGAGGTTTCGGTGGCTTCCCGAGGCCGGCGAGGAGCATCTCGAAGACGAGGAGGCCCTGGCGAAGGGCCGTGACTACCTGCGCGACGAGCTTGCCGAGCGGCTGGCGAGCGGCCCGATCGGCTTCGGCCTCGGCTTTCAGCTCGCCGCCGCCGACGACCCGATCGACGACCCGACCGCGGTATGGCCTGACGAGCGCGAGCTCGTCGAGGCCGGGCGTCTCGAGGTCACGCGGATCATCGAGGACCCCGAGGCCGGCGGCGAGGTGATCGTCTTCGACCCGACGCGTGTGATCGACGGGGTCGAGCTGTCCGATGACGTGATCCTGCACGCCCGCCCCAAGGCCTACTCGGTCTCGATCGACCGCCGCGCCTCGGGGTAGTGCCTAGGCGCTGGGGCTTCGAAACAGCGCTTCGACGGGCGCGTGGTCGGAGAGGCGGAGCCGCAGCCCCTCCCACGCGCGCTCGCGCTGCTCGGCTGGCCAACGCCGCGGCGCTTCGACGACCTCGAGGCCGCGGACGAGCAGATGGTCGATCGCGTCGGGCGCGGTAGCGCAGCACAGCTTGAAGCGCTGCTCCAACTGCTCGAAGATGTCTGGGACCCGGTCGGGGCGCATGTTGAAGTCACCGCCGACGATCAGCGGCGCGTCTCCGGCCCAGCGTGTCGCGTGCTCGGCGCCGCGCAGCAGCTCCTCGTTGGGAAGTGGGGGCTTGGCGTTGGAGGCGTGGAGGTTTGCAACGCAGAGGCCGGACTCGAGCCTCGAGAAGGCCATCGCACGGCGCTCGGGCTTTCCCTCGCAAATCGCGAGCTCGCGGCGCTCGACGATGGAGTTGCCGCGAACGAGCGTGACGTTGGAGCCGCCCTCGCCCGAGCCGATCAGGTCCGGGTTCAGACTCGCGACGAGGCTCCTCAAGGGCGCGAAGGAGTTGCGGGAGGTCAGCGCCATGTGGGACTCGGCGCCGCAGTCGCGCGCCAGGCGCTCGGCCCAGCGCGGTCGAAACTCCTGCAGCAGCAGGAGGTCCCAGTTCGCCGCCGCGATCAGCGCGGCGTACTCGTCGTAGAGGCTGCGGTTGACCTGAACGTGGGTGGAGTTTCGCTCCGTGATCCGCAACAGCTGTGAGCGCCGCGTGCGCAGCGCGGGATCCGGCGGCGCGTCGCGGCCGTGGAAGATGTTCCAAGCGATCGTCCTGATCTCCATGTCAGCGGCGTAGTATGCGCGGCTTCCCGATGGCTAGGCACTTCGTCAGCGGTGAGGAGCTGTCCGGGGACGAGCTCTCCGGGCTGCTCGACCGAGCGCTGGAGCTCAAGCGGGGACGGGAATCGGGAGTCGGCGCCGATTCGCTCGAGGGGCGCAGCGTCGCGCTCGTGTTCGAGCGGCCGTCGACGCGGACGCGGATCTCTTTCGAGGTCGGCGTCGCCGAGCTCGGCGCGACCCCGATCGTCCTGCGCGCCGACGAGCTGCAGCTCACGCGCGGGGAGTCGATCGGCGACACGGCGCGCGTTCTGTCGCGCTACCTGCACGCGATCGCGATCCGCTCGGGGTCGCACGAGGCGGTCGCCGAGCTCGCCGAATCGGCCGAGGTGCCGGTGATCAACGCCCTGACTCCGCTTCACCATCCCTGCCAGGCGCTCGCCGACCTGCTGACGCTGCGCGAGCGCTTCGGTGATCTCGACGGCCTGCGGCTCGCCTACGTCGGCGACGGCAACAACGTCGCTCGCTCGCTCGCAATCCTCGGCAGAAAGGCAGGCGTCGAGGTCGCGATCGCATCACCGCCGGGCTTTGAGATCGAGCCCGGCCTCGCGGGGCTCGACACAGCTGACCCGGTGGAGGCCGTCGCCGACGCCGACGCCGTCTACACCGACGTCTGGATCAGCATGGGCGACGAGCCCGACGCAAAGCGCCGCCGCGAGGCGCTCGGGCCCTATCAGCTCAACGCCGAGCTTCTCGCGGCCGCATCCGATCGCGCGATCGCGCTGCACTGCCTGCCGGCGCATCCCGGCGACGAGATCTCCGAGGACGTCCTCTACGGCGAGCGCTCCGCCGTCTGGGACCAGGCCGAGAACCGGCTCCACGCCCAGAAGGCGCTGCTCGAGCTTCTGCTCGCCTGATTGCCACCGCGCTAGGGTCCGGCAATGGCGACGACCGGAAGCGAGACGGAAACCGCGCGCGAGGTCGTGAGCGAGTACTTCGACGCCCTGGCCGAGCAGGACCTCGACCGCGCCGTCGCCTGCTGGAAGCCGGGGACGATCGACACGCTCTACGGCTTCGGCGAGCTGCCGGCGCCGGACGGGATCCGCGACTTCTTCGGCTCGATGTTCTCCACGGTTCCGGAGTGGCGCTTCGAGGTCCTCGACCTCTTTGCCGAGGGCGACAAGGTCACCGTGCGCTGGCGCGCCGGCGGCAAGTTTGACGGCACCGGCAGCTTCCAGGGGTTCGTGCCCAACGGCCGCCAGGTCGAGCTCGAGGGCGCCGACGTTCTCACGGTCGCCGACGGCAAGATCGTCTCCAACTTCGCCTACACCAATGGCATGGTCTTCGCGCAGCAGATCGGTGCCCTGCCGAAGCCGGGCTCGGCCCAGGAGCGCACGATGACCGCTGCGTTCAACGCCAAGACCGCGGTGACCAAGCGCTTGAGCCGGCGCTGAAGGTCCGGCTTAGACTTGGCCCCCAGGGCCCCGTCGTCTAATGGTCAGGACGGGAGGTTTTCAACCTTCAAGCGCGGGTTCGATTCCCGTCGGGGCCACTGTCGATACCGCTTTGGAGTGATCTAGCGCCGCGGTGCGGCGGGCTCCTGCTTCGCCAGCTCGCGCAGGTTTCGCGCCGCGCGGCCTACGAGCAGGACGATCATCACGCCCGCGATTCCGAGGCCGATGACGTCGAAGACGGTCATGTCGAGCTCGACGAGGCGGAAGTCGAGGCCGAGGCCGAGGGCCAGCGCCGTGTTTAGGGCGATCAGGACCAGCCGGATCTCCGTCGGCCCCAGGTATCCGTAGCCGATCCCGAAGCGGCCGAGGGCATAGCTCTCGAGATAGACGTTGATTGACAGGATCAGGTACGCGACGACGACGAGGGTGCCGATCGACAGCAGCATGAACGGGGAGAGCCCGATCCCGATCCCGATCGCCGCCGTGGCGATCGCGTCGACCATGTGGTCGAGGTAGAAGCCGTACTTCGGACGCTGGATCCCGCGTACGCGGGCCAGCGTGCCGTCGAGGCTGTCGCCGAACCACTGCACGACCAGCAGCGCACTCGCCACCCACAGCCAGCCGCGCCCGCCGTTGGACAGCTGGTATGCGGCGCAGACCCCGAATGCCGCTGCGACCCCGAGCGCGGTGAGGTCGTCGGGCAGCACCCGGCGCGGCAGCCGGCGGGCGGCCCACGGCAGAAACCGCAGCTCGAATCGCGACAGCAGGAAGTTCGGCTCGCGGTCGGCTTCGACGGCCTCGCCGACCGATCCCGGCTCGGACTGCTCCACGACACCCGCCTCGCTCATGTAAGGATCAACCCTGCCGCGAGCGTCGGTTACTCGCCGCGGCCTCCATCACCCTCGCCATGCAGCCCGAGATCGACATCGGCCCACTCACGCTCCAGACCTTCGGGATCTGCTTCGCCGCCGGCTTCATCGCTGCCGGCCTCGTGCTCTCGAAGCGCTTTCGCGAGTGGGGAAAGCCCGCCGACTGGGCCTACGAGATGGTTCTGTGCGGGCTCGTCGGCGGGGTGATCGGCGCGCGCGTCGACTACCTGATCGAAAACTACGACGCCGTCTCCGACGATCTGCTCGGCAACCTGTTCTCGGGTACCGGTCTCGTCTGGTACGGCGGTGCGATCGGCGGTGGGATCGGCGTCGGGTTGTGGGCGTGGCGCCGCGGGATGCTCAACCTCAGCCTGCTCGACCTGGCTTCGGTGCCGCTCGCGCTCGGCTACGCGATTGGGCGCATCGGGTGCCAGCTGTCGGGCGACGGCGACTACGGACAGGAGTGGGATGGGCCCTGGGCGATGTCCTACCCGGAGGGCACCGTCGCGACCGAGGCCGAGGTGCACCCGACCCCGATCTACGAAACGCTCGCGATGGGCTTCGTCGCGCTCGTGTTGTGGCGCCTGCGCGACCGCTTTCGGCCCGGCGTGCTGTTCGCCCTCTACCTGCTGTTCGCCGGGCTCGAGCGCTTCCTGGTCGAGTTCATCCGCCGCAACGACGACCTCGCGCTCGGGCTGACGCAGGCCCAGTTGCTCAGCGTCGTGATGATCGCCGCCGGAGGGCTGTGGATCGTGTCAGCTGCGCGCGGTGGGGGTGTCGCGCGTCCCCCGACCAGCGCCTGAGCCCGCCGCCCGAGCAACGAAGAAGGACCCCCGAAGAGGCCCTCCTTTCCCGCGCAATCGGCGGTCGCGTCGGCATGCCCTCCTGGCAAGCCTTCGGTTCAGTTTCTTTACCCGTTGCTAGGGCCCATCAAACGCCCAAAGCGGCCGGCGGGATCTACCGACCTCGCTCAGATCGAGCGCAGCGCGCCGCCGTCGAGCGGGATCACGGTCCCGGTCAGGTAGGCCGCGCGCTCGGAGCTCACGAACGCGACGAGGTCCCCGTATTCGCCGGGAGTGCCGAGGCGAGCGGCCGGAACGTCACGCCGGGCCGCCTGCTCGGCAGGGGCGAGCGAACCCGCCTCGTCGGCGAGTCTCGCCGTCGCGAAGCGCCCGGCCGCGATCGTATTGACGGTCACCCCGTCAGCGGCGAGCTCGGCGGCGAGCGTCTTGAAGAATCCGACCGTTGCCATCCGATGGACGTTCGACAGTGCCAGATGCGGGATCGGCTCGAGCGTCGAGATTGATCCGACGTTGACGATCCGCCCCCAACCGCGCTCGCGCATACCCGGCGCGACCACCTCGACGAGTACCCGCGGCGCCAGCACCAGCGAGCGGTAGGCGGCCTCCCATTCCTCGACCGTGCGATCGAGCGCCGCCCCGGGTGGCGGCCCGCCCGTGTTGGTGACCAGGATGTCGATCGGGCCGAGCTTCGCCTCCACCTCGGCCGGCAGCGCGGCCATGCGCTCGAGGTCATCGGTGTCGGCCTCGAATACCGCGGCGGGGCCATCGGCGTCGGCCGCCGCCTGCTCCAGCGCCTCGCGCGATCGCGAGGCAAGAGCAACCGATGCGCCTTCCCGTGCCAGTGCGTGCGCGATTGCGCGCCCCAATCCCTGGCTCGCGCCCATGACGAGCGCGGTGCGGCCGTCGATTCCGAGGTCCATGCCGGGACCGTAGCGGCGCCGGCCGTCAACGGACCGCCGCGGGGGCCGTGCTTGTCAGACTTGGGGGCCGGGCGGTTAGCTCAGTTGGGAGAGCACCGGCTTTACAAGCCGGGGGTCACTGGTTCGAGCCCAGTACCGCCCATGATCTGCGACTCAGCGCCGCTTCACCTTCTCGCAGCGCCGCAGCACGTCGTTGTCGTCGGCGACGACCTTGTCGCGGCCCTTGCCGCAGTTGACCTTGTCGGCCCCGCCGCCGCGCGCCTTGATCACGTCGCGGCCCGAGCCCCCCTTGAGCCGGTCGTTGCTCTTGTTGCCGACGAGCTTGTCGTTGCCGTCGCCACCCTTGAGCCGGTCGCGCCCGGGTCCTCCCTTGACGCAGTCGTCGCCGGCGCGGGCGTCGACACGGTCGTTGCCGGCGCGGGCGCGGATCTCGTCGCCGGCGATGCTGCCAAAGAGCTTGTCGCGCTTCGGGGTGCCGCGGAGCTGCTGCGCGCAGCGCCCCCCGCCTGCGCCGCCGGTTGCCGGGATCGGCGGCGGCGGGAGCGTCGCCTTGTAGACGTCGATCGCGTTGCGTCCCAGTCCGCTGAGCGCGAAGTCGCCGGCGGCGCCGTAGTAGGTGTAGGTGCCGTCCGGGTTCACCTCGGAGCTCCACACCGCCGAGACCCACTCGTTGGCGCCCGGGGGAATGAAGTAGCCGGCCTCCTCGAAGCGGATCGTGCCGCCGGGCTCCTCGACGAAGTCGAGGACGTGGGTTCCCTGCGAGTACCAGGCGATGAAGATGCGGTTCTGCCCCGGGACCTGCTGGAAAACGTGCGCGGTGCATACCGATGCCTGTGGCTGCGTCCGGATCGGCACGCGGAAGATCGCCCTGCCGCCCTGCGGCGTTGTCAGGTAGGCCGCTTGGGCCTGCTCCGGCGAGGACGGCGGTTCGGTTGAGAGCGCGTTTGCGTCGTAGAAGTGCACGCCGCCGTTACCGGCCTTGTTGTCGGCCCCGGGGCTGCACGATGCCCCCGGCGGGGCCACGCCTCCGCCGCGCTCGTCGGTCGCGATCAGCGTGTCACCGGTTGCGCTCAGCTCGGCCTCGTGGTCGAAGTCGACGTCCTCGGTGGAGTCGAAGGCGGGGTCGACGGCGTTACCCGCACCGCGGCCCTGGTGGTGGATGCTGCCCACCCAGCGCACGCCGTCCAGCGATGGCGCGCCGGAGGTCAGCCACTTGGCGACTGTGAGGTCGTCGGTGCCCGGGTCGAGTCCGTCTACGCAGTCGACGATCGTCGCGCCGCTGTCGAGCGGGGGCAGCGACGAGCTGGGCCGCGAGCGGCACGGCAGCGGGGTGCCGCGCGGATGGTCGTCGCTGAAGTCGTCCGGGGTCCCGTTGAGGTCGAAGGCCTGGCTGACGTCGAAGCCGATCAGTGCGTTGCCGCTCGCGCAGCCGAGGAAGTCGTTGGGATAGATCTCGGACTCGTGACAGGCGAAGATCGCACTCGGCCCCGTCTTTAGCGTGTGGCCGAGCGCCATCTCGGTCGTCGGATAGCGGTAGCGGAAGACCTGGGGCTGGCACTGGGCGCGCTTGTCGGCGACGCTGGTGCCAGGCGCGAAGTTCATGCACGACGACAGGTCGACGACCTCGAAGCCGTCGAGGTCGAAGCGGTCGGCGCTCGCGGGGTTCTCGTTGTCGCGTGTGCCGTTGGGGTTGACCGTGACCGCGTCCGAGGTCGACACGTAGGCGATGTGGGGCCGCTTCGGGTCGATGTTGACGGTGTGGGCCTCGCCGATGTGGCTGGTGAAGCCGATCTCGACGGGGGCGGCCGGGTTGGTCACGTCGATGATCTCGAGTCCGCCCTGGGGAGCCTGGACGAGTCCCAGCACCCCCTGGTCGTGGCAGCGACCGGGGTTGTCGGTCGCGTCGATCAGAAGCTGGGTGTCGGACCGAACCGCGAACGGGTTCTCGGTGTTGAGCAGCGTGTTGCCCTTCGGGGTCGCCTCGACGTCGTGCTGCAGCCCCAATGCCTGCGACGGGTCGCTGATGCAGCTCGCGGAAGGATGCGAGGCGACGAACTGCGGGTTGACCTCTCCGCCCTGGCTGAGGCGGACGATCGTCTGGCCACCTGCGTTGGGGCCGGCCGCGAGCGTCCCGACCGACGCGTACGTCGTGTCGCCCTGGGTGAAGAAGTCGAGGTCGGTGTGAGGGTTCCCGGAGGCGATCGTCTCGATCAACTGCCATTGGGCTCCGGGCCCCCCGGCCTGGACCGGACCCGAGGGCGGGCTCTGGGGGGTAAACGCGGGGGCGGGGTGGTCGAGCACCCCGTCGGCCCGCGCGGCAGCCGGCGCCGCGAGCAGAGCGGCAAACGCCGCGCATACGACCATTCGCCTGCCGGCGAATCTCAGATCACGATGCATGAGCCGGATTTCGCATCGACGCTCCATGGCTTCTCCCCGTCGTCTTCTCCCCGTCTCCCTGCGCCCGCGAGTCTAACCGCGCACCGCGCACCGCGCACCAGCGCAAGCCGTAGCGGTCCGCGATGCTCACGGTTGAAGCTGACGTACACGCCGCCCTGGGTCCACTCGGGATCGATGGCGCCCGCGCTCGATGCGCTCCTCGGCCTGGGACGAACCAGGCAGGGTGACGCGGGGGGCGAGCTTGACCTTGGGGAGTGGGACTTCTTGGCGGCGGCGGATGAACGGGGCTCGGTGAGGAAGGCGAGGCGGCGAGGGCAAGCGCGCCGCCCACGGCGATCCGGCGCAATGGCGTAGTTATTAGCCAAATGCGCGAGGAACCACCCAGGTCGCGTCCGCGTCGCAATTCCGCGATCCATTTCGGAGCCTGGAACCCCGTCGATCCCTGAAAGCCGCGCCAACCCCATCGGCACCCAGCCGAGACCCCCGCGAGCGCTGTCTCGACCGGCCCGCGTCGAACCTCGGCCGCCTGGCGTAGACCGCGGCTATCCCGCCTCGCCCCCCGTAAACCTCACGAACGCGTCCCACGCCGGCTTCGGCTCGTCGCCCTCGTCGACGAGGCCGGAGAGCTGGCAGAAGGTGCAGCCTTCGACGGGGTCGGGAAGGTCCTTCCACTGATACCAGATAACCCCTTCGAGGCGCCATTCGTCGCGCTTGTCTCGCAGCAGCTCGAAGGAGTCGGTCAGCAGCTGTGCCTGACCGTCGATGCCCTTGAGCAGCGGCTTGTTGGGCTCCGGCGGTGCCGATGACCAGCCGAGCTCGGAGATCCAGACCGGGGTCTCGCTGTCACCCGCCTGCTCCATCACCGGTAGGACCTGGTCGAAGAGCTCGACGATCTGGTCGAGGTTCTCGGCATAGGGGTGCAAGGCCAAGGTGTCGAAGTAGCGCGTGATGGCCTCGTCGCTCGCGTAGAAATCCGCAAGGAACTCGGCCGGCGAGCCCCCGTTGCCGGCCCCCTTCTGGGGTGTGCGAAACAGCCCCGCGAGAACGATCTCGGCGTCGTGGTCGACCTCGGTGATCGCGTCGTGGGAGATCCGCACCAGCTCGGCGTACTTCGCGGGGTCGGTCTCGGGCTGAAAGAAGCTCTGCGAGCTGGGCTCGTTCCAGATCTGCCATTGGGTGATCGGCAGGTAGGGCGGGTCATAGTCGTCCGAGTCGTCGGACCAGAAGCTCCCGTCCGCGCCGTAGCGCGAAACGAGGTCGCGCAGGAAGTCCTGCCAGTCCTGCTTGGCCTGCTCGCTGGCCAGCGGCGGGATCCGCTGGCACTCGAGCGGCTCGAGCCCGAGGCAGTCGCCGACCGTCCAGTACGGGGTGCCGTAGACGAACGGCAGCATCTCGATCCCGTTCTCGGCCGCGCCGGCGACGACGGGGTCGTACTTGCTCCAGTCGTACTCGTCGTCGACGTCGGGCTCGATCTCGGGCCACAGGACCAGATGCCGAAGCGTCCCCGCGTTCGCGCGTCCCATCAGGGCGAGCTCGGCCTCGCTGAGCGGCGTTCCCGAGACCGTGCCCCAGAAGCTGCGCGGCAGACCGCCTGGAGGAGCTTCGCCCGCCGGGGGGTCGACGCGCGCGGAACCTTCTCCGCCGCCGCTTTCGTCGTCACCGCCGCAGCCCGGCGCCCCCAGCGTCAGCAGGGCGGTGGCTAGAAGCGTCGCGGCAGTGGCAGACCAGCGCATCGGCGTCCGATCCTGCTCCCCCGTTCGGCGGGAAATCAATCTCCGGTCGCGCTCGGGCAGGGCCGGTAAGCTCGCCGCCGTGCGCGCGGAGGGTGCCCCGGGAGCGTGGTGAGGCTTCGCGACGGCCGCCTGCGGCTTCGCGACGGTCGCCTGCTCGGCTACGCGGAGCGCGGCACTCCCGGGGGCCGGCCGGTGCTGGACTTTCACGGCAAC
>Ga0183260_10002270_pt1 | contig 15897 bp, 18 predicted proteins | sample AntDrymUQ4972206_2_FD_129768 | JGI IMG/M metagenome (GOLD analysis project Ga0183260, IMG submission 129768) | Polar desert sand microbial communities from Dry Valleys, Antarctica - metaG UQ497 (22.06) (version 2) (version 2) | ecosystem: Environmental > Terrestrial > Soil > Desert | place...
GAGGCGTCGACCCCCGCGTTCGCGCACACGAACCCGTGGTGGGTCACGCACACCAGGATTCCGCGCTGCGCGCGCAGCAGCTGCGCTGACTCGTCGAGGATCACCTGGACGTGCCGGGGATCCTTGCCGTGATCGACCGCGAGGCTGCGGGCCAGCGGCCCGGGATCTACCTGCGACAGGGCTCGGATCCGGCCCTCGGCCTTGGAGACCACCTTGTGGGCGACGACGAGCACGTCTCCGTCGCGCACGCCTTCCTGGGCGGCGGCCGCGATCAGCGCGGCGAGGTCGTCGCCCGGCGCGACCTCCGGGAGGCCCACCAGCGCAACGGCGAAGACACTCACGCCGCGCGGTCGAGCTGGCTCAGGAAGCCTCGCGTGTTCGGCGCGACGACCCGTGCCCCCTCCAGGAAGGAGCGAAGGGCGGCGAGGTCGTCCGGGGTGTCGACGTCGAGGCCGAGCGAGGCGACCCTCTCGACCGTGGGTTCGACGCCCGCCGCGCGCGCTCGCTCGCAGTGACGCTCGAAGCTTGCATCGCCGAAAGTGGGCTCGATGACCGCGGGGAGGGCGAGGAGGAGCCCGTTCGTCCCCGTCCCGTGGCGGTCGGGGACGATGACGACCGAGGCCTGCGCGGCGGCCGAGCGGTCGAGCAGCGCGTCGAGGTCTGCGGGGTTGAGCGCCGGGCAGTCGCCGGGGACGAGCAGCGCGCGCTCGAAGCCGCGCTCCGCCGCGCGCTCCAGGCCGCGCGAGGCGGCTGCGCTCTGGCCGGTGGTCTCCGGGTCGTCGACCACCTCGATACCGTGCCCGGAGGCAAGCGCGCCGGCGTCCAGCTCGCCGGTGACCACCACGACCTCGTCGACGCGCTGGGAGCGGCGCAGGGCCAGCAGGACGTCCGCGCACATCGCCTGGGCGAGCGCCCGCCGGATCCCGGCCGGGACTTCGTCGGTGAGGCGCTGCTTTGCGTCGTCAAAGCTCTTTACGGGGAGGATCGCGAGGGTCGTGGCCACGGGCTGACCCTACCTAGTAGGCCAGTCCCTCGGCGAAGCGAAGCGTCTCGCCGGCGATCCGGCGGCGGGCCTCAGGCGTGTCCATGAGGGTGTCGGTCTCCAGCAGCGCCACGCTCACCGCCGGGCGCTCGTCGGCCACGAGTCCGTCGATCAGGCCCTCGTAGAACGCCGCGATGCCCTCGGCGCCGGCCGGCTGGCCGGCCCACGCCATGAACGGGCGCGTGGGGCCCTTTAGGACCTGGCCGCCCACGACGGGGCTGACGGCCACCACGGGCGCCGGCGTGGCCCGGATCGCCTCGCGCACGCCCGGCACCGCGAGGATCGGGCCGATCGAGATGAGCGGGTTCGACGGGCCCATGATCACCGCTCGGGCGCTGGCCAGCACGCCGAGGACCTCCGGAGTCGGACGGGCCTCCTGCGCTCCCGCGAAGTCGACGTCCTCCACGGGGCCGGCCTCCTCGCCGCCGCGGATGAGCCACTCCTGGACCGGCCACCAGCGCCCGCCGCCCCGCACCCGCGTGCGGACCGGCTCGTCGGACATGGGCAGCACGCTCGCGCCGATCCCCAGCGACCGGGTCAGCTCCGCGAGGACATCGGTGAGCCGCGCCCCCTCAGCGAGCCGCCGTGCACGGCGCAGCCCGATGGCGAGGTCGCGGTCGCCCAGAGTGAACCACACCTCCTCGCCCAGCTCGCGCAGGCCCTCCATGACCGCGAAGGTGTCGCCGAGCAGGCCCCACCCGCGCTCGTCGATGCGGTCGGCGAGCCAGAAGGAGACGAGGTCGGGGTCGGGGGAGACATGGGCGCCGTGGATCTCTATGTCGTCGCCCGTGTTGGCGACCACGACGAGGTCAGAGCCCGCGACGTCGGCCAGGCCGCGTGCGAGCTTGGCCCCGCCCGTCCCGCCGCTCAGGAGGACGACGGGGCCGGCCACAACTCGTCCGGGAGCCCGACGATGCGCACGCCGGCGTGGGTCGTGTAGCGCGCGTTGACGGAGATCATCAGCGCCGTCATCTGCTCGACGACGCGCGCCATCTCGAGCCGCCCCGCGTCGACGCACCGCAGCCCCTCGATGCGGCCCAGCAGTTGCGCCACGCGCAGCTTGTCCTCGCGCCGGTCGCCGCACACGAGCACGTCCTCGTCGAGCGGCTTGTCGAGCTCTGCGAGCTTGGAGGCGCTGATCGTGTGCAGCGCAGAGACCACGCGGACGCCCTCTGGGACCATCTCCGCCGCCTGCTGGGCCGCCGAGCCCTGGGGCACCCCGAGCGTTCGCGTCGCGCGCCCGCCGACCGCCGCGGCCAGCGGGGCCGTCGCGTCGACGACGACCTGGCCCTTGTGCAGTGAGCCCGCGAGGTTCTTGAGGTTCTCGGACTGGTTGCGAAACGGAACGCAGAGCGCCACGATCCCGGCTTGCTGCGCCGCCTCGTCGTTCACCACGGCTCGGAAGTCACCGTCGGGCGCTCGCTCGCGGGCCCGCTGCGCGGCCTCCTGGGCCCGCTCCTGGTCGCGCGAGCCCATGAGGATCGGCACGCCGGCGCGCCCGAGGCGCAGCGCGAGGCCGAAGCCCAGCGCTCCGGTGGCTCCGACGATGGCGACGGGCTCGGCCACGGCGGCCATCCTATGGATACGCTCCGCGCGCGATGTCGCCTCCCGGATCATCGGCCGGTCGCTCAACCGCGAGCGGCGCCCGGCCGATCTGGTGACCCTGGCGCCGGGCATCCGGGGCGAGGACGAGTTCGTCGTCGAGGATCTGCTGCTCACCGACGTCGGGGGCACGCTGGGCGAAAGCGTGCTCTCGACGCCCGGGATGATCGCGATGATGGAGCGCACCGCGGCCAGGCTCGCCCTCGAGCACCTGCCGCCCGACCGGGCGACCGTCGGCTTCGAGGTGTGCGTCAAGCACGTCGCCGGAGCGGGGGAGGGCGCGCTCTGCGCCGTCACCGCAGTGCTCACCGACGTTCTCGAGGAGCGCAAGCTCTTCTTCGACGTGGAGGTCTGCGAAGGTGAGCGGACGGTCGGGGTCGGGACGCACCAGCGCCGCGTCGTGCCCGCGCCGCACCGCAGCTGAGAGCCGCTTCGCGTGCGGGAGCGGGTGCCGGGCTCGGCAGGAGGAAACCTGAGGCTGGCAGGGCGAGGTTGAGCGGCAGGCTCGGGTCGCCGCGTGGCGTCAGCGGATCCCGGTCGGCTTCGCCGCGAGCCGGAGCAGGTGGCCGTAGGCCGTCGCCGTGGGCGGGCGCTGGAGAGGGTCCTTGGCGAGAGCCTGGAGGACGATCCGGGAGAGCCCGTCCGGGGTATCCGGTCGCTCGGCGCACGGGTCGGGAGGCTGCTCCTCGAGGTGGGCCATGCCGACCTGGAAGACCCCCTTTCCGGCGAAGGGCGGCGTGCCCGCGAGGCACTCGAAGACCACGCAGCCGAACGAGTAGATGTCGCTGCGCGGACCCGCCTCCTCGCCGCGAATGAGCTCGGGCGCGAGGTAGTCGAGCGTTCCCATGACCTGGCCGGGCTTGGTCAGCATGCTGTAGCCGCGCCCCTTAGCGAGTCCGAAATCGGTGAGCGACGCCGAGCCGTCGGGCTCGAGCAGGATGTTGGAGGTCTTGATGTCGCGGTGCACGAGGTCGTGGTGGTGCAGGGCGTCGAGCCCCGCGGCGATGTGGGAGACCATCCGCAGCAGCTCGTCGATCGGGAGGGGACCGTCGATCTCGATGCGCTCCTGCAGCGAGCGCCCGGGCACGTAGCGCATCACCAGGTACTGGCGGCCCTCCGCCTCGCCGGCCTCGAGCACGCTGACCAGGTGCTTGTGGGAGACCTCCTGGGCCGCGCGGGCCTCGCGCAGGAAGCCCCGGCTGTACTGCTGGTCGGCGGCGAACTCGCGCTTCATCACCTTCAGCGCGACGGGGGCGCCGTCCCCCTCGCGCGTCGCGCGGAACACCTGGCCCATGCCGCCCTCGCCGAGCATCGCGTCGATGCGGAACGGGCCGAGCGTCGAGCCGGGCTCGAGCGTGGATCCGGCCGTCCTGCGCTTGAACACCGAGCCAGGATACCCGCGCCCGGAGGCCCGCCGGGCATCCGGGAGGCGGTTCCGCTCGCGCCGCACATGGGGCTGATGCGACGGCCGGGAAGCGTCCTCTACCCTGCCGCCGAATGCGCATCGCCCTCGCTTCATTGGCTCTCGTCGCAGCCCTCCTGCTCGCCCGCGCGCCGCTCGCCGCGGCCCAGGGGGGCGTGGACGTCGAGGCCGCGCCGACCTCCGACCAGATCGCCTCGGCGACGTCCTACCTCGAAGAGCGGAGCGGCCGCACCGCCTTCGCGGTCATCGACAGCGAAGGTGAGCTGAGCGGCGTGCGCACCGACGAGCGGTTCGTGACCGCCTCCGTGGTCAAGGCGATGCTCCTCGTGCAGTACCTGCGCACGGTCGACCGCGCCGACCGCGGATTGAGTCCGGCCGAGCGCCGTCTCCTGGCCCCGATGATCCAGGTCTCGAGCAACGAGGCGGCGACCGCGATCTGGCGGCGGGTCGGCGATTCCGGCCTGCGCCGCCTCGCCGCTGTCGTGGGCATGACGAACTTTCTCATCGGTCCGGTCTACATCAGCTCGTGTCGCTGCTCGGCGCGCGCTTGGGCCCGCGCCCAGATCACGGCAGGCGACCAGGCGCGGCTGTTCTACGAGCTCGATCGCGTCCTCCCCGAGCGGTTCCGCGCCTATGCCAAGAAGCTCCTGGAGACCGTCGTGCCCCAGCAGAGCTGGGGTATCCCGGAGGCGGCGCGGCCCGCCGGCTGGCGGGTCTTCTTCAAGGTCGGCCTGCGCGCGACCGGCCTCGGCGGACTCATCCACCAGGCCGCACGCCTGGAGCGAGAGGACTCCGTGGTGGCGATCGCTGTCCTGACCGACGGCGACCCAAGCTATGCCTACGGCAAGCGCACCGTGCGCGAGGTGACCGATCGGCTCGTGGGCGGTCCCGCCGGCACGCCGCTTGTGAGGTGAAGGAAGTCGCCCAGCCACAGTCGCCGGGTCAGCTCGCGGGCTAGAGCAGGGCGGGGAGGTCGTCGCCGATGCCGGCTGCGGTCAGGGCGCCGAGCAGCGTGCCGAGCAGGAGGCCACGCAGCTCGTCGCGTGAGGAGCCGCCGTGCATGGTCCAGTCGAGGCAGGCGCCGTCGATGAACCACAGCCAGCCTCGGACCGCGGAGCGCGCCGCGGGCTTGGGGTCGCCCTCGGGGTAGAGGCCGCCGAGCACGCGCGCGGCGCTCTGGTCGCGGATGTCCTCGATGAGCCCGCGCACCTCCGGAGAGCTCGTCGCGCTCTCGAGCAGCTTGCGGTAGGCGTCCACGTGCTCCTCGATCCACTCGAGGTAAGCGTCGATGCTCGCCGAGAGCTGCTCGATCGGCGGCTTGCTCGGGTCGGGCGACGTGCGCGCGAGCATCTCGGCCCCCGTCTCGGCGAGGGTCGCCTCGAAGAATGCCTGCTTGGAGGGAAAGTAGTGGTAGAGCAGTGCCTTGGAGATCCCCGCCTCTCGGGCGACGGCCGCCATCGAGAGCTCGTCGTAGCTGTGACGGGTGAACAGATCAGCGCCGAGCGCGAGCAGTCGCCTGCGCCGCTCGTCGACGTCCAGGCGGGTGTAGGCGGGTTCGGACACGGAGCGAGGCTATCTATTGACCGTCGGTTGACAAGCTGGGCCCACGGCCGGCCGCGGCCCACCTCGCCGCGCGAGCGCGCCGCTGCTTGACCCGAAGGGAGTTTGTCATCAGTCTCGCGCGATATGAGTGTCTTTCGCTTCGCGACGGCTACCTTCGTGCTCGTCGTCGTGCTAGCCACCGCCGGATGCGTGGGGCCAAGCCCCAAGGACAAGCAGGACATCGTCAAGCAGGCCGCGGCGGCCTGCGATGACCTCGACGAGAAGCTGGCAAAGCTCGTGAGGCCGGTAGAGCTCGCGGAGGTCGCGATCTTCTACGAGCAGGCGGCCGGCTACATCGACAAGACGCTCGAGAAGCTCGACTCCTTCGACCCGCCCGACGCCGATCTTCCCGACTGGAACGAGTTCTACGGCGGCGTACGCCAGCAGCGCGACCTGATCCGGGAGGCCGCGGATGCGGCGCTGGACGGACGCCAAGGAAAGGTGAGCGACGCGGAGCGCGAGCTCAGGCTGATCCACGTACGGACCGGCTTGGCGGCCGACAAGTACGGCGTCGAGGCCAAGTGCGTAGAGCTGCCCACCTGAGCGGCTGCCTGGCCGCGACGCTGGTCGTGAGCACGCCGGGCGCGCTCACCTTCTCCGGGGTGCGCCGCCCGCGGTGAGCGCGCTCAAGCTCGCCACCTGGAACGTCAACTCGCTCGCGGTGCGTCTGCCGCGCGTGCTGGAGCTCCTGGAGGCGCACCGGCCGGCAGTGGCCTGCCTCCAGGAGACGAAGTCCTCGGCCGAGGCGTTTCCGGGGGAGGCGCTGCGTGACGCCGGCTACGAGGCGGTCCATCACTCGGGCGGCCGCTGGGCCGGCGTGGCGATTCTCGCCCGGCGGGGAGTCGGGCTCGAGCAGCCTTCCCACGGCCTGAAGGGCGAGCTCGCCGGAGACGAGGCGCGCTGGGTCGAGGCGACGGTCGCCGGCCTCCGGATTGCTTCGGTCTACGTGCCCAACGGCCGGGCGGTCGGGACCGAGGCGTTCGCCCAGAAGCTCGCCTTCCTGGAGGCGATGGCGGCGCGCGCCCCAGCCCTCGACGTGCTCGTCGGCGACATGAACGTCTGCCCGGCGGATCTCGACGTCTATGACCCTGCTGCCTTCGTGGGCTCGACCCACGTAACCGGAGAGGAACGGGCGCGCCTGCGCGCGGTGCTCGAAGCGGGCGGCCTCGTCGACGCGTTCCGCGCGCTCCACAGCGACGAGCCCGGCTTCACTTGGTGGGATTACCGCCAAGGCCACTTCCACCGCAAGATGGGCCTGCGGATCGACCTCGCGCTGGTCCGCCGATCGCTGGCCGACCGCCTCGTCGCGTGCGGCATCGACCGAGCGTTCCGCAAGGGCCCCAAGCCCTCCGACCACGCGCCGCTGCTGGTGGAATGGGAGTGAGGGGCTTCCCTACCGGTTCGCGAAGTCCGGCTGGCGCTTCTCGGCGATGCCGCGCGCGCCCTCGGCGAAGTCCTCGCTCGCCACGCAAACCTGCTGGGCGGTGACCTCCTGCTCGAGGGTCAGCGCGAGGGCGGGCCTTGCCGCCGCGTCGATGACGCGCTTGGCCAGGCCGACGGCGATCGGCGCGCAGGCGAGCAGCTCGCCGACCAGCGCGTCGGTTGCGCCGTCGAGCTCCTCGGCGGGCACCGCCCGGTTGGCGAGGCCGATGCGCTCGGCCTCCTCGCCGGCGATCAGGCGGCCGGTCATGATGAGCTCCTTCGCGCGCCCCACCCCCACCATGGCGGGAAGCCGCGAGCAGCCCCCGACGTCGGGGATGAGCCCGACCCGTGTCTCTGGCAGCCCGACCAGCGCGTCGCCCGCCATCACCCGCATGTCGCACGCCAGCGCCGTCTCCAGCGCGCCACCGATGCACGCCCCGTGGATCTGGCAGACGACGGGCTTGGTCGTCTGCTCCATGAGAGTGCAAACGTCGATCCACTCCCGCCGAAAGCTGCGCAGGTCGCGCGTGTTGGCAGCCAGGTCGGCGAGCGCGGAGAGGTCGACGCCGGAGGAGAACACCGGGCCGGCGCCGCGCAACACGACGACGCGCACGTCGTGGTCGTCGGCTGCCGCGCGCATCGCCTCGCCCAGCTCGACAATCAACGGCTCGTTGAACGCGTTTCGCTTCTCGGGGCGGTTCAGGACGACGTGACGGACCGCCCCCCGGTCCTCGGTCTCGATGACGGGCAAGGTCTGCTCCCTTCGACGGCGACGTCTCCTCACGCTAGCGTCTGCACCGACCTGCACGACCATCGAGCTGTGCGTAAAGCCTGCGTCACGTCGCGCTTGCGCGCTCGCGGGACGCCTGACGGCGCGTGAAGCGTGCGTCACGCCGCGCCGCGCGCGGCGGACAGGCGGCTCCTCACCCTGACACGCTCATCTCCGTCCAGGATCCGCCGCCACGCGAGCGGGGCGAAGGCGGCCAGCGCGAGGGCGAGGAACGCGGCCTTCAGCGTCACTGAATCGAGCTGGAAGGCGACCGCGAACGCGAGCCCCGCCGCCATGAGCGACCACGCAAGCGGAGCGATCGCGGCGGCCGACGCGGGGGAAAGGCGCCGGATGAACAGGAACAGCACGGCCCCCTCGAAGAGCGCCTTGGCCGCCCACACCGCCGCTGCCGCCTCGATGCCCCCCGTCTCCAGGGCGAGCCAGAAGCCGCCGAGGTAGAGAGGCAGCTCGACGAGGGCGAGCCTGGCAGTCAGGTCGGGTCGGCCGCTCTGCACCAGCCCGCTGCCGAGCTGGACGAGGCTCGAGACCAGCACGCCGACCGCGAGCCACTGGAGGACGCGCTCGCTGCTGTCGGCGAACTCCGCTCCGAGCCAGAGGTCGAGGCCCTCGTGGGCGAAGGTCACGATCGCCAGCGTGATCGGGAACAGCCCGATGAAGCCCAACCGCATGGCCCCCCCGAAGATCGTCGCGGTGCGCCGTGGCTGGGCCGCCAGCGAGAGGGCGAAGGCCGGGAAGAAGACGTTGGCCAGCGCGATCGAGACGAGCCACAGCTTGGTGACCACCTCGTAGGGGGTGCCGAAGTAGGCGACGGCGGCGATCGAGGCGACCGCCCCGACCAGGAAGCGGTCGGCGGCCACCATGAAGGCGTTGGTGACGTTGGTCGCCGTCACCCACCCGCCGAATGTCAGGAGCGGGCGCAGCAGCGAGCGCCGCGCGCCTCGCTGACGACGGATCTCCGGCGAGATGCGCAGGACGAGCACTAGGTTGACCGACCACGAGATCACACGGCTGGCCACCACGGCGGACACCGCGGCGACGAGGCTGTCGGCGAAGGCGAGCATCAGCAGCGGCCCGAAGTAGGTGACCGCCGCCGTCGGGACCATCACCGCATTGGTGAGGTCGAAGCGCTGCCACGCCTCGAGGTGCGCTCGCAGCGCCGCGCCGCTGATCGCCAGCGGCAGGCTCGCGGCCAGCAGCCAGAAGGTGTGCAGCGTCTCGTCCTCGAGGGGCCCCGGCACGTTGAGGACGTCGCGCACGAGCCACGGCGAGAGCAGGGCGACCACCCCGCCGGCGAGCACGCCGAGCGCGAGCATCCCCGCCAGGCCGGTCCAGAACAGCCCGGGCGCGTCGCGCGCCTCCTCGGAGCCGATCCGCTCCGCCGTGAGCTTGGTCAACGCGCGACCGATGCCGAGATCGAAGACCTGGGCGTAGCCGATGACGACCCAGGCCAGCGTGAGGACCCCAAAGCGGTCGGTGCCGAGTGCGTCGATGAGCAACGGGACGGCGATGAAGGCGCACAGCAGCGTCGCGGCCTGGCCGCCGAAGGTGAACGCGGTGCTCCGAGCGAGGAGGCGACCGCTCAGCAGCCGCTGCTGCTCGTCGTTGGCGGCCGGCTCCGTCACGTCAGCCGGCCGCGAGCGGCGCCGGCTCGCGCTCGGGCGCGCCGACGACGAACGCGCGGTGCCACACAGCGAGCTCGAGGAGGCCGTAGAGGAGCCGCTTGTGGTCGGCGCGGCGCGCGAGGTGCTCGTCGACGAGCCGGCCCACGGCCGCGGGGGAGACGAGCGCCCCGAGCTCGACGTCGTCGGCGAACCGGCGTCGCACCTCGGGAGCGAGCGACGTGTGCAGCCAGCGCTCGTAGGGAGAGACGAACCCGTGGCGCGCGCGCCGCAGAGCGGCCGCCGGCACGAGCGGCTCGATCGCGGAGCGGTGCAGGCGCTTCTTGCGCCGCAGCCCGGTTCGGAGCCGCGCCGGCACCCGCTCGACCCAGCGCATGAGCTCGACGTCGAGATAAGGCACCCGCAGCTCCAGCGAGTGCGCCATCGACATCTTGTCGCCGCAGATCAGCAGGCGGTCGGGGAGGATGACGTGCGCGTCGAGGTAGAGCGCCTGGTCGAGCAGCGGCCGATCGCCGACGTCGGCACGGACCTCGTCGACGAGCGCGAGCCGCTCGGCCTCGGCCTGCGCCGCTGCGCCGCCGCGGTTGCCCGCGCCGCTCTTCCTGTCAGCCCCGCTGGCTCCGCCCGCGCCGCTTCCGCGCGCCACGCCGCCTCCCAGCGTCGCCCGCAGCTCCGGCGAGGTCGACTCGAACAGTCGCAGGAGCCGCTCCCCGTCGCTCATGCCTCCGAGCAGCCGGGCGAGCTGGGCCGCGCGCTCCAACCGCGGCACGGCGGCCGCCGCCCGCTCCGCCGGGTGGGCGAGAGCGCCCGGGAGCCTGCGCAGCGCGCCGAGCGCCAGGGCGGCCTGGTGGCGGTCGTAGCCTCCGTGGGGCTCGTCGGCCCCCTGGCCCGAGAGCACGACCTTGACCGAGCGCGCCGCGAAGCCGCTGAGCTGCATGAGGGCCGCGGCCGACGGGATGGCCAGCGGCTCCTCCTGCGCGCGGATGCAGCGCTCGAGCTCGGCCATGAAGCCCTGCTCCTCCATCGCGGTGTCGTGATGGTCTGACCCCAGCGCACGGGCGGTCTCGGAAGCGGCCGCGCGCTCGTCGACCACGGAGCCGGCGCCCGGGAAGCCGATCGTGAACGTCGTCGGCGGCTGGGGGGAGCGCCGGGTCATCGCCGAGACGATCGCCGCCGAGTCGACTCCACCCGACAGGAACGCGCCGTAGGGGACGTCGGACATCATCTGGCGCTCGACGGCGTCGACGAAGCGCTCGCGCAGCTCGTCGCTCGTAGCGCCGGGGAGCACCGGCCCCGGCGCCTCCCGGAAGCTCTCCGTCCGCACCCGGCCGTCCTCGGCGACGAGCAGGGACGCCGGCGCGAGCTTGGAGATGCCGGCGAAGAGCGTGCGGGGGGCGGGGACGCAGCGCAGCGCCAGGTAGTGGTCGAGCGCGACCGGATCGACCTCCGCCGCCACCAGCCCGGTTGCAAGTAGGGCGCCGACCTCCGAGGCGAGCGCGACGCGGGCCCCGTCGCTCCACCAGTAGACGGGCTTGACCCCGAGCGGGTCGCGCGCGGCCACCAGCCGACGGCGCCGCGCGTCCCACAGCGCGAGCCCGTAGATCCCGTTCAGCCGTGTGAACCCCGCGAGGCCATGCTCCTCGTAGAGGTGGACGACGACCTCGCAGTCAGAGCCGGTCGCGAATCGGTGCCCGCGCGCCTCGAGCTCTGAGCGAAGCTCGAGGTGGTTGTAGACCTCGCCGTTGACGACGGCGGCGACCGATCCGTTCTCGCTGCACAGGGGCTGGCCGCCGCCGGCGACGTCGACGATCGCCAGGCGGGTGTGCACGAGCGTGGCCGGCCCGAAGCGCCGCACCGCATCCCCGTCGGGCCCCCGATGGCGAAGCTGCGCGCACATCGCCGCGGGCGCACCGGCCGCGACCGCTCCCGCCGGGTCGAGGATCGCGCCCATGCCGCACATGGGCGCGATTGTGGCAGGGGCTGGGGCGGCCCAGTCGACGCGCCGCGCCCTGTCACGCTTGCGCCATGCCCGCCGCCCCGGATCACCGTGGGCGGATCGTCTTTGGGCCGTTCAAGCGGCTCGCTGCGCGAGGGAGGCAAACGCCAGAAGACATGCGGAGATAATCCGGACCGGCGAGTTGTGGGGGCGTGCGGTCCCACTTGCTTGTCGGTTGGTGCCACGTTCCTCAGCGGCACGCTACTTCGCGTCGGGAAGGGTGAGCTCGACGGTACGGTCATCGAAGACGGCGCGCAGCTCAAGATGGCCGCCGAGCGCGTTGATGTATCCGTTCAACGTCGCCAGTCGCGGGTTGGGCTGGTGCTCGACGTGCGAGACGCTGCGCTGGGAAACCGCCATCTTCTCGGCGAGCTGCACCTGCGTGACGTCGAGCTCCTCGCGCAACTCGGCGAGCATCGCGGCCTTGTGTCCCTCGACGCGAGCGCGGCGCTCGGCGTCCTTGTCGATCAAGTCCGCCAACTGGCGAAACGATCGGCTGCTCTTGGTCTTGCTCATGACTCGTCTAATCTCTCGCGGCCCCTACGGACTCTCCGTCCTGCAGGCGAGGCCCCCGAAGACTGACGCAGCGCGAATTGGCCTTTGGTCAGGCGAAGGGATTCTCGATGCGCGTCGCTCCGATCTTGGCTCCAGCCGGCAGATCCTCGCTGAACACGAGCTGGCAGCCGGCGACGTGCGCGGCTTCGATGATGAGCGCATCCCACAATGAGAGCCGTGCGCTGAGACTGGTTGCGATGGCCGACCGGACAAGACCGGCGTCCGCGCCGACGACTGTCAGCTTCGAGAGCTGCTCGACCGCCTCGGCCGCGTCGGCCTTCGGCAGCGGCCGCGCGATCTTGCGCGTCGTCACCACGAAGAACTCGGCGAGGACCTGAGTGCTCACCACGAGGCGCTCGGGCTCGTGCCCGAGCAGCTCTCGGGCTCGGTCTCGCTTGCTCGGGTCGGCGTCGTCGACGGCGTAGACGAGAACGTTGGTGTCGACGAACGCTCTAGCGCTGGTGCGCGTCATCGCGGGTCCAGCTTCGGCCCTGGGCGCCGCTGCTGGCCGACGTGCGCTCCGCGAGGGAAAGGAAGGCGGCGATGCCCTCGCTAGCGGGGCTGTGCCCGCCGAAGGCGGCCAAGTACCCGCGGACGAGCGCGTTCACCGACGTGTGCTGCTCGAGTGCGCGAATCCGGGCACGACGTAGGACGTCGTCATCGATCGTCAAGGTGATGTTGCCCATCTTCGCAGTCAGTGTAGCACGTAAACAGTGTAGCGCGGGATAAGGGGGGGCAACTCGCCTGGCGGCTCGGCGGCGGCTCACGCGCCGCTCTGGCCCCGCTCGCCCAGCACCCGATCGACGGCCGCCCGCAGCCGCTCCCCGCGCGTAGCGAGCGGGAACTCGCGCAGGACGCGCTCGCGCGCGCGGCGACGTCCCTCCAGCCCGGCCTCTAGCGCCCGGCGGACGCCTTCGGCGATCTGTGCCGGCTCGCTTCCCGAGATGAGGACGCCCGCGTCGCCGACGACCTCGGGCATCGCCCCGGCGTCGCGCACGACCGGGACGCAGCCGGCGAGCATCGCCTCGGCGATCGCCATCCCGAAGCCCTCGTGCCACGAGGCCTGCACGTATACGGACGCGCGCGCGTAGAGGCCCTCGAGCTCTGACTGCTCCACCCAGCCGCGCAGCTCGACGTTGTCGCCCGCTCGCCCGCGCAGCTGCTCGGCCGCCTCCTCGTCGATCCACTCGCCCGCGTGGACCCAGCGCACGTCGGGCGCGAGCGCCGCAGCGTCGACGAACGGCCGCTGGCCCTTCTGCTCGAGGGTCAGCGAGGAGATCCCGCCGACGGTCAGCGCCGTGCGCTCGCGGGCGGACTCCTCCGGAAGCGACCCGAACGGGTCCGGGATTCCGTGGTGGATGACCTCCACGCGCGCGGCGGTGCGCGGCCCGATGTTGCGCGCGATCTCCTCGCGCGAATAGTGGGAGTTCGTCACCAGCCGCGTCGCCCGGGCGATGATCCACCGCGACGCCCACTTGGCCAGGCCGCCCTGCTGGTAGCCGAAGCCCACCTCCGGCACGCTGGCGACGTCGAAGCCCCCGACGATGAGCAACACCGGCTTGCCGGTGAGCCACGCGAGCGTGACGCAGACGAAGCTGTGCCACGACGCCCACCACGCGACGACCGCGTCGGCTCGTCGCAGTCGCGGCCACAGGCGGCGCGGGTCGGTCACCCGCCCCGGCTGCTCCCAGTCGAGGATCTCGTGCTCGGCGGCCAGCGCCTCGCGGTCGATGTCGATGAACGAGGACCGCCGCGGATAGGCATAGAGGAGGGTGGCCATGGGGGGCGCGAGTGTAGGCTCCCGCCTCCTTTTCACCGACAAGGAAGCTGGAGGAACGCAGTGGCGGAGATCGCGAGAGTCGGCGTGCTCGGCTGCGGCCTGATGGGTCACGGCATCACGCAGGTCGCGGCGCAGGCAGGGCTGGACGTCGTCGTGCGCGAGGTCGACCAGGCGACGCTCGACAAGGGCCTCGAGAGGATCGACAAGCAGCTCGCGCGCGCCGTCGAGAAGGGAAAGGCGACTGAGGAGGACGTCGACGGCGTCAAGGGCCGCATCCACGGCACAACCGATTACGCCGACCTCGCCGACTGCGACCTCGTCATCGAGGCCATCACCGAGGACCTCGCGCTCAAGCTCGCGATGTGGAAGGAGGTCGACGCCGTCGTCAGGCCCGAGGCCTTCCTCGCGACCAACACCTCCTCGCTCCCGGTCATCGACCAGGCCGCCTCCACCGGCCGCCCCGATCGCTTCCTGGGCCTGCACTTCTTCAACCCCGTCCAGGTTATGAAGCTGCTCGAGGTCGTGCGCGGAGTGACGACGTCGGACGAGGCCTTCCAGGTCGGTCTCGACTTCGGCGAGAAGCTCGGCAAGCTCACCGTCCAGACCCGCGACACCGCGGGCTTCATCGTCAACCGCCTGCTGGTGCCCTACCTGCTCGACGGCATGCGCGGCTACGAGGAGGGGATAGGCTCGATCGCCGAGATAGACGCCGCGATGAAGGCAGGCGCCGGCCACCCGATGGGGCCGCTCACCCTCGCGGACTTCGTCGGCCTCGACACCCTCGGCGCGATCTGCGACGTGATGTTCGACGAGTTCCGCGAGCGACGCTTCGCCCGCCCGCCGATCCTCAACAAGATGCTCGCGGCGGGGTGGCACGGCCGCAAGTCGGGCACCGGCTTCTACGACTACTCGGGCGAGCAGCCGGTTCCCAACCCGCAGCTTTGAGCCGGTCGGACAATGGCCGGCGAAAACGAACCCGATCACCCCCGTGTGATGACCGAAGCTCCTGTCAGTCTGCGGATAGAAAAAGCGCAAGGAATCGCCCGGCGATACCCTCCGCCGACGATGCAGGAAGCCGACCCCGCGGAGCTCCTCTCGATCGCTCACGAGGCGGCCGCCGCCGCGGGCGCGCTCCTGCTCGACTCGGCCCGCTCGCCTGCCGAGGACGTGCAGACGAAGTCCGGGCCCACCGACCTCGTCAGCGAGGCGGACCATGCGGCCGAGCGCGCGATCATTGCGCTCCTCTCCGAGCGCCGTCCCGGGGACCGGATGCTGGGGGAGGAGGGAGGGGAGCGCGCGCTGGGGGAGGCCGAGCCGGAACCCGGCGGCGTCCGGTGGGTCGTCGACCCGCTCGACGGGACGGTCAACTTCCTGTTCGGCATCCCGCAGTGGTGCGTGAGCGTCGCCTGCGAGGACGACGACGGCGCCATCGCCGGCGTCATCTTCGACCCATCGCGGGGGGAGACCTTCGCGGCGACCCGCGACGGCCCGGCCACCCTCGACGGCCGCTCCATCGAGGCATCGCAGCGGACCGATCTGGAGACGGCGCTGATCGCGACCGGCTTCTCCTATGACGCCGACGTCCGCGCGCGGCAGGCCGAGACGGTCGGCGCGCTCCTGCCCCGCGTCCGCGACATCCGCCGCCTGGGAAGCGCCGCTCTCGACCTCTGCTGGACCGCCTGCGGTCGCTACGACGCCTACTTCGAGCGCGCGCTGAACCCCTGGGACCGGGCGGCCGGCGCGCTCATCTGCGCCCGGGCGGGCCTGGCGCTACGAGAGCTGGAGGCCACCGACGATCTTCCCGCCGGCCTCGTCGTGGCGCCGGCGCCGCTCCTCGAGCCGCTGTTCGAGCTCGTGGGGGTAACCGGGCCTATCCGGGGTTCTGGTAGTAGACCCTCTCGGGCTCGATCTTGAAGAGGATCCGCTGCTCGCCGGGCTGCAGGAAGGGATATTCGTCCTGGCCGAGGTACTTCTTGGCCATCGAGTCGGCGTGCTCCTTGGCGCCCTCGTGCGTGTCCTCGACGAGCCGCCCGCGGATCTCGAGGTACTCGTAGGGGTTTTCCCGA
>Ga0183260_10002271_pt1 | contig 15896 bp, 17 predicted proteins | sample AntDrymUQ4972206_2_FD_129768 | JGI IMG/M metagenome (GOLD analysis project Ga0183260, IMG submission 129768) | Polar desert sand microbial communities from Dry Valleys, Antarctica - metaG UQ497 (22.06) (version 2) (version 2) | ecosystem: Environmental > Terrestrial > Soil > Desert | place...
GGTCGATCACATCCTTCCGATCTCCCGCCTCAAGGCCCCGAGCCGCAGCAAGTCACGCAGGATTCGGCTGAAGTGGACCGGAAGCGACCCGACCCGCCCCGGTCTGATCCCCTCCGGCGTGCGACGCTACGAGGTCTTCGCGGCTTCTGCCCGAGGTGGCGGCTTCCGGCTCATCGCACGGACCAAGCGCCGGTCGGTGCGCTTCACCGGCAAGCCGGGCACCCGCTACCGCTTCTACACCGTGGCGATCGACGGGGTGGGCAACCGCGAGAGTCCGCCCTCGCGACCGGATGCCTCCACGCGCGTGATGCCGCGCCGCTGACTCTACGCCGGCGTCCGCGCCGCGCCGCGCCCCGCCGCTGACCCTACGCCGGCGTCCGCGTCCCGTTGGTGCTGCCCTTCCGGCTTGCTGCCCGCCTCTGTGCGGGGGAGGATGAGCGAGAGCGGGGTGGCGCCTTGTCGCCCGCCTCCTCTGCCCGCGCTGCCTCCTTCTCCGTCTCGGCCCTCGTCTCGCGCCGCGCCGCCTCCAGGAGCTCGTCGAGCGACTCGCGGATGCCATCGGCGATGTCCTGGACGTCGGGCAGCGCGTCGTAGTCGGCGAGCAGGCCGAAGTTGACCTTCCCGTTGTAGGACATGATCGCCACGCACAGCGCGTGGTTCTCGGGCAGGAACCCGACCGGGAAGAGGTCGAGCAGCTCGCGTCCCAAGACGTAGAGGGGCATCTGCGGGCCGGGGACGTTGGTCACGATGACGTTGAACAGCCGCGTCGAGAAGTTCAGGCGCGAGGCCTGGGCGAGGATGGTGGGCGGGGCGAAGTTGTTCACGCCGGCGAGGACCTCCGCGCCGATCGCCTGCTTTGACTCCTTGAGCCCGTCCATCGACTCCTTGACCAGCGCCAGGCGGGCGACCGGATCGCGGACGTAGACGGGCAGTGGGGCCCGCATGACGGCGAGGCGGTTGCCGCCCTGGTCCTGCTCGTCCTCCGAGCGGATCGACACCGGCACGAGCGCGCGCAGCTCGAGGCCCTCGGTCCTCACTCCCCGGGAGTGCAGGAAGCGGCGCAGCGCGCCGGCGACTACGGTGAGCACGACGTCGTTGACCGTCCCCGAGAACGCGTTCTTGACCTCCTTGAAGTCCTCCAGGTCGCAGCGGAGCTCGGCGAAGCGCCGGTGCGGCCCGATCGGCACGTTGAGCGGCGTGTCGGGCGCGGGGTTGAGCGCCGCCCAGACGATCTCGCCGACGCCCTCGACGGCTTCCCGGGCGCGGTGGACCGTCGTCTCGGGCTTAGCGGCCGCCGAGACAGCGCGGGTTGCGAGCTCCACGCCTGCCTTGACCACGCCCTTGACCCCCGCGGCGACGAGCAGTGCCGAGCCGGGCTCGGGCTGGGCCTGCCACTCCGCGCCGGTGGGATGCTCGACGGACTCGGGCGCCGGCTCGGCGTCGAAGAGCACGGTCGCTAGATCCACCCCGGCGACACCGTCCACGAGTGCGTGGTGGGTCTTTGAGATGAGCGCGAAGCGCTTGCCTTCCAGGCGCTCGACGAGCCAGGTCTCCCACAGCGGCTTGGAGCGGTCGAGTTGCTGGGAGAAGATCCGGCACGCCAGGCGCCTGAGCTGCTCCTCGGAGCCCGGCGCGGGCAGGGCGGTGTGGCGCACGTGGTAGTCGAGGTTGAAGCTCGGGTCGTCGACCCACAGAGGCCGGCCCATCTCGACGGGCGGGACGGCGAGCTTCTGGCGGTAGCGCGGGACGAGGTGCAGCCGGCTGCGGATCTGGTCGAGGAAGTCGCCGATCGCCGGGGGCGGGCCCTCGAAGACGAGGACGGCGCCGACGTGCATGTGGGAGTTGGCGCCCTCCTGGGCGAGAAACGACGCGTCGGTCGCCGTCAGCCGGTCCAGATGTGCCTGCGCCATTCGCTGCTCCTCGCCCGTTCGCGTCCTCCCGGCTGGCTAACCCTATCGCCGCGTGTGGGACGCGGCGGTGGGAGGGGGCGGGCCATGTACCGGAAGCGTTCGTGCGAAGCTTGCGGGTGCCGCCAGCATTCGTGATCGCGAAGAAGGGACTGACGATGGCGTGGGACTTCTCGACGGAAGCCGAGCTCGCGGCGCACCTGGACTGGATGGTGGCCCGCGAGCGCTTCGCCTGGCTGCTCGAATCCGTCACGTCGAAGCACTGAGCGGCGTGGCGCTGCTCGGCGTGGCGCTCGCCTGCGGTCTCGCCGCCTGTGGAGTCGGCGGGCAGGCGGCGAGCGGGCCGGCTCCCACCCCGAGGGTCGACCGCTTCGACGAGCGCCGCGCGTTCTCGCTCCTGCGCGAGCAGGTGGAGCGCTACGGGCCGCGGCCGGCGGGGTCGGTCGCCTCGCAGCGGCTCGCGACGCGGCTGCGTCGTCTTCTGCCGGGCGGTCGCTACGAGGCGGTGCCCAACGGGCTTCGCAACGTCGTCGGAGTCCTCCCGGGCCGGGCGCCGGCGATCGTCATCGGCGCCCACTACGACACCGAGGCGCTGCCGCGCGACTTCGTCGGCGCCAACGACGGCGCCGCGGGCACCGCGGCGGTGGTCGAGCTCGCGCGGGCGCTCGCGCGCCGCCCGCCGGGCGGCCCCGAGCTTCGCTTCGTGCTCTTCGACGGCGAGGAGGAGCCCGCGGGCGGCGACATCTTCACCCAGGGCACGCGCGGCAGCCGCGCCTACGTCGCGCTGCACCGCGACGAGGTGGGCGCGATGGTCCTGCTCGACTACGTCGCCAACAAGGGGCTCTCCCTGCCGCGGGAGGAGGGCTCGAATACCAAGCTGTGGGGGCGGCTCCGTGCGGCCGCTAAGCGGGTGGGCGTCCTGCGCGCCTTCCCCGACGACAGCACGTTCGAGATCTTCGACGACCACACCGCGTTCACCCAGGCGGGCATCCCGGCCATCGACCTCATCGACTTCGACTACCGCTACCGCGACACCGCGCGAGACACGGTCGACAAGGTCTCGCCTCGCAGCCTCGACGTCGCCGGGGAGGCGGTGGCCGAGCTGATTCGGTCCTGGCCGCGTTGACGGTCGAGAGCGCCAAGTAACTTCCACGATCGATGACCGATCAGGGCGGGCAGCCGCACGAGCCGCACGAGCCGGGGGAGGTCACCCAGCCGGAGGGGGGACCCCCGCCGGAGTGGCCCCGCCCCGATCGCGCAGTACGCCTACCCTCCGCGGCTTCCAGCGCGAAAGGAGCCGGCGATAGCGGTCCTCATCTCCTTCTTCGTCCCGGGCGTCGGCCACCTCTACGCCGGGGACACCAACACGGGCTGCCTGCTGCTGGCGCTTTACCTCGGGATCATCGTTCTCGACTTCATCCTCGCCATCACGATCATCGGGATCCTGCTCTTCGTGCTGACGATCCCGGCGAGCCTCGTCGTGTGGATCTACGCCATGGTCGACTCCTACGGCAAGGCAAACGCGTACAACCGCAGCTGGGGACTTCCCTAGCTCGAGCGCGGTGGCCGCTCGAACCCCTGGCCCTACACTGCGAGACATGGGGAACGCTCCGGAGAAGCTCCTCCTAGCCGCTCCGCGCGGCTACTGCGCCGGGGTCGACCGGGCTGTGCAGACGGTCGAGCACGCGCTCGACCTCTACGGCGCGCCCGTCTACGTGCGCAAGGAGATCGTCCACAACAAGCACGTCGTCGCGGAGCTGCGCGAGCGCGGGGCGATCTTCGTCGACGAGCTCGACGACACCGTCCCCGAGGGCGCCGTCACCGTCTTCTCGGCCCACGGCGTCTCGCCGACCGTGCACCACGAGGCGGGGCACCGGGGACTGCGGACCCTCGACGCGACCTGCCCGCTGGTGACCAAGGTCCACCGCGAGGCGCTGAAGTTCGCAGCCGAGGGATACACGATCGTGCTCGTCGGCCATGCCGGCCACGAGGAGGTCGAGGGAACGATGGGCGAGGCCCCCGAGAGCATCGTGCTCATCGAAACCGAGGAGGACGTCGACCGCCTCGAGGTCGCCGACCCCGACCGGATCGCCTACATCTCCCAGACCACCCTGTCGGTCGACGAGACCCTCACGATCATCAACCGCCTCCGCGAGAAGTTCCCGAGCATCGTCGGTCCTCGCACCGACGACATCTGCTACGCGACGACAAATCGCCAGGCGGCAGTCAAGCAGCTGGCCGCGCAGTGCGACCTCGTGCTGGTCATCGGCTCGACGAACTCCTCCAACTCCAACCGCCTCGTCGAGGTCGCGCGCGAGTACGGCGCGGACTCGCACCTGATCGACCACGAGGGCCAGGTCCGCGAGGAGTGGCTCGAGGGCAAGCAGGTGGTCGGCATCACCTCGGGCGCCAGCGCCCCGGAGGAGCTCGTCCAGCGGCTGGTCCAGTTCTTCGCCGCGCGGGGAACCGAGGACGTCCAGGAGCTCGAGGTCGTCCAGGAGGACGTCCGCTTCATGCTGCCCAAGGCGATCCGCCAGGAGCTCACGGCGCGGACGTGACGTGAGCATGTGCGGCACGGAGGCTGCGCACTATCGTGACGTTTCGGTGCTGTAACGGCACGATCGAGGCTCGATGCTCGCCCTGGACGATGGGCGAATGCGAGGACTACCCTGGCCGACATGGCGACCGAGCAGCTCCTCGACGCCGACGCCTACCTCGCCGAGGTCTGCGAGAGCAACACGGAGCTCATCGGGGGGCGCGTCGTGATGGAGGACGCCGTCCTCCGCCACCAGCTGATCGTCATGAACATCTGCACGGCGCTGCGCGAGTGGGTTGCCAGTCCGTCGGGGAGCGGGCTCGCGACCATCAACGTCGACGTCCGTATCAGCGACCACGACGTCCCCAAGCCCGATGTCCTGTGGTATGCCGATCCGGCCCGAGCGCATCTAGACGCAGTTCAGGTCAACGCCCCCGACCTCGTGGTCGAGGTTCGCTCGCCGAGCACGTGGAAATACGACATCGGCGCGAAGCTCGCGCTCTACGAGCGACGCGACGTGCGCGAAGCGTGGCTGGTCGACCACCCGGCGCGGACCGTGCTCGTCCACCGCCGCAGCGACCCGCGCGCCTCGCGCTTCGACGTCCACCTCGAAGCAGCTGACGACGCCGCGCTCACCTCGCCGATGCTCCCGGGCCTCCGCGTTCCGGTCGCCGAGGCGCTGCGGGTTGCCTGAGCCTTACCGGGGAGGGTCGACAGCCCTCGCGCGGCGGCTCCACCTGCGCTGTGAGCCGCTGACTCTCAGAACGGCATCTTGCCCCGCCCGCGCCGGCCGGCGTTGCCCGACTTGTTGGTCGCCTTGCGCGACGAGCTGAAGGGCTTCTGGAACAGCCTCCCCAGGAATCCGGGCGCGCTTCCGCCGGCTCGCTGACCGACGCCGAGCGTCTTGTCGACGCCCCGTTGCGGCCCCTGCGAGAGCCGCGGGAGGAGGAACGCGAGGATTAGCAGCAGGATGCATACGGCGATGATCGCTCCGATGAGCATGGATTCCCCTCAGTAGATGGTGGTGCTCTTCTGCTACCCGATCGGGGGTAGGCTCACGCCATGGATGGACTGATGATGGATACGCCCCTGCTCGTGCGCCACCTCGCCGAGCGAGCGGCGACCGTGTTCGGGGATCGCGAGATCGTGAGCCGGACAGCAGACGGCGTCGAGCGCTCCTCCTACCGCGAGGTCGTAGAGCGCGCGCACCGGCTCGCTTCCGCGCTGAGCCAGATGGGCATCCGCCCCGGCGACCGGGTCGCGACCTTCGGCTGGAACTCCCTGCGCCACCTCGAGCTCTACCTCGCGGTGCCGAGCATGGGCGCCGTCCTGCACACGCTCAACATCCGCCTCTTCGAGGAGGACCTGCGCTACATCGTCTCCCACGCCAAGGACCGCGTCGTCTTCCTGGACGCCTCCCTCGCCGCGGCGATGCCGCGCTTCGAGGGCGTCGAGCACGAGGTGCTGATGCCCGACGCCGAGGTGCAGCGCGACGGCGCCCTTGCCTACGAGGATCTGGTGGAGGGCGGGGATCCCGACTTCGCCTTTGGAGACCTCGACGAGAACGCCGCCGCCGCCATGTGCTACACGAGCGGTACGACCGGCCGGCCGAAGGGGGTCGTCTACTCGCACCGCTCTATCGTCCTGCACGCGCTGTGCGTCAACCAGGCCGACTCGATCGGCCTGCGCGAGCGCGACGCGATCATGCCGGTGGTGCCGATGTTCCACGCGATGGCGTGGGGGCTTCCCTATGCCGCGGCGATCGCGGGCGCCCGCCAGGTCTTCCCGGGCCCGCACATGACCCCGCCGGCGCTCGCCGAGCTCATCGCGGCCGAGCGCGTTACGCGCACGGCCGGAGTGCCGACGGTATGGCACGGCATGCTCGGGCTCGACCCTCCGCCCGACCTCTCGAGCCTCGACGAGATCATGGCCGGCGGCGCGGCGGTTCCCGAGAGCCTGATCCGGGCCTTCGACGAGCGCTTCGGCATCCCGATCATGCAGGGCTGGGGGATGACCGAGACCAGCCCGCTGGCCTCCTACTCGCGGCCGCCGTCGGACGTGGAGTTGCTCTCGGATGACCAGGTCTACGCGCTGCGCGCCGCCCAGGGGCGCGTCCAGCCACTCGTGGACTTACGCATCGACGAGGAAGCCGGGGGCGAGCTCCACGTACGCGGGCCGTTCGTCGCGAGCGACTACTACGACGACCCGACGTCGCGCGAGAAGTTCACCGACGACGGATGGCTGCGAACGGGGGACGTGGCAGAGCTGTGCCACGGCTCTTACATCCGGCTCGTCGACCGCACCAAGGACCTCGTCAAGTCGGGCGGCGAGTGGATCTCCTCCGTGGACCTCGAGAACGCGATCATGGCCCACGAGGACGTGCTCGAGGCCGCGGTCATCGCGGTGCCCGACGAGAAGTGGAGCGAGCGGCCGTGCGCCTGCGTCGTCGTTCGCGAGGGGGCGCCGCTCGACGCCGACGGCGTGCGCGCCTTCCTCATGGGCCGCGTGGCCAAGTGGTGGCTGCCCGAACGCGTCGAATTCGTCGACGAGGTCCCCAAGACCTCGGTGGGCAAGTTCGACAAGAAGGTGCTGCGGGCGCGGTTCGCGGGCGACGAAGGGCAAGCTCCCCGGAGCGGCGCGGCCGGAGGCGAGCAGCCGGCGCCCGGGAGCGGCGCGGCCGGAGGCGAGCAGCCGGCGCCCGGGAGCGGCGCGGCCGGAGGCGAGCAGCCGGCGCCCGGGAGCGGCGCGGCCGGAGGCGAGCAGCCGGCGCCCGGGAGCGGCCCGGCCAGCGCCTCTTGACGACCCTCGTCATCTCAGACCTCCACCTGGGCGCGCGCACGGGCATCGACGTCCTGCGCCGCCGCGAGCTGCGCGAGCCGCTATTACGCTCACTCGCCGACGCGGAGCGCGTCGTGGTGCTCGGAGACCTGCTCGAGCTGCGCCAGGGGCCGGGGCGGGAGGCGCTGGCCGCGGCGCGGCCCTTCTTCGAGGAGCTCGGCGGCGCCGTGGGCGACCGCGAGGTCGTCGTGGTGCCGGGCAACCACGACCATCAGCTCGTCGCGCCATGGCTCGAGCGTCGCGGCCGCGAGCCCCGCGGGCCGCCGCTGCGCGCGGAGGAGCGCATCGCGCCGCACGACGCGTCGCCGCTCGCCGCGCAGCTGGCCGAATGGGCGGCGCCCGCCCGCCTCGAGGTCGCCTACCCCGGTGTGTGGCTGCGCGACGACGTCTACGCCACCCACGGTCACTATCTCGACCGCCACACGACGCTCCCGGCCTACGAGCGGATAGGCGCCGCGCTGGTCGAGCGCTTGGTGCGCCCGCTGCCCGACCCGCTCGCGACGCCCGACGACTACGAGGCCATCCTCGCCCCGATCTACGCGCTGCTGCACGAGGCGGCCCAGTACGTGCCAGAGGCGGCCGGAGCGGCGTACAACGGCGCCACCATCCGCCTCTGGGACAGCATGCGCGGCGACGCCAGCCGGCGCCGCCGCGCCCGCTACGCGCTGCTGGCCGTCGGCGTGCCCCTTGCCGTCGCGGCGCTCAACCGCGCCGGCCTCGGCCCGCTTCACCCCGACTTGAGCGGCCGAGCCCTTCGGCGCGCCTCGCTGGAGGCGATGAGCGAGGTGGTCGCGCGGCTTGGTATAGACGCGCGCTACGTGGTCTTCGGGCACACCCATCGCGCGGGTCCGTTCGCCGGCGACGACCCGGCTGACTGGACGACGCCGGCCGGCACGCACCTGGTCAACAGCGGCAACTGGACCTACGAGCCGGCGTTCCTGACCGACACGCCGAACGAGAGTCCGTACTGGCCGGGCGTCTGCGTAGCCGTCGAGGATGCCGGCCCGCCCACCCCACCCACCCCGCCCGAGCTGCGCCGGCTGCTGGGATACCGAACGCACGCCGATCTGCGCGGACCGCTCAAGGCGGCCCCGGCGTGAAGCACGTCGCGTAGCAGGTCACGCCCTCGCCGATCTCCAGCGAGAGGATCCCGCGGGTGTGGCCCTCGTGCTCGACGAGCGCGTAGCACCCCGGCCCGTCGACCGCGATCTCCAACCCGTTGGCGCGGACCACGCCGCGCCCGTCGAGCACCGCCCACACGCCGCCCGCCTCGTAGGGGCCCCGGTAGACGCCCTCCTGGTCGGCGGTCTGGGCTGGGAGCAGCACGCCGGGCGCGTCCTCGGGGCGGACGGGCGCGACCGGGTCGCGGTCGAGGCCGAGCAGCTCTCCGATCGCTCGCTCGGTCTCCTGGTAGGCGCCCTCGCCGTAGTGGTAGTAGGCGAGGACCCCGTCGCGATCCCACAGGTAGCGCGCCGGCCAGCCGCGGTTGCCGTAGAGCTCCCACAGCTCCATGTGGAGGTCGACGACCACGGGGTAGGGAACCTCCAGCCGCCCCACCGCGGCCTCGACGGCGTCCGGAGGCTGGGATGCGGGGAAGCCGGCGGCGTGGATCCCGATCACACGCAGGCCGTCGCCTTCGTAGCGCGCGTGCCACGCGCGCATGTAGGGGAGCGTGCGCAGCGAGTTGACCCGGCAGAAGTCCCAGAACTCCACTAGCACCGGACGCCCGCGCTGCTGCTCCATCCTGAGCATCGAGACGTTGACCCAGGGAAGCCCGCGCGGGAAGGGCGGGGCCACGATCTCGGCTCCCTCCGGTGGGCGCACGGCGGGCCACGCTAGCAGCGGCTCGGGTGGACGAATAGGGGCCACTCCGCTTCACTCGAGGGGGCTCTCGTACCCTCGGGCCGACCATGAACCGCGTCCAGCGTCTGCTCGCCGGCTCGATCGTCGTCGCGGTCGCCTCCATCGCCCTCGCCGCCGTGCGGCTGGCGACGCTCGACGACGGCGCGAGCATCGAGACCCGGGCGTCCGGCTCGCGCGTCCGCCCCGGCGGCGGCCGGCCGGTGCACTCCGCCCGTGTCGTGCTCGTCGGAGGCCTGCCACAGCGCAGGCGGCCGAGAATCCGCGCGCGTGTGGGCGATGATGTGGCGCTCACGGTGACCTCGCGTGAGGTGGAGGACGAGGTCTACGTGCGCGGCTACGACGTCTCCGCCGAGGTGGCGCCGGGCCGCCCGGCGCGCCTGCGCTTCCCCACTGCCCGCAAGGGCTTCTTCGAGGTCATCCTCGTGGTCTCGGGCGCCACGATCGCCGGCATCGACGTCGCGCCGTGATGACTCCGCGCTCGCGCAACTCCTGAACCGTCTCAGGGTTCGGGGCGTACCAACCCGTGACGACGGAGCGAACGGTGAGCGGCAAGGACCTAAAAGATCTGCTGGGCCACGTAGACGACACGCGCGAGATCGTGCTGCGAACGTCCGACGAAGGCCTGGACGCCGACTGGCGCGTCGACGAGCACTTCCTCGTGTGGGCGGGCGCTCGCGCAGAGGCCAACGACGCCTACGCGGCGTGGCGCGAGCGACCCGGTCGCGACCCCTACGCCGTCTATCTCGCGGCCGAGGATCGGGCGGACGCCGCCGAGGAAGCGCTGGCCCGCGAAGCCGCGGTCTGAGCGACGCTCAGGCCCATCCGCCGCTCCTCGAGTAGAAGCGTACCCGCAGCTCCTCGAGGCGAGATGCATAGGAGCGTCGTGACCGCTTACCAGACCACCGCAACTGCTGCCGCTCGGCCTTGGCGTTCCGACGCCGAGCGCAGCCCCGTCAGCCAACTTAGTTCGGCGCCCACCCTCGACAATCACACCTTCCTGTGCGTTGACATGGCCGGCTTCACCGCGATGACCGAGGCCCACGGCGACGAGGTGACGGATGAAGCCGTCGCCGATCTCTGTCCGCCGGCTACCAGAGCACGTCGACGTCGTAGGCGCCGAAGGCGGGGTCGACGGTGACGATCGTCAACCGCTCCACTCGTGCCTGTGCGATGAGCAGCCGGTCGAAGGGATCGGTGTGGTGAGGCGGCAGGTCGGCGACGCCGAGGACGTGCTCGAGCGAGATGCCGAGTGTCTCGAACCCGTGGCGTGCCACCTGCGCGTAGACGAGCGTCCGCGGAGCGTCCCGGAGCTCGAGCCGGCCGAGTGCGTGTTTGATGGTCATCTCCCATGGCGTCGCGACGCTGAGGAGGACGCGACCTTCGGCGATCGCCTCACGCGCGGCGGGGGAGAGCCGATCGTCGTCCGTGGCCCACCAGAGAAACGCGTGGGTGTCGAGGAGAAGCCCGCGTGCGGGGCCGTCGGTCACTTCGCGCCGAAGCCCCGCAGGAGCTCGTCGGGCAGCGGGGCGTCGAAGTCGTCGTGGACGACGATCGCGCCCTCGGCGCCACCGGGCATGCGCCGAGCCGGGCCGGCGAGCGGGGCCAGGCGGGCCACCGGACGGCCGGACCGGGCGATCAGGATCTCCTCGCCCGCCTCCGCCCGCTCCACCAGCTTGGAGAACTGGGTCTTCGCCGCATGGATGTTGATCGCCTCGGCCATGGCCCGTCAGTCTAGTCCACAAGCGGACTAGGCGCTACGGCCAGCGCCGGCCAACCGCGTCCCGCACACCACGCCGGTCAGCCGGTGACGCGGGCGCGCACCCGCGGGCAGCCCAGGAGGGTGGTAGTGGCCGGAGGTGCCGGTTGTAGCGGCGGTAGGCGTGGGCTCCGGCCTCCAGGAAGAACGGATTCCCGCGACGTCAGCGGATCCGGCGCTCAGAGGGCGAAGACCGAGCGCGCGTTCTCGAGCGCGCTGGCGAGCGCATCGACGTCCGCAGGCACGTTGTAGGGCCCGAAGCTCGCCCGCGCCGTAGCCGGGACGCCCAGGCGGCGCATGAGCGGCTGGGCGCAGTGGTGGCCGGCGCGCACGCAGACCGCCTCGCGGTTGATCAGCTCGGAGACGTCGTGGGGGTGCATCCCGTCGACGGCGAAGGAGACGACTCCGCCGCGGTCCTCGGCCGCGGGCGGGCCCAGCACCCGGACGCCGGGAATAGCATCAAGGCGCTCGAGGGCGTGGCGGACGAGCTCGCGCTCGTGCGCGCGCACGCGGTCCATCCCAAGGGCCTCGAGGTAGTCGACGGCCGCCCCCAGCCCCACGCCCTCGGCGACGTTGCCGGTGCCGGCCTCGAACTTCGCGGGGACGTCGGCCCAGGTCGAGCGCTCGCGGCCCACCGTGCGGATCATGTGGCCGCCAGCGATGAACGGGCGCATGGCCTGAAGGATCTCCAGGCGGCCGTGGAGGATCCCGATGCCCGTCGGGCCGAGGGCCTTGTGGCCCGTCCAGGCGTAGAAGTCGGCGTCGATCGCGGCGAGGTCGACGGGGAGCTGGGGCACCGCCTGCGAGCCGTCGATGAGCGCGAGCGCGCCGGCTGCGTGGACGCGCGCGACCATGTCGGCCACGGGGTTGATGGTGCCGAGCACGTTGGAGACATGGGCGAAGGCGGCGAGCCGCACCCGACCCGAGACGAGCTCTGAGTCGAGCTGGTCGAGCGAGAGCGCGCCGTCCTCGTCGACGTCGAGCCAGCGCAGCTCGGCGCCGGTCTCCTCGCACAGGAGCTGCCAGGGAACGATGTTCGAGTGGTGCTCCATCTCGGTGAGGAGCACCACGTCGCCCGGCCCGACGTTGCCGCGGCCCCACGCGTAGGCGACGAGGTTGATCGCCTCGGTCGCGTTGCGGGTGAGGATCGTTGTGGCCGGCTCTGAACCGACGAAGGCCGCGATGCGGGCGCGCGCGCCCTCGAAGCGCTCGGTCGCCTCCTCGGCCAGCGTGTAGACGCTGCGGTGGACTGGCGCGTTGTGGCGACGGTAATAGTCGTCCATCGCCTCGATGACGCTGGAGGGCTTCTGCGAGGTCGCCGCGGAGTCGAGGTAGATCAGGCGCCGGCCGTCGATCTCGCGAGCAAAGATCGGGAAGTCCGCGCGGATGTCGAGCGTCGTCGGGGTGGTGGCGGCCTCCATCGCATCTAAATCCTACCGCAGCGGTCGGTTATGACCGGCGCGGTCCGTCGTGGCTCCCGCTCGACGAGCCGTCGGTTATGACCGGCGTCGGGTCCCTCACTGCTCCCCGGCGAGGAGGCGGACGTCGTGGGCCAGACCCTCGGGGGTGAGCTGGCCGACCGGGAAGCCGATTCGCTGGCGCCCGGCCTTGTCGACGAGCAGCACGTAGGCCGAGTGCTCGAGCTCCTCGCCTTGGGGCTGGATGCCGTAACCACGCCAGACCGGTTCGAGCTGGGCCTTGGTGCCCAGCAGGAAGCGCATCCTGCCAGTGAGCCGGCGCTTGTCGAGGAACGCCCGTGCCCGTTCCGGTGTATCCCCGGCCGGGTCCACGCTGACCGCCAGCGCGGGCGGCGCCGCGCGTCCGAGATCATCGAGCGCACCGCGGATCTGGTCGGCGAGTATGGGGCAGGTGTCCTTGCACGTGGAGTACAGGAATGTCAGCACGACGACCTTGCCGCGGTAGCCGGCCAGGCTCGCCGGGCGGCCGTCCTGGTCGCGCAGCGCGAAGTCCCGCGGAGGCACGCCCCTCGGCCGCAGGGCGCCGCGAAAGCCGTCCCCGGCGTCAGCCGGCCGCGCCGGGTCGCCGCGATCGGCGAGCGAGACCCCCGCGATCGCCGCGGCGGCGCATGCGACGAGGGCGATCAGGACGAGCCGAAGGCGAGGGTGCACCCGTCAAGGGTACGGAGGGGCGAGAATGGGGCCCAGCTCCTCTTCTTAACCGCGCCAGGCGCGGTCGAGCCGACGCAGAAGCGCCGCGGGCCGCCCGGGCCGGCCTTCCTCGTCGCCCGCCGTTGGTTCGCCGTTCCAGAAACGCCCAACCCTCCCTCGTCGCCCGCCGTTCGCTCGCTCCCTCCGAGACCGCCCCGACTTCTCCCTCACCCTCCCTCGTCGCTGCCGTTCGGTGGCGCCCGAGGCCACGGCCCCAGGCTCCCGGCGCAGCCGCCCCGCCCCTACGGCTCCACCAACCCACGCCGGATCGCGTAGCGCACGAGCTCGACCCGGTCGCGCATCCCCAGCTTTCGCAGGACGTTGGCGCGGTGGGACTCCACCGTCTTCTCCGCCAAGTGCAAGGTCTCGGCGATCTCGCGGTTGGTGTGCGCCTCGGCGATGAGCTTGACCACCTCGCGTTCGCGCGGAGTCAACGGCTCGCGCGGGCCCGCGGAGTCGTCGGCCATCCACTCGCGCACGAGCGAGCGCTCGGCCGCGTTGGTCAGGAACGGCTCGCCGCGCTGTACCGCCCGCACGGCGGCCACGAGATCCTGGTCGGCCTCGGTCTTGAGCACGTAGCCCGACGCGCCCGCCTTGAGCGCCTCGAAGAGGTAGCGCTCGTCGGCGTGCATGGAGAGGATCACCACGCTGATGCCGGGCGCGTAGGCCTTTATCTCGCGCGTCGCCTGCAGCCCGGTCATCTTCGGCATCGCGACGTCGAGGATCGCGAGGTCGGGGCGGTGCTCGAGTGCGAGGTCGCGCGCCTCGATTCCGTCGCCCGCCTCGGCTACGACCTCGATGTCGCCCTGGCGCTCGAGCAGCAGGCGCAGGCCGCTGCGCACGATCCCGTGGTCGTCGGCGATCAGGATCCGCACGGGCTCACATCACCAGCTCGACCAGCGTGCCCGACCGGGTGTCGGAGCGGATCGCCAGGCGCCCGTCGATCTGGAGGGCGCGCTCGCGCATGCCCGACAGGCCCAGGCCGCCGTTGCGCGCGCGGGTCATCGCCGTAAAGCCGCGTCCGTCGCGCACCTTCAGGACCGTCCGCCCCGTGAAGGAGAGCTCCACGCGCACGTGGCGGGCCCTGGAGTGCTGGGCGACGTTGGACAGACTCTCCTGGGTCACGCGGTAGATGACGAGCTGCTGCTCGTCGGAGAGATGCGGGATGGCTCCGTAGCGGCGGAGCTCCGCCTCGATGCCGGTGCGCTCTCCGAAGTCGCGGACCTGGGCGTGGAGGGCGGGGAGGAGGCCGTGGTCGTCGAGCGCGGTCGGACGCAGCTCCCGTGCAAAATGGAGCAGTTCGTCCATCGCCTGGGCGGCGAGCCGCTTGGTCTCTCCCAGCTCGCGCTCGAGCTCGGGCGGCGCGTGGTGCATCGATGCCTGAAGTCGCAGGACGATCGCGGTGAGGGCCTGGTTGACCTCGTCGTGGCGGTCCTGGGCGAGACGGTGGCGCTCCTGCTCCTGGGCACGCAGGACGGCGCTGCCCGCCGCCCGCCGCTCGGCTCCAGGCGCTCGAGCATGCGGTTGAAGGCGGCGTTGAGCCGTAGGACGTCCGACGAGTCCATCCAGCGGTCGGCCGCGCGCACGCCGGGCGCCGCGAGGTCCACCTCCTCCATCGTCTCGATCAGCCGCTCGAGAGGCGCGAAGCGGCGCCGCAGCAGGAAGCTGTTGGCCAGTACGACGAGGAGGACGCCCAGCGCGAGCACGAGCACGCCGCGGCCCTCGATGGCGCCCCCGTCCGGGTCCACCGCGAACGTCGTGGCCCCGACCGCCACCACCGCGACCAGGAGGCTGTTGATCAGCAGGACCTGCGTCAGGAGGGACGGCTTGCGCATACGCATTTGGGGTGCTGACCCCATATCGCCATCGCGGCCTTCGGGCGATACTCCTCGTGCGACCGACTCCACGAACGTTTTCTCCCGGTGGCGACCGGGGGCGCGCTTTGGATCGCAGCACATTGGGCCTAGCATTCGGAGCGTCACGACCGCGAGGTCAGGGCGCTCCGAGTCGTTAAGCGAGCAGATCCGAGTCGCTATACTTCCTGAAGCAATGAACCCCGAGCGCAATTTAGGAGATTGAAGGTGAGCACCTCAGGGGCCGAGCTGATTCGGCGGATCAAGGAGCAGGTCTCGGAGATCGACCCGTCCGAGGCCCGCGCGCAGAACGGCAACGGGACGGTCCTCGTCGATGTCCGCGAGACTGAGGAGCTCGACGCCGGGCGCATCCCCGGCGCGAAGCACGTCCCGCGCGGCTACCTGGAGTCCCGCATCGAGGCCGCCGTTCCCGACCGCGACGCGCACGTCATCCTCTACTGCGCCTCGGGCAACCGCTCCGCGCTGGCCGCCAGGACCCTGCAAGAGGAGCTCGGCTACGGCAACGTCGAGTCGTTGAAGGGCGGGATCACCCTGTGGAAGGACCGCGGCTACGACGTCGAGGTCCCCAAGTCGCTGACCAAGGAGCAGCGCGAGCGCTACTCGCGCCACCTGCTCGTGCCCGAGGTCGGGCTCGAGGGCCAGCAGAAGCTCCTCGGCGCCAAGGTCCTACTGCTCGGCGCCGGCGGCCTGGGCTCGCCCGCCGCGCTCTACCTCGCCGCGGCGGGCGTGGGAACGCTGGGCATCGTCGACGACGACGACGTCGACCTCTCCAACCTCCAGCGCCAGGTCATCCACGACACCGAGCGCATCGGGACGCCGAAGGTTGACTCCGCCGAGCGCACGATCACCGCGCTCAACCCCGACGTCGAGGTCGTCAAGTACCCGGTGCGCCTGGACGCCTCGAACATCATGGAGATCCTCACCGATCGGGGCGGCTACGACGTCGTCGTCGAC
>Ga0183260_10002272_pt1 | contig 15895 bp, 15 predicted proteins | sample AntDrymUQ4972206_2_FD_129768 | JGI IMG/M metagenome (GOLD analysis project Ga0183260, IMG submission 129768) | Polar desert sand microbial communities from Dry Valleys, Antarctica - metaG UQ497 (22.06) (version 2) (version 2) | ecosystem: Environmental > Terrestrial > Soil > Desert | place...
AGCCCGGTCCTGGAAAGTCGTGATGCACGACGCGACGGGGGCATCCAGCACCAGCCTGGCCGCGTTCTATCTCGTGCGCCGGGCTCACGGCTGGAAGGTGTGGGGCTCCTACTAACTGCTACGCAATCAGTACAAAGAGTCTGTGGCGCTCTGTAGAGGACGCCCGCACAAGCACCGTCTGGCCCCGGTGCCCCACCCGAACGCGGTAGGGGGCCGGGTCCCCGTTGAGAAGGACCTTCACGACGTGGGCAGCGCGCGGCAGCACGTGACCGAGGGTCAGGGCGACGCCCGCCAGCCCGCTGGTTTAGACCGTCGTCTCGTACACACCCCCCGATGCCGCGGCCTCGACGTCGATCGCGCCGGCCGCCAAGCGGATGTTCTCGGCGCCGATCGAAGGCGCGCCGGGTGGCAGCTGCGGCGCGACCTCTAGGCGGTTTCGGCCCAGGTCGGGGCTAACGCCGAGCTGCTGGTGGACGACGGGCCAAATCGTCCCGTAGTTGCCCCATGCCTGCAACACCATGGCGCGTTCGGTGAGTGGCAGATCGATCGACCGACCGTAGTCGGGCGAGGGTTGCAATCTCGGGCATCGCTCCGGGTTGCTCGTCGAAAGAAGGAAGCTGGAGCCTGCGGTTGGCGGTTACGAACCGGCGCTGCGCATCCAACCGGCCGTAGTTCCCCTCGGCCACGGCCATGATCGAGCTGTTGAGCGTGAAGATGACTCGCTCAGCGGGAACCGAGGACTGAACCGGGTCGCATCCCTGGGCACCGGTATGAAAGAGTCCGAAGGCGTTGCCGTAGCAGGACGCCTCCCGCAGCCTGAGCGCACGTTGCGCGTGCGCCGTGCTCGCTAAGCCCGGCACGGATTGGCCTGAGCGGACCAGCTCCACTTCCATAGGTGTGACGCCAATCCAGTGGCGCTGCTGCAACCTCGAGTTGTCTGGGTTGGCGAGCGAGTCGGCATGCTGAGACACACCCGGCATCCACCAGGTGGCTTCGAAGCGGCGCTCCAAGGCGAGCGCCTTGCGCGTGGCCCAATTCTGGGTGTTGTCGTCGCCGACGCTCTCGGCCATGTCGGCGAGATCCCGGAGTCCCCTGATCGTGTAGACGGTGACATCGAGCTTCTCCTCCCCCATGCCTTCTCGCTCGACGTTGCCCAACCCCTCGGGCCAGCCGTCTCGGTCATGGTCGAGCTCACGAAAGATGTAGCGCATGTTGCTTACCGCGAAGGGGTACATCTCATCGAGAAATGCGTCGTCGCCGGTCCAGCGCCACACGAGCGCGACCGCGCTCGGGAGCTTCGCAGTTTCATAGGTGTTGCCGGGATCGTCGTTGGCGCCGAAGTAGACGGAGCCGTCGCTGACGACCTCGTGCACGACCTTGCCGCTGCCGTTGACGGCTCAGCTGACGTCGCGCAACGCCCTGAGATGGGCCTTGATCGGGCCGAACTGGCCCACCGCTACGGCGGCGTAGGCTGTGTATTCGCCGTCGGTGGCGAACAGCCACGGGTAATCGGGATAGCCGGCGGCGAGAAGCGCGCACGTTCTATCTCGGCTTCCGGAGCGGGGTAGTCGAGTACCCCCGATTGTGGCCTGCGTACGTTTCCAGCGTATGCCAGCTCGCGAACCGACAATTCCTTCCTTCTATTGAGGCCATTCCTCCTGGGTGATCGCGTAGATGTCGTGGTCCTGCCAAGCTCCCGCGATGTAGAGGTAGCGCTCCGAGCGACCCTCCAGGCGGAACCCATTCTTTTCGAGCACTCGCCGGGAGGCGTGATTGTGAGGCATCACCCCGGCCTGGACCCGGTGGAGCCTCGCCTCCTCGAAAGCGAAGCCGAGTGCCAGGCCGACAGCCTCGGTGGCGACGCCGCGGCCCGAGTGCGAGCGCGCCACGAAATAGCCGAGAGTGGCGTTGTGCCACGCGCCCCGCACCAGGTTCGAAAGCCGCACCCGCCCGGCGAGCTGCTCGTCCTCGGTCCTGAAGATGCCGAAGGCGTGGCCTGCTCCTGCGCGCCCGTCGATTTCATCCGCGGCTATCTCGGCCGCCTGGCCGGAACGGGTGAAGTAGGACGGCTGGCGATGGGGCTCGAAGTCTGCGAGAAAGTCGCGGTCCTTCAGGCGCAACTCCAACAGGGCGGGCGCGTCTTCGGCCCGCAGCGGCCGCAGGAATACATTGAGGCCTGACCTGAGACTTGCGTTCATGTCACTGCTATCTTGAACCGAACGACCAGAGCGGAGGTGACGATGCCGAAAATGTTTTGTCCTCAATGCAGGCTGTCGCAGCCGGCGGCCCACCGCTTCTGTCCCCGGTGCGGATCCACACTCTTTTCGAACGGCGTCAACCCCGCCGCGGGGTTACACCTCGAAAGGCCCGCCAAGGCGTCGCGCTTCTTCGCCGGCGCCAAGGTGGCTGACTCCGATCTCCCCGGCGCCTTCTTGCGAGTCTCGTGCTACCGAGACGAGCAGGTCATTCACAGCCCTGAGGGCAGTGTGGCGGTGCCGGGGCACCACGTCCGCTTCAGCGTGTGGAGCGTCGCGGAAGCACGTTGCGTGATTTCGCTCCCGGAGAATGAGGCGCGAGCGCTGATCGATTTTGTCTCCGAAGAGCTGGGCCCCTCGGAGGTGGGCGCAAAGCTTGATCAGCCGTTGATCTCGTGACCGCCCCACCGCAACAGGCGGGCTCACCTCCTCCGAGAGACCCCATCTACGCACTTGCAGCCGGAGTTGTTCTCCCGCCCATGGGGCTGTGGTTTCGCTGGCACATCATGGGCCTCGAGAACATCCCACGCCGCGGCCCTGCCCTGCTGGCCTTCAACCACGTCGGCTATCTCGACGCTCTGGCGATCATCTACGCCTGTTCCAAGGCCCGCCGCAGACCCCGGTTTCTCACCAAGTCAGAGCTCTTCTTGGACCGCCGCATCGGCTGGCTGATGAGGGGGACCGGTCAGATCGAGGTCAAGAGAGGTTCCCGGGACGCGATCCTCGCTCTCGGCAAGGCGCTCGAGGCCCTCGGCCGGGGCGAGCTGGTAACGATTTTTCCCGAGGGGACCGTGACCACCGATCCCGATCTCCATGCCATGGCGCCGAAGTCGGGCGTCTCCCGCCTCGCCCTGGCTGCCAGTGTTCCGATTACGCCGTGCGCGATCTGGGGCACCTCCAACGTGTGGCCCAAGGGGTTCAAGGGAAGCTGGCGGCCGGGCCAGCCTCTTCTCATCAAGATCGGTAAGCCGTTTTCGGTCACGGGCTCACCCGATTCGCCGGCCGCGTGGATGGGCGCCGGACGCCAGATCATGGATGAGATCGGTGCCCTGGTGGCTGAGCTGCGCCCGCTGGTACCGGACAGACGCCAACCCAAGCCGGGGGCCTGACCCGGCCTCGGCGCCGTTCTCGGGAGATCTACTCACCTCAGATGTAGGTGAATCTCCTTTAAACCCAGAGCGGCCCGGCCCCGAGCTTCTCCAGGCACTAGACTGCGCTCGCATTCAGAAAATCCGGGGGAGGAGGGGCGCTGGACTGGCAGAAGTTCGATCCGGGCTGGGCCCGCAAGCCCGCCGCGACCGCTGTGCGCGAGCTCATCATCATGCGGCTGTTGGGGCCGATCGTCGAGCATTACACCCATCCGGTGACGCTGGGCAAGGAGGTGCTGGACGGCCTCAAGCCTCCTGTGATCTTCGCCGCCAACCACTCGAGCCATCTCGATACTCCCACGATCCTGCGCTCTTTCCCCAAGGAGTGGCGATCCCGCATCGCCACCATCGCAGCGGCCGACTACTTCTACAAGAACCGCGTGGTCGCCAGCCTCGTGACGCTCAGCTTCGCCACAGTACCCATCGAGCGCAAGGGCGGGCTCAGCAAGCTCACCACCGACCGCCTGGCCCTTCTCTTGAAGGAGGGATGGAGCCTTCTCGTCTACCCCGAGGGCACTCGCACCCGGGACGGCAAGGTGGCGCGGATGCGCTCCGGGGCCGCATTCATAGCGGTGGAGAACTCGATTCCGGTGGTGCCCGTAAACGTCATGGGCACTTACCGCTCGATGCCGGTGGGTCGTCCCTGGCCCGCCAAGCACCCGGTAGTGATACACCTAGGCAACGCGCTCTACCCGGCGCCGGGGGAGGACCACAAGGCACTCACATCAAGACTGCAGGCGGCTCTGGAGCGCATGCGCCGCGACTCGAGTCCCTTCGCGGGGAGTTGACGGGGACGGGCAAGTCGCGATCCTCTAGGCTACATTGGGCAACGTGAGCTGTATCGGAAGCTCGAGAAAGGGGGCGGTATGAACATCTTCACTGCGGAGGTAGTCGGCACTGCGTTGCTGATCTTGTTCGGGGACGGGGTGGTGGCGGGCGTGTTGCTGAACCACTCGAAGGCTCAGAACTCAGGCTGGATCGTGATCACGCTGGGCTGGGGCCTTGCGGTAGCGATCGCCGTCTACGCGGTGGCGCAGTTCTCGGGCGCGCACATCAATCCGGCCGTGACCATTGGGCTCGCTTCCATCGGAGCAGTGCCGTGGGGAGACGTGCCCATCTACATCGCGGGTCAGTTCCTGGGCGCCTTCATCGGCGCGGTCCTCGTCTACGCCGCCTATCTTCCGCACTGGTCGGAGACCGAGGACCCCGGCCTCAAGCTCGCGGTCTACTGCACCGGCCCCGCCATCAGAAAGACTGGGCCCAACATCGTGTGCGAGGTCATCGGCACCGCGGCGTTGCTGATCGGCGTGCTGTCGCTCGGGTACGCGGATAGCCCGGGCGCCCTCAGCGCGGAAATCGGGCTCACGCCACTGCTGGTGGGTCTTCTGGTGGTCGGAATCGGTCTCTCGCTCGGCGGGCCCACCGGCTACGCCATCAACCCGGCTCGCGACCTCGGCCCCCGCATCGCGCACGCGGTGCTGCCGATCGCCGGCAAGGGAGATTCGGACTGGGGCTACTCATGGATTCCGGTGGTCGGCCCGATCATCGGAGGGGTTGTGGGGGCAGTGCTGTTCAACGTCTTGTGGCCGTAACTACGCTGCTCGCACATAAATAAGGGAAGCAAGATGGCCGGCCGTAAGACGCGGCTTGCAGATATCTAGGGGAGGCAAGATGGCTGAGTACGTAGGAGCGATCGACCAGGGCACCACGAGCACCCGTTTCATGATCTTCGACCACTCGGGTGGAGTGGTCGGCGTCGACCAGAAGGAGCACGAGCAGATCTATCCCAAGCCCGGATGGGTCGAGCACGACGCCTCAGAGATCTGGCAGCGCACCACCGAGGTGATCAAGGGGGGCCTGGACAAGGCGGGCCTGCAGCCCTCGGACCTGGTTGCGGTTGGGATCACCAACCAGCGTGAGACCGCGGTCCTGTGGGACAAGACCACCGGCGAGCCCGTCCACAACGCGCTCGTGTGGCAGGACACCCGCACGGACAAGATCTGCGACGAGCTCGCTGAGGACGGGGGCCAGGACCGCCTGCGCTCCAAGACCGGCCTGCCTCTCGCCACCTATTTCTCCGGGCCCAAGATCCGCTGGATCTTCGAGAACGTCGACGGGGTCAGAGAGAAGGCCGAGAACGGCGATGTTCTGTTCGGAAACCTCGACTCGTATCTGATCTGGAAGCTGTCCGGAGGAACGGACGGCGGCGTACACGTAACCGACGTCACCAACGCCAGCCGCACGCTGATGATGAACCTCGAGACGCTCGATTGGGACGACGACATCCTGTCGCTGCTGGGCGTTCCGCGCGCCATGCTTCCCGAGATCAAGGCGAGCTCCGAGGTCTACGCCGAGGCCACCGCGGAGCTCGGCGGCATTCCGATCGCCGGCGACCTCGGCGACCAGCAGGCCGCGGTCTTCGGACAGACCTGCTTCTCGGTCGGCGAGGCCAAGAACACCTACGGAACCGGCAACTTCCTCCTGCTCAACACCGGGACCGAAGCGGTGCAGTCTAAGAACGGGCTCTTGACCACGCTCGGCTACAAGATCGGAGACCAGGACGCGGTCTACTGCCTCGAGGGCGCGATCGCCATCACCGGGGCGCTGGTGCAGTGGATGCGAGACAACCTCAAGATGATCAAGGCGGCCCCCGAGATCGAGGAGCTCGCCGCATCGGTGGACGACAACGGAGGCTGCTACTTCGTGCCCGCGTTCTCCGGTCTCTTCGCTCCCTATTGGAAGGGAGATGCCCGCGGCGTCATCGCCGGGCTTACCCGTTATGTAAACGCCGGCCACCTCGCCCGGGCGGTGCTCGAGGCGACCGCATGGCAGAGCCGCGAGGTAGTGGAGGCGATGAACGCAGACTCTGGGGTCGAGCTCAAGTCGCTCAAAGTGGACGGCGGCATGGTTCAGAACGAGCTCTTGATGCAGTTTCAGGCCGACACCCTCGGCGTCCCCGTCATCCGCCCCAAGGTCGCCGAAACCACCGCTCTCGGTGCCGCCTACGCGGCCGGGCTCGCCACCGGTTTCTGGGCCCAGATCGAGGACCTCCGGGAGAACTGGCTCGAGGACAAACGCTGGGAGCCCCAGATGAAAAAGGATGAGGTCGAGAAGGAGTACCGCTTCTGGAAGAAGGCGGTCACCAAGTCCTTCGATTGGGTCGAGTAGCCGACCTTACGGCGCCGCCGGGGTCGGAATGCTCCTTTTAATCGCTGCTACCCCGTTCCCGCGCCCCCAGTATGGCTCTGTGCCAGACTAGGGGCGGGGCGCGGGGCAGATTGAGGTCTTCAAGCCGGCATGAAAACGATTGAGGCCGAGGTCCTGGTCATCGGCGGCGGCGCCACCGGGGCCGGGGTGCTGCGCGACGTCTGCATGCGCGGCTACGGCGGGCTTCTCGTGGAACGTTCGGACCTCGCCACGGGAACCAGTGGGCGTTTTCATGGCCTGCTCCATTCCGGGGGCCGCTATGCGGTCAAGGACCCCTCGTCGGCCAAGGAGTGCATGGACGAGAATCGCGTCCTGAGGCGTATTGCCGCCGACTGTATCGAGGACACCTCCGGCTACTTCGTCACCACCGAGAAAGACGACCCCTCCTACTCCGACCTCTTCGTGGACGGTTGCAGACGGGCTGGGATCCCGGTGGAGGAGATATCCGTCTCCGCGGCTCTGAACGCGGAGCCGCGCCTCAGCCCCCGCATCAGCCGGGTGCTGCAGGTCCCCGACGCGGCCATCGACGCGTGGAAGACGGTGTGGGGCTGCGTGCGGTCCGCGAGCGACCACGGGGGCCGGGCTCTGCCCTATCACAAGGTGACGGGCATTCTTCGGGAGGGCGACGTCGTCGTTGGTGCAGTCGTGGAGGACCGCGCCGGAGATGAGGTTCGCATCCGGGCCGGCTTCACGATCAACGCGAGCGGCGCGTGGGCGGCCCAGATCGCAGCCCTGGCTGGATGTGGGGGATTCACCATCCTGCCGGGCAGGGGAATCATGATCGCCATGGGCCACCGGCTCGTGGATACGGTGATCAACCGCTGCCAGATGCCGACCGACGGCGACATTCTGGTGCCCATCCGGACCGTGAGCGTGATCGGCACCACCGACGAAGAGGCCTCCGACCCCGACGATCTCAGGATCCTCCAGGACGAGGTCGATCGCATGTTGGCAGACGGCGAGACGCTGGTTCCCGGCTTCAGGCAGGTTCGGGCCTTGCGCGTGTGGGCAGGCGTGCGTCCGCTGTTCAAAGACGAGAAAGCCGAAAGTTCGAGCACTCGCGAGGTCAGCCGCTCGCACCGGCTTCTCGACCATCACGACCGCGATGGAGTCGAGGGCTTCATCACGATCACCGGCGGCAAGTTCACGACCTTCAGGCGCATGGCGCAAGACTCGGTCGACATCATGGGCGCGCAGCTGAAAGACGAGCGGGCCTGCCATACCCACGAGGAGGCCCTTCCCGATTCCGAGGAGCGCACCTACTACAAGCTGGGATCGAGGCTCGCGGCGCGCGAGGAGAGGCTCCACGACGAGCAGATCATCTGCGAATGCGAGCTCATCGGCAGGCGCGCGCTCGAAAACGCAATGCAACGACGGGGGTCGTCCGATCTCGACGACATAAGACGAACGCTGCGGCTCGGCATGGGTCCCTGCCAGGGAGGCTTCTGCATCTATCGCTCCGCGGGCATCCTGCACTCGCTTCAGCGCATCGATGCTGCCTCCGCCACAGCTTCCCTCAGAGACTTCCTCCAGGAGCGCTGGAAGGGCCTCCACCCGATCCTCTACGGTGACGGTCTGCGTCAGGCGAGGCTCGACGACTGGATCTTTCAGGGCTTGCTCAACGTCGAGCAGCTCCAGTCGTGACCCCCGACGCAGTCGTCATCGGCGCCGGGCTGGCGGGGCTCACCTGCGCCCTGCGCCTCACCGAGGGGGGGTGCAAGGTCGCGGTGGTGGCGGCCGGAGCCGGCTCGCTCCATCTCGGGGGAGCCACGATCGACATCCTCGGCTACGACCCTGCGGTGGTCACGAGCCCGGCCGCAGCCCTGGGTTCCTTCATACGATCCCACCCCGGCCACCCCTATATGCGCGTTGCCCCGAGCCTCTGGGCGGGGGCGCTCGAGTGGCTCAGAGCGCGCTGCGAGCCTCTTCACCTGACGGGATCGCTGGACGAAAACCTCATGCTCCCCACCGCCGCGGGAGCGCTGAAGCCGAGCGCGCTCGCACCTCGGAGCCTGGCTGCGGGTGACCTCGGATCAGGGGGGAAGCTCGCTCTGGTTTCGTTCTCCGCGCTGAAGGACTTCTATCCGAGGCTCGCCGCCGCCAACCTCAACCGCGCCCAACCGGGTCCCACCGAGCGCGTCGAGGCGCGGGCGATCGACCTTCACGGCACGGTTGCGGGTGAGGCCGACCCAGGCACGCTGCGGCTCGCCCGTGCCTTCGAGGAGGCCGCGTTCAGGGACGAGATCGTCGCCCGGCTAAAGGGGAGGATCGAACCGGGCGAGCGCGTGGGCTTCCCCGCAGTGCTGGGACTGCACCGGAGCCCAGAGGTCGTGGCCGAGCTGGCCGAGCGCATCGGGGAGGCGGTCTTCGAGATACCCACCCTGCCCCCGTCGATCCCGGGGATGCGTCTTCATGCGCTCCTCAACCGGGCGCTCAGGAAGGCTGGGGGCCGCGTGGTAATGGGAGCTTCGGTGGTCTCGAGCGCCTCGCACAACGGCCGGCTCGAGGCGGTGAGCACCGACACCGGATCGCGTCGCTCCTCTCATGGGGCCCGTGATTTCGTCGTCGCCACTGGGGGAGTGTCGGCAGGAGGAGTGACGCTCGACTCGTCGTGGCGGTTCAAGGAGAGTGCCCTCGATCTGCCGCTGGCCGGCGTTCCGCCCCCGGGAACGGAGCGCTTCTGTGCCGATGTGTTCGGCTCTCATCCCGTTTCGCGCGTGGGGGTTGCGGTCGACGAGGAGTGGCGGCCGCTCGATGCCGACGGCAGGGTCGTCTACAACAACGTGCGGGTTTGCGGCGCCACGCTTGCGGGGGCCGAGCCGCACAAGGAGATGTCGGGAAACGGCATAAGCCTCGTCACGGGCTATGCGGTCGCAGATGCGATCCTGCGTTCATGACCATCGATATCAGGGCGTCTCTTGACCACTGCGTGAAGTGCACGATCTGCGAGACCCATTGTCCCGTATCGGCCGCGACGCCGCTGTTCCCCGGCCCCAAATACGTTGGTCCCCAGGCCGAGCGTTTCCGTTCGGAAGAGGCTTCGGTTGACGATTCACTGGACTACTGCTCCGGCTGCGGCATCTGCTCACAGGTATGCCCGCAGGGCGTCAAGATCGCGGAGATCAACTCTCGGGCTCGGGCGCGCATGAAGGCGCAGCGAGGGGTTCCTCTAAGAGACCGGGTCATCGCCCGTCCGAGTGTGTCGGCCCGCCTCGCCACACCGGTGGCTCCGCTGGCAAACGCCGCGCTTGCCAACCCCGTTCTGCGCTGCCTCGTCGAAGCCGTGATGGGAGTGCACCGAAAAGCCCCGCTGCCGCGCTTCACCTCTCGTCCCTTTCAGACGCGCCAACGACAACGCTCGGCTGCTGATTCGTTCCGTGCCAAGTCCGCCAAGGTCGTCTACTTTCACGGCTGCGGGGTCAACTTCTTCGAGCCCCGGCTCGGCGAGATGGCGGTTGCAGTGCTCGAGCGCAACGGCTTCGAGGTCATCGTCCCTCCCCAGGACTGCTGCGGGCTGCCTCTGCAGTCGAACGGATTGTTCTCCGAAGCCCGCACTTATGTGCGGCGTCTCGCCTCGAACCTGGCCCCTTACGCCCGGGCCGGGCTCCCGATCGTGTCGACATCGACTAGCTGTTCGCTGATGCTGAAGCGCGAGGCACACGAGATCCTCGGCGAGGATTCCGAGGAACTTGCGGTGGTCTCGGAGCAGATGTTCGATATCTGCGAGCTGCTGGCGGACCTCTTGGGCCGCGGAGAGCTGGACCGGCGCTTCGGTGAGGTTTCGCTCACCGTTCCCTATCACGCTCCCTGCCAGCAGCGGGGCCACGGTATCGGCTCCCCGGCACTCGACCTCCTGGAGCTGATACCGGGCCTCGAGGTCGTCGAGCAGGAGGCTCAGTGCTGCGGCATCGCCGGCACCTACGGCCTCAAGAAGGAGAAATACGACATCGCCATGGCGGTGGGCCGCCCGCTGTTCGAGTCGATCTCCGAGCTGGGGGCGTCGATCGCAGCGTGCGATAGCGAGACCTGCAGGTGGCAGATCGCACACGCCACGGGAGTGCCGGTGGTCCATCCCATCGAGCTCCTCCACCGGGCCTATGTGGGGGAACAGTAGGATTTTTCGATGAGCCCCATGAAGACTCCTCTGGACTCCCGGCTCATGGGGCTGACCTATCTGCGAATCGTGCTGATTCCGGTCGTGATAACGCTCACGCTGAGTGGATCGTGGGGGATTGCAGCGGCGGTGTTCGGGGTCGCCGCAGTCACCGACTTCTTCGACGGCTACCTAGCGCGCCGCTGGAAGGCGACCACGGTGCTGGGATCGTTTCTCGACACCACGGCCGACAAGCTCTTGGTCGCAGGAGCACTCATCGCACTGGTGGAGGTGGGCCGGGCATGGGCGTGGGTGGCATTTGTGATCGTGGGACGAGAGCTGGTCATCCTGGGATTGCGGGGAGTCGTGGCCTCGGACGGCACCGTAATGGCCCCCTCGTTCTGGGGCAAGCTCAAGGCCAACGTTCAGTTCGTGGCGATCCTGTTGGCGCTGCTGCGCCCGGCTGCCGAGCTCGGCCCCCTGTTGCTCGACGAGTGGGTGATGGCTCTCGCCTGCTTCGTAACCGTCATGTCCGGCCTCGAGTACCTCGCCCGGCACTCCTCCGCCCTGGCGGGTTCCCGCTGAGCAGGGTCTTGATCACCGGCGGCACCGGCGTTGTCGGAACGGCCGTGGTCAAGCGGCTTGTCGGGCAACAGAGAGAGGTGCGTGCGCTGGTTCGCAGCGATGACAAGGCGGCTTTGGTGAGGTCGTGGGGGGCGGAGCCGGGGATGGGCGACGTGCTCGATTCCGACTCTTTGTCTGCGGCCATGCGCGGTGTCGAGGTCGTTTACCACGTCGCCGGGCTCAACAGCCTATGCCCGAAGGATCCGGCGGCGCTCTTCGAGGTCAACGTCTCGGGCACCCGCAACGTGGTGGAGGCAGCCGTGCGCTCGGGCGTAGCTCGGCTGGTGCTGACCTCGTCGGGGGCGGCGATAGGAGAGCGCAAGAACAGTGTGGGCTTGGAGACCTCCCAGCACAGGGGCAGCTTTCTGTCGCACTACGAACGCTCCAAGCACCTCTCCGAGCGGATCGCCTTCGACCTGGGCTCCCGCTCGGGGCTGGAGGTCGTGGCAGTAAACCCCTGTTCGGTGCAAGGCCCCGGCCGCTCCACGGGCACCGCCCGCATCCTCAGCGCCTGCATCGAGGGCAGGCTCAAGCTGTTCCTCGATACCCGCCTCAGTATCGTCGACATCGACGATTGCGCCGAGGGCCACTTGCTTGCCGAGCACAAGGGTGTCCCCGGCGAGCGCTATCTGTTGTGCGGCGCCACGCTCTCGAGCCGTGAGGCGTTGCAGCTCATCTCACGCCTCGCCGGCACCTCCCACGAACCCCGCCTGGTCCCCGCCGCGGCGGCGTACGCAGCAGCCGCTTGCGCCGAGGGAACGGCCCGGCTCCGAGGGAAGGACCCGAGCCTGTGCCGCGCCATGGTGACAACCATCGCCTTCGGTCACGCCTACGACGGCTCCCGGGCGAGCCGCGAGCTGGGCCTCGTTTACACGCCGGTGGAGGAGACCCTCAGGCGCACGATCGAGTGGCTCCGGGAGCAGCCCCCCCTGCGGGCCTAGTGGCCTTCCTGGCCCTCGGCGAAGCTGCCCTCGGCCTCCTTTTCGGGAGTGTCGGGAAGATCCTCCTGGCCCTCGGAAAAGCGCGACCTTTGCTCCTCGTCCTCCTCGTCTAGAGGATCGTCCTGGCCCTCGGCGAAGTTGCCCACGTGTCCCTCCTCCGGGGAGTCGGGCTTGTGGTCCTGCCCCTCCTCGAAGCCTCCCTCCTCCGGCTGCTGGGGATCAGCGGAGCGCTCCTTGTCTGTCATGTCCTCTCCCTTCCGATCTATCTGTGCGGTCTGGGCCTCGAATAGCTGCGGCAGCGTTCGCCAGAAACGGCCGCGGGGTACAGCTTCCACTCCGGCGGCCCGGGCGGCGTCGCCGAGCGCGCGGTCGACGTGGGAGAAGAAGCCGATCATCCGGGCACGGGGGGCGGAGCCGAGAGCTTGCAGCACGGGCTCGCCGGCTTCGTCTAGATCGACCACGACCAGCTCGGGGGAGTGTTCGGAAACCGCCCAACTCAAGTCGCCGACGCGCGCCGTCACCATGGTCCACCCGGCCCGTTCCGCGGCGTCTGCCAGGCGAGCCTTGGCAGCGAGATCGCGGCTCGCAAGCAACAGCTTCATGCCGCTAGCCTAGTGGAGATCGAGCCCGCCCGCCCCGCCTCTGCCGAGTCCCGCCCCCGGTCCACGGTCCCCGGTCCTCCGGTCCCAGCCCCGCGGGTGGCAAATGTCCCCGGTCCGCGTTTTACACACGGTTTTTCCGTGGGCAGATGTCCGCGGTTTGCTTTTGCCACCGCGGCCCCAGGCCCAGCTCCGGCCCGGCCTCAAAGCCCCCGCGGCCCGGCTGTTGTCGGTTGGTCGGGGTACGCTTTGGATCGTGGACAAACTCAACAACCCACGGGGCGCCTCGCGCAAGAAAAGGCTTGCCCCCAACAAGCCCGGCACCGGACCCGACGCAGGCCCGGGCCCCTTCGAAGGCAACCGCCGGTGGGTCTCAATCGCTTGGATGGTGGGCGGGCTGCTGCTGCTCCTGTATGCGGTGAACTCGCTCACGGCCTCGTCCGAGGAAGTGCCGTTGTCTCGCCTGCTGGACCTCGTTGACCGCGGCCGGGTCGGTGAGGCGACGATCGGGACCGGGTCGGTGACGGGCACCTACACCTCGGGTCAAGAGGAGAAACGCTTCTCCACCACCCTGCCGCCGGACTTCCAGACCAACCAACTGGTGCAGCGACTGACCAAGCAGGGCGTGACGTTCTCGGGTTCGCAGCCGGGTTTGCTGACGCAGCTTCTGGTCGGCTTCGTGCCGTTCCTGATCTTCGGAGGCCTCATCTATTTCTTCGTGTTTCGCCGAGCGCGCCAGCAGCTCGGCGGCGGCGCCGGCGGACCCCTGTCCCTGGGAAAGAACAAGGCCAAGCTCTACGACCGCACCGACCTCAAGACCACGTTCGCCGACGTCGCCGGTGTGGACGAGGTCGAGACCGAGCTACAGGAGCTGGTCGAATACCTGAAGTCCGCCGACAAGTTCAAGAAAGTTGGTGCCCGCATCCCCAAAGGAGTGCTCCTGGTGGGCCCGCCGGGCACCGGCAAGACGCTGCTGGCGCGCGCCATCGCAGGAGAGGCGCAGGTCCCGTTCTTCTTCATCTCCGCCTCCGAGTTCATCGAGCTGTTCGTCGGGCTCGGGGCCGCCCGTGTGCGCGACCTCTTCCAACAGGCGCGCCAGCGGGCGCCTGCGATCGTGTTCATCGACGAGATCGACTCCATCGGCCAGGCTCGCTCGGGGGCGGCGGGCTATCAGATGGGCTCCAATCAGGAGCAGGAGCAGACTCTGCAGCAGCTGCTCACCGAGATGGACGGCTTCGAGCCGAACTCCGGCGTCATCATCGTCGCCGCCTCCAACCGCCCCGAGGTTCTCGACCAGGCGCTGCTGAGGCCGGGGCGGTTCGACCGCCAGATCCAGGTCAACCTGCCCGACATTAGGGGGCGCGACGAGATACTCCAGATCCACGCCCGTGACGTCAAGATGGGACCGGGCATCGATCTCAAGGTCCTGGCCCGGCGCACGCCGGGCTTCTCCGGCGCTCAGCTCGCCAACGTCATCAACGAAGGAGCGCTGCTGGCGGCGCGCGCGAACCGGGACATGGTCGAGATGCAGGACCTGGAAAACGCCATCGATCGGGTAACCGCCGGGCTCGAGCGCCGTTCGCAGGTGCTGTCCGACAAGGAGCGCAGGCTGGTGGCGTTTCACGAGCTCGGTCACGCGCTCGTAGCCCGTTTCGTGGCGCACGCCGACCCCGTGCACAAGGTCTCGATCATCCCGCGCGGCATCGGAGCGCTCGGCTACACGCAGCAGCTTCCCGATGAGGAGCGCTACCTCATGTCCGAGCCCGAGTTGCGGGACCGCATAGCGGTCCTGTTGGGGGGCCGCGCCGCGGAAGAAACCGTGTTCGGGTTCGCCACCACCGGCGCGCAGGACGATCTGAAGAAGGCCACCGAGATCGCCCGCCGCATGGTCATGGAGTTCGGCATGTCGGAGAAGGTTGGCCCGATCAACATCTCCGAGCACAGCGCCCGCTTCCTGTCACCGATGTTCCGGCGGAGCGAGGACGTCTCCGAAGAGACCGAGGTTGCCATCGACCGGGAGGTCAAATCGATCCTGATCGAGGGGCAGGAGAAGGCGCGCAGCATCCTGATTCAACGCCGGAAAGACCTCGACGTGCTGTCCGAGGTTCTGCTCGAGCGCGAAACCCTCGACCGCGCCGACCTCGATCGGCACTTCTCCTCGGACGGGGCCGCAGAGCTGGAGAGGAAAACGGCCGAGCTCTAGCCGCTTCGATCGGCCAGAGAGCTAGAGGGAGGAGCGGTCCTTCTTGGCCCCCAGCGCCCGCATCGCCCACACCGTCCGGGTCACCGAGGTCAGCGCGCCCAGGCCCGCCAGCAGCAGCAGGCCGGGCGCTATCCACCCCAGCAGCGCAGAGGCCATGATGATCAGCATGCGGGCGTCGCGGGTGGCGACACCGTCGGGACAGTCCACCCCCACCGACTGGGCGCGCGCTCTCGTGTAGCTCACCAGAAAGGAGCCCGCCAGAGCCAGGGCCGCGGGCCCCCCGTAGAGCTCCAGGTCCGAGAAAGCGAGTCCCAAAATCAGTGCCGCATCCGTCCAACGGTCGAGCACGCTGTCCAAGAAGGCGCCCGCGGGCGAGGTCCTGCCCTGAAGCCTCGCCATGTCTCCGTCGGCGCAGTCGGCGATCTGTCCCACCAGGGCGAGAACGACTCCGGCGACGTAGGCGTGGAACAGGAACGCCACCCCTCCTGCTCCGGTCACCAGCGCGCTGAGAATCGTCACCTGGTTGGGAGTGAATTGCGTCCGCGCCAGCCGCGCCGCCAGGGGCCGCGACACGGGCCGGTAGAGATAGCGCGTCAAGGGATAGTTGAAATCTACGCGCAGCATTGCCCTCCCCTCTGGCGCGAGCGAACCGGGGGGACGTCCCCCTCCAATAACAGCGGAAGGGGCAAGATTAACGCCTTTGAGGAAAGAATCAGGCCGAAGTGTATGGTTGATAGAGCCAGACTTAGATTTTCTATCACTTATATTTATATCAAACCGACAAGGCACACGGAAAGGCCAGACGAGGGCACATGGACATCAACA
>Ga0183260_10002273_pt1 | contig 15894 bp, 20 predicted proteins | sample AntDrymUQ4972206_2_FD_129768 | JGI IMG/M metagenome (GOLD analysis project Ga0183260, IMG submission 129768) | Polar desert sand microbial communities from Dry Valleys, Antarctica - metaG UQ497 (22.06) (version 2) (version 2) | ecosystem: Environmental > Terrestrial > Soil > Desert | place...
AGCTTCTTGTTCACCTTGTAGCGGCCGACCTTGGCGAGGTCGTAGCGCTTCGGGTTGAAGTAGTAGTTCTCGAGCAGCGTCTGGGCGGCCTCACGGGTCGGCGGCTCACCCGGACGCAGCTTGCGGTAGATGTCGAGCAGAGCGTCGTCCTGGCCGGAGGTGTGGTCCTTCTCCAGTGTCTGGCGGATCGACTCGTACTGACCGAACGTCTCGAGGATCTGCTCGGACGTCCAGCCCAGCGCCTTCAGCAGCACGGTGACGTTCTGCTTGCGCTTGCGGTCGAGGCGGACGCCGACCAGGTCGCGCTTGTCGACCTCCAGCTCCAGCCAGGCGCCTCGGGACGGGATCACCTTGGCGGTGAAGATGTCCTTGTCGGACGTCTTGTCGGCGGAGCGCTCGAAGTAGACGCCGGGTGAGCGCACCAGCTGCGAGACGACGACCCGCTCGGTGCCGTTGATGATGAACGTGCCCTTGTCGGACATGAGCGGGAAATCACCCATGAACACGGTCTGGCTCTTGATCTCGCCGGTCTCGTTGTTCATGAACTCGGCGGTCACGAACAACGGGGCCGCGTAGGTGAAGTCCTTCTCCTTGCACTCGTCGACGGAGTACTTCGGCGGTTCGAAGCGGGGCTCGGCGAACGACAGCGACATGGTGCCGGAGAAGTCCTCGATCGGAGAGAGCTCCTCGAAGATCTCGGTCAGCCCGAACTTCTGCGACACGGGGCGATCGGCCGCAACGTCCTGGGCGACCCCGGCACGCCAGTCGTCGTCACCGACCAACCAGGAGAAGCTGCGGGTCTGCAGGTCGAGCAGCCGCGGAACCTCACGGGGCTCGGCGATCTTGGCGAACGAGACGCGGCGGGGGGCGCCGGTGGATCGGCTGGGGCGGGGGGTGCTCGTGGTGCTGGACTTGGTCTTGCGGGGGCTGGCGGTGCGCGGGGCGGCCAAGAGTGGTCCTTCCGAGAGCTCGCAAAGTGGTCTCACGGTCCGGGTCGGCGGGTGACCCGAGCGCGGTCTACGGGCACTCCGAACGACCCCGACATGGGGGCAAAAAGGGGTGGAAGACAGCACTGTCGCAAATGGTAGCGCGTCTGCGCGCTCGTGTCGACCCGAGGGACGGTGGACACCTCGGGCTCGCGGCACGAGGATGACTCCTCCACGCGCCAGCGTCAAGTCCTCCCCGCGGGCCCATCCCCACCGAGTGTCACCGGAGCGCAATCGAACCGGACGAGGTGTCACAGACCGAGGGCGGTGGCGTTGTCGCGCAGGTACTCGCGCAGGTAAGGCACGGTGAAGTCGACGTGACCATTTCCGGCCGAGGCGATCACTTCGGCCGCGATCAGCCGCAGCCGGTACTGAGAGGTGTAGTTGGCGTCCTTGCCGAGCCGGCTGGCCACGTCTGCCATCCTCGACGGCCCGTCGTCGGCCGCCATCGCGGCGAGGAACCTGCGGTCCATCGCGGACAGGTCGAACAGCGCCGGCTCGTGGACGAGGGTCCCCATCCGGCGGCGGGCCGCCTGCAGCCCGTCCCGCGCCTGCTCCAGGTCGATCGTGGCGGCCGACTCCTTGCTGCGCCACACCCAGTAACCCACCAGCTGGATGAGGAAGGGGTAGCCACCGGTGCCAGCTGCCGCCGCCGCCAGCGCGTCGTCGTCGATGGACCGCCCGGCGTCCTGAACGGGTCCGCGCAGCGCGTCCTCGACGTCGATGGTGGCGACCGTGCCGAGGTGGTGCCGGTCGGCACGGCGCAGGAAGGTCAAGACGTCCGCGGTCAGCATGTCGTGGACGGCGGCCGGCAGCCCGGCACCGGCGAAGGCCACCGGTCGCTCCTCGCGGAAACAGTGCTGGATCACCGCACCCAGGGCCTGGATCTCGCTTCGGGCAGCCGCGTGCAGCTCGTCGACGGTGATCAGCAGGCCGGTCCCGTTGTCGGCCAGATGGTCGGTGAGGTCGTTCAGCTGGCTGCGCAGTCCCTGCACGGCGGGCTGCTGGTTCTCGACGTCGAAGTCCACGCCGCCCATCGACATCGGCAGTGTGAGGCCACTGAGCCGGCGCTCGACCTGCGGGAGCTGCAGCCGGCGAGCGGCCTCGGGCAGGCCCTCACCCACGAGCCGCTCGACCAGCCCACGCGTCGCAGTCTCTGATACGACCACCCAACCGCGCTCCTTGGCCTGCGCCTCCGCTTCGTTCAGCATCACCGTCTTCCCGACACCCCGTGCGCCGGAGTACAGCGTGGCGCGACCGGGGCCACCCGGACCCCCGTCGAGCGCGTCACCCCAGGCAAGGATCGCCTGGTCTCGACCCACCAGCAGCGGCGGGGTCGTGCCGAACGACGGTCTGAACGGGTTGCCGGCCATGGCACTCCTCCGAGCCGCGTGTTTAGAGTCGTTTAGATTCTAGCAGCAACTTTAGACATCTTTAGACCGCTCGGGGTATGGTCGGGTCGCGTCGGCTGGTCAGCCAGGCACCGATCAGCACGAGGGCGGTGCCGACCAGGGACAAGGAGGCGACGGACTCGCCGGCGAGCACGACGCCTACCCCGATCGCGACCACCGGGATGAAGTAGACGGCCACCGAGCCGCGTTGGCCGACCCGCCCGACCAGCGTGATGAACGCCGCAAAGGCCAGCCCGGTGCTCAGCACGCCGAGCGCGACCATCGCCGACCATGCGGGCAGCGACCAGGACCAGCCAGACGGGTCGGCGGCGGCGGGTACGGTCAGCACGGCGAGGGCGACGAGCTGGGCGCGCCAGATCACCGGCAGCGCTCCGTTGCGCGCCTGCAGCGGTGGGGTCAGGTTGAAGGCAACGCCGTAGCAGATCGTGGCCGCCATCGCGAGACCGGCGCCGAGCACGGTGGCGTCTGCTCCCTGCGTGGCCGGCCAGTTCACCGCGAGCACCCCGACGAACCCGACCAGCAGCCCGACTCGCTGGTAGCTACCAGGCAGCCGCCGGGTCCACAGCACCGCGATGAACACCGCGAACAGCGGTGCCGCCCCGTTGATCATGCCGGCCAACGAGGAGTCGATCGACTGCTGGGCCAGCGGGAACAGCACAAAGGGCGCGGCCATCCAGATCAGCCCGACCGCGGCCACGGCCGGCCAGTCGTGGCGCACGATCGGGCGCCGGGCAGCCGGGACGCACCCGAGCGCGACCGCTCCGAGGGCGATCCGTGCCCAGGCGATCACGACCGGCGACAGGTACTCGAGGCCGATCTCGACGAACAGGAACGAGGAGCCCCACATCAGCGTGACCGCGCTGAGCAGGGCCCAGTCGACGGGGGCGAACGGGTCGCCCGTCGACTGGCTCAGCGGACGGTGACGTTCGCCCCGGCCGCCTCGAGGGAGTCCTTCGCCTTCTCGGCGGCCTCCTTGCTCACGCGCTCCAGGACCGGCTTGGGAGCCGCCTCGACCAGCTCCTTGGCCTCCTTGAGGCCGAGGCTGGTGAGGGTCCGCACCTCCTTGATGACCTGGATCTTCTTCTCGCCCGCGGCGTCCAGGACCACGTCGAACTCGGCCTGCTCCTCCTCCTCGACGACCTCGCCGGCACCGCCGGCGGCACCGGGCGCGGCGGCCACGGCCACCGGGGCGGCGGCGGTCACGCCGAAGGCATCCTCGAACTGCTTCACGAAGTCGCTCAGCTCGAGCAGCGTCATCTCCTTGAACGCGTCCAGGAGGTCTGCGTTGTCGATCTTCGCCATGGTGGCGGGTCCTTCCTCTTCATCGGTCGCTGGTGTGCGGGGGACTCTCAGACCGGCGCGGAATCGTCCTGGTCGGTGGTCGGGCGGGCAGGTTCGGAGCCGGTTTCGGTGCCCGCTTCGGGGGCGGCGGCTTCGGCGACGGCGGCTTCGGCGACGGCGGCTTCGGCGACGGCGGCTTCGGGGGCGGCGGGATCGGGGGCGGCGGGATCGTTGACCCCGTCCTGGTCCTCCAGTCGGGACCGAAGCGCACCCAGCACCCTGGCCGCCTGCGCCAGCGGGGCGTTGAACATGTAAGCGGCGTTCTGCAACGACGCCTGCAGTGCGCCCGCGAGCCTGGCCAGCAGGACCTCACGGGACTCCAGGTCGGCCATCCGGGAGATCTCCGCGGCACCGACCGGCCGGCCGTCGAGCACGCCACCCTTGATCACCAGCGGCTGGTGCAGTCGGGCGAAATCGCGCAGCCCCTTGGCGGCCAGCACCGGATCACCGGTGATGAAGGCGATGGCCGACGGTCCGACCAGCAGCTCGTCCAAACCGTCGACGCCGGCGTCGCGCGCCGCGATCCTGGTCAGGGTGTTCTTCACGATGGTGTACGTGGCGTCGTCCCCGAGCACGCGGCGCAGCTCTTGCAGCTGCTGCACGCTGAGGCCTCGGTACTCGGTGAGGACTGCGCCCGCCGACCGGGTGAACTGGTCGCTCATCTCGGCGACCGCGGCTGCCTTGTCCGGACCTACCATTACGCTCCTGTTCTGGACCAGATGACGAACGCCCCGGCGCAGGAGGCTCGGGGCGCAGCACGCACATGCATGGGTGCCGCTGTCTCGGTCCACCTGCGCTGGTCGCCCGCTGTCGCGGGACCTTCGGCCACGTCCGCCAGGGGCGGGGTGACGACCGGCGGTCTTCGGCGAGACTGATCTTACGGCACCGAGGCACCAGACCCGCGAGCAGGGGCATACCGGCCGGTCCGAGAGCGGCGCCGTCGCGAACAGCCGGGCCGCAGCGCACATTGCGACACCGAGCAGGTGCGGGCTCCTACGCCCAGGGACTTTCCCCCTGGAGGCTCCACCGTCGTCGTGCTGTGGCTCAGTCGTTCTCGTCAGCTGCTGCGACGTTGCGGGTGCGGTTGGCGTCGACGACGATGCCGGGGCCCATGGTGGTGGACATGGTGACCTTCTTCAGGTAGCGGCCCTTGGAGCTGGCCGGCTTGAGCCGGAGCACCTCCTCCAGCGCGGCGGCGTAATTCTCCGCCAGCTGGCTCTGGCTGAACGACGCCTTGCCGATGATGAAGTGCAGGTTCGCGTGCCGGTCCACCCGGAACTCGATCTTGCCGCCCTTGATGTCGGTGACCGCCTTTGCAACGTCGGGCGTGACCGTGCCGGTCTTGGGGTTGGGCATCAGGCCACGCGGCCCGAGGACCCGCCCCAGCCGGCCGACCTTGCCCATCATGTCCGGCGTGGCCACGACTGCGTCGAAGTCGAGCCAGCCGCCGGAGATCCGCTCGACGAGGTCGTCGGCACCCACGTGGTCGGCCCCCGCCTGCCGCGCAGCCTCGGCCTTGTCGCCGGTGGCGAAGACCAGCACGGTCGCGGTCTTGCCGGTGCCGTGCGGGAGGTTGATCGTGCCGCGCACCATCTGGTCGGCCTTGCGCGGGTCGACGCCCAACCGCATGGCCACGTCGACGGTGGGGTCGAAGGATGTGGTCGCGGTCTCCCGGGACAGCGTCACCGCCTGATACGGCGAGTAGACAGCGGACTTGTCGATCCTGCCCGCCGCCTGGCCGTACTTCTTGCCGTGCTGACTCATCTCTGGTCCTTTCACCAGTTGTGGTCATCCGGGCGCTGAGGCGCCCTGCCACATGTTGCTGCCACTACTCGCTGTGTGCCGGTGCTGCTCACCGGTCGACGGTGACTCCCATCGATCGGGCGGTGCCCTCGACGATCTTCATCGCCGCGTCGAGGTCGTTGGCGTTCAGGTCGGGCAGCTTGGTGGTGGCGATCTCGCGCACCTGATCGCGGTTGAGCCGGCCGACCTTGTCCCGCTGAGGGACCGCGGACCCCTTGGACAGTCCGGCCGCCTTCTTGATCAGCTCAGCGGCCGGGGGCGTCTTGGTGACGAACGTGAATGACCGGTCCTCGAAGATCGTGATCTCGACCGGGATGACGTTGCCACGCATGGGCTCGGTGGCGGCGTTGTACGCCTTGCAGAACTCCATGATGTTGACGCCGTGCGGGCCGAGGGCGGTGCCGACGGGCGGGGCGGGGGTGGCCTGGCCGGCCTGCAGCTGCACCTTGACCAGCGCGGCGATCTTCTTTTTTCTGGGGGGCATGATGACGTCCTCGGGTCGGGCCTAGGGTCTGGACCGGATGCGGTGGGGCGGTCAAGCCCGCTGGATCTGGGTGAAGCTGAGCTCGACCTGGGTCTCGCGCCCGAAGATCTCGACCAGTGCCTTCACCCGCTGCGCGTCCACGTTCAGCTCGGTGATCGTGGCGTGCAGCGTAGCGAATGGGCCGTCGACAACCATCACGGAGTCGCCGGCGCCGAAGTCGGTGAACTCCACCTTCGCCTGCTTCTTGGGCTGCTCCGGCGATCCGGCGGTCGAGGTGGCTGCCACCTCGGCCTCGACAGCCGGCGCGAGCATGGCCTCCACCTCGTCCAGGCTCAGCGGCACCGGCTGGTGGCTGTGCCCGACGAACCCGGTTACCGATGGGGTGTGCCGCACTGCCGCCCAGGACTCGTCGGTGAGGTCCATCCGGACCAGCACGTAACCCGGCAGCACGGTTCGCTTGACCATCCGGCGCTGGCCGTTCTTGATCTCGGCCACCTCTTCGACCGGGACCCGCACCTCGTAGATGAACTCCTCCATGTTGAGCGAGGCCCGCCGGCTCTCGACGTTCGCCTTCACCCGGTTCTCCATGCCGGAGTACGTGTGCACCACGTACCAGTCGCCGGGCTGTGACCACAGCGTGTCGCGAAACTCCTGCAGCGGGTCAGGCTGAGCCTCGACGTCGGGCACCGCGAGCTCGGCTGCCTCGGCATCGGCGACCAGGTCAGCCCGCTCAGCGTCCACGGTGAGCGCCTGGGCCTCGGCCTCCAGCTCGAGCTCCTCGTCGGCCGCGGCCAGGCCGGCCTCGACCTCCACCACCTCGAGGTCCTGCTCGAGGTCCGACCCGGGTTTAGGCTCGGGTTCAGGCTCGGTTTCGGGCTCGGGTTCAGGCTCGATGGCCTGATCGAGCGCCAACTCGGGGCCTGGCGTGCCCACGCCGGCGTCGTCGGCGTGCAGGTCTGGTTGATCAGTCTCGGGGAACTGCTGGGACACGTCTGCTCCGTCACCTTCACTTGCGGTATGCACACTTACACCTTGCACATTATCGATCACACGCTGAACCTGTCGCCCCGCTGGAGGGCTCAGGCGAAGATCTCGAACACCGCCTTGCCGAAGGCGAAGTCCAGGCCCGACACGTAGGCCATCATCACCAGCACGAACACCAGTACGACGAAGAAGTACGTCACGACCTGCTGCCGCGTCGGCCACACCACCTTGCGCAGCTCGGCGACCACCTGGCGCAGGAACAGGCCGGGAGGGGTGCGGTCACGGTCCTGCCCGCTGCTGACGGGCGTCGTGGAGCGGGTGTCGCTCACGGTGTCCACCTGCTTCGCGTCGGGTAGGTCGGGCTTGGTCCGCAGGGCACGAGGGACTCGAACCCCCAACCTTCGGTTTTGGAGACCGATGCTCTGCCAGTTGAGCTAGTGCCCTAGGTAGTGGCACGACAAGACCAGGGTGTGAGCCACCAGCCGCAAAGTGTACGCGCAGCCGTCGGCGGGAGTCGAACGACGGACCCGCCCGGCACCCGCCCGGCACCAGCCCGGCCGAGTCCTCCGGGCACCGGTCCTCCGGGCACGGCATGCCACGATGGGCCCATGAGCGAGCAGACTCGCGAGCCGTCCGTTCGGCCCGGTTCAGCGCCGCGGCGCCGGGTGTCCGCCCGCGTCGGCGGCATCGCCGAGTCGGCCACGCTCGCGGTCGATGCCCGGGCCAAGGCGCTCAAGGCCGAGGGCAGGCCGGTGATCGGCTTCGGCGCCGGCGAGCCCGACTTCCCCACCCCGCCGCCGATCGTCGAGGTGGCCGCGGCGGCGTGCCGCGACCCGCGCAACCACCGGTACACCCCGGCGGGCGGGCTTCCCGAGCTGAAGCAGGCGGTCGTGGACAAGACCGCGCGAGACTCGGGGCTGCCGCTGCAGGCCAGTCAGGTGCTGGTGACCAACGGGGGCAAGCACGCCGTGCACGAGGCGTTCGCCACGTTGCTCGATCCCGGCGACGAGGTGCTCCTGCCGGCGCCGTACTGGACGACGTACCCAGAGTCGATCCGGCTCGCCGGTGGCGTACCGGTCGAGGTGCTCGCCGACGAGACGCAGGGGTACCTGGTCGGGGTCGACGCGCTGGAGGAGGCCCGCACGGACCGTACGAAGCTGCTGCTGTTCAGCTCGCCGTCCAACCCAACCGGCGCTGTCCATCCGCCCGACCAGGTGGAGGCGATCGGTCGCTGGGCCGTCGACAACGGTCTGTGGGTGGTTACCGACGAGATCTACGAGCACCTGGTCTACGACGGGGCCCAGGCGGTGTCCATGCCGGTGGCCGTGCCCGAGATCGCCGAGCGCTGCGTGGTGGTCAACGGCGTGGCCAAGACCTATGCGATGACCGGGTGGCGGGTCGGCTGGCTCGCCGGACCGGCCGACGTGGTCAAGGCGGCGACCAACCTGCAGTCGCACCTGACGTCAAACGTCTCCAACGTGGCCCAGCGGGCAGCCATCGCCGCTCTCAGCGGCGGTCTGGAGGCAGTGACCGAGATGCGCACGGCGTTCGACCGGCGACGCCGGACCATGGTCGAGCTGCTCGGCGACATCGACGGGGTCGTCTGCCCGACGCCGGGCGGCGCCTTCTACGCCTACCCCCAGGTCGCGGGACTGCTCGACCGCGAGACGGCGGGCCGGACGCCCCGGTCTTCGGCTGAGCTGGCCGAGCTAATCCTGGATGAGGTCGAGGTGGCGGTGGTCCCCGGGGAGGCGTTCGGCTCGCCCGGCTACCTGCGGCTGTCATACGCCCTCGGCGACGACGACCTGGTCGAGGGCGTGCGCCGGCTGCAGAAGCTGTTCGGCACCCGATCGGCCGCCGGCGGTGCCGGCTGACCGGCAGCCGGTTGCGTGGCGCACCGGGCGGACGCCGGCCGCTCCGAGCGTTACCCAAGGCACACCTGCACCTGCACTTCACCGGATCGATGCGGCACGAGACGCTGGTCGAGCTTGCCGAGCGGGACCGGATCCGGCTCCCGGCCGCGTTGCGGGAGGACTGGCCCCCGGAGCTGTCGGCCGCCGACGAGAAGGGTTGGTTCCGGTTCCAGCGGCTGTACGACATCGCCAGGTCGGTGCTGCGTACGGAGGCCGACGTGCGCCGGCTGGTGAGACAAGCGGCCGAGGACGACGTGCTCGACGGGTCTGGGTGGACCGAGATCCAGGTCGACCCGTCCGGCTACGCCGCCCGCTTCGGTGGGATCACCGCGTTCACCGACCTGGTCCTGGACGCGGTCCGGGAGGCCGAGGCGGCCACCGGGCTCCGGATGGCCGTCGTGATCGCCGCCAACCGCACCCGGCACCCGCTCGACGCGCGGACCTTGGCCCGGCTCGCGGCGCAGTACGCCGGGCGGGGGGTGGTCGGCTTCGGGTTGTCCAACGACGAGCGTCGCGGCCGGGCCGAGGACTTCGCTCCCGCCTTCGACATCGCCCGCCGGGCCGGGCTGGCAAGCCTCCCGCACGGCGGTGAGCTGCGCGGCGCGGGCAGCGCTGCGGCCTGCCTCAGCGCGCTGCACGCCGACCGGCTCGGGCACGGTGTCCGCTGTGTCGAGGATCCTGCGGTGCTCGCCCGGGTGGTCGACGCCGGCATCCCGCTCGAGGTGTGCCCGGTCTCCAACGTGGCCCTTGGCGTCTACGCCACGATCGAGGAGGTCCCGCTGCCCCTTCTGCTGGCCGCTGGGGTGCCGGTCGCCCTCGGAGCCGACGACCCGTTGCTGTTCGGGTCCCGGCTGGCCGGCCAGTACGCGGTGGCCCGCGCCGCGTACGACCTTGACGATGGCACCCTCGCCGAGCTGGCCCGGATGTCGGTGCGCAGCTCCCTGGCGCCAGAAGACGTCCGGACCCGGTTGCTGCGCGGGATCGACGCCTGGCTTGCCACCGACCCCGCCTGAGCAGCGAGGACTGCGGGCTACAGCGAGCAGCCCACCAGAACCGGCTCGTTGACCAGCTCGATGCCGAACCGTTCGCCTACCCGGTCTCGCACCTCGCGCGCCAGACACAGCAGGTCGGCGGTGGTGGCGCCGCCGCTGTTGGTCAGCGCCAGCGGATGCTTGGACGAGATCCGGGCCGCCCCACTGCGGTGGCCCTTGGCGATTCCGGCCTGCTCGATGAGCCAGGCGGCGCTGGTCTTCACCCGGCCGTCGGGTTGCCGCCACCGTGGCGCGGCCGCCGGGAGCCGCTCGGCCCCGGCAGGATCCAGCACGGGGTTGATGAAGAACGAGCCGGTGCTCCAGGTGTCGTGGTCGGCCGGGTCGAGCACCATGCCCTTTGCCCGGCGCAGCTCGAGCACCGCCTGGCGGACTGCGTCCAGCGGGCGGCGCTCGCCCGGCTCGACTCCGAGCCGCCGGGCCAGCTCGTCGTACCGGACCGGTGCAGACAGCTCGCCGCGCGGCAGCCGGAAGCCCACCTCCAGCACCAGCCAGCGCTCGGGCTCGCGCTTGAACCTGCTGGTGCGGTAGCCGAGGCCGCAGTCGGTGGCGGCGAGCGTGTGGTGTCGTCGCTCGACCCGGTCCCAGGTGCGCACCCATGCCAGGGTGTCGGCCACCTGCTGGCCGTACGCGCCGACGTTCTGTACCGGCGTGGCCCCGACCGAACCGGGGATCCCGGACAGCGCCTCCACCCCTGCCCAGCCGGAGCCGACAGCGCGGCTCACCAGAGCGTCCCAGTCCTCACCTGCCGCGACCCGGAGGCCGACGCTGCCGTTCTGATCTGGCTCTACCGCCAGGCCGCCGGTCCGCACCAGCACCACCCGCCCCGGCACCGGGCCGTCGGCGACGACGAGGTTGCTGCCACCGGCGACCACCAGTACAGGGATGCCGCTGGCGTCGGCCCGGGCAACGCTGTCGACCAGGATCTGCTCGTCAGTCGCCTCGACCACGTCGTCGGCTTGCCCCCCGAGCCGGACGGTGGTCAGCTCGGCAAGCCGGACCGGCTCAGCCATCGGCCGAGGCGCGCTGGGCGTCGAGGGCGACGAGCGCGCCGGCCCGGCCCAGCACACTGCTGCCGCCGCAGCTGACAGTGAGCTCGATCCGGACTCCCGCGGCTTCGGCTGGTCCGACCACACCCCGTACGACGACGTCGACGCCGGTGTCGTCGTCGGGGACGATCACCGGGCGGGTGAAGCGGACGCCGTACGCACGGACCCGCCCAGGGTCACCCGCCCACGCGGTCAGGGCACGGGCACCCAGGGCCATCGTGTACATGCCGTGCGCCATCACCCCCGGCAGTCCCACCGCGGTCGCGATCCGGTCGGACCAGTGGATGGGGTTGTGGTCACCGCTCACGCCGGCGTAAGCGACGAGATCGGCGCGGGTCACCCGGTACGTCTGCGCGGGCAGCTCGGCGCCCTGCTCCCACTGCGGCAGGTTCATGGGGCACGGTGCGCCAACGTGGCGTACGCACTGCAGACGTGCTCGCCGCCAACGGTCGCGATGTCGCTGCGAGTGGTGATCAGATCGGTGCCCGCCGCCGTACGGACCTGTTCGACCGTGAGGGTGGCGGTGAGGACGTCTCCGGCGCGGACCGGGCGGGCCGAGTCGAACCGCTGCGCGGAGTGCACGACATGGCGCAGCTGGATGCCGACGTCGGGGTGCTGCAGCAGCGCACCCATGGCCTCGAACGCCACCACGATCGGGAACGTGACCGGGGCCGGGAGGTCCGGGTACCCGCGAGCGCGGGCCGCCTCGACGTCGTGGTGCAGCGGGTCGGTCTCGCCGATGGCCGCGGCGAACTGGCGGACCTCGTGCCGGCTCACGTCGTGCGGCCGGGTCGGCGGGAAGGTCCGGCCCGCGAGCCTCTTGTCGAGCGGCACCGAGGCGTCAGCGCGTCTCGCGGTGCACGGTATGCCGCTTGTCCCGGGGGCAGTACTTCTTCAACTCTAGCCGGTCCGGGTCGTTGCGGCGGTTCTTCTTGGTGATGTAGTTGCGCTCCTTGCACTCGGTGCAGGCCAAGGTGACCTTCGGGCGGACATCGGTGCTCCTGGCCATGGCGCGCTGCTCTCTGTCGTACGGGCCGGCCGTCGTGGGTGCGGACGGACGGGTCGGGCGGGTGCGTAGCGGGGGCGGGACTCGAACCCGCGACACCACGATTATGAGCCGTGTGCTCTGACCACCTGAGCTACCCCGCCGCCGGAGGCGAACCTACGTCGGCACGCGCCGCCGCGCACACCGCCGTCGGGCAGCACCCGGAGCCCCTTTACGGAATCGAACCGTAGACCTTCTCCTTACCATGGAGACGCTCTGCCGACTGAGCTAAAGGGGCAAGCGACCTCACAGGCTACACGCGGGACCTGGACCATGGCCCGGGCAGTGACCCGGGCAGTGACCCGTAACGTGGACACGCGACGAGGACCCGGCACCGGGTCCTCGTGGGGTGGCAGGTGCAGGATTCGAACCTGCGAAGGCTGTGCCGGCTGATTTACAGTCAGCTCCCTTTGGCCGCTCGGGCAACCTGCCGCGGCGGGGAGCACAATAGCGCAGGCGCACGTCCGAACAAGGAGGGATTCCGTGCCCGCCGAACAGAGCTTCGACATCGTCAGCAAGGTCGACCGGCAGGAGGTCGACAACGCCCTCAACCAGACCCAGCGGGAGATCGCGCAACGCTTCGACTTCAAGAACACCGGGGCATCCATCGAATGGCACGGGGACCTCGGTGTGGAGATCTCGGCCAACGCCGAGGAGCGCGCGTTGGCCGTGCTGGACGTCTTCAAGGAGAAGCTGGTCAAACGGGGTGTCTCGTTGAAGTCGCTGGATGCCGGCGAGCCGCGCCAGTCGGGACGCGACGTCAAGGTGTCGGCGTCGCTGTCGCAGGGGATCAGCCAGGAGCAGGCCAAGCGGATCGGCAAGCTCATCCGAGACGACGGCCCCAAGGGCGTCAAGGTGCAGGTGCAAGGTGACGAGCTGCGGGTGTCGAGCAAGAAGCGGGACCACCTGCAAGACGTGATCGCGCTGGTCAAGCAGCAGGACTACGACTTCGCTGTGCAGTTCGTGAACTACCGCTGACCCGGCGCGTTCGCGCCGGCAGGTCGGACTGTGCACGTCTTGGTCGTGCTCGTTGCCGGGTCACCCGATCGCTGGGATCAGCTCATCCCAACGGACGAACACTGTGCGTGACGCTGGTCTCGACGCTCCGTAACGCCGAGGCTCACAGGTGTGCCTACTCGCCTGGTCGTCCTGCTTGTCGCCATGACCATCGCGGTGGCCACCGTCGGCTACGCCTCACCAGCACTGGCCAAGCATCCCTCGCCGCCGTACAGCTACGGCCCATCGATCGAAGCCTTGGCCGACTACGAACCACAGACGGGCTGTCGACAGCGGGCCAAGCCTGGCGTCGTGGCCTTCGCCGACCTGCTGCTGGAGACGTACCCCACTACCGGGAGCCTGGGCATCCTGCGCGGATGTGACGTCGGCGGCACCTCTGAGCACAAGGAGGGCCGCGCCTTCGACTGGGCGGTGTCCGCCAAGGACACGCGCGATGTCACCCGCGTACGCAACCTCATGAGCTGGTTGCTCGCCACTGACCGGCACGGCAACAGGTTCGCCATGGCTCGCCGGCTCGGTATCCAGTACATGATCTGGAACCACCGGATCTGGCGCGCGTACCAGGCGACGGCCGGCTGGAGCGACTACGCCGGCTCGGTTCCGCATACCGACCATGTGCACTTCTCCTTCAGCTGGCCGGGAGCCCGCAAGCAGACGTCGTTCTGGTCCGCTCGGGGTGGCCAGATCGAGGAGCTCAAGCCGGGCCCAGCTGCCGAAGACTGAGGGCGTTCTCGTCCACCAGCGACTGCGCTGCGGCCAGCGATGACCCGGGCGCAGCTCGCACTGCCGCCGGCACCCCCACCGCCGGCGCCGGCCGGGGTCGCGCCGACGGCGCCATGACGGCGACGACTTCGGGGCGGGCCGGCGTGAGCACGACCACGGCGTCGAGACGCAGGATGGGGGCCCCAAGCAGCCGGCCCCGGATCTGCGCCTCGATCAACACCCCCTCGGACAGCCGACCGTCCGGGTCAGGACTCACTCGAGTGCTGGCCGTCCGATCGAGCCCGTGCCGACTGCCGCTCCTCGATGCGCTGCGCCGTGCGCTGCGCCAGCTCGACGATCTGGACATACCGTTCACGTCCTGCCCTGCTGCCGAGCACGTACCCCGCACCGAAGACCGCGATGGTGCTGAGCTTCACAGCTTCTTCTCCCGGAACGACGACACCGCCGAACTGAGCGCGGTGACGCCGGCCGCGGCAGCGACGGCCACCAGGCTCGACCTGACCGTGCCCTTGCCCAACGCCCGCGCCGCGATCGGGTCCTTGACCTTGTCCCAGGTGCTCTTCCTACGAAACAGCCTCATGTCAGCTCGCCTTCTTCCTCGACTCGCGGTTGACCGCCGTGACCAGCTGCTGCTTTGTCATGCTTGTGCGGGCGTCCACGCCGAGAGCTACCGCCATGTCGAGCAGCTCCTTTTTCGTCATCTGCTTTACGTCGCCGGCGACCTCAGAAGTACGAAGCTCGGTCACGACCTCCGCGGCGGCTTGGGCGGTGCGCTGCTGCACCCTCTCGGCCTCGGCCACCTGGCCGAACGTGGCGCCGGCCTGCTCACGCGCCTCGTCAGCGAGCTCACGCGCCCGAGCCTGAGCCTCGGCGGCCGCCTCGCGTGCCGCCTCCGCGGCCTCGTCGGCCAAGCGTCGCGCCTCGGCCATCTGCTCGGTGGCGTCGTCGATGGAGGCCTGCGCCTTCTCCTGTGCCCGCTCGGCACGCTCGCGGCTCTTGTCGGTGCGCTTCTCGGCATCCTCGGACACGGACTGGACCTTGCGGTCGGAGTCGCTCTGCGCCGCGTTGCGCTCCTTGTCCACGACCTCGTCGGCGCGCCGTCGAGCCTCGTCGACCCGTCTGCGCACCTCTCGCGACCCTTCGGACTCGGCCTGCCGGACCCGTTTGCGACCGTCATCGGCAATCGACTTCGCCTCGTCCGACAGCTGCTTGGCCGACTTGGCCTGGGCCAGCGCCTCCTGCTCGGCACGCTGCGCGCGGTCCGCGGCCTCGCGGGCCCGCTTCAGACGGGTCTCCAACGAGTCGCCCATGGGGACCGCGTCCTGCACGGCCGCCGACGCCCGGCGAGCGCCGTCCTTGGCGTGCCCGGCAGCCCGCTCCACGACCGGCGGCGCCAACGCGCTCGACAGCGCCCATGCCGCATTCGACGGTAGATCCTTCAGTCCGGTGACAGCCCTACCCGACAGCCACCGCATCGCACCCTTCTTGGCCATGCCCTGCTCCTTCCCTCCCGCGGTTCGCACGGCTCACCAGTCTTGATCTACCGCACGCACTTGCGAACTTATCGGCTATACACACGTCGTAGCCATTCGGGCCAGAACTCAGCAGGAGGTACCTACCCATGCAGCAGCGCGTAATCGGCGACGTCGAGGTGTCGGTGATCGGACTGGGAGCGATGCCGCTGTCGGTCGACCCAGCCCCCGACCCGGACCGCGCCGAGGCCACCGTGCACGCCGCTCTCGACGCCGGCGTGAGCGTGATCGACACTGCCGACGCCTACACCCCAGGGTCGGCCGGTTACGCCCACGGACACAACGAGGAAGTCGTGGCAAGGGCGTTGCGCACGTACGAGCGCGGCGACGCCTCTGTCCTGGTGGCCACCAAGGGCGGCCATGTGCGAGACGCCTCCGTCGGGTGGAACACCGACGGTAGACCGGAGTATCTGCGTGCCGCGTGCGAGGCCTCGCTGCGCCGACTCGGCGTGGGGGCGGTCGGGCTGTACCAGCACCACCGCCCCGACCCGGACGTGCCGTACGAGGACACGCTGGGCGGACTACGCGCCCTGCTCGACGCCGGACTGGTCCAGCG
>Ga0183260_10002274_pt1 | contig 15891 bp, 13 predicted proteins | sample AntDrymUQ4972206_2_FD_129768 | JGI IMG/M metagenome (GOLD analysis project Ga0183260, IMG submission 129768) | Polar desert sand microbial communities from Dry Valleys, Antarctica - metaG UQ497 (22.06) (version 2) (version 2) | ecosystem: Environmental > Terrestrial > Soil > Desert | place...
CGCGGGCAGCGCGTCGAACTCCTCCTTGGCGACCTCGACGTCGCTCGCCACCGCAGCGAGCCGGTCAGCGGGGTCGGCCAACTGGGTGGGCAGCGCCACCGTCATCACCGAGACCAGGTTCCCGTTGGCCGCTGAGCTCTCGTCCCGCACCGACACCGGCACCGCCGTCACCAGCGGGAGGCCCGGCAGCGCATCGCGATCGAGCAGCCAGCGCCGCAAGGCACCCGCGGCGAGCGCGAGCACCACGTCGTTGACGGTCATCGCGAAGGCGTTCTTGACGACCTTGACCTCTGCCAGTGGCACCGACACGAACGCGAGTCGCCGGTGGGCGGTGATGGCACCGTTGAACGGCGTGCGGGGGGCGACCAGGTCGCGACGCGGTGGGGGCTCTGCGGCCCCGGTCAGGCTGCGCAACACGGCGGTCACCTCGTCGATCGCGCGAGCACCGGGGAGCAGCCGCCCGCCGGGCAGCGCGGTCACGTAGGGCAGCGCCCGGGGCAGCCTGGTCACGACGTCACGCGAACGCGACAGCGTCGACACCGTCGCCCCGGACACCTGCTCCCACAGCGGCGGAACCCGGTCGGGCTGCCAGGGCTCGGGCTGCACCACAGCGGGTTCGGGGGTCGCGTCCATCAAGACGGCAAGCAGCTCGGCACCGGACACGCCGTCGATGGCGGCGTGGTGGACCTTGGAATACAGCGCGAAGCGGCCGTCCTCGAGGCCGTGCACGAGGTACATCTCCCACAACGGCCGGGACCGGTCCAGCGGGCGCGCATGGATCCGGGCCACCTGCTCACCGAGCTGCTCACGGGTGCCCGGCTGCGGGATGCCCACCTGGCGCAGGTGGTACTCGAGGTCGAAGTCGGGATCGTCGATCCAGGCGGGATAGCCCAGACCGAGCGGGGCGTCGACCAGCCGTTGCCTAAACGGCGCGGCCAGGTGCAGGCGCGGCTCGAGCACGTCGCGCACCGACTCGAGGCTCAGCTGGCCGTCCGGTAGTGCCGACGGGTCAAGCACGATCAACGCACCGACGTGCCCGAAGGTCGAACGGTCCTCGATGTTGAGAAACTGCGCATCCAGCGCCGACAGCCGCCTCACCGCTCCAGCTCCCCGGCGGTGCCGTCGGGGTCGTCGGGGTCGCGCCGCTTGTGTGGCCGCCGACGGACGTCGATGCCGCCCATCAGGGCCAGGCCACGCACCCGCACGACAGGGGCGCCAACCGGTGCTGGGGCACCGCGGTCCGACTCGTCGAAGCCGCCCATGAGCCCTAGACCGCTGGCGTCCAGCAGGCAGTCGTCCGGCACGACGATGTCGACCCCGCCCATCACAGCCAGCACCCGGATCGTGACCACGGGTGCCTCGAGCTCCGCATCGCGCAGGTCGAGGTCCACGCCGCCCATCACGGCAACCGCGCCATGCGTGGCACTGACTCGCCAGCGGCCGCGGCGGTCGACCCCGCCCATGACCGCCAGCGACCAGCGGCGGCCCGGCGCCCCGGTCACCCGGGCCGGCACTGTCGCAGCCGGCGCGGGTCGTGCGGCTTCCGCCCGGACGTCCGGAAGGTCTCGGGTCAGTGGCAGCAGCTCGGCGTGGGTCCGGGCCGCGTAGGCGGCTTCGATCCGCTCGCCCAGCTCATCGAGTGTCAGTCGACCGTCACCGGCCGCCTCCCGCAACCGTTCGATGACGGCCTCACGGTCTGCGTGCGAGGCACGCAGACGCTCGGCCGGGACAGGAGGCTCACTCATGACCACGACCCTAGCCCCGCGACCAGCGGGCCCGCTGGTCGCGATCCGCTACTGTCGCCTGCTGTCGGCCGCCCTGTCTCGCGATGTCGGAGCCCTCCCAATGACTGCAGTTGTAGACCGCGCCTGGCCGTTGCCGCGAGGGTTGATCATCCTGCTCGGAGCCGCGTCGGTCGTGATCACGATTGCCGGTATCCGTAGCGCAGCCGGCATCATCGGCCCGACGTTCCTCGCGCTGGTCCTGACGATCGCCGTGCACCCGCTGCGCGGCCAGGTCGCCCGCCTGGGGCTTCCGGAGTGGGTCGGCACCCTGGTCGGCATCGTCGGCGTCTATCTGGTCCTGCTGGGGCTCAGCGTGTCACTGGTGCTCGCGGTGGCGCGCTTCGCGACCCTGCTGCCGGCGTACCAGGACGACTTCAACCAGCTGGTGCTGGCCGGCACCGAGCGGCTGGCGACCTACGGGGTCGGTGACGAGCAGATCCAGGCCATCACCGACGCCTTCGACGTCGGGCAGGTGGTGGGCATCGCCGGCGCGGTGCTGACCGGCCTGCTGTCCTTGACGTCAAACCTGTTCTTCATCATCACGCTGCTGCTGTTCCTCGGCGTTGATGCCGCCCACTTCCCCGCGAAGCTGGCCCGCAGGCGCGACCAGCGTGAGGAGGTGGTCGCCGCCCTGCACTCCTTCGCTGGTGGCACCCGGCAGTACCTGGTGGTGTCCACGATCTTCGGGTTCGTCGTCGCGATCCTCGACACGGTGTTCCTCGCGTTCACGCCGGTGCCGGTGCCGCTGCTGTGGGGGCTGCTGGCGTTTATCACCAACTACATCCCCAACATCGGCTTCGTGATCGGGCTGGTGCCACCGGCCGCGCTGGCGCTGCTGGAGGGCGGGCCGGGGCTGATGCTGCTCGTCATCGCGGTCTACAGCGGGCTCAACTTCGCCATTCAGTCGGTCGTGCAGCCCAAGTTCGTCGGTGACGCAGTCGGCCTGTCGGGCACCATCACGTTCCTGTCGCTGGTCTTCTGGGGGTGGGCGCTCGGTGCGGTGGGCGCATTGCTCGCGGTGCCGCTCAGCCTGCTCGTCAAGGCCATGCTCGTCGACGTCGACGCGGACTCGTCGTGGCTGCGGCCGCTGCTCGCGGGCGGCGCGGCCGGTCTGGGTCCGGACCATCCCGACGACGAGGACCGCGAGGACTCCGCCGGCTCTCCCCCTGCGGACTCCGGCAGCCGGCAGCCGCCGTCAGGGTCCAGCCCTGCCCCGCCTTCCGAGCAGCCGTGACGGCGGCTGGCGACCACCGCGTGCTGCTCGCCATCGGGCCCGGCTAGCCTCCGTGCAATGAGTGCTTCGGAGTCAACCACCTACCGCATCGAGCGCGACACCATGGGCGAGGTCGAGGTGCCGGCGGCGGCGTTGTACGGCGCACAGACCCAGCGTGCGGTGCAGAACTTCCCCATCTCCGGCACCGGGCTCGAGCCCGGTCACGTGCACGCGCTCGCGGCCATCAAGGCCGCCGCCGCCAAGGTCAACGGCGAGCTCGGTGTGCTCGAGGCCGATGTGGCTGCCGCCGTCGAGTCCGCCGCCCGCGAGGTGGTCGCCGGTCGCCACGACCGCGAGTTCCCCATCGACGTCTTCCAGACCGGCTCCGGTACCTCGTCGAACATGAACGCCAACGAGGTGATCGCCACGCTCGCCAGCCGTTCGCTCGGGCGCGACGTGCACCCCAACGACCACGTCAACGCCAGCCAGTCGAGCAACGACGTCTTTCCGACGTCCATCCACGTCGCCGCCACCGCGGGGATCGTCCAGGAGCTGCTGCCGGCGCTCGGTCACCTGCACGCGTCGCTGGCCGCCAAGGCCGAGGAGTTCGCCACGGTCGTCAAGTCCGGGCGTACCCATCTGATGGATGCCACGCCGGTCACGCTCGGGCAGGAGTTCGGCGGCTATGCCGCACAGATCCGGGCGGGCATCGCCAGGGTCGAGTCCGCGTTGCCGCGGGTGGCGGAGGTGCCGCTCGGCGGGACGGCGGTCGGCACGGGCATCAACACGCCGGCCGGCTTCCCGCAGCGGGTCATCGAGGTGCTCGCCGCCGATACCGGGCTGCCGCTCACCGAGGCCACCGACCACTTCGAAGCGCAGGGCGCACGAGACGGGCTGGTCGAGCTGTCCGGCCAGCTGCGTACGGTCGCGGTCAGCCTCACCAAGATCTGCAACGACCTGCGCTGGATGGGGTCGGGTCCGCGTACCGGACTGGCCGAGATCGCGTTGCCCGACCTACAGCCCGGCTCGAGCATCATGCCCGGCAAGGTCAACCCGGTGCTGCCCGAGGCGACGCTGATGGTCTGTGCGCAGGTCATCGGCAACGACACCGCGGTCACCTACGCCGGGGCGTCCGGCAGCTTCGAGCTCAACGTCATGCTGCCGGTCATCGCCCGCAACGTGCTGGAGTCGCTGCGGCTGCTGGCCAACGCCAGCCGCGTGCTCGCCGACCGATGTATCGACGGCATCACCGCCGACGTGGAGCGCTGCCGCGAGTACGCCGAGTCGTCACCGTCGGTGGTGACGCCGCTCAACCGCTACCTCGGCTACGAGAACGCCGCCAAGGTCGCCAAGATCGCCGTCGCCGAGCGCAGGACGATCCGCGAGGTCGTGCTGTCCCAAGGTCACGTCGAGCGTGGTGACCTCAGCGAGGCCCAGCTCGACGAGGCCCTTGACGTGCTGTCGATGACCCACCCCTGACCGCACCGCAGACCTCGCGCTCGTCACGGGGGCGACTGCGACCTGATCGTCGGAACGACGCCCGCTCCGAATCGCAGTCTGTGCGCGAACGCACCACGAACCCGGACGTCCACGGTGCGACTCCGCACACTGGGTCTACCGGACCCGCCGCGCGACCAGGTAGCGGCCCACGGCGGGCAGCTGCTCATAGCGAGCCCCAGGGTGCCGCTCCTGCGCCCACTGCACCAGGTCCGTACGGCCGTCCCAGCCGCTGGTCGCGTCGACGACGGCGTAGTCGACCGCCACCGACCCCGCGCCCTCGTTGGTGCCGGTGAAGTAAACGTCGTGGTCGGCGACCAGCGGCGCGAGCAGCCCGATGTCGGTCTCGACGCTGCTCCCGGCGGCCAGCGTGCTGAGCAGCCGGTCGGCGTCGCGCTCACGGGCGGTGTCGGCGTACGAGGCCGGCGAGAGCAGGTCGCCGGCAGGACCCTGCAGGCTCACCACCACGGCCACCGCGAGTGCCACGGCCGGCACGTGGCGGACGAGGCGGCGCGGCCACCCCCAGCGTCCGTCCCGGCTGCGGACGATCGCGTCGACCATCGCGACGAACACGATCGGCATCGGCACCAGCGAGTAGTGCAGGTCGGTGCCCCAGTAGAACTCGTAGTCGCTGCCGAGTCGCCACAGCATCGTCGGCAGCACCGCGACGACCCACGGCGAGCGCAGCGCGAGGAAGCCGGTGACCCCGAGGGTCAGCAACCAGGTCTGCACCTTGACGCCCGGGCTGAAGAGGGTGGTCGGCAGGTTCACCAGGGTCGTGATGATGCCGGCGGAGGCGTTGCCGCCGGCCCCGAGCCGCTCCCAGTACTGCCATGCGCCGTCGGCGCTGACCGAAGGGATCACCACCAGCAGCGTCAGCGCGAGCGCGGCGAGGCCGAACGCCGCGAGCCAGGCCCCGTACCGCCGGGCCCCGCTCAGCATCAGGGCGATCCCGATGGCCGCCACGGTGAGACCGAGATCCTCCTTGACCAGCACCAGCGCGGCAGCCCACAGGCAGGTGGTCCGCCAGCGGCGCAGCAGGTAGGCCTCGCCCGCCAGCGCCAGCAAGGGCGCCGCGAACGCGTACTCGTGCACGTCGAAGTCGACGGCTGCGAGCAGACCGAAGGACAGTCCGTACGCGACCGCGACGGCCGAGCCCGCGGCGGTGCCCAGCAGGGCAATGGCCACCCGCGCGATGGGCAGCACCGAGAGGGCGACCAGCAACGCCTGTGCGACCAGCAGCGTCACCGGCGACGGGGCGACCGCCCACAGCGGCCCCCACAGCGCCAGGACGGGGCTGAAGTGGTCACCGAAGAGGGCAAAACCCGGCCCCTTGATGTCCACGATCGGGTAGCCGCGCTCGGCGTAGCTCTGCGCCGCCTGGGAGAAGATGCCGAGGTCCCAGGAGATGACGTCGAGACGGTCGTAGCGTGCCACCGAGATGGTGACATAGACCGCGAGGAAGACCGCGCTCAGGACCGTCGGCAGCCACTGCGCCAGTCCGGTCGCCGAGCGGTCGTCACTGACACGGAGGTCGGCGCGGCCGTAGCCGCGCTCGCCCCCCGCCAGGCGGGATGCGGTGGCAGTCATCGCCCCCAATGGTGCCACCGGCGGCGCCCGGCGCCGAGTGAGCGATCAGCCCGAGGACCGTTCGGTCAGTACCAGTTGTTGGCCAGCTTGAAGGAGTTGGCCGCGCACGGTGTCCCGTAGCTGAGGCTGATGTACTCCAGCCCCCAGGCGATCTGGGTGGCCGGGTTGGTCCGCCAGTCCGGCCCGGCGGACGCCATCTTCTCCGCCGGCAGTGACTGCGGGATGCCGTACGCACCGGATGTGGGGTTCGTCGCGGTGTGGTCCCATCCGCTCTCGCCGATCCACAGCTGGTCGAGGCAGGGCCACTGGGCGCTGTCCCAGCCGTACTCAGCCAGCATCGACTGGGCGATCACGCGCGGGTCGGTGGGCACCTCCGCCACGGGCTTGTCCAGCCGCGCCTCCTTGCGGTCCCGCTTGTCGGCCTCGTCACGAGACCTGCTCGTCTCCTTGCCGGCTGCTCGATCGCGCGGCTCGGCTTCGCGCGTCGGCGCGGTCCGCTGCGCGCTACGGCTCACCGCTGTTGCCGCTTTGCCCCGCGCGGCGGCCTGCTCCTCGACGGCGTCCACGCGGACGCTCAGCGCCTCGGCCGACTCGGCCTCAGTGGTAGCTGTGGCGACGGGAGTGCCAGCGAGCTCCGCCGCCTCGGCGGGGTCCTCGCCGCCGCTGGCCGTCACACCGGCGGCCACGGCCGCGGTCGTGGCGACGGCAACCAGGCCACCGAGGACAGACGGTGCGCGCGAGGACAGGGCAACGACCAGCCGAGTGGCGGTGGTGGGCGCGCGATGGCGGGGACGGCGATGGTGCACGTCAGACACAGAGGCGTCCTTCGGTTGAAATCAGGGCAAACGACGACCGTCCCACAGGTGACGTCCATGCATCAAATCGTCAACCACCATTCCGGGCGGGCGTGGTGAACGCCACAGACCCCGCGCACGATCTGCGCGGGGCCTGCGGTCCGGGTGCTGCGGCGGGCTGAGGATCAGCCCGAGATGCGGTCCCCGGTCTCGCTGTCGAAGAGGTGGAACTTGTCCTCGGGCACGTTGAGACGCACCGTCTGACCCGGCTCCACGTTCATCCGTGCGTCCGCGCGCGAGACCAGGTCGATGGTGTCGCCCTGGTCGCTGTGCAGCGTGGCGTAGAGGAACGCATCGGCGCCGAGCTCCTCAAGCACCGCGACCTGCACCGGCAGACCGCGGTCGTTCTCCCCGACCACCTTGAACGACTCGGGCCGGACGCCGATCATGGCCCGCTTGGATCCGCCGAGGCGCTGCAGCACCGAGCGCTCCACCGGAACCGTCTCGTTGCCCACCTGGACTCCGTCGGAGGTGACATCGACGGGGAAGATGTTCATCGCCGGTGACCCGATGAAGCCCGCGACGAACTGGTTGCGCGGGTTGTCGTAGAGGTTCAGCGGCGTGTCCACCTGCTGCAGCAGGCCGTCCTTGAGCACGCACACCCGGTCGCCCATCGTCATGGCCTCGACCTGGTCGTGGGTGACGTAGACCGTGGTGACGCCGAGCCGGCGCTGCAGCTGCGCGATCTGGGCGCGGGTCTGCACCCGCAGCTTGGCGTCCAGGTTGGACAGCGGCTCGTCCATCAAGAACACCTGCGGCGCGCGGACGATGGCACGGCCCATGGCAACCCGCTGGCGCTGTCCACCGGACAGCGCCTTCGGCTTGCGGTCGAGGTACCCCTCCAGGTCGAGGAGCTTGGCGGCGTCTTTGACTTTAGAGGCCCGCTCCTCCTTGCTGACGCCGGCCATCTTGAGGGCAAAGCCCATGTTGTCGCCGACGGTCATGTGCGGGTAGAGCGCGTAGTTCTGGAACACCATCGCGATGTCGCGGTCCTTGGGCGGCATGTGCGTGACGTCTCGCTCACCGATCCGGATCTGGCCCTCGGAGACCTCTTCGAGGCCGGCGAGCATCCGCAGCGAGGTGGACTTGCCGCAGCCGGACGGGCCGACGAGCACCATGAACTCGCCGTCGTTGATCTCGAGGTCGAGCTTGTCCACCGCGTTGCTGTCCGCGCCCGGGAATCGCCGGGACGCCTTGTCGAACGTGACCTCTGCCATGACTGAACCTTTCCCTTCACCGGCAGGAACGTGCCGGACGATCCGTTGTGATGGGTGGATGGTGCAGGTCAGGGGGTGCGGATCACCCCTTGACCGAACCCGCGGTCAGACCGCGGACGAAGTAGCGCTGCAGTGAGATGAACACCACCAGCGGCACCGCCATGGAAATGAACGCGCCGGCGGTGAGCAGGTGCCAGCCGTCGCCTTGGGAGTTGACGAGTTGCGACAGGTTGACCGTCACGACCGCGCTCTCCACATCCGAGCCGAGGAACAGCAGCGCGATGAGCAGGTCGTTCCAGACCCAGAGGAACTGGAAGATCGCGAACGACGCGAGCGCCGGTGTCGACATCGGCACGATCAGCCGCCAGAACGTCTGATAGTGGCTGGCGCCGTCGATCTGGGCCGACTCGATGACCGTCTTGGGCAGGGTCGCCATGTAGTTGCGCAGGATGTAGATGGCCAGCGGCATCCCGAAGCCGGTGTGCAGCAGCCAGACGACGACGAACTGGCCGATGACGTCGAAGCCGTCGTCACCGAACAGCTGCAGCATCGGCACGAACGCCACCTGCAAGGGGATGACCAGCAGTCCCACGACCACGAGAAACAGCGAGTCGCGGCCCCGGAACTGCATGAAGGTGAAGGCGTACGCGGCTACGGCGGCAAACAGGATGGGGATGACGGTTGCGGGGACGGCGACGACGATGCTGTTGATGAACGCCGCGCCCATGTCGTTCTCGCCGAGGACCTCGCGGTAGTTCTGCAGCCCCCAGGTGTTGTTCCACGGTTGCAGCAGCGCCGACCACCAGCCACCGGCGTTGATCTCGTCGATCGGCCGGAACGAGGTGATGAGCAGACCGAAGGTGGGGATGCTCCAGGCCAGGCACACGACCAGCAGGACGACGCGGGCGAACCAGCTCGGCTTGTTCTCGTCGCCTCGGGGCGCCTGTGCATGGGTCGCCGAGCGTGTCGTGGTGTCGGCCTGCGTGGGCTGCAGAGCGGCGGTGCTCATCAGTTCGCCTCCTCGGCGCGGAAGCTGCGGATCTGGTAGATGAGGACGGGAATGATGGCGACCATCAGCAGCACGACGATGGAGGCCGCGACGCCGGCGTTGCCGAAGTCGAAGATCTGCCGGAAGAAGTCGAGCCCGATGACGCTGGTCCCGTCCCGGCCGTTGTTCATGACATAGACGACGTCGAAGACCTTGAGCACGAGGATCAAGACCGTGACGAAGACCGCCGTGATGGTCACGCGGATCTGGGGCACGGTGACGAGACGGAAGATCTGGAACTCGCTGGCACCGTCGATGCGGGCCGCCTCCAGGGTCTCCTCCGGCACGCCCTTGATGGCCGCGGAAAGCAGCACCATCGAGAAGCCGACCTGCAGCCAGATCAGGATGACCATCAACAAGATGTCGTTGAGCTGAAGCGTCTGGGTCGCAAGCCAGGAGACCGGCTCGAAACCGAACGCCGTGACGATGCCGTTGAGCAGACCGATCTGCTCGCCGGTGCTGTTGATGTCGTAGATGAACTTCCAGATCGTGGCAGCCCCGACGAATGAGATAGCCATCGGGAGGAAGACCATCGACTTGGACAGCTTCTCGCCGCGTTCACTCAGCCGGTCGGCGAGCACGGCCACGATCAGGCCGATGAACACCGTGGTCGCCGGGACGATGATGATCCACAACAGGTTGTTGAACAGCGTCTCCCGGAAGGCGGGGTCGCCGAGCACGTCTTGGTAGTTGGCCAGGCCCACCCAGGCGGTGCTGTCGTCGTTCGCAAAGCTGTTCACGACGGTCTGGATGGTCGGGTAGACGATGAAAAGGCCGATGAGACCGTACGCCGGGAGCAGGAAGACGTACGGCTTGAAGCGGTCCTCCCAGCGGCGGGGGAACCCCTCGACGAGCATGTTGATGAAGAAGAACAGCGCGATGGACCCGCCCAGGCCGGCGACGATCGCCACCACGCCCTGCAGCAGCTTGGGAATCTCACCGAAGGCGGTCTCACCGGTCAGGATGATGAAGAGGTTCGCTGCCACCACGCAGGTGACGATGACGCCGACCAGACCGATGACCGAACGAATCGGCTTGGCCTTGCCGACGTCGCCCACCGTCGTCGTCGGTTTGGGCTGCTCCGCAGGGTCGGCGGGCGGCTGAACGGTTGTGGTGCTCACGACAGCTCCTCAAGAAGATGGACGAGTGCGCGTCGGGTGCCCGAAACCGGACACCCGACGCGTGCGCACCTACTCGGAGGTCGGCCAGGACTCCTCGATGGCGGCCGTGGTCTCGGCGGTGTCACTCTCGCCGCTGGTCCAGTCGACCATGCCCGTCCAGAACGTGCCCGCACCTACCTCGGCCGGCATCAGGTCGGAGGCGTCGAAACGGAAGACGTCGGCGCTGCCGGCGATCTTGGCGATGTCCTTGGTGGTCTGGTCGGGGTAGTTCGACTCGTCGAACGTGGTGTGCGGCGACAGCCACCCGCCCTGCTTCGCCCACTCGGCCCCGAACTCGTCACTGGTCACGAACTCCATGACCTGCTTGGCCTCGTCGTCCTCACCGTTGAACAACGCTGCCATGTCACCGCCACCGAGCACCGGGTTGCCGTCGAAGCCGCCCTCGTAGGGAGGCATCGCGAAGACCGTGACGCTGTCGTCGATGTTCTTCTGCACGTCTTCGGGGTAGAAGTCGATGACGAAGTTGGCCTGCCGCTGCATCATGCACTTGGGGGGGTCCTCGAACTGCGGGTCGTCAGCGGTCTCGACGGCGGTGTTGAGGATGCCGTCGGTCCCGCCGTAGACCAGGTCGTCACCGAACACGATCTCACCGTAGGCGTCGAAGCCCGCCTGGACTGCCGGGTCGTCGAAGGGGATCTCGTGCGCTACCCACTGGTCGTAGACGTCGGGCCCAGCCGTCCGCAGGACCATCTCCTCGACCCAGTCCGTGCCGTACCACCCGGTGGCGGTGCCCGCCTCCATGCCGAGGCACCAGGGCGCGATGCCGTCGCTCTTGATCTGCTCGGACAGGTCGCCCACCAGCTCCTGGTAGGTCTTCGGCTCGGCGTAGCCGCCCTTCTCCCAGGCCTGCTTGGGCACCCAGACGAGGCTCTTCACGGCTACCCGCATCGGGGCGCCGAAGACGGTGCCCTCGTCATCGGTGGTGGAGTCCAGCAGCCCGGGGATCAGGCTGCCCTCGAGGCTGGCGGAGTCGAGGAACTCGTCGATCGGGACGATGGACCCGTCGCCGGCCAGGTCGAGCAGCAGGCCGGGCTGGGGGAAGAGGCCGATGTCGGGCGGGTTGCCCGACTGGACGTTCTGGCGGACCAGCGTGGTGAAGGTGTTGTCACCGGTGTACTTGACATCGATGCCCGACTCTTCCTCGAAAGGAACCAGGGCCGTCTCGAAGGCCTCCTGCTCGGTGTCGACGATCGCACCGAGGATCTCGACCTCGCCGTCGCCGGGATCGCTGCCACCGGCACCCTCGGACCCCCCCGACGAGGAAGAGGACGAGGAGCTCGAACCTCCGTCGTCCCCGGACTGCAGGCACCCGGTCAGGACCAGTGCCCCGACCCCGGCCAGAGCGGCCAGTCTGATCCCGCGATTTCGTTGCATCAGCTCTCCTCGTCACGATGGGCTCAACGGCTCAAGTGCGCACTATGCCACCGTGTGACGCGGATCGCACTGCCCTGAGACTTCCGCAGGTCACAGGTTAGTCACGGCTCGGTCTCGCGGTCGTCACATAGCTCCCGCAGGGCCGTTCTACAGCACCGCGGACTCCAGCATCTCGGTGACGAGAGCGGCGATCGGGGAGCGCTCGGATCGGGTCAGGGTGACGTGGGCGAATAAGGGGTGACCCTTGAGCCGCTCCACCACCGCGACCACCCCGTCGTGGCGGCCGACCCGCAGGTTGTCCCGCTGGGCGACGTCGTGGGTGAGCACCACTTTGGAGTTCGCACCGATGCGCGACAAGACGGTCAGCAGCACGTTGCGCTCGAGGCTCTGAGCCTCGTCGACGATGACGAACGCGTCGTGCAGCGAGCGTCCGCGAATGTGGGTCAGCGGCAACACCTCCAGCATGCCGCGGTCCAGCAGCTCGTCGACGACGTCACCGTGGGTGAGCGCCCCGAGGGTGTCGAAGACCGCCTGCGCCCAGGGCGCCATCTTTTCGGACTCACTGCCCGGCAGGTAGCCGAGCTCCTGGCCGCCGACGGCGAACAGCGGACGGAAGACGACGACCCGCTTGTGCTGGCCCCGCTCCATGACGGCCTCGAGTCCGGCGCACAGCGCGAGCGCCGACTTCCCCGTGCCGGCTCGCCCTCCCATCGAGACGATGCCGATGTCGGGGTCGAGCAGCAGGTCGAGCGCGACGCGCTGCTCGGCGGATCGACCGCGGATGCCGAACGCGTCGCGGTCACCGCGGACCAGCCGCACCTGCTTGTCGGGGCCCACCCGGCCCAGCGCGCTGCCGCGCTCGGACAGCAACACGAGCCCGGTGTGACAGGGCAGGTCACGGGCCTCGTCGAGGTCGACGCTGCCGGCGTCGTAGAGCGTGTCCACGACCTCGCCGCCGACCTCGAGCTCGGCCATGCCGGTCCAGCCGGACTCCACCGCGAGCTCGGCGCGGTACTCCTCGGCGGCCAGACCGACCGCCGCCGCCTTCACCCGCATCGGCAGGTCCTTGGACACCAGCGTGACGTCGTTGCCCTCGCTGGCGATGTTCTTGGCGACGGCGAGGATCCGGCTGTCGTTGTCACCGAGGCGGAAGCCGGCGGGCAGCACCTGGGAGTCGCTGTGGTTGAGCTCGACGCGCAGGGTGCCGCCGCTGACACCGAGCGGGACCGGCGCGTCGAGGCGCCCGTGCAGCACCCGCAGCGCGTCGAGCTGGCGCAGGGCCGCCCTTGCGAAGTACCCCAGCTCGGGGTGGTGCCGCTTGCCCTCCAGCTCCGAGATCACCACCACCGGCAGGACGACCTCATGCTCGTCGAACCGGATGAGAGCCGACGGGTCGGCGAGCAGGACGCTGGTGTCCAGGACGTACGTGCGGTGGTGCGCCACGGTGCTTCCCCTTCACGGACCGGCCGCGTACCCCGCGATCGGTCCCGGGCGTCGAAACGGACCGGGAGCGGGCCCGCGGACCCGGGGACGGGCCCTCCACACAGAGGCATCGCCACGCCGGCGCAACGGCCGGTGCAGACGACGCTGAGTGCGTGCGGCCACGTGCCTGCACCGGCTCCGCGATGGAGCGGTGACCGCGCGGCGCTTGTCCGCGCAGGTCGTCTCGACCTGGCACTGGCGGGCCTCCCGAGGCGACCGGCTTCCCCGCCGGTCGTCGAGCCCGACGCTACGCGGCCAGGTCGACCGCAGGGCGCGACACGCCCGTCCCCAGGGTGAACTCCACCGGTACGCAGCCGAGCTGCTGCCAAGGGGGTTTCAGGTGCCGAAGCGGCGCTCGCGTGCGGCGTACGACCGCAGGGCGCGCAACAGGTCGATGCGGCGGAAGTCCGGCCACAGCGCGTCGCAGAAGAAGAACTCGCTGTGGGCGCTCTGCCACAGCAAGAAGCCCGACAGCCGTTGCTCGCCCGACGTGCGGATGACCAGGTCGGGATCGGGCTGCCCAGCGGTGTAGAGGTGCTCGGCGATGTGTTCCACGTCGAGCACCTCGGCGAGCTCCTCGATGGACGTGCCGCGGCCGGCGTGTTGTTGCAGCAGGGCTCGGACGGCATCTGCGAGCTCTCGTCGACCGCCGTAACCGACGGCGAGGTTGACAGTAGTTCCGGCGATCCCGCGGGTGGCCTCGCCCACCTCCTTGAGGTGGGCGGCCGTGGTCGCGGGCAGCAGGTCGAGCGCGCCGATCGGGCGGACCCGCCAGCGCCCGGTGGCAGAGATCCTGCTCGCCAGATCCTCGATGATCTCGATCAGCGGGCTCAGCTCGCGGTCGGGACGCTGCAGGTTGTCGGTCGACAACAAGTAGACGGTGACGATCTGCACCCCGGCGTCGTCGCACCAACCGAGGAACTGCAGGAGCCGATCGGCGCCGGCACGGTGGCCGTCGGCGGTAGCACCCCCGAAGGCCCTGGCCCAGCGGCGGTTGCCGTCGATCATCACACCGACATGTCGCGGCGACTGGCTGGGATCGAGCCGGCGCATGAGCCGATGCTCGTAGGCGGTGTAGATGGCGTCGCGGACGGTTCGTCGAACGGTGCTGCGCGCCATGCCCCACTCCCCTCCCGAGCCCCCCGGCCACACGATAGACCTGAAGCGCCCGTGAGGTGAGCCCTACGCGCGCGCCCCGTGACCTGCGCCGCTGTCGCTAGCGCCCCCGCGCTCGTAACCTGTGCGAGTGAACTCGGCCGATCGCTTGCACGACGCCTCCGCCGAGGTCGTGCACAGTGTCCGAGCCGGCGTCGAGGACATAGTCGGCGAGATCAAGCCCCGCCTACGCGGGTGGTTGCACCTGGGCATGGCGCCGCTGGCCATCGCCGCCGGGGCGGTCCTGATCGTGTTGTCGCCGAACACGGAGGCCAGGACCGGCGCGGCGGTGTTCGCCTGCGCCTCGGTGCTGTTGTTCAGCGTCAGCGCGCTGTACCACACCCGCACCTGGAGCAGCCGGACCCACAATGTGCTCCAACGCTTCGACCACGCCAACATCTTCGTGTTGATCGCCGGCAGCTATACCCCGTTCGCGCTGTTGTTGCTGGAAGCCCACGACGCGAAAGTGCTGTTGAGCATCGTGTGGGGGGCGGCGCTGCTCGGCGTTGCGTTGAAGGTGACCTGGGTCGACGGGCCGCGCTGGCTCTACGTCGTCATCTACATCGCGCTGGGGTGGGCCGCGGTCTTCTGGTTCGACGACTTCGCGGCCCACGCCCAGGAGGCGGTGCTAGTGCTGATGGTCGTGGGCGGCGCGCTGTACTCCCTCGGGGCCCTGGTCTACGGGTTCCGGCGACCCGACCCCTCGCCGCGTTGGTTCGGCTTCCACGAGGTCTTCCACTCGCTGACCATCGTGGCTTTCGTCGCCCACTACATAGGCATATCGATCGCGAGCTACTCGCTGCGTTGATCCTCCGGCCCGGGCACCGGGCTCTGGGCCCTGACCTGCTCGACCTTCTCCATGGCCGTACGCAGGTCGGCCAACCACGCGTCGGCGTTGTCGCGCACCAGCCGGACGCACCAGCCGAGCGCGTCGGAGCGCGAGCGGGCGACGCCGGAGTCGACCAGCGTGTCGAGGACGAGCCGCTCGCGCTGCCGCAGCCGGGTCATGACCGGCGCCGCCAGCGAGCTGAAGACCCGGGACGACCCGCCGCACTCCACCGCCCAGGCGACCTTGCGGCCGGTGCGGTGCTCGAGCTCCCGGGCAATCTCGATGCGCTGGTCCCGGGTCGACTCGCGGAAGGCCTTGATCCGGCCGCGCTCGGCGGCGCTGCGCTCGGCCTCGGAGGCGTCGTCGGAGGTGTCGGGGTCGTCGATGCGACCGACGATGACGATCTCGTCGCGATCCTGGCTGACGGTGACGTCGGCCGTGAACCAATCGGTGGGCAGCCGGCCAGTCAGCCAACCGCGAAGCGTTTGAGTTGTAGTCATGTAACTATAATTACGGCCGCGCGCCAGAATTCAAGACCCGGCGCCGGTCAGTCGGACGAGGTCACCAGCAGCTCCGCCAGCCAGGGCCCCACCTGTCCCTGCAACCCCTGCGGACGGCGGACGCGGCCACAGGCTCCGAGCGCGGCGGTGAAGGTGCGGTGCGAACC
>Ga0183260_10002275_pt1 | contig 15889 bp, 13 predicted proteins | sample AntDrymUQ4972206_2_FD_129768 | JGI IMG/M metagenome (GOLD analysis project Ga0183260, IMG submission 129768) | Polar desert sand microbial communities from Dry Valleys, Antarctica - metaG UQ497 (22.06) (version 2) (version 2) | ecosystem: Environmental > Terrestrial > Soil > Desert | place...
CGCTGCGCGAGGACGGGCGCCTGGCAACGGTCGAGCACATCGTCTTCTACGACCCGCACGGTCTCGAGCACTACGAGCTGGACGTCCTGCTCGAGTTCACCGCGGTCGAGGAGTTGGGCGACGGGCTCGAGCAGGAGCGGCCGGGCTGGCTGGACGAGCAGATCGCGCTCGGCTCGGCCGGCGACACCGCGGTCCTCTGCACGACGTCGGGCACGACCGGCAAGCCCAAGCTGGCGATGCTCAGCCACGCGAACCTGCTCTCGATGGGCAGCAGCCTGATGGCCCTCGACCCGATCGACCCGCAGGACGAGTTCCTCAGCTTCCTGCCGCTCGCGTGGATCGGCGAGCAGATGATCGCGCTCGCCTGCGCGTTGCAGACCGGCTTCGCGCTCAGCTTCCCGGAGAGCGCCGCGACGATGCGCAGCGACCTCAGGGAGATCGGCCCCCGCGTCATGTTCAGCCCGCCGCGGATCTGGGAGAGCCTGCTTTCGTCGGTGCAGGTGCGGCTCTCGGACGCCGGACGGCTGAAGCGCGCGGTCTTCGCGCTCGGCTACGCGCTCGGCGAGCGCGCGGCCGATCGGCGGCTGCGCGGGCGGCGGACGGGCGTGTTGCTCGGGCTTGGATATCTGCTCGCCGACTGGACCGCCCTGCGGCCGGTGCGCAACCAGCTCGGGCTCGTGCGTCTGCGTCGCGCCTACACGGGCGGGGCGCCGCTCGGCCCCGACGTCTTTCGTTTCTTCCACGCGATCGGCGTCAACCTGAAGCAGATCTACGGTCAGACCGAGATCTGCGGCATCGCGGTCGTGCATCGCGACGGCGACATCCGCTTCAACACCGTCGGACTGCCGATTCCGGGCACCGAGCTGCGGATCGCCGAGGGCGGCGAGATCCTGCTGCGCTCCCCCGCGGTCTTCAGCGGCTTCTACCGCCACGAGGAGGCAACGGCCGAGGCGCTGCGGGAAGGCTGGCTGCACACCGGCGACGCGGGCTACCTCGAGGAGGACGGGCACCTCGTGGTGATCGACCGCGCGCGCGACGTGATGGAGGCCGAGGACGGCTCGCTCTTCAGCCCCGCCTTCATCGAGAACAAGCTCAAGTTCAGCCAGTACGTGCAGGAGGCCGTCGTCTTCGGCGGGGGCGAGCTCCCGTACGTGACCTCGATGGTCTCGATCGACATGGAGACGGTCGGGACGTGGGCCGAGCGGGAGCACATCTCGTACACGACCTACACCGATCTCGCCCAGAAGTCCGAGGTGTACGAGTTGATCCGTCGCGCCGTGGCCCGTGCGAACGAGGACCTGCCCGAGGGCGTCCGCATCCGGCGCTTCGTGCTCCTGCACAAGCAGCTCGACGCCGACGACGAGGAGCTGACGCGCACACGGAAGGTGCGGAGGCGAACGATCAACGAGCGCTACGGCACAATCATCGACGCGCTCTACGCCGGCATCGACGCCGTCACGATCACGAGCCTCGTCACCTACCAGGACGGCACGCAGGCCCGGCGGGACATCTCGCTGCGGATCGAGTCCCCGGACGGCGCAGGCCCGGAGCGGCCGCGCCGCCGCCGGCAGCTCGCAGGGGTGGGGGGCCGCGGCTGATGGCGACGTTCGTCCAGCTCACGGTGACCGGTCTCTCCAACGGCGCGATCCTCGCGCTGGCGGCGCTCGGCTTCGTGCTGATCTACAAGTCGTCGTCCGTGATCAACTTCGCCCAGGGGCAGTTCCTGCTCATCGGCGCGTACGTCGTCTGGGCGCTGACCGTCGAGGCGAAGCTGCACTGGGCCGTGGCGGTGCTCGGCGCCGTCCTCGTGGCGATCGCGCTCGGGATCGTCGTCGAGCGCCTGATCCTGCGGCCGCTCGTCGGCCAGCCGATCATCTCCGTGATCATGGTCACGATCGGGCTCTCCCAGGTGCTCGGTGCGCTGGTCCTCATCATCTGGGGCACGACGCCGCGCGCGTTTCCCGAGTTCATCCCTTCGAGCAGCGTCGACCTGCTCGGGGCGCAGGTGGGTGCGAGCAGGCTCTGGGCACTCGGCCTCGTCGCCGTGGCGCTCGTCGCCTTCGCGCTCTTCTTCACGCGGTCACGGCACGGGATCGCGATGCGCGCCGTCGCCGACGACCAGCAGGCCGCGCTCGCGATGGGCATCAGCGTCCGGCGCGTGTTCGCGCTCGCCTGGGCTCTCGCCGGCGTCAGCGCTGTCGTCGGAGGGGTGCTGCTCGCCAATCTCATCGGCGTCTCCGGCGAGATCAGCGGCTTCGGGCTGCTCGTCTTTCCCGTCGTGATCCTCGGCGGCCTCGACTCGGTGCTCGGTGCGGTCGTCGGCGGCGCCCTGATCGGGCTCCTCACCGCGTACACCGGCGGCTACGTCGGCGGAGGGCTGGAGACGGTGATCCCGTACGTGGCGCTCGTGCTGATCCTGCTCGTCAAGCCGTACGGCCTCTTCGGTCAAGTCCGAATCGAACGCGTCTGACGATGGCAGCGACGACGACCGGCGTCTACCACACGACCTACCGGGCGGATCTCGCCCTCCGCCACACGAAGACCGAGTACGTGCGGCTTGCGCTCGCGCTCGCGGTCGTCGTGGGGCTTCCGTTCGTCGCCTCGCCCTACTGGCTGACGGTGCTGAACCAGATCGGGATCGCGATCGTGGGGGCGATCGGTCTCAACATCCTCGTCGGCTACACGGGGCAGATCAGCCTTGGCCAAGGCGGGTTCCTGGCCGTCGGCGCGTACACGGCGGGAATGGTCGCCACGAAGACGGGGGCCTCTCCGCTTCTCGGCATCCTCGCGGCAGTCCTCGTCACCGCCGCGGTCGGCACCTTCTTCGGCCTGCCGGCGCTGCGACTCAAGGGGCTCTACCTCGCGATCGCGACGCTCGCGTCGCAGCAGATCATCATCTGGGTGGTCACGCACTGGGAGTTCGTGACGGGCGGCGTCGACGCCCTCGTGCTCGAGCCGGTGACCATCTTCGGCTGGACGATCACCGGCGACCGGGAGTGGTACTGGGTGATCGCCGCCTTCGCAGGGCTGGCCACGGTCGTCGGCACGAACCTCTTCCGCACGGGGGTCGGACGGGCGTTCGTGGCGATCCGCGACCAGGACATCGCGGCCGAGGTGATCGGCGTGAACCCGGCGCGCTACAAGCTGCTCGCCTTCGCCGTCTCGTCGGGGTTCGTGGGGCTCGCCGGGGCGCTCACCGCGTACTGGACGCAGATCCTCACGTGGGAGCGCTTCACGCTCGACGTCTCCATCCTCTACCTAGCGATGATCATCGTCGGCGGGCTCGGCAGCATCTCGGGCGCCGTCTACGGGGCGGCGTTCATCATCGCGCTGCCCGCCTACCTGCAGCAGCTGAGCCTTCGCTTCCAGGGCGACTCGTTCTTCGTCCGCAACCTGCCGGCGCTGCAGCTGCTCATCTTCGGCGCGACGATCGTCCTCTTCCTCGTCTTCGAGCCCAAGGGCATGGCGAGGATCTGGCAACGCATGAAGGACTACTTCCGGCTATGGCCGTTCCGGTACTGAATCACGATGCAGCACGAAGGAGGAGCACATGAAGCTATGCACAGGAGTCGTGGCCGTTGTGCTGGCCCTCGCGATGACGGCTGGTGCACAGGGTCGAATCGAGGCACCCGCCACGATCAAGATCGGCGGGATCTTCGCCCTGACCGGCCCGACGTCCGACGTGGGCGTCCCTTACTCGGAGGGCGTGAAGGCGTACGTCACATACATCAACTCGCGCGGAGGCGTCAAGGGCCGCAAGATCGACTTCATCTCGCAGGACTACGCCTACAACGTCGCCCGAGGCGAGCAGCTCTACTCGCAGCTGAAGTCGAGCGGCGTGATCGCCATCCAGGGCTGGGGCACGGCCGACACGGAGGCGCTCCGGACGCGGGTCAACGCCGACCGGATCCCCTACATGTCGGCGTCGTACGCGGCGACGCTGATCAATCCGTCGGAGACGCCCTACAACTTCTTCGTCGCGCCGAGCTACTCGACGCAGATGCGGATCGCGTTGCGCTTCATCGCCGAGCAGACCGGCGGCCAGCAGACCGAGGTGGCGGTCTTCCACCACGACAGCCCGTTCGGCCAGTCTCCGCTCGAGGACGGCAAGAGCTTCGTCCAGAGCAAGAGGCTGAAGCTCGGGTACCAGACCTACACGATGACCGGCGGAGCGACCGACTACACCGCGCTGCTGACCCAGGCGCAGCGCCAGGGGGCGCGCTGGATCATCGTCCAGAACGTGTCCACACCGGCCGCCCTGCTCGCCCGCGACATCGCGAGACAGGGCCTGAACATGAAGATCGTCTGCCTTAACTGGTGCGGCGACGAGATCTTCGTGGGGCTCGCCGGCCGCGCGGCGGCCGGCCACTACACCGTGCAGCCGTGGGGTACGACCGGGCTCAAGGTGCCCGGCCTGACGGCCCCGTCGGCCTGGCTCGCCGCGCGTGGCAAGACGCTGGGCAAGGCGACGGTGCACTTCACGCAGGGGTGGTACACGATGGCCGTGATGCTGAAAGGCGTCGAGCGCGTGATCGCGTCGGGGAAGTCGGTGAACGGGCCGAACCTGAAGGCCGCGCTGGAGTCGATGCCGAAGTTCTCGACCGGCGGCGTCACCCCCGACGTCAAGTTCACCGGCCGGACCCACGAGGGCATGCACAGCTCCCGGATCTTCCAGGTGATCCGCGGGCGCTTCAGGCAGGTGACGGGCTACCGGATTCCGTGACCCGAGCGGGGCGGGGAAGGCGATCCTTCCCCGCCCCTACCCAAGGAGGGAGGCGCACGTGGCGGGCGAGGACGAGAGAGGCGCGGGCAGCGCGGCGGCGGCGCCGGCACCCGATCCCGCTGCGGGCGCCCTGCTCGCGCTCAACAACGTCGAGGTGATCTACGACGAGGTGATCCTCGTCCTGCGCGGCCTCTCGCTGCACGTGGGCGAGGGCGAGGTGGTCGCGCTGCTCGGCTCGAACGGCGCCGGCAAGTCGACGACGCTGAAGGCGATCTCCGGCCTCCTGCCCTCCGAGAACGGCGAGATCACCGACGGCGAGATCGCGTACGCCGGCCGGCGGATCGACCATCTCGATGCCGCGGGCATCGTGCGGCTCGGGATCTGCCAGGTGATGGAGGGGAGGCGGGTCTTCGAGCACCTGACGGTCGAGGAGAACCTGCGGGCCGGCGCCTACACCCGTCGCGGCGACGGCTTGCTCGCCGACGATCTCGAGCTCGTATTCGGGTACTTCCCTCCGCTCGCGGGGCGGCGCCGGGCAGACGCCGGCTACCTGTCGGGCGGCGAGCAGCAGATGCTCGCGATGGGGAGAGCGCTGATCGCGCGTCCGAAGCTGCTCATGCTCGACGAGCCGTCGCTCGGGCTCGCGCCGAAGCTCGTGGCCGAGATCTTCGGGATCATCCGCCGGCTCAACGAGGAGCTCGGCACGACCATCCTCGTCGTCGAGCAGAATGCCCGCCTCGCGCTCGAGATCGCCGACCGCGCCTACGTGATGGAGAACGGCCGCATCGTGCTCGACGGGCCGGCGGCGGAGCTGGCGCAGAATCCCGACGTGCAGGAGTTCTACCTCGGCCTGACCGAGACCGGCGAGCGCAAGAGCTACCGTGACGTCAAGCACTACAAGCGCCGGAAGCGCTGGCTGTGACGGACGCCGTCTCCGCCTACGTGCGCCGCTGCGACGAGCGTGTCGCCGCGGTGCTGCCGGAGGCCGCGCGCCGGGTGCGGGCGTTCGAGGCGCGCCTCACGCGGGCCGGGCTCGTGCCGGACGACCTCGCCGACGTCGCCTCGCTCGACCGGCTGCCGATCCTGAGCAAGGACGAGCTGGTCGACCTCCAGGCCGCCGACCCGCCTTTCGGCGGCCTGCTCGCTCCGGGTGCGTCGCTGCGGCGCCTCTTCCAGTCGCCCGGGCCACTCTACGAGCCCGAGCCGCACGAGCCCGACCCCTGGCACTGGGTGCCCGCGCTCGCCGCCGCCGGCTTCGGGCCGAGCGACGTGGTTCTCAACTGCTGCGGCTACCACCTCACGCCGCTGGGCGCCATGTTCGAGCAGGCGCTGCTCGAGCTCGGCGCCACCGTCGTTCCGGCGGGAGTGGGCAGCAAGGACCTGCAGGCCCGGGCCTGCAGGGACCTGGGCGTCACCGCGTACGTGGGGCTGCCGAGCTACCTGAAGGCGCTGCTCGAGCAGGCCGAGGAGCTGGGCCTGCCGCCGGAGAAGCTCGAGCGCGCGTTCGTGATCGCGGAGCCCCTGCCTCCCTCCCTGCGCGCCTGGCTGGAGGAGCGCGTGCCGGTCGTCCGGCAGGGCTACGGTACGGCCGAGGCCGGAAACCTCGGCTTCGAGTGCGATGCGCTGGAGGGCTTGCACCTGCCCGACGAAGCGCTCGTCCAGGTCTGCGACCTCGCGACCGGCGAGGCGCTCTGGGACGGGCGCGAGGGCCAGGTCGTCGTCACGCTCTTCAGGCCGGACTATCCGCTCGTGCGCCTGGGCACCGGCGACCTCTCGGCATTCCTCGTCGAGCCTTGCAGTTGCACCATCGCCACTCCGCGGATCGCCGGCTGGCTCGGCCGCGTGGGCGAGGCGGTGAAGGTGCGCGGCATGTTCCTGCACCCGCGCCAGGCGAGGACCGCGCTCGCGGGGGTGGCGGGCCTGGAGAGCTTCCGTCTCCTGATCGACCGGTCGGAGCACCTCGACAGCCTCCGCTGCGAGGTCGTCCCCGCGGCGGGGGCCGACGAAGCGGGACTCGCCGCTGCTGTGAAGGAGCGGATCCGCTCGGGCCTGCGCTTCGACGCCGAGGTGGTCGTCGTTCCCGAGCTCGCCGCCGACGAGCCGACGATCGTCGACCTGCGGACCTGGGACTAGTGCTAGCCGAGACCTTCCCGTACGCGGTCGGGCAGCGGCGCCGGACGTCCTTCCTGGTCGACGTGGACGACCGTGTGCCGCCCGTCCACGCAGAGCTCCTCCCCGCGGAGCACCTCCCAGGCCCAGGTGATCGACGTCCGACCGACGCGCTCCGGGCGGATGCGCACCGTGAGCTCGTCCTCGAACCGCAGGACGGCGCGGTACTCGGCCTCCACCCGCCGGCGCGGGTAATCCGCCCAGCCTTCGAGCAGGCCGAGCCGCCTGCGGAGCGCCGTCTCGGCGGCCTCGGCCCAGCGGAACGCGGCCGTGAAGTGGATCCGCCCGCCCGCGTCGGTGTCCACCCAGGCGACCCGCATCGGCTCGGTGTGCCAGTCGGCGTCGATCCAGCGAGCCTAGCGCGGCTCGAGTCCCGGTCTACGCCTGCAGGCGCCCCGGCACGCCGTTCGAGTTGGCGAAACAGCTCCAGCTTGTGCTTGACAGCACCAAGCCCGCGGAAGAGACTTGCCGCACAACGAGGGGGTCTGCAGGTCGACCGACCTGTTCGATCGTGGAGGTTTCCATGATGGAAAGACGCATCACAGCCCTGCTGCTCGTTTTGATCGCCGCGCTGCTCCTGGCCTCGGCGGCGCAGGCAGACGTGCTGCAGCGCGACAAGCAGTGGAACGGTCACGGCTCGAAGAGTCCTGACCTTCGCAGCCAGAACGCCAAGTTGCTCGGAACAGCGCCGAACCCATTCGAGATCAACTCCGATCTCGCCTTCTGGGGCGATCTGGCCTTCGCGGGTGACTTCGGCGGTTTCCGAGTGATCGACATCTCCGCTCCGGCCAACCCCAAGGTCGTCGCCGACGTCGACTGTGTCGGCCCTCAGAACGACGTCTCGGTCTGGGGCAATCTGCTCTTCCTGTCCGTCGACGCGGTCATGACTGGACCCGGGTGTGACGGCGACTTCGCGGAGGACCCAACGGCTCCGGGGGGCTGGGAAGGGATCCGGATCTTCGATGTGAGCAACCCGGCCGATCCTCGATTCGTCACCGGGGTCGAAACCGACTGCGGCTCCCACACCAACACTCTCATTCCGGACCCTGCGAATGGGCGCGTGCTTCTCTACGTGCTGAGCTATGCCCTCACCTCCGGACCTCACTGCGGCCCGGAGGCCTTCGCGGCCGGGCGGGCGGACAGCCCGCTGCACGAGAAGTTCTCCATCGTCGAGGTTCCGCTCTCGGCACCCGGCGACGCTGCCGTGATCGCCGAGCCCGGGATCGCGGCACCGTTGTTCGACCTTGGGTTTCCGGGGCTGAATCCGACGATCGGCTGCCACGACGCGACCGTCTTTCTCGAGCTCAGGCTCGCTGCCGTTGCCTGTCTCAGTGACGCGCAGCTCTGGGACATCACCGACCCCGAGAATCCTGCGTCGATGGCCGCGATTCACATCTCGAACCCCGATGTCGAGATCTGGCACTCGGCGGCATTCACGTGGGACGGCAAGGTCATCGTCTTCGGCGACGAAAGCGAGAGCGGCAGTTGTTCATCGCCGAGCGAACGGGACGGGCGTCTCTGGTTCTATTCGCGCGCCAACCCGCCGAGCGTGCTCGGATCGTTCATGATCCCGCGTCCACAACCGGCGATCGAGTACTGCTCCGCTCACCTCTTCAACGTCATCCCGGGGGTGCGGGGTTATCTGCTTGCCTCGTCCTGGTACGAGGGCGGAACCGACATCGTCGACTTCACCGACCCCGCGAACGCCCGCGAGGTCGGCTATTACGATGCTCAGGCGCCGATCCCGTCCGTCGTCTGGTCTGCCTACTGGTACAACGGGTTCGTCTATGCCAACGACATCATCCGCGGCTTCGACGTCTTCCGGTTCAGCGACTCGGCACTCGCGGGCGGCTCGCGCGTCCCCTACCTCAACCCACAGACTCAGTCGTCGCTGATCCGGTAGACGTACGTCACATCGGACATCGTGACCGCGCGCAGGTCGCCCGTATCAGAGCCAGCAGTGTGCTGGCATCCGGAACTGCGGAAGTGACTCTCGGCTTTCGCGGGACGTGACGGCGATCCGACATCGGATCGACGTCCGCGGCGATCTGGGGGAAACGGTTGCTGTAAGCGGTTACGTCTACGCTTGCGTCCGTGAGAGGCGCCCGACCAACGATCTATGATGTGGCGCGTCTGGCCGGCGTCTCGACGGCAACCGTGTCGCGGGCGCTCAACGGTACCGGGCAGATCGCGCCTGCGACCGGCGCGGCGATCGACGCTGCCGTGCAGCAACTCGGGTATCGGCCGAACACGGTCGCGCGCAGCCTCGTCACCAAGTCGACGCAGACGATCGCGCTGCTGCTGCCGGACATCGCAAACCCGTTCTATGCCGCGCTCGTCAGCGGAATCCAGGAGCGGGCGCTCGCGGCGGGCTCGACGATGCTTCTCTGCACGACCGAGGGCGACCCAGAGCGGGAGGAGCAGTACCTGAGCCTCCTGCGCGCGAAGCAGGTCGACGGTGTGCTCGTCGACGGCCTCGTGCTTCCGCCCGAGCGGATCGCCGACTTCGTGCGTGAGGGACTTCCGATCGTCTGCCTCGACCGTGACATCGACTCCACGTCGGTCCCGCTCGTCCAGGTGGACAACCGACTCGGGGCGCAGATCGCCACCAAGCACCTCCTCTCGCTCGGCCACAGGCTGATCGCGCACGTCGCGGGTGCGCCGGGGCTACGAATCAGCGCCGAGCGGATCGGAGGGTACGACGATGCCCTCGCGGCCGCGGCGGTGGAGCGCCGTCGCACGCACGTCGCCGTCGGCTCCTTCACCGAAGAGGGCGGTTACGGGGCCATGCGGGCTCTACTCGCCGGCTCGCCGCCCACGGCCGTCTTCGCCGCCAACGACCTGTCTGCGCTCGGGGTGATGCACGCGATCGCGGAGAGCGGGCGCCGCGTTCCCGAAGACATCTCGGTCGTGGGGTTCGACGACCTGCGTCTCGCTGCCCACACGACGCCCCCGTTGACGACCATCCATCAGCCGGCGTTCGAGATCGCGCAGCGAGCGACGCAGCTCCTGCTCGATCTCGCGGCGGGGCGTGAGGTGCCGCAACGGCTGCACCTGCTCGAGCCCGAGCTCGTCGTCCGCGGCTCGACCGCCGCACTCGCTTGACAGCGACTTGTGTAAGCGCTTACGGTAACCGCTTCCAATGCCAGTAGGCCTCCATGTGGGCGTGATCGGAGTCGGCAGGATCGGCGCCTTTCACGTTCGCACGCTGAAGGGGCTCGCTGACGTCTCGGCGATCACGCTCGTCGACGCCGACCCGATCCGGGCGAGTCGTGTCGCAGACGACGCCGGCGCCGAGGTGGCGGAGTCGCCCGAAGCCCTCGTCGAGGCCGGAGTCGACGCGCTCGTGATCGCCACCGCAACACGTGCGCACGCGCCGATGCTCCGCCTCGCCGCACGAGCAGGCCTTCCGGCGTTCTGCGAGAAGCCGGTTGCACTTGAGGTCGCGACGATGGACGATCTCGTGACGGAGGTTGAACGTGCGGAGATCCTCGTCCAGATCGGTTTTCAACGACGCTTCGACGTCGGCTACCTCGCAGCGCGCGACGCGGTTGCAGACGGGACGCTCGGCACCCTGCTCGTCGTCCGCGCCGCAACGCACGATCCCGCACCGCCGGCCGAGGCGTACATCGCCGTCTCGGGCGGGATCTTTCGCGACCTCCACATCCACGACTTCGACGCGGTGCGCTACGTGACGGGAGAGGAGATCGTCGAGGTGTTCGCCGACGGCGCCGTCCGCGAGACGCGCTGGTTCGAGCGCCATGGTGACGTCGATACGGCCGTCGCGACTTTCCGGCTCGGCGGGGGCGGGCTCGGAATCCTCTCGGGGGCAAGGCACGATGCACTCGGCTACGACGTGCGGCTCGAGGTCTTCGGCACGACCGACAGCATCGCCGTCGGGATCGACGCCCGGAGCCCGATCCGCTCCCTCGAGCCCGGCGCGGTGCGGCCCCACCACGTCGGTTACCGGAACTTCCTGGAGCGCTTCGAGCCGGCCTACCGTGCCGAGCTCGTCGCATTCGTGGACGCAGTGCGCACCGGAGGCGAAAGCAGTTGCACGCTCAACGAGGCGCGTGCGGCGCTTTGCGTCGCGCTCGCAGCGGACCGCTCGCGCGCCGAGCGGCGTCCGGTCTCGATCGAGGAGGTGACTAGCGCGGAAGCCCTCGCCGGTTGAGAATCGCACCACTCGCATCGCATCCGACAAAGGAGACGGGACACGATGAACGACGAAGTTCTCGAGACGTTCGAGGAGACGGGGCTCTCGCGCCGCGGCCTCCTCGTCAAGGGAGGCCTCACCGCAGCGGGCCTGACCGCGCTCGGCGGGCCTACCGCAGTAGCGTTCGGCGCAACCACGCAGGCCAATATCAAGGTCGCGGTCGTCACGCACGGCGACACCGGCTCGTTCTGGTCGGTGTTCAAGAAGGGCGTCGACCAGGCCGCGCGGGACTTCAGGGGACGCGGCGTCAGCGTCACGCAGGTCTATGCGAACAACAACGTCGCGAAGCAGGTTTCGGGCATCAACGCCGCGATCGCCGCGGGAGCGAAGATCATCGCGACCTCGGTGCCCGATGCGAGCGCGCTGAAGGACCCGCTCCGGAAGGCTTCGGCGCGGGGGATCCAGATCATCACCGTCAACTCGGGCCTCGGCGCGTTCGACGACCTGGCGACCTACGAGGTGCACGTCGGCCAGACGGAGGACATCGCGGGTCAGGGCGCAGGCAGGCAGTTCAAGAAGGCAGGCGCCAAGAAGGTGCTGATCGTGATCCACGAGGCCGGCAACTCGGGGCTCCAGCAGCGCGCCGACGGCGTCAGGAAGATCATGGGCGGCTCCGCGGTGAAGGTGTTGACGATCCCGAATGCGAAGTCGGACATCCCGGGCACGAAGGCGAAGGTCAAGGCGGCCTTCACGGCCGACCGGTCGCTGGACGCGTTCCTCGGGCTCGATCCCGACGTCACGATCCCGTGCACCGACGTCGTTCGATCTGGGACGAAGGTGGGCACGTTCGACGTCGGCGGTGCGATCAAGCTGATCCGCTCCGGGAAGATGCTGTTCGCGATCGACCAGCAGCAGTACCTCCAGGGCTACCTGCCGGTGGTCTTCGCCGTCCTGTACGCCACGAACCTCAACACGGTAGGCAACGGTGCGCCCGTGCTGACCGGCCCCGGGATCATCAACAGGGCGAACGCTGCCCGCGTGGCCGCGCTCGCCGCGAAGGGCACCCGCTAGGGAACCCCGGGCGGGGTGGGCGACTTCTGCGTCGCCCGCTCCGCCGGAGCCGAACCCGCGATGACCGAGCCTGCCGCAGCGACCGCGACGCCCGACGAGCGGCTTGTCCGCGTCGGGCCGCTCGCCCGTGTGCTCACGCGGCCGGACATCGGCGCGCTGCTCGGCGCGGTCGCGGTGTTCTTCGCGTTCGCGTACTTCGCCCGCGCGGTGAACTGGATCGGCGAGCCCGCGATCGCCGCTAGCTGGACCGATCAGGCCGCCCAGTTCGGCATCGTCGCCGTCCCGGTCGCGCTCCTGATGATCGGCGGCGAGTTCGACCTCTCGGCCGGAGCGATGATCGGCAGCTCAGGCCTGCTCCTCGGCTACCTCGCCACATTCCAGGATCTGAATATCTGGCCCGCAATGGCGATCGTGCTCCTGTTCGGCCTCGCGGTCGGGTTCGTGAACGGGCTGGTCGTGATCCGGACGAACCTGCCGAGCTTCATCGTCACGCTCGCCACCTTCTTCGTCCTCCAGGGAGTCAACGCCGCACTTACTTTGAACCTGACCGGCACGACCGCGATCCAGGAGATCGACAGCGCGACCGGTTTCGAGAGTGCGCGCCGGTTCTTCGCGTCGGAGATCACGCAGTACGACTTCAAGGTGAAGGTGCTGTGGTGGATAGGGCTGACGCTCGCGGGCGCATGGCTCCTGGCGAAGTCGCGCTTCGGGAACTGGATCTACGGCGCCGGCGGCGATCCGGTAGCGGCGCGCAACGTGGGCGTCCCGGTCGCGCGGACGAAGATCACGCTCTTCATGATGACCTCGGGCGTGGCCGCCTTGATGGGGATCATCACGGCGTTCGAGCTGCGCTCGATCCAGGCCAAGGAGGGGATCGGGCTCGAGTTCATCTTCATCATCTGCGCCGTGGTGGGGGGCTGCCTGCTGACCGGCGGCTACGGCTCCGTGATCGGCACGTTCTTCGGCGCCGCGATGCTCGGGATGGTGCAGCTCGGGATCATCTTCGCCGAGTGGGACAGCAACTGGACCTTCACGTTCCAGGGCGCGATCCTCTTCGCGGCCGTCATGCTGAACACGGTCATCCGCAACCGCGCGCAGGGATCGAGATGACGGCTGCGGCCCACCTCCTCGAGGGGGACGCGATCTCGAAGTACTACGGCAACGTCGTCGCGTTGAAGGACGTCTCGATGCACGTGAACGCGGGCGAGGTGACGTGCATCCTCGGAGACAATGGCGCCGGCAAGTCGAGCTTCATCAAGATCCTTTCCGGCGCTCATCGCCATGACGCGGGGCGACTGCTCGTTGAGGGCGAGGAGGTGCAGTTCGGGTCGCCGCGCGACGCGCGCGCAAAGGGGATCGCGACCGTCTACCAGGACCTCGCGATGGTCTCGCTGATGTCGATCTGGCGGAACTTCTTCCTCGGCGCCGAGCCGCGGAAGGGGATCGGACCGCTGCGGTGGTTCGACGCTGCGAGTGCGAAGCGAATCGTGCGGCGAGAGCTGAGCCAGATGGGGATCGACATCCGCGATCCGGATCAGCCGGTAGGCACGCTCTCGGGCGGCGAGCGGCAATCGGTCGCGATCGCGCGGGCGGTCTACTTCGGCGCGCGCGTCCTCATCCTCGACGAGCCGACCTCGGCGCTCGGGGTCAAGCAGGCGGGCGTGGTGCTCAAGTACATCCTGCAGGCGCGCGACCGCGGCGTCGCAGTCATCTTCATCACGCATAACCCGCACCACGCTTACCCCGTCGGCGACCGCTTCGTGATCCTGAACCGCGGCCAGAGCCTCGGGAACTACGCGAAGGGCGAGATCGACCAGCCGGAGCTCGTGCGCCTGATGGCTGGTGGCCGCGAGCTGGCCGAGCTCGAGCACGAGCTCGAGGCGATCAAGGCCGAGCTCTGAGACTCACGGCCGCACAGGCGCTGGTCCGGTTCCTCGCGGCCCAGTACGTTGAGCGCGACGGGGTCGAGCAGCGGTTCTTCGGCGGCTGCTTCGGCATCTTCGGCCACGGCAACGTCGCCGGAATCGGCGAGGCGCTCTACGAGAGCCCCGAGCTGCTGACCTACTACCAGGCGCGCAGCGAGCAGGGGATGGTGCACACCGCCGTAGGTTACGCACGGATGAAGAACCGCCTCGGCGCGATGGCGTGCACGACCTCGATCGGCCCCGGCGCGACGAACCTCGTTACCGGCGCGGCCCTCGCGACCGTGAATCGGCTCCCGGTGCTGCTCCTTCCGGGCGACGTGTTCGCCTCGCGCCGGCCCGACCCGGTGCTGCAACAGCTCGAGCTGCCCTGGGCCGGCGACGCGTCGGTGAACGAGACACTCCGGCCGGTCTCGAGGTACTTCGACCGGATCTGGCGGCCGGAGCAGGTCGTGCCGGCGGCGCTCCAGGCGATGCGCGTCCTCGTCAACCAGGCGGAGACGGGAGCGGTCACGCTCGCCTTCCCCCAGGATGTGCAGACGGAAGCCTTCGACTGTTTCGAAGGCTTTCTGCGCAAGCGGGTCTGGCACGTGCCGCGCCCGCTGCCCGACGAGGCGACGATCGCGCAGGCCGTCAGGCTGATCCGCGCGGCCAGGCGGCCGCTCGTCGTCGCCGGGGGTGGCGTCATCTACTCGGCGGCGACGGACGCGCTCAGGCACCTCTGCGAGGAGACCGGGATCCCGGTCGGAGAGACGCAGGCGGGCAAAGGGTCGCTACCGTACGACCATCCCGCGGCGCTCGGCGCGCTCGGCGTCACCGGCACCTTTGCCGCCAATGGCGTCGCCGCCGACGCCGACCTCGTGATCGGCATCGGGACGCGCTGGTCGGATTTCACCACTGCGTCGAAGACCGCGTTCCAGAACAGCGAGGTCTGCTTCGTGAACGTCAACGTCGCCGATGTCGACGCCGTGAAGCATGCCGGCCTCCCGCTCGTCGGCGACGCCCGCGCGACGCTCGAAAGGCTTGCGGAGATGCTCGCCGGCTGGTCTGTCGACGATGCCTACCGCGCCGAGGCCGCCCGCCTCAACCGCGAGTGGGACGCGGAGGTGTCGCGCCTGTACGCGCTCGGGCACGAGCCGCCGGCGCAGAGCGCGGTGATCGGCGCCGTGAACGACGCCGCTCGCCCGCAGGACGTCGTCGTCTGCGCTGCCGGATCGATGCCCGGAGACCTGCACAAGCTCTGGCGGACGCGCGAACCGAAGGGCTACCACGTCGAGTACGGGTACTCCTGCATGGGCTACGAGATCGCGGGCGGTCTCGGCGTCAAGCTGGCCGCGCCCGAGCGTGAGGTCTACGTGCTCGTCGGGGACGGCTCGTACCTCATGCTCTCGAGCGAGCTCGTGACCGCGGTGCAGGAGCGGCAGAAGCTGATCGTCGTGATCGTGGACAACCACGGCTACAGCTCGATCGGATCGTTGTCCCGTTCGCTCGGCACCGACGGCTTCGGGACGCTCTCTCGCCATCGCTCGAACGGTTCGCTCGGGGTCGACAGCGAGGAGCCGCGGGATAACCTGCCGATCGACTTGGCGGCGAACGCAGCCTCGCTCGGCGTCAAGGCGATCCGCGCGACGAGCCTCGGCGAGCTGCGCGCCGCGCTCGAGGCTGCGAGTGCAGAGGAAGGCCCGGTCGCGATCGTCGTCGAGGTCGACCGCTACGAAAGCGTGCCCGATTACGAGAGCTGGTGGGACGTGGCGGTCGCCGAGGTCTCGGACGTCGCCTCCGTACGGGAAGCCCGAGCGCGTTACAAGGCCGCCCGCAAGCACGAGCGGAGCCACCTGTGATCCAGGC
>Ga0183260_10002276_pt1 | contig 15888 bp, 12 predicted proteins | sample AntDrymUQ4972206_2_FD_129768 | JGI IMG/M metagenome (GOLD analysis project Ga0183260, IMG submission 129768) | Polar desert sand microbial communities from Dry Valleys, Antarctica - metaG UQ497 (22.06) (version 2) (version 2) | ecosystem: Environmental > Terrestrial > Soil > Desert | place...
CGTGGCCCTTCAGCTCGTCGAGGCTGGTGAGCAGCGTCCACGCGCCCTCGTCGGTGAGGCGCAGCAGCCCGCTGCCGCGGCCGGCCGCGGTCTCGAAGGCGATCCACGCCGTCGTGACCCCGTCGGCCTCCTCGGCGGGCTCCGTGGCGACGAAGCCCCGCGGACTCGTCGCGTCGAGCGTCGCGCGCAGCAGGTCGGAGACCCCGTCACGTCCCTCGACGGTCGTGAGGTTCCAGGTGAACGCGACCAGGTCACGCCAGTAGCAGGTGGTGGCGAACATGCCGGCAGCCGTCTCGGCGTCGCGCGCGGCGAGCGCCGCCTCGAAGTCGGACAGCCAGGAGGTGACCCGGTCGGCCGGGTCACCGGTGGCCGGTGCGGCCTGCTCGGCCGGCGCGTCGATCGTCTGGCTCATCGGTGCCTCCTCGGTGGACCTGTCCGCAGCGAACACCTGGCGCACCAGCCCCCGCAAGGCCCGCCGCCGCACCAGCTTTCACGGGGTACCCCGTGAAAGCAGCACCTCCCGGGGGTTACGACCCCCGGGGAGTGACAGCGACCCGGGGGAGGTGGTGGGGTACGCGGTCGCGTCGGTCCCTGTCCGCCCCGTCGGTGCCGGCGTGTGCGAGCTCCGGCTGTCCCCGCCGGCGGCTAGCCTGCGCGCAGGTCGATACGGAGGTGGACCCAGTGGGCGTGAACAACCGGCAGCGCAGGGCGGCGAAGCGGCGCAAGCGGAGCCGTGGCCGCACGACCGGGGCGCACGGCTCCGCGCGCTGGTGGGGCGACGACGTCGGCCCGGCCGACGAGCGGTCGCTCGCGGCAGACCTGGTCTTCCAGGCCTACGTCGCGGCCCGCGCCGACCTGTCCGTCGCCGGCGAGTACGCGCGGCTGCTCACCAGCCCCGGGTGCGGGGTTGCCCCCGCTCAGGTTGGCGTCGCCGTGGGCAGGCTGCTGAGCGCCCTGCTGGTGACGGACCTGGACCACGGCTGGACACCAGCCGACCTCGGCCAGGTCGTCCGTCGCCGCCTGACCGCCGGGCACCTGCCCGTGCTGGCGGCGGCGCTCGCCGCTGAGGCGCAACGTCACCCACCCGGTCGGGTGCCGCCGGCGTGGCGCGACGAGCTGACGGGGCTTGGACCGGCGGGACCGGCCGACCCGACGAGCACCGCGGGGTTGGAGCTGATGCTGGGGCTGTGCGCCGTGCTCGGCAGCCTGCCCGCGGTCGAGACCGTCCTGCCACCCCTCGGATCGACCGCGACCGCCGACCACCACCCCGGCGCGACCGACGCCAGGCAGCTGGCACGCGTCCGCGCGCTGCTGGCCAAGGCCGAGTCCACCGAGTACGACGACGAGGCGGAGGCGCTCTCGGCCAAGGCGCAGGAGCTGATCAGCCGGTACGCGCTCGGCCGGCTCCTGGACGAGCACCAGCACCCGGGTGGGCGGCAGCGGGAGGAGACCGTCGTCGTGCGCAGACTGTGGATCGAGGCGCCGTACGTCGTGGCCAAGGCCCTGCTCGTCGACGCCGTCGCCAGCGCCAACCGCTGTCGCTCGGTCCTCAGCGAGGATCTCGGCTTCGGCACCGTCATCGGGTCGTCCGACGACCTCGACGGGGTCGAGCTGCTCGCCACGTCGCTGCTGGTCCAGGCCGACACCGCGATGCTGCGGTGCGGACGGCACACCGATCGTCGTGGGATGTCGCGCACGACGTCGTTCCGGCGGTCGTTCCTCGTCGCGTACGCGTCCCGCATCGGCGAGCGGCTGCGTGCCGCCACGGCCGACGCCGCGGACCAGGTCCCGGGCGCCGGGGCGCTGGTGCCCCTGCTGGCGCAACGGGCCGAGCGGGTGCAGGCGACGCGGGACCGGCTGTTCCCCGAGCTGGTGACCCGGGCGACAGCGATCAGCAACGGTGCGGGCTGGGCGGCCGGCCGCGCCGCCGCGGACCTCGCCCTGCTCGACGGCGACCTGCGCCCCCTCGCCGAGGCCGACGCACCGGTCGGCTGACGGCGCGGGGTCCCGGGACGGCACTACAGTCGCGGCAGAGTCGACCGGTCCGGCCGCAGGGGGCGTGATGGGGCTGCACCTGCACCGCGCCGAGCGCGCCGACCGGCTGGCCGACGGCCTGGCTCGGGTGCTCGCGGAAGCGCCCGCCGACCCGTTCGCCCCCGAGGTGGTGGCGGTCCCGGCGCGGGGCGTCGAGCGGTGGTTGACCGGGCGGCTGGCACACCGGCTCGGCGAGACCGGCACGGGGGACGGAGTGGCCGCCAACATCGCCTTCCCGGCACCTGCCCGGCTGATCGGCGACGTCGTCGCGGCGGTCACCGGGCTCGAGCGCGACGACGACGCCTGGACGAGAGGTCTGAGCTGGCGGCTGCTGGGCGTCGTCGACGCCTGCGCCGCCGAGGCGTGGATCGCACCGCTGGCCCGGCACCTCGAGCACACCAGCGGACGCCGCCTCGCGGTCGTCCAGCGGCTCGCCGGACTGTTCACCGCCTACGGCGAGCAGCGACCCCAGCTGCTGCGGGACTGGGCGGGTGGTCACGACACCGACGGGGCCGGCGCACCGCTCGACGACGACCTGCGCTGGCAGGCCGAGCTGTGGCGGCGGCTGCGCGCCGCCGTCGCGGCGCCGAGCCCGGCCGAGCGGCTCGACGGCGTGTGCGCCCGGCTGCGAGACGTTCCGGCGGTGGTGGGCCTGCCCGATCGACTCTCCCTGTTCGGGGCGACCCGGCTGTCGACCGACCAGGTCGCCGTGCTGGGGGCCCTGGCCGCACACCGCGACGTGCACCTGTGGCTCCCGTCCCCCTCGGCCGTGCTGTGGGACCGCGTCGCCATGCTCGCCGAGGCGCCCCGACCGCGCCGGCGACTCGATCCCGGAGTCCGCGCGGCGGCGCACCCCCTGCTGTCGTCGCTCGGCCGGGACGCCCGCGAGATGCAGGTGCTGCTGGCGCGGTCGGCCGACGTCGACGAGCACCTCCCGGCCGGCGAGCCGCCCGCCACCGTGCTCGGTCGGCTGCAGCACGACCTGCACCGCGACCGAGCGCCCGACGCGACGCACCGGTGGACTCCCGGCGACCGCAGCCTGCAGGTGCACGCCTGCCACGGCCGCGCCCGCCAGGTCGAGGTCCTGCGCGAGGTGCTGCTCGGCCTGCTGGCCGCCGACCCGACGCTGGAGCCGCGGGACGTGCTCGTCATGTGTCCCGACATCGAGGCGTACGCGCCGCTGATCTCGGCGACGTTCGGGCTCGGCGACGATGCCCCCGCGCACGGCGACGCGACCGCACGCGGGCCACACCCGGGACATCGGCTGCGGGTACGCCTGGCCGACCGGTCGCTGCGGCAGACCAACCCGCTGCTCGGCACCCTCGCCCGGCTGCTCGACCTCGCCGACGGGCGGGTGACGGCATCGCAGGTGCTGGACCTCGCGGCCTACCCTCCCGTACGCCGCCGCTTCCGGCTGGACGACGCGGACCTCGAGCGGTTGCGCGAGTGGGCGGGTACGGCGGGCGTGCGCTGGGGGCTCGACGCCGAGCACCGGTCGGCCTTCCGGCTCGAGTCGGTCACCCAGAACACCTGGCGGGCGGGGCTCGACCGCGTCCTCGTCGGGGTCGCGATGGCCGAGGACGAGCAGCGCTGGCTCGACCTCGCGCTCCCGCTGGACGTCGACAGCGGCGCCATCGACCTGGCGGGCCGGGTCGCGGAGCTCGTGGACCGCCTGGGTCGGGTGCTGGCCACCCTCGCTCGCGAGCAGCCCCTCAGCGACTGGCTGGACGCGCTGGACGACGCGCTCGGCGCACTCACGTCGGTCCCCGACGCCGACGCCTGGCAGCTGAACCAGGCCCGGCGCGAGCTCGGCGAGGCAGCCCGTGGTGCGGACCGGGCCGGCGACGTGCGGATCGGCCTGGCCGACGCGCGGGTGCTGCTGTCCGACCGGCTGCGCGGACGGCCCACCCGCGCCGGCTTCCGCACCGGCAACCTGACCATGTGCTCCATGGTGCCGATGCGCTCCGTCCCGCACCGGGTGATCTGCCTGCTCGGCCTGGACGACGGCTTCTTCCCGCGGACGCCCGGCAGGGACGGCGACGACGTGCTGCTCCGCGACGCTGTGGTGGGCGAGCAGGACCGACGCAGCGAGGACCGACAGCTGCTCCTCGACGCGGTGCTCGCCGCCGAGGAGCACCTGGTGCTGCTCTACACCGGCGCGGACGAACGCACCAACGCGGTCCGGCCGCCGGCGGTGCCGCTCGGCGAGATCCTCGACGCCGTCGACGCGACGGTACGGACCCCCGACGGTCGACCGGCGCGCGAGCACCTCGTCGTCCGACACCCCCTGCAGCCGTTCGACGCCCGCAACTTCACCTCCGGGACCCTGGGCGTCGACGGACCGTTCAGCTTCGACCCCGCCGCCCTGGCCGGGGCCCGAGCCGCCGCCGAGGTGCGCCGGGAGCGTTCGCCCTTCCTCCGGTCCCCGTTGACCGACCCGACGCCGGCGTCGGGCGGACCCGACGGCCCGTCGACGCCGGTCGAGCTCGCCATGCTCGTCCGTTTCCTCGAGCACCCGGTACGCGGTTTCCTCCGCCAGCGCCTCGGCGTGTGGACGCCGGAGCCCGAGGAGCAGGTGGACGACGCGATGCGACCGGAGCTGGCCCCGTTGGAGAGGTGGGCCGTCGGGGACCGCTGGGTTCGCGCCCGCCTCGACGGCGGCGCCGAGGCGGCCGGCGCCGAGCAGGTGGAGTGGCGACGCGGCACGCTGCCCCCCGGTGCCCTCGGCGTGTCGACCCTCGCCGCCGTCGAGGCGAAGGCCGAGCCGCTCGTCGCCGCCGGCGCCGCCGTCCGCGAGGGCGAGGGCGAGGCGACGGTGCTGGACGTCGTCGTCACCCTGCCCGGCGGGCGGGTCGTCACCGGGAGCGTCGCAGGGGTGCACGGCCGCACCCTGTGCCGCACCGTGTACTCCCGACTCGCGGCCAAGCACCGGATCCGCGCGTGGGTGCAGCTGCTCGCGCTCAGCGCCGCGCACGAGGACGTGGCGTGGCGGGGTGTCACCGTGGGCGGAGCCGGCACGGCACGCGTCGCCCGGTCGCTGATGTCGGCACCGGCGCCCGACCGCGCCCGCGCGTTGCTCGCCACCCTGGTCGACCTGAACGACCGGGGCCTGCGCGAGCCGCTGCCGCTGCCGCTGGGCACGTCGCTGGCCTACGCCGAGGTCCGCGTCGTCGGTGACAGCGAGGACGAGGCGCTGCGCAGGGCCGCGGCCGCGTGGACGAAGGGCTTCGAGGCCGAGGACCCCGACCATCGGATGGTCTGGGGGCCCGAACCCTCCTTCGCCGCGATCCGCGGGACGCGCGCCTGCCCCGCCGACCAGCCGGACGGCACCGAGGAGCGCGAGACCACCAGGTTCGGCGCGCTGGCGTGCCGGCTGTGGTTTCCCGTGCTGGGCGCCGAGACAATGGAGGTGACGTGAGCGCCGACGGGCCGGGTGCGACGCACTTCGACGTCTGCGGCCCGCTGCCGAGCGGGACCACCGTGCTGGAGGCGAGCGCGGGCACGGGCAAGACCTTCACCATCGCCGCTCTCGCCACCCGCTATCTCGCCGAGGGTCTGGCCGAGCTGCCGGCGCTCATGCTGGTGACGTTCGGCCGGGCGGCGACCCAGGAGCTGCGGGAACGGGTCCGCGAGCGGCTGGTGTCCACCGAGCGCGCGCTGGCCGATCCGGCCGCTGCCCGGCGCGACGGCGACCTCCTCGTGCAGCACCTGACCGCGGCATCTCACGCGGAGGTGGCGCTGCGCCGCCGGCGGCTCACGACCGCCCTGGCCGACTTCGACGCGGCGACCATCGCGACCACCCACGGGTTCTGCGAGCAGATGCTGCGCGGCCTCGGCGTCGCCGGTGACGTCGACCCCGACAGCACGTTCGTGGAGAGCGTCGACGACCTGGAGACCGAGGTGGTGCAGGACCTCTACCTGCGCAAGTTCGGCCGGACCGACTCGCCCGGACCGCAGGTGTCGTACGACGAGGCGCGGGCCGTCGTGCACGCCGCGATCGAGGACCGGCAGGCCGCCCTGACGCCCGAGGAGGCCGACCCGGACTCGCCGGCAGGGTTGCGGGTCGGCATCGCCCGGGCCGCACGGGTCGAGCTCGCGGCGCGCAAGCGGCAGCACCGGGTCAAGGACTACGACGACCTCGTGACCCGGCTGCGCGACGCGCTCGCGGACCCGGCGCGAGGCACGGCCGCCGCCGAGCGGGTGCGCGGGCGCTACCGACTGGTGATGGTCGACGAGTTCCAGGACACCGACCCGGTGCAGTGGGAGATCCTCGAACGGGCCTTCCACGGCCACTGCACGCTGGTCCTCATCGGTGACCCCAAGCAGGCGATCTACGCCTTCCGGGGCGGGGACGTGGTGACGTACCTGCGGGCGTCGGCAACCGCCACCACGCACGCCACCATGGGCCGCAACTGGCGCAGCGACGGTGCGCTGCTCGAGGCGTTCGACGCCGTGTTCCAGCAGGCGGCGCTGGGCGACGCGGACATCGTCGTGCGTCCGGTCGGGACGACGCACCCTGGTCGGCGGTTGGTCGGCGCCCCGGACGACACCCCGCTGCGGGTCCGGCACCTGGGCCGCGAGGACGTCGGCTACCGCGGCAGGTCCGTGCCCGGCGTCGCCGTCGTCCGTGCGGCGGTCGTGGCCGACCTCACCGGCGACGTCGTGCGGCTGCTGGACAGCGGGGCCCGGCTGAGCACCGACGGCCCGGCCCGTCGGGTCGAGCCCGGGGACGTCGCCGTGCTGGTGCAGACCCACAACCAGGCCGACGCGGTGCGCGCGGCGCTGACGGCCGCCGACGTCCCGGCCGTGCTCACCGGCGCCACGAACGTCTTCGGCACCGAGATCGCCCGGGACTGGCTGGTCCTGCTGCAGGCGCTGGACCAACCGCACCGCGCCACCCGCGTACGTACGGCCGCGCTGACGTCCTTCCTGGGCTGGTCGGCGGACCAGCTGGGCGCGGCCGGTGTCGACGCGATGGACGTGCTCGGACCGCGGGTGCGGGAGTGGGCCGACCTGCTGGTGCGTCGCGGCGTGCCCGCGCTGCTCGAGGCCGCGACCGAGGCGGGCCTGTCGCGGCGGCTGTTGTCGCTGCCCGACGGCGAGCGGCGGATGACCGACCTGCGACACGTCGCGGAGACCCTGCACGCCGCCGCCACGTCCGAGGAGCTGGGCACGTCCGCGCTGGTGCAGTGGCTGGAGCGACGCATCGGCGATGCGTCCGACGACGTCACCGAGGAGCGCAGTCGCCGGCTCGACTCCGACGCCGACGCCGTCCAGGTGCTGACCGTGTGGCGCAGCAAGGGGCTGGAGTTCCCGTTCGTCTACGCGCCGTTCGCGTGGGACCGCTGGAAGCAGACGCCGGCGTTCCCGCGCTACCACACCGCCGACCAGGTCCGCCGCCTGGACGTCGGTGGACGCAGCGGCGCCGACTACGAGGCGCACTGTGCGCGGCACGCCGACGAGGAGGCGGGGGAGGACCTGCGGCTGCTGTACGTCGCGCTGACCCGGGCGCAGTGCCAGGTGGTGACCTGGTGGGCACCGAGCCGCAACACCGCTGCGTCCCCGCTGCACCGGCTGCTGTTCGCCGACGTGGCTCCCGGCACGGTGCCACCGGCGACCGTGGACGTGCCCGGGGACGACACCGCGGCGGATCGGCTCGCGCAGCTCGTCACCCGGGGCAGGGGGACGGTGTCGGTGTCGGCCCCCGAGATCGTCGACGGGGTGCGCTGGTCCCCGGTCACCGGTCCGGCGCCTGCCCTGTCGGCGGCGGTGCTCGACCGGCACCTCGACACGGTGTGGCGGCGTACGTCGTACACCGGGCTCACGTCGTCGGCGCACGCTCCCGCCGGGAGCGCCGTCACCGGGGTGGCCAGCGAGCCCGAGGAGGCGGACCTCGAGGACGAGCCGGTCCCGCCGCCGGTCGACGACCCGACGGCGACGCCGATGCTCGACCAGCAGCGGCTGCGCGCGGTGGTGTCGCCGATGGACCGACTGCCCGCGGGCACGGCGTTCGGCATCGTCGCGCACGCGGTCCTCGAGCGCGTCGACACCGGCGCGGACGACCTCGGCATCGAGCTGGCCGTGCGGTCCCGGGAGGTGCTTGACCGTCGCCTGACCCGCGGCCTCGACCCCGACGCGCTCGCCGCCGGCATGGAGCCTGCCTTGCGTACGCCGCTGGGGCCGCTCGTCGGCGACACCTGCCTGGCCGACGTGTCATCCCGGGACCGGCTGGCCGAGCTGGACTTCGAGCTGCCCCTGGCGGGCGGCGACGCGGCCGTGCACCCGGCGGGGACGTTGCGCGCCATCGGTGCGCTGCTGCGGCGTGCGCTGCCCGACGACGACCCGTTCGCGGGCTACCCCGACCGCCTCGAGGATCTCCCCGACCGGCACCTTCGGGGCTTTCTCGTCGGCTCGCTCGACGTGGTGCTGCGGGTGCGGGGCGGGCCCGGCGAGCCGCGGTACGTCGTCGGCGACTACAAGACCAACTGGCTCGCCGCCACGTACCCCGGCGGCGGGGAGCCGCTCACCGCCTGGCACTACCGGCCGGAGGCGCTGGCCGAGACCATGCTGGCCGCGCACTACCCCCTGCAGGCCGTGCTCTACCTGGTCGCGCTGCACCGCTACCTGCGCTGGCGCCAGCCGGGCTACGACCCCGACCGACACCTCGGCGGGGTGCTCTACCTCTTCCTGCGCGGCATGAGCGGACCGGACACCCCTGTGGTCGACGGTGCCCGGTGCGGGGTGTTCTCCTGGCGACCGCCGACCGGGTTGGTCGAGGAGCTGAGCGGTCTGCTGGCGGATGGGGCGCCGTGACCGCCGAGACGGTGGCCGTGCCGGCCGACGCCGGCGACCCGGGCGACGTGTGGTTCGTGCTCGGGGCGACCGGCCTGCTCCGCGCCTTCAACCGGGCGGGGGTGCTCTCCGCCGCGGACGTGCACGTCGCGCGGCGCCTCGGACAGCTCGGGGGCGAGCACGACGAGCGGGTCCTGCTCGCCGCGGCGCTCACGGTCCGCGCCGTACGCCTGGGGTCGGTGTGCGTCGCACTCGCCGACGCAGCGTCGACGGTGAGCCCCGACGACGAGTCCCGCACCGGCGGGGCCGAGCTCGCCTGGCCGGACGCGGACGGGTGGCTGTCCGCCTGCGCCGCCAGCCCGCTGACCGCCGTGGACGACGCGGACCACCCACCCGGTGGCCCGGGGACGCCGCTGCGACTCGCCGACGGGTTGCTCTACCTGGACCGCTACTGGCGGGAGGAGCAGCTGGTGCGGCGCGAGCTCGACGCACGGGTGCGGCGCCCGGTGGCGCAGGTGGACGTCGGCGAGGTTCGGACGGCGCTGGACGCGCTGTTCCCCGGCGCCGCGCCGGACCGGCAACGTCTGGCCGCCGCCACGACGGCGCTGCGGACCCTCACCGTGCTCGCCGGCGGCCCGGGCACGGGCAAGACCACCACCGTCGCCCGGCTGCTCGCCCTGTTCCGCCGGCTGCCCGACGGCCCACCCCGGGTCGCGCTGGCGGCACCGACCGGCAAGGCTGCCGCGCGGCTGCAGGAGGCGACCGACGAGGCCGCGTCGGGGGGTCTGGTCGACGTCGGCGACGTCCGGACGTCCACGCTGCACCGGCTGCTCGGGTGGCAACCCGGCAGCCGCAGCCGGTTCCGGCACGACCGGCACAACCGGCTGCCGTACGACGTGGTTGTGGTGGACGAGACCTCGATGGTCTCGCTGAGCCTGATGGCCCGCCTGCTCGACGCCGTGCGCCCCGAGGCGCGACTCGTGCTGGTCGGCGACCCGGACCAGCTGGCCTCGGTCGAGGCGGGCGCGGTGCTCGGCGATCTCGTCGCCCGCCCGGCGCCCGTCCCGCACCCCCCGCCCGCCCTGGTGCGGCTCGCCGATCGTGACCTCGCCGGCCAGGACCCCGACTCCGACGAAGTACGTACCGGCGTCGTCCGGTTGACCGAGCCGTACCGGTTCGGCGGGGCGATCGGCGATCTTGCGGAAGCGGTGCGCAGCGGCCGGCCGGACCGCGTCCTGGAGGTGCTGCGCTCCGACGACCCCGCGGTGCAGCTCGTGGCGGCCGACAGCCCCGCGCTGCGACGAGACGTGGTCACGGCGGCGGCCGCGCTGGTCGACGTGGCGCGCGCAGGCGACGTCGACACCGCGCTGCGCGCGCTGCGGCGTCACCACCTGTTGTGCGCGCACCGGCACGGACCGTACGGCGTCGCCGGCTGGACCCGGACCGTCGAGCGTTGGCTGACGGCGTGGATGGCCGGCTACGCCGACGCGGGGGAGTGGTACGTCGGACGGCCGCTGCTGGTGACCGCCAACGACTACGAGGTGCAGCTGTTCAACGGCGACACCGGGGTGGTGGTCGACCGCGGGGAGGCGGGTGTGCTGGCGGCGTTCTCCCGCGGGCGCGAGCCGGTGCTGCTGAGCCCGCACCGACTGTCGGCGGTGCGCACCGTGCACGCGATGACGGTGCACGCGGCCCAGGGCAGCCAGTTCGACCGGGTGTCGCTGCTGTTGCCGCCCGAGGACTCGCCGCTGCTCACCCGGGAGCTGTTCTACACCGCGGTCACGAGGGCCGAGCAAACGGTGCGTGTCGTCGGCTCCGAGGCGGCGGTGCGCCGCGCCGTGCTGCGCCCGATCGTCCGGGCGAGCGGCCTGCGGCGGCGCTAGCGGGAGCCCGTCACGGGCCCGGTCCCTCCCCCTGAGGCAGGATCGGTGCGGTGACGATCCACTCCGACCACCCCTTCCTGGAGCCCGAGGACGTACGCCGGTCCGCGCGCCGCCTGCGCGGCCGACTGCCCGCTCCCGTCACGGTGTGGACGGCGGTGCACGACCGGGCGCGAGCCGGACTGACCGTGTCGTCGCTGGTGGTCGCCGACGGCGAGCCGGCACAGGTGCTGGGACTGATCGACGACGAGTCGGAGCTGTGGACGGCCCTGTGCGGCTCCCGGCGCTGCGCGCTCACCCTGCTCGCCCCGGCCGACACCGCGGTGGCCGACGTCATGGCGGGGTTGGCGCCGTCCCCGGGGGGCGCGTTTCGCACCGGCGGCTGGCTGGACACCGACTGGGGACCGGTGCTGGCCGACCGCTCGTGGGTCGGCGCCCGCCTGGCCGGCGACCCGCGCACCGTCGGGTGGTCGCTGCTCGTCGCGCTCGAGGTCGAGCAGGTGCGGCTGCTCGCGGGCGAGGACGCCGGCGCGCTGGCCTACCAGCGCGGCCGCTACCTGCCCGTACCGTCGCGGTGACCGGCGCGCGAGCCGGGGCGACCGGGCTCAGGTCGGCACCCACGCGGGCCACCACGGTGGCACGTTGCCCGCGCACACCAGACCGACCGGCTCCGAGGGTGTGGCTACGAAGTGGGCCAGCAGGACCGTCTCGGCCGCGACGAGGACGGCGATGGACACCAGGGTCAGGAACAGCTGCTGGACGCGGGGTCCGCGCTTGCTCATCCACACCTCGGTGGGCAGCGCGACGAGGACCGCGTTGAGGAAGGTGAGCGCCGGGACGCCCAGGGCGTACAGCGCCGGCGAGGTCAGCCCGGTGGCGTCGTCGACGCCGCAGTCGCGCCACGCGTACGACACCACGGTGAGCTGGGCGAGCGCGAGGACGAGACCCACGAGGACCGGGACCCACCACTGCGAGTGGCGTGCCCGCTTGCGGCCCGACTCCCACATGGCCTGCGTCACGCGACCATGATGCACGGTCACCGCCTGGTGACAGGCTGTCTGGCATGACCGGACCGGTCGCGCCCGCCGGCTGGCCGACGGCGGTGCGCCCCCCGGACGCGCCGGACTGGGAGCGCACCGCGGTCGCCTGGCTGCTCGACCAGTGCCCGCCGGAGTACCGCGGGTACTCGGGGCTGCGGCGGCACGCGGTCGTGCTGGCGCGGTTCGCCGTGCTGCACGTCGAGGCGATGCAGGCCGCGGCCCGCCGGGGGACGTCGGAGGCTCGCACCAGCCTGCGCGACGTCGCCGACCTCGACGTGATCGAGCGCGCCGTGGCCACCTGGCACCGCGAGACCGCACGGCTCGCGGTCCTGCGCCGCGAGGTGGGGCTGGTCGAGGAGGCCTTGCGGGGCCGGCGCTTCCGCCCCCGCCTCTGACCCCCACCCCAACCGCGCGATCCGTCACATCCGTACGGCTCATCCGTCACTTTGGTACTGCTCATCCGTCACTTCCGGCCAGCGTCGTACGGTGCGGGATGTGGGTTGCCTCTTCTGCGCGGTCGTCGTGGGTGACGAACCGGCGCGGGTCGTGCTCGAGACCGATGACGTGGTCGGCTTCCTCGACAATCGTCCGGTGTGCAAGGGGCACACGCTGCTTGTGACCCGCAGGCATGTCGACACCTTGATCGAGCTGTCGGACGACGTGCTGTTCTCGGTCTTTCATGCCGTCCGGCGAGTCGCCGGCGCGGTGCGGGGGGGTCTCGGCGCGCAAGGATCATTCGTCGCGATGAACAACGTCGTGAGCCAGAGCGTCCAGCACGTGCACGTGGTGCCGCGCACGAAAGGCGACGGACTGCCTGGCTTCTTCTGGCCCCGCACTACCTATAAGACGCGTACCGAGGCCGAGTCCTACGCGGCACTCATCCGTGAGACCCTCGCCAACCGAAAGTCGTGGTGACGCTCCGAGCCTGGGCTGACCGGTCACTCTCGCCCGCGACCGGCACGCGCCGGCGTGACCGTGGTCGCCAGGTTCGCCGCCATGGTCGCCGCCGCCATTGAGCGGGGCACGCCGCTCGTCGACGTGCTGCACGCACGGGCCGCCGACGTGCGGGAGGCCGGGCGTCGGGCCCTGGTCGAGTCGGGGGCGCGCAAGGAGGTGCTGATGGCTGCGCTGCCCAAGACCAGTGTTCGCCGCAGACGTCGTTAAGTGACAGAGCCGTGCCCTCCGCGACGCGCTCCGTCGCACCGGCGTGAGCAACGGCTCTGGCCCCGGCTGGCACTACCGCTGACGTCCACAGTCGAGGTCGCTCGACTACGTCGCCGAACTCATCGAGCAGGCCATCCACGACTCCGAGCACCTGCGCCTCGCCTCAGCGACCGCGCCGACACCCCTGACCGAACTCACGAAATGCGCTGACTGGGTCTCTTCTGTCCCCAGACTGTCGCTTGTGGCGTCAGTGAAGGCAGTCGTCGAGCCCTCCCTGTGCGTCAGGCTGAGGTGAGACACCTCGGCCTGACGCACAGGGGTGAGCCGACGGAGGTCGTTGCTCTCTCAGAACCCCAGCCGCGAGCCGATGCTGTCCTCCCCGAGGATGGAGGGTGGCGATAGGGATGTGCATGCGGGTGGCAATCGTGGCGGAGACCCACCCGGCGACGTTGGCTCTCCAACTGACCACCGCTCCGAGGGTCTGCTCGGTGGCGTGGCTGGCGTAGATCAGCACCGGCGCACCGATGCCCACCTCGGTCGCAGGTCCGTGAACGCCTCCCACACCCGAGTGCCGAGCGCGACCTTGCCCTGGTCGTTGCATACGTCGACACAGTCGACGAGGTGGTCAAGAGGGCCGGGGCGAGTAGAGCGGCTACCGGGCATCGGAGGAGGCCATCGGACGGACGTCGCGGTCACGATGCTGTCGCCGAGCCGGTAGTCATGCGGCGCATGCTCACCGGGTCCGGGCGTGCGCAGGTGCTGTTCTACTACGCCGGGGACGGGAACTGGTGGCTCGGGGACCTGGTCGGCGGGCAGCTCGGCTGGTCGCTGGTCAGCAACACCGCCGGGGACCTGGTCTTCACCGACGCCGAGCGCGCCCAGGTGCTTGCCGAGGTACAGGGCGGTCTCGGCGTCCTGGCCGGCTTCGAACCAAACCGCCAACGTCACCTGGCACTACGACGTGCACCTCGTCGGGATCCGGGTGCTCCCCGACCCCAACCTGTCCGGCTACGAGCCGCTGGAACGACTGTGGCGCGACCCGGCGATGCAGGCCCTGGGCTACGGCCCCGGGCTCGGCGAGGTCGGCTGTTACATCCAGGACCTACGTACCCGGTTGAGCACCGACTGGACCTACTGCGTCTTCTTCACCAAGTACCCCTGCCATCACTTCGCCTACGCCAACCTCGGCGGACCACGCATCGTCATGCAGTACGCCAACGACGGGTGGGGCCCAGCAACATCGACCGCGTGTTCGCGCACGAGACCGGGCACATCTTCCAGGCGCCGGACGAGTACGCCGCCAGCGCCTGCGACTGCAGCGGAACGTGGGGCATCAACAACGAGCCCAATGGCAACTGCGAGAACTGTGCGCCCGGTGGAGGCATTGCCTGTTTGATGAAGGGAAACACGTACGAGCTGTGTGACCACTCACGGCGCGCGTTCGGGTGGTGAACGGCCCGAGAGAGCCGGCGCACACGACCTCACCACTAAGTGACGTGCTGGTCATAGTCGACGCTTCCGCTGACGCCCCGGTGAGAGCCGAGGTCGTCCGGCGGCTGCGGGTCACCCAACGCCTGCCACCGCGATTGTTCATCGCTTCTGGAACGCCCGACCAGGTCGCGGAGGTGGTCCGTCTGCCGGGAGTGTCCGCCGTGCTCGACCGTGGCGAGTCGCCGACCCCCACGCTGGCGTTGAACGAGACCGAGCGCCTCTACGTCGATGCCTGGAGGAGTCGCGGACCGCGCAAGGATCGCCCCGGCGACGGTCAGAGCTGGGACGCCCCGGGGTTCACGCCGCCCGGCTGAGAACCTCGCAGACGGTTGGCGCCCTCCAGCCACTCGGATCCCGATGGACTCACCGCGCCGACGTTGCCCCGTGGTCGCCCTACGGCACGCAATCGTCGTCGACGGTGACGGGGGCCCCCGATCCGGCCTCGGGAACGGTCACGCAGACCGCGGCGGAAGGCGGCGAGACGATCCCGGCATCGTCGGTGGCGGTGACTCGGTAGCTGACCAGGCCGACGTCGTTCACCGATACGGTGTCGGTGTAGGTCAGGTCCGCCGGGTCGGGATCTGTGGCAGGGGCGGGGTTTGCGGGTTCGCGGGACACTGTGTACGCCGTGATGGTGCGGTCGGTGCCCGCCGTCTCCCACGTCAGAGTCACCGAGCCCGCGGTAGTGGTTGGGTCGGCCCTCAGACCGGTCGGCGCGGATGGTCCCGCGCCGCCAGTGCCACTGCCCGAGCCGCCGCCGGTTGAGGAGACTTCGTCGGAAGGGCCGGGTTCGGCCAGCACGCCCTGAAGGATGGCGCTGGGATCGTCCTCGCCGACCAGTGGCTCCTTGAGGTCGGCGGGCGCAACGGCGAAGCCGGAGATCGTGATGACAAGCGCAAGCGCGCTCAGCGCACACATCGCACCCAGCCGGACACGGCCACGCTCACCGGCCCGCCGCGTGGTGAAGGTCGCGCTCAGGACGGGGCCAATCGTGGCTCCGGCCAGCCCGCCCCACGAGCCGAGATCGATCTTCGTGGTGAGGACCATCCCGACCACGGAACCCAGAATCGCCAGCCCGAGAGCACCGGCGGAGAAGCCGTCCGAGGCCACGACCTCCCGCGCCAGCGAGCCGCCGCGGTGGGAGTCGGGGACATGACCGAGCGGATCGGTTGGGTGTGCCGGCTCCCTGGGATCGCTCGGCGAGGGTCGTGCCCGCGAGCCTGATGTTGTCGGGACGGCGGGCACGGCGAGCGTCAGCTCGACATCGGCGACCCGGATGCGGTCCCCGTCGCCGATCGATGCCACGTCCGTGAGGCGCTCGTCGTTGAGCCAGGTGCCGTTGCTCGAGCCGAGGTCGGCCAGCTCGAGGCCGCCGTCCCGGGCGCGAATCGAGGCATGCCGACGGCTCACACCCGCGCTCGTGAGCACGAGGTCGCAGCCGCTGTCTCGACCGATCACAACGGGTCGGTCACGCACCTGCAGGCCGC
>Ga0183260_10002277_pt1 | contig 15884 bp, 14 predicted proteins | sample AntDrymUQ4972206_2_FD_129768 | JGI IMG/M metagenome (GOLD analysis project Ga0183260, IMG submission 129768) | Polar desert sand microbial communities from Dry Valleys, Antarctica - metaG UQ497 (22.06) (version 2) (version 2) | ecosystem: Environmental > Terrestrial > Soil > Desert | place...
CGACGATGACCCCGCCACCGACGGTGGTCGTGCACCGTGACGCCGACGAGGTTGCGGCGGCGGTGGCGGCGCGGTTGCTGACCGGGCTGGTCGACGTGCAGAGCACGGGCCGGATCCCGTCGGTGGTGCTCACCGGCGGTGGCATCGCCCGCCGGGTGCACGCAGCCGTGCGGGACTCCCCCGCCCGTGGAGCCGTCGACTGGTCACGGCTGGACCTGTGGTGGGGCGACGAGCGGTTCGTTGCGGCGGCCGACCCGGAGCGCAACGAGGTGCAGGCGCGAGCCGACCTGATCGACGCCGTCGCCGTCGATCCTGAGCGGGTGCACGCGATGGCAGCCGCCGACGGCCCGTACGGCGACGACGCCGACGCGGCGGCCGATGCCTACGCGCACGAGCTGGCCCGCGCAGCCCGCCCCGAGGACCACGGCGACGCACCGACCTTCGACGTGCTCATGCTGGGGGTCGGCCCGGACGGGCACGTAGCGTCGCTGTTCCCCGACCACCCGGCCCGCTACGAGGAGCGCTCGGTGGTGGCAGTGCGCGACTCGCCCAAGCCGCCTCCGACGCGAGTGACCATGACGTTCCCCACGCTGTCGCGCTCGCGCGAGGTGTGGTTCCTGGTGAGCGGCGAGGAGAAGTCCCGCGCCGCGCGGCTCGCCCTCGGCGGCGCCGGCCCCCTGCAGGTGCCGGCGTCGGGGCCCCGGGGCCGGGAACGCACGCTGTGGTTGCTCGACGCCGCGGCCGGCAGCCAGCTGCCACCCGGTCTGGTCCGCGCCGCATCTCCCTGACGCCTCCCGATCGTCTGCGCTGGCCGATGATGGGCTGGTGAGTTCGGTCTGGGGTCGTGTCGGGTGCGTGCTGGCGGTGTCGGCTGCGCGGTTTCGCCGCGGTGGCTGGCCAGCCTTGACGTGGGCGGTCCGCCTGACCGCCGCCGCCGTCGCCGCCTATCTGGTGGCCCAGCTCCTGTTCCCGAGCACCCAGCCGCTGCTGGCGCCGCTCACGGCGTTGCTCGTGGTGCAGGTGACCCCGGTAAGCCTGCTGGCCAGCGGCCTGGATCGGGTGTTGAGCGTGGTCGCGGGCGTCTCGGTAGCGGCGATGCTCTCGACGGCGGTGGAGCTGACGTGGTGGAGCCTGGCCATCGTCATCGCCGTATCCATCCTGACGGGTCAGGCGCTAAGGCTCGGGGCGAATCTGATCGAGGTACCGATCAGCGCCATGCTGGTCCTCGGGGTCGGTTCACTCGCCGCTGAATCGGCTGCCTGGCAGCGGCTCAGCGAGACACTCGTCGGCGCCACGGTGGGGGTTGTCTCGAACCTGCTGCTTCCGCCGAGTGTCAGGGCCCAGGATGCGGGCGAGTCCATAGCGGGCATGGCAACCGACCTGGCCGGTCTGTTGGAGCGGGCAGGTGACCAGGTGGCCAGCGCCAGCGAGAACGGCGCCGACCTCGCCGACGCCGCGGTGGGCTGGCTGGACGAGGCACGGCGACTCAATCATGAGATTCCGAACGTGGGTACCACGTTGTTGCGCGCCGAGGAGAGCAGACGACTCAACCTGCGAGCCGCTGGCACTGCGGATCCCAGCCCCGGTCTCCGTCACGGGATGGAGGCCTTGGAGCACTCCGCGGTGGCGGTGCGCAGCATGTTCCGCTCCCTGCTCGACGCCTACAGCGCCGCCGCCGAGCACGACAGCACAGTCGGGCCAGAGGTCGAGAGTGCCGTTGCCATGTCTGTGCACGAGTTCGCTGCGGGGCTCCGGGCGTTCGGACGGCTCGTACGGGCCGACGCCCAACACGGCCGCAGCCCAGCACCCGACACGGAACCGCTTCGGGAGGCCCTGGACGGCTTGCGGGAGGCTCGCGCACGAATCACCGAGCTGGTCTTGGTCGACGACGACCCGATCCACAGCGAGCTGAACTTCGCGTTGCTGGCCACCATCAAACGACTGCTGACAGAGCTCGACGTTGACGAGCGAATCCGGCGCCAAGGCAGTGCCCGGACGTCGGCGCTCCAGCGGATCAGGCAACGGCGACAGGTCAGGTCACGCGGACAATGACGTCGACCGGGCAGGTCGACCAGGCAGCTGCCGATCGCCCGCTCGCGTGGAGTGAACTCGGCGCCGCTTTCCCTTCCGGTGGTGAGCGACCCCAGGGTCTAGAAGACGACCTCGCCGCGCTTGCGGCGATCGCGCAGCGTGACCAGCGCCTCCTCGAGGATCGCTGCCGCCTCGTCATCGGAGCGGCGCTCCTTGACGTAGGCGAGGTGGGTCTTGTACGGCTCGATCTTCGGTGCGGCGGGTGGGTTGGCCTGGTCACGGCTGGCTGGGAGCCCGCAGCGAGGGCAGTCCCACTGGGCGGGGACCGCGGCGTCGAGCGCAAAGCTGGGAGTCGTCTTGTGGCCGCGCGCGCAAAAGTACGTCACCTCCTGCCGGGGGGCGGCATCCCCCCGCTCGGCCTCCCCCATCGGCCCGGCACCAACCCGGCTGCCTCGGATGGCAGAGCCTCCAGCCACGTGTCCGTCTCCTCAAGCTTGTCGGTGTATCGGGGTGGAGCATGAGCGTAGTGCCGTCACCCGGACGACTTGAGCAGCAGCCCGAGCGCCATGATGCACAAGAACCAGGTCACGCCGATACCGACGGTGATCCGGTCGAGGTTGCGCTCCGCGGTCGACGAGCCGCCCAGGTTGGTGGAGACGCCGCCGCCGAACATGTCCGACAGTCCGCCCCCGCGGCCCTTGTGCAGCAACACGAGCACGATCATCAGCATGCTGGTCGTGAGCAGCAGGATGGAGAACGCCAAGATCACGTCGGTCGGGCCTTACTGTATCGGGCGAGCGCGGTCGGTCGGTCACGTCAGAAGACGGGCAGGTCATAGAACCGCGCGATGCCGGCGAACTCGTCCGCCTGCAGGCTGGCTCCTCCGACCAAGGCACCGTCCACGTCCGGCTCGGCGATGATGGCCGCGACGTTCGCGGCCTTGACCGAGCCGCCGTACAGGATACGCGTCCGAGCGCTCGTGTCGTCCCCCCAGACCTCACCAATCCGGGTCCGGAGCACCGCGCACACCTCCTGGGCGTCGGCCGGGGTGGACACCTCGCCGGTGCCGATGGCCCACACCGGCTCGTAGGCGACGACGAGACCGGCCACCTGCTCGGCGCTCAGCCCGGCCAGCGAGCCGTCGAGCTGCGCGAGCACGTACGGCACGTGCTCGCCAGCCTGCCGGACGTCGAGACCCTCCCCGACGCAGACGAGCGGCACCATCTCGGCCGCCAGCACCCGGCGGACCTTGGCGTTGACCAGCGCGTCGTCCTCGCGGTGCCCCCCGCGCCGCTCGGAATGACCAGCCAGGACGTAGCGGCAGCCCAGCGCGGCGAGCATCGAGGCCGCCACGTCGCCGGTGTGTGCGCCACCGTCGTGCTCGGACACGTCCTGGGCCCCGAGCTGCAGGGCCAACCCGTCGCCGTCGACCAGAGTCTGGACGCTCCGCAGCGCCGTGAACGGCGGGATGACCGCGACCTCGGAGCGTGCCGGGTCGTGCCGCTTGTCCTGCAGGGTCCAGGCGAGCCGCTGCACCAGCACGACCGCTTCGAGGTGGTTGAGCTGCGACTTCCAGTTGCCCGCCAGCAGCGGCAGCCGGCCCGAGGCAGGCTTCGCGGTCACGTCAGCCCTCCAGCACGCTGAGGCCGGGCAGGGTCTTGCCCTCGAGCAGCTCCAGGCCGGCACCCCCGCCGGTCGAGACGTGCCCGAACGCATCGTCGCTGAATCCGAGCGCCCGCACGGCCGCGGCAGAGTCGCCTCCGCCGAGGACGGTGAGCCCCTCGGACGCCGCCAGCGCCGCCCCCACCGCCGACGTGCCGTGCGCGAACTGCTCGATCTCGAAGACCCCCATGGGTCCGTTCCAAAAGACCGTTCGAGCCTTGGCGATCTCGGCCGCGAAGCCCTCGGCGGCCGCGGGTCCGATGTCGAGGCCGATCAGGTCGTCGGGCATCTGGCCTGCCGGCACGACCCGCGCCTTGGCCGAGGCGTCGGCGGCGTCGGCCACGACCACGTCGGTGGGCAGCACGATCCGTACGCCCTCGTTGCTGGCTCGGTCGAGGTAGCCGCGGACGCTGTCGACCTGGTCGGCCTCGAGCAGGCTGCGGCCGACCGGATGGCCAAGCGCCGCAAGAAAGGTGAACACCATGCCCCCACCGACGAGCAAGACGTCGGCGAGGTCGAGCAGGTTGTCGATGACGCCAAGCTTGTCCGAGACCTTCGACCCGCCGAGCACGACGACGTACGGATGCTCAGGGTTGTCGACCAGCCTCCCGAACGCCTTCACCTCGGCCTCGATCAGCAACCCAGCGGCGCTCGGCAACCGCTGCGCCACATCGTAGACGCTGGCCTGCTTGCGGTGGACGACCCCGAAGCCGTCCGAGACGAATACGTCGGCGAGCGTGGCGAGCCGGTCGGCCAGCGCGGCACGCTCGTCGTCGTCGTCGCTTGTCTCCCCCGTCTCGAACCGGACGTTCTCCAGCATGCCGACGTCGCCGGCGGACAGGCCATCCACCATGGCCCGGGCGCTGTCGCCGACGACATCGCCTGCCAACCGCACCGGTGCGCCCAGCAGCTCTCCTAACCGGCGCGCCGCCGGGGCAAGCGTGAAACGCTCGTCGGGCCCCCCGTCCGGGCGGCCGAGGTGAGCGACGACGACCACCCGGGCCCGCGCGTCGCGCAGCCGCTGCAGGGTGGGGACGCTGGCCCGGATCCGCCCGTCGTCGCCGATCGCGTCACCGTCGAGGGGGACATTGAGGTCGCTGCGGACGAGCACGGCGCGTCCGGACAGGTCGCCCAGGTCGTCGATCGACCTCATCGGGCAGCGACGTAGCTGACCAGATCGACCAGCCTGTTGGAGTAGCCCCACTCGTTGTCGTACCAGCCGACGACCTTGACCAGGTTTCCGCTCGCCTTGGTCAGCTTGGCGTCGAAGATGCAGGAGGCCGGGTCGGTCACGATGTCGGACGACACGATCTCGTCCTCGGTGTAGCGCAGGAAGTTCTTCATCGGACCGTCGGCGGCGGCGGCCACCGCCGCGTTGACCTCCTCGACCGACACTTCCCGAGACAGGGTGACCGTCAGGTCGGTCGCCGAACCGGTGGCCAGCGGCACCCGCAGCGCGTAGCCGTCGAGCTTGCCGTTGAGCTCGGGCAGAACCAGGCCGATCGCCACGGCGGCGCCGCTGCTGGTGGGCACCACGTTGACCGCCGCGGCTCGGGCCCTGCGCAGGTCCTTGTGGGGTCCGTCCTGGAGGTTCTGGTCGGCCGTGTACGCGTGGACCGTCGTCATCAGGCCACGCTCGATGGTGAACGCGTCGTGGAGCGCTTTGGCCATCGGCGCCAGGCAGTTGGTGGTGCACGAGGCGTTGCTGATGATCGTGTGCGCCTGTGGGTCGTAGTCTTCGTGGTTGACGCCCATCACCACGGTGATGTCGTCGTTCTTGGCCGGCGCCGAGATGATCACCTTGCGCGCGCCACCCTCGATGTGGGCGCGAGCCCTGGTCGCGTCGGTGAACAACCCCGTCGACTCGACCACCACCTCGACGCCGAGGTCGCCCCACGGCAGCGCGGCGGGGTCGCGCTCGGCAAAGATCTGCACGCTGGTGCCGTCGACGGTGATCCCCTTGTCGTCGGCGCTCACCTCGCCTGGCAGCCGGCCGAGGATCGAGTCGTACTTGAGCAGGTGGGCGGTCGTGGCGTTGTCGGTGAGGTCGTTCGCGGCCACGACCTGGATGTCCGCACCCGATGCCAGGGCGGCGCGGAAGAAGTTGCGCCCGATCCGGCCGAATCCGTTGATGCCTACGCGCACGGTCACGGTTGCAGGTCTCCTCATGAGGTATGAGCGGGATGCGTGGCGGTGCGCGCGACCGCGAGCCGGCCCGCGCACGAGCATCGACCCTATCGGCTGCCGACTGGGCACCGGGTCGCCGCCCGGGCTGTGATCAGTGACCGGCGTCGAGCATCTCGGGCGTCAGGTTGGCCTCGGTGGCAGGGATGCCGAGATCGTCGGCGCGCTTGTCGGCCATCGCCAACAACCGCCGGATCCGCCCCGCGACCGCATCCTTGGTGAGCGGCGGCTGATGCAGCTGCCCGAGCTCCTCGAGACTGGCCTGCCTGTGCTCGAGCCGCAGCCGCCCGGCCTGGCGCAGGTGGTCAGGCACCTCCTCGGCGAGGATCTCCAGGGCGCGCTGGACCCGGGCGCCTGCTGCAACTGCCGCCCGCGCCGAGCGTCGCAGGTTGGCGTCGTCGAAGTTGGCCAGCCGGGTGGCGGTGGCACGGACCTCGCGACGCATCCTGCGTTCCTCCCACGCCAACAGGCTTTCGTGGGCGCCCAGCCGGGTCAGCAGGGCGGCAATGGCATCGCCGTCGCGGATGACGACCCGGTCGACGCCGCGGACCTCGCGTGCCTTGGCGCTGATGGCGAGGCGGCGGGCGGCCCCGCTCAGGGCCAGCGCGGCCTCTGGGCCGGGGCAGGTGACCTCGAGGGCGCTGGACCGGCCGGGCTCGGTCAGCGAGCCGTGCGCGAGGAACGCGCCACGCCATGCCGCGACGGCGTCGCAGGCAGAGCCGGACACCACCTGTGGTGGCAGCCCGCGGACCGGGCGGCCGCGCTGGTCGAGCAGCCCGGTCTGGCGGGCCAGTGCCTCACCGTCGCGGACGATGCGTACGGCGTAGCGGGTTCCCCTGCGCAGCCCGCCCGCGCTGATCACCACGATCTCGCTCGGGTGGCTGTAGACCTCGGCGATGTCGCGGCGCAGTCGGCGAGCCGCAGCGCCGGTGTCGAGCTCGGCTTCGACGACGATGCGCCCGGCGACGATGTGCAGACCACCGGCGAACCGCAACGTGGAGGAGACCTCCGACTTGCGGCAGCACGACTTGGTCACCGAGGTGTTCGCGAGCTCCGCCTTCACCTGGGCCGTCATCGCCATGGCGCCGATCCTGCCACGTTCGGCCCAGCCCCCGTCAGCGCTGGCCCATGATGTCGAGGTAGGCCGCCGCCAGTCTCAGCACGTCGTGGCGAGGGCCGCCGTCGCGGACTGCCACGTCGGTCACGACCACGGTCCCGCCCAGCCGGTCCGCGGCGTCGTCGAGGCGCGACTGGTCGTCTTTCGTCGCGACCGCGCGGGGGTCGACGAGGATCGCGTCGAGTCGCAGGTCGGGAGCGTGGTGGGCCAGCACGTCGACGTGCTCGGCAACCGACAACCCGTCGGTCTCCCCCTGCTGGGGGGCGAGGTTGACCGTCAGCAACCGGCGGGCGGAGGTGGCCTGCAGGGCGGCGGCGAGCTGAGGCACCAGCAAGTTCGGCAGAACGCTGGTGAACCAGGAACCCGGGCCGACCACCACCCAATCGGCCTCATGCACGGCAGTGACGGCCTCGGCGCAGGCCGGGGGGTCGGGGGGGTCGAGCGCGACGGACAGCACCCGCCCCTGGGTCGACGCCACCTCAACCTGCCCGCGGACCAGGACGACGTCGTCGGGTCGGGCCGGGTCACCGCCGTGCACCTGCGCCAGCACGTCCAGGGGCACCGCGCTCATCGGCAGCACCCGGCCGCGCGCCCCGAGCAGTCGCGCCACCCAGTCGAGCCCGGCCACGTGGGCGTCCTCGGCCCGGCTGCCGTGGGCTCCGAGCAGATCCCACAGAGCAACGATGAGCAGGTTGCCGAGCGCGTGGTCGTGCAGGTCGCCGGCGCTGCGGAAGCGATGCTGGAGCACGTCGGCCCAGGTGCGACCCCAGTCGTCGTCGCCGCACAACGCGGCCAGCGCCATGCGCAGGTCTCCGGGTGGGAGCACTCCCAGCTCGGTGCGGAGCCGGCCGGACGAGCCGCCGTTGTCGGCGACGGTTACCACGCCGGTCAGCCAGGGACTGACGTGTCGCAGGGCGGCCAGCGAGGCGGCGAGCCCGTGCCCGCCGCCCAGCGCCACCACGCGCGGGGCGACCTCGGCCGGTCTCACTCGCCGGCTCGCCTTCTCTGCTGGGCGGGGGGCTGGTCGTGGTGCTGGTCGTGGTGCCGGTCCTTGTGCAGGTCGCGGTGGACGACCATCGTCGTCACCTGATGCCTGCGCAGCCGCTCGGCCAGTGCCTCCGACATCGCCACGCTGCGGTGCCGTCCGCCCGTGCAACCGATGGCCACGGTGAGGAAGCGCTTGGCCTCCCGCGCGAAACCGTCGGTCAGCGTCGCGAGCAGCTGGTCGTAGCGGTCGAGGAAGGCGACCGCCTCGGGCCGGGTGACGACCGCGTCGCGGACCGGCTCGTCCAGTCCGGACATCGGCCGCAGCGCGGGATCCCAGTGCGGGTTGGGCAGGAAGCGCATGTCGGCAACCATGTCGGCGTCCACCGGGATGCCGTACTTGAAGCCGAACGACACCACGGTGGCCCGGAGACGATCGGGATCGTCGCCGGCGAAGGCGTTGGTGACCTTGGCGGCGAGCTGGTGCACGTTGAGGTTGGTCGTGTCGATGATCAGGTCGGCGTCGCCGCGCAGGTCGCCCATCATCTGCCGCTCGGCGGTGATGCCGTCGAGCAACCGTCCGCCGCCCTGCAGCGGGTGCGGGCGTCGGGCCGCTTCCTGGCGGCGTACGAGCACCTCGTCTGTCGCCTCCAGGAACAGGATCGATGGTCGGGTGCCGCGCTCGGCGAGGTGGGCGAGCACGCCGCGGAGCGCGGAGAAGAGCGAGCCGGTACGGACGTCGACGACGACGGCGATCCGGGAGGCATCCCGCCCTTCGGCCGCGACCAGCGAGAGCACGTCGTCGATCAGCTGGGGTGGCAGGTTGTCGACGACGAACCAGCCCAGGTCCTCGAGCACCCCGGCCGCGGTGCTGCGTCCCGCCCCCGTCATGCCGGTGACCAGCAACAGCTGGCGGCCGTCGCTCATGGTGCCGACCTTGCGGCGCCCTCGGGTTGCAGCGCCAGCACGATCGACTCGGCCGTCCGACGACCGATCCCCGGCACCTCGGCGAGGTCGTCGACCGAGGCCGCACGCAGCCGTTTGAGCGACCCGAACCGGGTGAGCAGCGCCCGGCGGCGTACCTCGCCCAGCCCGGGGACGTCGTCGAGGGCGCTCTCGACCATCGAGCGGGACCGCCGGGAGCGGTGGTGGGTGATGGCGAAGCGGTGCGCCTCGTCGCGGACCCGCTGCAGCAGGTAGAGGCCCTCGCTGCTGCGCGGCAGCACCACCGGGGCGGCCTGGTCGGGCAGCCACACCTCTTCCAGCCGCTTGGCCAAGCCGCAGACCGGGATGTCGTCGATGCCCAGGTCGCCGAGCGCCCGCTGGGCGGCGGCCACCTGTGGCGGCCCGCCGTCGACCACCACGAGGCCGGGTGCGTACGCGAACTTGCGCGGCCGCCCGGTGTCCGGGTCGACGAGCAGGGGACCGTCCTCGGGGTCCGGCACCCCGCCGACGGCACCACCCTCACTCTGCTCGTCGAGCATCCGTCGGAACCGGCGGGTGACGGTCTCGTACATGCTCGCGACGTCGTTCTGTCCCGCAACGTCCTTGATGACGAAGCGGCGGTACTCGCCCTTGCGGGGAAGACCGTCCTCGAACACAACCATGGACGCAACGACCTGGGTGCCCTGCAGGTTGGACACGTCGTAGCACTCGACCCGCAGCGGCGCCTCGTCGAGCCCCAGCGCCACTTGGATCTCCTCGAGCGCGCGGTTGCGCGTGGTCAGGTCGCTGGCTCGCCGGGTCTTGTGCAGGACCAGGCTCTGGCCCGCGTTGCGGGCGACGGTCTCGAGCAGGCTGGCCTTGTCTCCGCGCTGCGGCACCCGCAGCGACACCCTGCCCCCGCGCCGGGTGACCAGCCACTGCTCGACCGCCTCGAAGTCGTCGGGCAGCACGGGCACGAGCACCTCGCGGGGGACCGCCTCGCCGCTCTCGGCGTCATAGAGCTGCACGATGGCCCGCTCGACCAGGTCCCCGGTGCCGGCGTCGTCGACCTTGTCCGCGACCCAGCCGCGCTGCCCGCGGACCCGGCCGCCACGCACGTTGAAGATCTGCACCGCGACCTCCAGCGGGTCCTCGGAGAGGGCGATCACGTCGGCGTCGGTGCCGTCGCCGAGCACCACCGCGTTCTTTTCCAGCGCTCGCCGCAGCGCTGCGATGTCGTCGCGTACGCGGGCGGCTCGCTCGTAGTCGAGCTCGGCTGCGGCGGCCTTCATCTCGCGCTCGAGCCGGCGTACCTGCTCGGTGGTGCGACCGGACATGAAGGCGACGAAGTCGTCGACGATCACGCGGTGCTCGTCGGCCGTCACCCGCCCCACGCAGGGGGCTGCGCACTTGCCGATGTATCCGAGCAGGCACGGCCGGCCGATCTGAGCCGACCGCTTGAACACACCGGCTGAGCAGGACCGCATCGGGAACACCCGCAGCAGTAGGTCGACGGTCTCGCGGATCGCCCAGGCGTGGCTGTAGGGGCCGAAGTAGCGGGCTCCCTTGCGTTTCGGGCCGCGGCCGACCATCACGCGGGGAAACTCCTCACCCACGGTGACCGCGAGCCAGGGATAGGACTTGTCGTCGCGGTACTTCACGTTGAACCGCGGGTCGTACTGCTTGATCCAGCTGTACTCGAGCTGCAGCGCCTCGACCTCGGTCTTGACGACGGTCCAGTCGACCCTGGCCGCGCTGGTCACCAGCTGCTGGGTGCGGGGGTGCAGGTGCGCGACGTCGGTGAAGTAGGACGACAGCCTGGGCCGCAGCGACTTGGCCTTGCCGACATAGACCACCCGCCCGAACGCGTCGAGGAACCGGTAGACCCCAGGGGCGTCGGGGACGTCGCCCGGCGCCGGTCGGTACGTCGCGGGGTCGGCCACGGCGGCCAGCCTACGGCCGGGCTCCCCCCCGTCACTTTCGCAGGTGACCCTGCGAAAGTGACACCGTTGGGGGGCTGCAGCGCAGTGGAAGTGACGGTTTCGCAGGGGACCCTGCGAAAGTGACAGGACGACGCGGGGCAGGGGCTGGTTCAGCGAACCTGGATCTGACCGTCCCGTACGCGCACCTCGTACCGCTCGAGGCGCCTGGTCGCGGGACCACGGGCCACGGTGCCGTTGCTGATCCGGAACTGGCTGCCGTGGCTGCTGCACTGGATCAGCCGGGCCGGGAACTGCTCCAGCTGGCCGGCCTGGTGGGTGCAGTAGCCGGTGAACGCCCGCACCTCGCCGCGCCGGGGGCGCGTCACGACGACGCGCTGGCCTGGCCCGGGTTCGTAGTACTTCCCGCTGCCCAGCGAGACGTCGGAGAGCGGACCCAGCGTCTGCCACCGCGCACCGGCCACGGCCGAGCTGGCGGTGCCCGCGCCGACGGCGGCACCGACAGCGACGCCGGCGGCACCTCGCAGCAGCGCGCGCCGCCCGAGGCAGGCGTTGCAGCCGGCAGTGAGTTCGACGTCGGCCATATCGCGATGATCGACGCGGCCAGCCCCCCTCGTCACTCGGCCGTTCGGCCACTTCCCCGGCGTCAGGTGCACCTCCCCGGCGTTGTTTCGCTGGGGAAGCGCACGTTTCGCTGGCGTACCAGCGAAAACGACGTTCACAGCCGGGGTCAGCAGGGGTGAGCGCGGGGTGAGCGCGGGTGAGCGTCAGCCGACCGTCAGGGTGTCGCCGTCCACGCTGAGCGCTACCTCGGCCAGGGCTTCGGTGGCCGGCCCCCTGGTGACCTCGCCGGTCGCGGCGTCGTACTGGCTACCGTGGCAGTTGCACGTGATCGTGTCGTCCTTGACCGAGGCCACGGGGCACCCGTTGTGCGTGCAGATGGCCGTGAACGCCTTGAACTCGCCCTCGGTCGGCTGGGTGACGACGTAGGTGTCGTCGAGGATCACCCCGCTGCCGACGGCGACGTCGCCAGCGCTGAGTGTGGTGGGCTCGCTCTGCGTCTCGGTGCTTCCCGATCCCTCGTCATCGCTGCCGCAACCCACCAGCCACGTCGCGGCGACGACGCCGCTGCCGGCGCCGCGCAGCAAGGTCCGACGGTCGAGGGGCGAGCGATGCTGGTCGGCCATGACGGGTCCTCCCGGAGTCGTACGCCCGCGGGCGCGGGCCGATGCGCTCTTCGATCATGCCCGGCGACCGCGCGCATGCCCACCGGCCCGCGGCTGCCCTTTGGGACTAGGACCGCCAGCCGCCGGTCGGCGGCTGAGTCAGGAGGCCTTGGCCGTGCCGCGCGTGGGTCTCCGCGCGCTACCGCGAGCCGGTCCTCGGGCGCTCGCCGCCTTCTCCTCGTCCCCGGCGGTCTGCTCGGCCGCGCGCTTGCGAGGCGTGCGGACGGGCTCGGCGGGCGTCACCAGCGGACGCAGGAACTCGCCGGTGTAGCTGGTCGCGTGCGCCGCGACCTGCTCCGGCGTCCCCTCGGCCACGATCAAACCGCCGCCCCTGCCGCCGTGCGGGCCCATGTCGACGACCCAGTCGCTGGCCTTGATCACATCGAGGTTGTGCTCGATGACGATGACCGTGTTGCCCTTGTCGACCAGGCTCTGCAGGACGCCCAGCAACTTGCGGATGTCCTCGAAGTGCAGGCCGGTGGTGGGCTCGTCGAGGACATAGACGGTGCTCCCTGTCGACCGTTTCTGCAGCTCGGACGCCAGCTTCACCCGCTGCGCCTCGCCGCCGGACAGGGTCGTCGCCGGCTGACCGAGCCGGACATAGCCGAGGCCGACGTCGACCAGGGTGCGCAGGTGCCGGGCGATCGGCGGGATCGCGGCGAAGAAGTCGACGGCCTGCTCGATCGGCATGTCGAGCACCTCGGCGATCGACTGACCCTTGTAGTGCACCTCCAACGTCTCGCGGTTGTAGCGCTCGCCGTGGCAGACCTCGCACGGGACATAGACGTCGGGCAGGAAGTTCATCTCGATCTTGATCGTGCCGTCGCCGGAGCAGGCCTCGCAGCGGCCTCCCTTGACGTTGAACGAGAAGCGGCCGGGCTGGTATCCGCGGACCTTGGCCTCGCTGGTCTGGGCGAACAGCTTGCGCATGTGGTCGAACACGCCGGTGTACGTCGCGGGGTTGGATCGTGGCGTGCGCCCGATCGGCGACTGGTCGACGTGGATCACCTTGTCGACATGCTCGGCCCCGTTGATCGTGCGGTGCCGACCCGGTACCTCGCGGGCGCGGTAGATCCGCTTGGCCAGTGACGTATAGAGGATGTCGTTGACCAGCGTCGACTTGCCGGAGCCGGAGACGCCCGTGACCGCGATGAACAGGCCGAGAGGAAAGGCCACGTCGATGTCTTGCAGGTTGTGCTCCTTGGCGCCCCGGACAACCAGCTCGCGGACTGGGTCGCGATCGCGGCGCTGGGTCGGGAGCGGGATCGACTCGCGGCCCGACAGATAGGCGCCGGTGAGCGAGTCGTGGTGGTTGACAAGATCGTCGACCGTGCCAGAGACCACGATCTGGCCGCCGTGCTCGCCCGCGCCTGGGCCGATGTCGACCACCCAGTCGGCGGTCCGGATCGTGTCCTCGTCGTGCTCGACGACGATCAGCGTGTTGCCCATGTCACGCAGCCGCACCAGCGTGTCGATCAGCCGGTGGTTGTCGCGCTGGTGCAGCCCGATGGACGGCTCGTCGAGCACGTACAGCACCCCGACCAGCCCGGCGCCGATCTGTGTCGCCAGCCTGATCCGCTGCGCCTCGCCGCCCGACAGCGACCCGGACGGGCGGTCCAGGGTGAGGTAGTCGAGACCCACGTCGAGCAGGAACCGCAGCCGTTCGTGGATCTCCTTGAGCACCCGCTCGCCGATCTGCCGCTCGCGCTGCGTCAGATCGAGGTCGGCGAGGAATCGGGCCGCCCGATCGACTGGCAACGCGCACACCTCGGCGATGTTGCGGGTGTCACCGTCGGTCGCGGTCATCGTCACCGCACGAACGACCGGCTTGAGCCGGGTGCCCTGGCAGGCGGGGCACGGCACCTCGCGCATGAAGCCCTCGAACCGCTCCCGGCTGGTGTCGGACTCCGCCTCGCCGTGCCGCCGCTCGACGTAGGGGATGACGCCCTCGAAGGTGGTCCAGTAGGAGCGCTCGCGGCCGTACCGGTTGGTGTAGCGGACGTGCACCTTCTGCTCGTGGCCGTGCAGCAACGCCCGCTGCGACGCCGGGTCGAGGTCGACGAACGCCGTGTCGAGGGTGAAGCCCATCTCGTCGCCCAGGGCACCCAGCAGCCGACCGAAGTAGTCGGCGACGTGGGCCGACGCCCACGGGGTGATCGCCCCCTCGGCCAGCGACTGGCCCGGGTCGGGGATCAGCAGCTCGGGGTCGACCTCCATCCGGGTGCCGAGACCGTGACACGTCACGCAGGCGCCGAACGGTGAGTTGAACGAGAACGAGCGCGGCTCGAGCTCCTCGAAAGACAGGTCGTCGTAGTGACACGCGAGGTGCTCGGAGAACGTCCGCTCGCGCTCGGGGTCGTCGGCGGGCAGGTCGACGAAGTCGAGGATCACCAGCCCTTCCCCGAGCCGCAGGGCCGTCTCCACCGAGTCGGTCAGCCGGCGCTTGGCGCTCTGCTTGACCGCCAGCCGGTCGATGACCACCTCGATGGTGTGCTTCTTCTGCTTCGCCAGGGGGGGTGGCTCGGCGAGCGGGTGGATCTCGCCATCGATCCGCGCCCGGCTGTAGCCCTGAGTGGTGAGGGTGCGGAACAGGTCGGAGTACTCACCCTTGCGGCCGCGTATCACCGGAGCCAGCACCTGGAAACGGACACCCTCGTCGAGCTCCAGGACCCGGTCGACGATCTGCTGCGGCGTCTGCCGCACGATCGGGCGACCGCAGACCGGGCAGTGCGGCCGGCCGGCACGGGCAAAGAGCAGCCGGAGATAGTCGTAGACCTCGGTGATCGTGCCGACTGTCGACCGAGGGTTGCGCGACGTCGACTTCTGGTCGATGGAGACCGCCGGCGAGAGACCCTCGATGAAGTCGACGTCGGGCTTGTCCATCTGACCGAGGAACTGCCGGGCGTACGCCGACAGCGACTCGACGTAGCGCCGTTGCCCCTCGGCGAAGATCGTGTCGAAAGCCAGGCTGGACTTGCCCGATCCCGACAGCCCGGTGAAGACGATCAGGGAGTCTCGGGGCAGGTCGAGCGAGACATCCTTGAGGTTGTGCTCGCGGGCACCACGGACGACGAGACGGTCGGCCACGACGGACGGCTCCTGAGGTCGGGCGGGCGGGCACAGGCGGCAGCACCTGCTGGCCCGATGGAAGGCTAACCGGCGGCACCGACAGTGTGTTCCGGCTGCCCCAAGGCCGCGCTCCCACCCGTGCCGTCGTCGCAGGTCTCACCTGCGACGACGGCACCGGGACCCGCTGTGCCTAACCACGCGCCTGCTTCCCCACGGGCGCGTCGGCTGCGCTCAGCCCTTGCCGCCGTACGGCTTGCCCTTCGCGTCGGCCGGGCCGAGACCCAGCTTCTCGGAGCACGCCGGCCAGGCGCCCCAGCCCTGTGCGTCCAGGGTCCTCTCGCCGGTGATGATCTGGGCCTTCTTGCTGGCCCGGTCGGCTCGCTCGGCCATCCTCGGACCCTTGTACGCGTCCCAGGTCGAGTCGGAGAACTGCAGGCCGCCGTAGTAGCCGTTGCCGGTGTTGATGTGCCAGTTGTTGCCGGACTCGCAGCCGGCGAGGCGTTCCCAGGTGGGAATCTCGGCGGCCGAGGCGGCGGTGGTTGCACCGCCGACAACCAGCAGCGAGCCGGTGGCCAGCGTCCCGGCGAGTGCCACGGCTGCGCCGCGACCGGCGCGGAGCCGGCAGGAGATCCGGGTGGACATGGTGCGTCGGAGCATGCGAATACCTCTCCGCCGCCTGCGAGGTGAGCTGTCGGGTTCGGGCGGAGAGTGCCCGGCCGCGTGGTGGCCCGGTGTGCTGGACCATGA